>JAABUY010003914.1_pt1 | contig 15997 bp, 20 predicted proteins | sample 5560271 | NCBI WGS metagenome assembly JAABUY01 (sample SAMN10711886, study PRJNA513374) | rock metagenome | isolation source: Antarctica rocks | place: Antarctica: Victoria Land, University Valley
TAACTGGAACAGCGTGCCAAGGTGCCATCAACGGGCTTTAGGCTTACACCTCTGATGCGGTCAGGCGAGGCAAGGCAGCGGGGTTGCGCACCGAAACCATGTGAATGAGTCACTACCACAGATGACTGATGTGCATGCTCTGCGTGATACCTACATGTTCATAGTCTGGTGACAGTCACAGGGACTTCAGCTTCCCTTGCTCGTCTCTGAGATGTGCTCAAATGCATCGTGTTTTCGCCGGACAGCACGGCATATGGGTGATCTTATTTGCCTGGGGCTTTGCTGTCACGGCAGCTCTACAGCCTAGCTCCAGCTTTGTACATACTCAATGCGCCGGTCACCGCCCCATCTACGCGCCACTGATCGAGCATCAGCTGTCCAGATACAGATTTGGCGAATCCATGACTGTAGAGGGTGTGTTGCAACTGATAGGAGACCGGAACAGCAGTAAATCGCAGATCCTCGTGGTCAATAATGTTGTCTTCACTAGAGTTGCTCCATACGGCAACATGCAGACCTACTATATCCCATTGTTTAGAAAACTGACCGGGAAAGCAGTGCTACCAGATCTTATGCTGGCGAGCAACTTGTTCGACCTCCCTGAGGACGATATCGCTCGCCGTGGTGGACCATGGTTTGGATACTGCAACGTGCCATTTCTGACTACCAATCTCCTTCTGCCCGCACGTGAAGGTGTTTCGTCCCATCTACATTGTGGCACGAATTGTGAGCCGTTCACCAACTTGGACAGGCGAAAAGGAAAGGCGATTTTTCTTGGGAGTAGCACAGGCTGGGCATCTGGTCATAGGCAGGGAGCCATCTTGGCTGGCATTCTGCATAATGAGTCTGTATACAGTGGGTACACCAAAATAATTGATCTTCCAGCAGAAGACACCATAGAAGAGGACCATCTGGCTTTACCCCACGAGACAAAGCCAAAGATGAGCTTAGCAGACCAGGTCAAGGGGTATAAGTACATCATCAATGCAGATGGGCACTGTGCAGCTTTGCGCTTGCGTCAACTGCTTGCTTCAGATTGTGTTGTCCTTTGGATAGAGTCAAACCAGATTGAATGGTTTTATCCACTGCTGCAACCCTTTGTGCATTACATACCAGTCCGGTTTGATGCACAGGAAGCGGCCAATAAATTGTTGCCTGACCTTATAGAAAAGATAGCATGGGCTGAAGCAAATCCCAAAACCATGGCAAACATTGTGCATAATGCAAACAAATTTGCAACGACCCATTTGTCTGAACATGCCTTATCCTGTTACTCTTTGCAGCTGCTGGATGATTATGCTCGCCTGTTTAGTGATGCACATAAACTGAAGGACATAGTCAAAACCGGTGGGTTCGAACACATACATAAACATACGTGAAAAGTTGTGTACTTGTTGTCAAAATATGTTGCCATCCTGATCAAGTCGCATATATACTGTAGCCATGTCATGGTCTAGCAGCCCTATACTGCAGCTTTTGCTATTTGCGCAACTGCATATTCAAGAGGTTCACTTATGGGAAGCAGCAGCACCACTCACAGGACTCAAAGTACTTGCAGCCATTGACTGATTGCGCAACCAATTCCAGTACCAACTGCATAGCCCAAGCTGCCAGTCAGCATTGCTGGGCGAACCATGTGTGGCCAGCCCCTAGAAGCTGCCATGGCAGCTGCTGTTGCTGGACCACCAACATTGGCATTCGATGCAGTGAGTACCACCTAGTAAAAAAACAAAGTCACTGTTAGCCACTTCCTACCGTGATTCATCTGGTCAGACGCGCAAGGAAAGCACTCGGTAGCTTTCAAGGATGCCAGTATCCAATTTTGCTGTGCTGTTGGCAAACACTGACAGATAGACAAAGACACGCCAACAACAATGTAAACAGCTGGCAAACAGCAATTTGGCGTGTATGAAGGTGCATCACCTGCATGGGTAAGCCAGCAACGACGTAGCCGCCAAAGATGATGACAGCCAGGTGCACTGATAGCTGAATGGCAATGAAAGCCGTGAGCCAGCCTGTGCTCCACAGGGCTGACAGAGAGCCTGCTCCAGCCCCAATGGTGGCAAAGAACAACAACATTAGTGCCCCTCCTAGTGCTTCTGATCCTGAAGTGCAACACACAGGCTTGATGATCTGACCCTGAAACACAAGGTACAGGCTTCTTGATCTGAGTATATGAAGTGCATCTGGACACAGACAAGCCTCGCTGCATACTTCATTAGAGCCACATGTTTCTTTAAAAATGCAGGCTGGCCTTTCCACGGCTCTCGATATGAACATGGCGTTAGATGACAAGTGCCGTCAACAAACCGTCAGGAATACAGCAGCTGCATGCATGTTCTGCTTAGAGACAGTGGTGGAACATTCCAGATCATTAGATAAGCATGGCACACCTGTGAAAGGTGATGCAGAAGCAGCACCAGCTCTGGCACTGATGCTGGTCCCAACTGATGCAAACAGTGATGCCACCACAGCCATGGCTGCTAAGTTAATGCTGGACATTCCCACAGCGCCCGCCAGACCCTCTCCAAGTGCACATGCAGCCACTCCAAAAGCCAGTGCAAGCGCAATGCTTTCCACAGTGGGAGAGGCAGCAATGGCGGTTGTTGAGACACTTTCACGGACCGTATGTACTGCAGCGTCTGCGCTACTTGCTCCATTCACCATGTCTCCTGCAAAGCATGAGCTGTCAACAGCTGTCATCCATCACCTGCTTCATGAGTGACTTGTGCACTGCTACAAACTTGGGGGGGGGGGGGGGTGCACTTAAGATGCATCTGTCAGCTGAGGAGAAGACGTAACAAAGCAGCCTGTGCAACAAGACTAGCAGGATAAACACTGCATGTACGTGCTTCATGTTGGTTGCCAGATGTGCAGACTGACCCATATCAACATCACGGGCAGCCTGAGCATGGTGCTGATGGCTGCTTGTTTCCACTGCAGACTTCACTCCACCACCAGCAGCTGCAGCAGCAGCTGCAGTAGAAGGGTGGTGTGCTGAGTCTATCATGTTCTTGGCTGGGATGACCATGATTGCAGTCAGGTACACAGCCATGGCAATGTTGTCAGCTGCCATGCTGGCAGCAAGCAGGGGCCCAGGCGCCAGTCCCAGGGATTGTGACACAGCCGCAAAGTTGACCGAGCCACCTATGTAGCTAGCGCACAATGCTGAAGCCACCTGTACAAGACAGAACCAACAGTTTGCAGCAGGATGGTGGACTCACACCATTGACTGTTCACCTTTGGTGACTCCAGCAGGTGCAGACCAGGCTGCAGTCAGTAAGTCAATGCGGTGACAGCGTCTCAAGACTGCTGCTGAACTGGCATCTAGCAGGGAAGGTGATATGCTGTGTTGTCACTTACAGTTTAAGGGCATACTCAAGGACACATGTCCTGCATGAATGGTTTGCTGATGGTAATCACATTTGAGGCAGGAAGCCTGCATAGCAGGGTATAATGGCAGAAACAGATGTGACATTCTGAGCCCGCATCAGCATTGCTAGTAATTGCTTGCCGGGCGACATGAGAACATGAGAGCTGACCTTGTAGCCATCAGGTCCCAATCTTGTACCTAACACCAGCCAAGCAACAATGGTGCCAACGACAGAGCCAACAGCTCCAATGACAAAAGCTGCAAAGGTGCTGCTTGCAGCGCTCAGAAGCCTGTATGAGCAACGCTCATGTCATGGACATGTTGAGACTACACAGTCATGTCACTGTTGCTGTTGCCTCAAGGTCAGCGTGCTGTCTGAAGATGGTGTGCAGAAATGCCATTGTCACAATGCTGCAGTGTGCCAAATGAACAAGGACATTTTCAGGACAGGGACATGTTCAAGGCGGACTTGCTACCAGGGCAACAGCTTAGTTGGCAGAGTTGCTACCAGCTGACATGGTGAGGGACTTACTGCCGCAAATCAGATTCAAGAAGGTACAGAGCCGCACCCAGTGGCATAATGTATGTCCAGATGACATCATATGCTGGGCTAGTGACTGGTAGGACGCCACAAGCTGACAATGCAAGTGCCAGTAGCAATGAGAGCAGAGGTGCAGATAGCGCAGTACCAAATGAGGTTCTTTGCTCCAGCACCTACAACCAAGCATCAGAAAGTAGCAATCATACAACAATGTAAATGGATAGAACACCGCCAAACATACATCATCACTGACGTTTCGGCGCCAAGACAGCCAACGCAGTTCACAGGTAATTTGTGGTATCCAACTATGAACACTTCAGTCGTACCTGACCGCCAGCAGCACAAGCTGACAGGGCGGCCCACAACGGCCAGCCTTCCTGAACCAGAGCACAGCCAGCCACATTTCTGACTGATAGCTGCCGGCGACGACCGCGTCGCTGCGTTCCTTTGTAAAGCCGATGGCCCGCTCTGCAAAATCGGCTTGGCAATACGCCTGTGCGTCGGAGCGAGTCAAAACACAATGGACGGTGAGTATACCCCTGACCCTGCGTATGTAAAGACAGCACGACACCGTCGGGGCAAGTAAAACTGACTCCGATAGCAACCGAGCTTTGCATGTTCACAGGTTATGCCACCATGATCACAGAACAGACCAATGAAGCTTGTACCACTCGAATCGGTGCATCGGTCGTACAACTTGCTCAGTGACATACACCGAGTAATCGCGCAGGCGACTGTGCCATGCAAGTTGCACAATGTCGGTGCCAATCGATTTTGGCTTCGGAGCCAGAGCATGATATCATGATACGCGCTCCGTTTGATTTAAACGAGAGCTCTTTGCAAAGTGCCGTGTGCATTTGCAGCGACCGCACGGTGCTCGGTCCAGCTGCCAACAAAATTAAGCCGCCGGGTTTGCATTTGAGTGCCAACTACTTCTGCCACTCCAACAGCTTCGTCACCTACCGATCGATCTGACAGCAATCGTGTCTCGAAGTTTCTGCCTGACACAGTCGGACAGCGCTCTCAGCGCCGGCTGCAGAGTACACTAGCTCGTGTGACAGATTGTATTCTCGATTTCCGACAGTGGCAAAATGGGTGCTGCTGCAAAAGAGTCCTCAGCAGGCCCTCTTGCCCCTTGAAGACCCAGGTCGCCCTGGGATTGCGAGCCAAGCACCAGCTCCTGTACCAGAGGACTGCAGCCTGAAGCAGCACCACGAACACAGCGAGACCAACTTTTGGCATTTTCGTGAGGTTTTGACAGTCAGTCTTACAGACTGATGACGAAAAGAGTTGTCAAGTCATGTGCTTTCCAAGCCTGCTCGCATCAGCAGCAGCAGCAGCAGCAGCGTCATAATGCCATGCCAGCAATGGGCTCTAGCAGCCTCGGTTTGACAGACATGCTGCCTTCAAACGGCTTGCAGGGTTGCAGAAAGGCAAGGCAGCAAGGCGTACTGTTTGGAGCGTCTGCCTTTCAACCCTTGCCGGATATCAAGCAGGCAGATGCTGCAGCCGCATCATCATCACTGCTCACGCACCATTCCAGATCTGCTCAGTCAATCAGCTTGGACTCCTTCCAACTGCCTGACAGGAGTACAGTGCACAGTCAGCAGCTACCCTTTGCATCTCTGTCCTCAGCGCATCGTCCACCAAAGCGGAAGCGCAAACTGACCAGCATTGCATCAGATGTTGCAGCGGCTCCAGCTGTGCACACTCGCAGCAAACCTGGTTTGGTCATGCTGCTTGCTCAGAACTCAGCAAGAGCATTGGAGTCAGAAGCAGATGAGCAGGACCTGCATGATAATGCCAGAGCAAAAGTTGCTGCAGCTGGGCAAAATCTAAAGCAGTCTGCATTGCAGCTTCCTAGGCAGCTACGACGGCTGCTTGCTGGAGCCTTTGCAGGTCAGATTGCACAACAGCTGCAGCTTCTTGCAATGCTTCCTGCTGTATTTGCCTTTCCCGCACATCAAATGCTGCGTCACATAACATCAAGGCAATGCCCAATCCTACATGTTGCAGCAATTTTAGTTGTCTGCGGCAAAATGTGTTACTGTACATGCTTGCCACCTTGCAATCACTGGGGTCAGATGCATCATGCTCTGAACCAGCTCATATTGCAGTCTGCACCTGTACTTTCCTTGATCCACGGTCTATTGATGCACAGGTGCATTGTCCAAGACCACCATTGCTCCTATAGAGACTATACGGATGCAGGTCATGGGCAACAAGGTGTGGGTCCTGCTAATTGCATGTCATGGTTGTATGTATGCCTTTATGATATCTGACTGCGTCTGATCAACCATTCAGTTCACTACATGCATTTCCCTTAGCTGGGATAAAGGCATGCTGAACAGAATCAGGATCGTGTGACTGCAGGGCACTGTCATGGAGTCCATTGCACGCACATGGGGACGCAAAGGCGTGCTAGGCTTCTTCAGTGGTAACTCTGCAGGTACTGAAATTTTGAGCAATCAAGCAAAACTGCTTTTTGACTTCAGCGGTAACTCTGCAGGTACCGAAATTTTGAGCAATCAAGCAAAACTGCTTTTTGACTTCGCATGTTGCAGTAACTGGCAGCTGCAATGTAACTGCCCTTACATGCCATTGGGCTTGCTGCGGAAGCGCTTTAGGAAAGTGCGTGAGAACTCTTTCCTGCTCGGATGCATGCTGCAACTGTTCACACATTGAGTGCAGACATTCTGAGAGTGATGCCATCAAAAGCGATAGAGCTGGCAGCCTTTGATGCCTACAAGAAGCTGCTGAGTCATGAGGGTGATGATGGCAAACTGATGCGGCCTGGGCCCTTGCTCACAGGCCTTGCAGGAGCAGCTGCAGGTGCCATCTCCTTGCGCAAGCATGCACTCTGCAATATGCCTTCTGGACAACCTGCCTTGCATCCTTTGCCAATGCTCTGCCTGCCTGTCATTCCATATGTCTGTCTGTTTGTCAGTGTGTTTGTGGCTCTGTGCATCATGCAACACATAACTCCAACCAAACAGTTGATGTGTGGTTGGGCAGGTGCAACATCAACAGTTGGGCTGTACCCGTTGGAAACCTTGCGCACAAGGCTAGCCATGGGGGACTACGACAACATGCTGCATGCTGTGCGGGCGATCACTGCAGAGGAAGGCTTCATGGCCTTTTACCAGGTATAGAAGTTGAGCCATGCTGCTGACATGCGAGTGGTGCTGACCAAACTGATGACAGCCAACACTGGGTTGCAGACCTGTGCGTTGCTTAGCAGCCACAGTATAATATTTTCAATAAATTCACCTGAATGATACTCTCATGTCATTGCAGCAATATCTCACCTGCCTGCATGTTGTGACAGGGTATCCAAGCCAGTTTGATAGGCATATTGCCCTATGCTGCCATCCGGCTAGGTGTGTATGATGGGCTGAAATGGAGTCACAGGAAATACAGCAAACAGGAGCAGATACCTCCTCTGCCCACAATGGTGTATGGAGCCGTTGCTGGCCTCATCTCAGCATCTGCCACCTTTCCTGTGGAAGTTGTGAGGTCTGTTCTTGCAGGCCTTGTGGCTGCCGTCCATCTTTGCAATTACCAGCTGAGCAGCACTCAGGAAAATTTTCCAGCAGCACGATGCTGCCTGGCAAAAGTTGCAGCTTGACTTCTTCAGCATGGCATGCACTACTTTTTCACAAGTCAGGGAAGGCTTTGGTAATGTGTGTGTGTGTGTGTGTGTGTGTGTGTGTGTGTGTATAGGCATGTGCTAAGTTGTCAAAACTATCCAGACTGACACAGTGGTTTTACGTATCTGCAGACGCAGGATGATGGTGGGCACAGCAAAGGGCGGCACATGGGCTGCACTGACATCCATTGCTCAGCAGGAAGGCTGGCGTAGTCTGTACAAGGGCATTGGGCTGACATGGGCCAAGCAGGCGCCACAATATGCTGTCACCTTCCTGGCTTATGACAAACTTAAAGAGATGCTGGAAGTGTGATCTTTGTCAACACTGGCATGCAGTGACTTGCCTTGTGATCTGAGCAACAGCAAAGTCATGCTGCAGTATTTCCAGCATGCCATTGACAAACTGCGATTGCAAAGCATCAAATCGCCAACAAATGAACAACACTGAACAGTACAAAGCAAAGTTTACGCTTTTCAGCAATCATAGCGGGAGCCTCCTACAGCGGCAGCCTGAAGCCACTGAAAAGCAGTGTGTTTTGACGCTCTTGACAATATTGCTTGTGTGTTTCTAGTTGATGCTTTGCGACAATACAGCGAATAGAAAGTTTTCTCTATACACAATTTTCACAAGCCGCAGACAGACTGAGAACTAGTTCAAAGACCAGAAGTTATATGCATGTGGGCATATCAAGTCTCAAATGCATCATTTTGTTTTGGAAAACATACAAGTTAACTGAACGTTCAACTCGAGGCTTTCCAAATGTCTAGGCTGTTCATATACACCTCTCTAGGACATGCACAGCCACAAAGCACTCACTCAAACGTTGCTGATTGCTGTCCTGTAGCAACGCCCTCTCAAAGTATGACATAGGCAAAAATGGCTGCATATAACCTGGCTGAGTTTTGCAGTGCTGGCTGCAGCAGATCAGGTGCCAACTGTGACAGGGTCTTCGTCATATGGTACTGCCTCCTCGATGTCTTCCTCCTTCCAGCCTTCCTTCTTCAAGTACTCCTCTTCTTGCTCATCATCTTCCTCTTCCATGTCTTCGCTCGTCTTTTGATGATCAGATGCTTTCTGCTGGGCCAGAACCTTGCCAAGCTTGTCTGGTAGTTCAGCATACCACTTCTTGATGACCTGAGCATGCATGCGATGATGTAAAATGTGCTTTGGAATGCAGTGCTTCTGCAAGCATCTGTAGCCATTCAGATGATCCGTATAAACCATATTGAGTCCGACCTGCACTTAGTCTGCGTTACGCGCGACGTCAAACTGGGCAATAGGGCCATGACGTGGAAACCAATGTGCATATGTCAGGATTGCATCTGGGGTCAAGACTGCTGTATAGCAAAGAGTTGATTGCAGATTTGAGCGGGACATATGGTTTGAGCATGAGTGTATATATCTATATGTAGAACTGCATATCTGTTTGTTTGGGATATGACATGGGAGCATGACACACCTTGGAGCCCTCTTTGAGCCTTCTCTTGGCAGGGTCATTCCACTCAGGGTTGAACTCATACAAGCCAAACTTGAGCTCATACGCAAAGGCCCACTCAAAGTTGTCAACCAGGGTCCAATACATGAAGCCCCTCACATCATAGCCATCCTCTACTGCCTTCTGCACCTATACAGCTAATTTCCTGCCTCAGTTTTTGATTCAGACCTTGTTCATGCTTGGTCAGGCGTTGTACAACACTGTTGACCAAATGAGCAACAGAGACTAGAAGGGCATGCACAGACGGAGCAGGGCGTAGTAATACACAGCATGCATGGTGCATGGAGCTGCGCCAATGCTGCAATGCTCCCTATTGACAGCCAGGCTTTGCTGTGATCAGTCACGCTTAGCCAGCACTTGACGTGTGTGCACGATGTGGTTAGTAACTGCACCACTGACAGCTTGCTGCTGCATTGACATACCTGGCCAAGGTAGCCGCTGATCCATTCACTCCTCTCTGAGGTGTCCTCTGTGAGGGGTGTGCCATTCTCTGTGATGTACATGGGAACCCCAAGCTTGCTGCCATAGCTGATAGCCCTGTACAAGGAAGGGGGGTACATGGGGTACCCCATCTCTGTCACCCCTCTTGGCCCTCTGCTGCTGGGCTGCAGGTTCAGACCCACAATGCCCCTGCACAAGATGATCAAGCTTACAATGTGATTATGCTTGCGCAGTAGGCAATGAACACTGACACCATGAAGCTAAAGTGTCAAACCTGAATGTCACATGCACATCAGTCTATGTGCTGCAGTTTTGTCAACAAGCAGTTGGTTGTGTTTGCAATTACAGGACGAACGAGAGGTCAAGGCATGCAGTGCAGCTCAAAGCCTTAACAGCTCCTGCATCCAGCAAAGCTGCAGAAATGTCTGAATAATAATCTGAAATGTCTTGCTACATGTTGTTTCAAAGTCTGCAGGTTGCTGTAGGCTATTGACAGCATCAGACAGACAGTGCCAAAGTACCCAATGTGCAGAAGTCACTGCAACAGGTGAAGGCAGGTGACTGGGACAGGCGGCGGCCATACCTGGCATAGTGGTTGATGCCAAACCAGTCACAGCCAGGCTTGCCCATGGGGTCCTTCCAGTGCAGGTGGCGGCAGGGGGGCAGCCAGTGGTGGAACACCCCCTCCTGCAGGTACTGCATCACTGTCTCATTCCCCCACACCCTGTTCCCTGCTCTGCATGCTGCCCTGCATCAGGCAAGCATACACTTTGTCAACAGCGGTGCCTCTTGTACCACCGCTGCAAACAGGATCTGTGCATCTTTTGTCCTGAGGTGAAAGAGCAATTTGACACCAGCGCATTGAGATATACAGCAACCTAGCCAGCACACGTCATTGTGATGTGTGGCAACCTACCCAGCACACATCATCCTTCAAGGTGTGAGCACCAGGTACAGAGCCTTCTGAGAGCGTACTCACTGCCAGCTTGCTGTGAGTACGCTCTCAGAAGGCACTGAGACCATGCTTGACGTGACACAGAGACATGCTCAACTCAGCAAGTGTTTTGTTGCCTGCCTTGCGAGCAATCACCATGCCACATGGCCCAAGAGAGGGCCAGACATGATGGCGTCAGTTGAGGGCTGTGCAAGCAAGGAAGGCTCAAGTGGCTAACAAGAATGCAGCTTGTGTGGCACCGGCCAAGTGTACTACCTGACATGGGCATACATGATGCCAGTGCCTTTGGGCTCTGTCCAGAACACATTGTGCACTAGACCCACCAACACATCCTTGCCGCCTGTGTGCACACACATGCCGTTGGCACCACAAGCTGTTCCATGCTTGGCACTCACATGGTGTCAGAAAACTGCTGGGGCTGCTGTGCAGCTGGACACACGACTGCAGGAGGTGCAAGAATGAGCGCTCCAAATAATGGAAATCATACATACCATATTTGGCTGCACGGCGTTGTAGGGCTGCCAAAGTGTGTGCAGCGCGGCATGGAACAGCACAAGGTTGAAAGGTGCATGCGTGCCGCAAACCTATACCTGGCATCTTCTTGATGGCTCTATATGCTGCTGCGTGTGCCCTCAGCATGTGTAGCAGCACCAGTCCAGCATCCTGCATGTACCAAAGTGGCTGCGTCACAGATCCTGTTGGCATACCATGGGGAGCAGTGATCATAGATGTCAATGCAATTGGTGCAAGGGCTATGGCATGACTGCAGGTGATGCTGCAGAGATTGTCAGGCCTCACAAGCCACTCACGGCACTGTTAAAGCCTTGGTCGCAATCTCAAGCCTCTGAATTTTGACAGAAGGTGTATGCGCTGTTGATGCATGAGTGAGTGAACAAGCAACTGACTTGAGGATGCAGAGATGCAGCGTGCAGGCAAAGGGTCTCACCCGGAAGTGCATGAGCTTGCCAGGTGGGTGGTTGCCAGCGATGTAGGCACACATGGCATGCACCCCAGGCTCGTTGAACGTAGCCCACAGCTTGGCTCTCTTGCCTGCAATGCACAGCTGACAGGCAACTGATGTTGCAAGCAGTCACATGGTGATCTGTGGTACTCAGTGGTCTGAATACAATGTCTGCAAATGATACATTTGAGTCAGCTCCAGATTGCATGTACCTGACTTTGGAAAAGCCCACATGCGTCGCAGCTAGATGTCACACTCGAATCATGCTGTGTAGCAGAAAGTACATGCTGGCAGATGCTCATCAGCCAGGAGTCAAAAGTTGCTTGATATCCCATGTTCACTGCACAGCTTTTGACAGGGCATGTCTGAAATCAGTCCTACCAAAGTGCTTGAAGGCCAGCTCAGCCCACTCAACATAGTATCGGACATTTTCAGACTTGATCCAGCCACCCAGCTCATCAAACCACCGTGGGTGTACAAACCAATGCAGCGTGACGTTTGCCTCCATGTCATGTCTGCGTACAAACCATGCCATCATTGATTGTGCGCGACGCTTGACAGACACCTGACAACTACCTCGCAGTGCCTGGTATGTCCATGTTGCACATTATACCATGATGTCATGTGTCATGCTGCACATTGCTTGCATGCCAAGCCTCAACTTGCCAGCATGCAGGCTGTTCTGTATGCATAAAAACTTCAGGCATGGTGTTTGTCACATCTGGTGCTTGTGCTGCATGCATATGATACATGAGCACCCAGTTTGCTCTGAGAGTATGCCCTGGACTCACTTGTCTATACAGTCAAACATCTGATGGTATCTTTCAATGGCTTTCTGGTCTATCTGCCCTTGCGCCGGCATAATTCGACTCCATTCAATGGAAAGCCTGAATGCATTGGATCCTGCAAGGAGTGCGATGTGAAAAGCAAGATCAATGTGGGCTGCCAATGATGTACCCATGCCTTGGGTGGTGCACATTGTGTAGCTTGCACTGGCAAGATCTATTCTGCAAGAGTACAATGATTGTTTTCTGTACACCACATCCTGATGACATTCGATCAGACTGGCTATTCAACAGAAAGCGCTGAAAGGACTGTAGGAGCGGGAACGTGGAGCTGGACTACTCGTGGGCTACCCGCAGAGTCTAATGGACCATCCATGACTGATCGGTGGACCATACAGGTAGGAAACGAGAGCAATGCTGGAGCGTAAAAACAGGCAGGTGATGCAGAAAACATGATGGCCAGTGCCAGACAATGTGTTGTCATGAGCTAGGATCGGCGCCACAACGGGAGTCAGAGAGTGTGTGACAGGACATACCCAGCTCCTTGGCAAGCCTGATATCTTGTGCATAATTGTTCCAGAAATCGCTGGACACTCCAATGCGCTCGTTGTTCATCACAACAGACTTGCCCAGTCTGTTCCATGATGAGTGCACCATTGTGCCATCATGATTCGCAGGGTCAAGACCAGAGGTGTCCCCAGATGACAAGCTCAGTTTCAGGTCAACTGCCACCATCTTCTGCTTCTCATACCAGGCCCAGTTCGAGTTGGGGTCACCTGTGCATACCACATATATGTATATGTTGTCCTGTTGGTCAGGATGCTTGGCATATAATTGGTCTTTCCACACGACTGCAGCTGCAGACTTGCCAGAAAATTGATTGCTCCCACCTGAGTTCTGGTAGACAGAGACCGCCACACCACATAGAAATTGTGGATCGTCTTTCGATTCACGACCGTTTGCGCTCATTCTGACTGTCTTAGCAAGCACCCAGTCAAGGTGCTGCTAAAGACTGTTTCAGCTTAAGATCTTAGCAAGTCAGGCCAGCCTGTCAGAGCCACAAGTCGGTAGCAGCTCAAAACCCTATGGCTGGATCAACAACTTGACTGACGATGCAACGAAGTAACAATACCTGAGAAAACTGTGTGTGTCGGTTTGACAACTACGTAGACATCACGCTAAGCCCAGATCAATCGTGCCCCTTGTATGGGGTACCCACAGCCGGTCGATCAGCTGACCGCACAGTCAATTGCAGACTGAGCAAAGATGTAATGCAGTTATGCGTTATGTACCGTTGCGAACCAAACAAATGTTACCTGTCTAAACGGCACTGTCCTTGATATATTCGAAGATAAAAGTGCTATGTACAAAAATTATTGTTATGCATAGGTTCGTGCATGCAACACGTATCATGCATGTCCGCCCGTATTCTTGCACCATCTGCGCTGCTGAGTCTGCCAGATCAAGCGAAACTCGTTCAGTGTCCGAGCGAACACGCACTACAAGCTTGTTCATGTAGCCGCTGTAGAGCTAAGTTCCAACACGGGATGCAGTCAAAACATTGGCTGTGAGGTATGGGCTGCTCAATGACAAGCTTGTATCAGCACGCTAGCTCGATAGCCACGACCGTGAATGACAGATGAACTTCAGGGGCACAGGTATAGGCCCATGGGCAGTATGATCAACTTTACGCCAGGATGAACTTCAAGGGCATTTGCAGTTGTTGCCAAAGTATGCCTGTAGTCAGCATACGCCTCAGATTTTGTTCGAAAATGCTCTGCGAATCGTTTAGAACACATGTCGTCATTGGAGAGCTCGCAAAGCTTGTGAAGGCAGCCTCATGCAACAAGGCTCTGAGGCCCCCTACATGCCGACATATTTTGCAGTGACACTTTCATACGCGCACACTAATCCCGACGGTTTCCTTGATAAATTGGATCTCAGATACACTTTCCCAAGGATACACTAATCTGCAGAGCTTGATAAAATGCCTGGATCATAGAGGTATTGCGACAGATACAGTATGCAGTCAAGCAAGGTTGTGTTGGGCTGCGCAATGCATTGAAATGCAGCTGGAGGCTATATTTACAGTCATGGAGGGTAGAATCGCTGACTGAAAAGCTGCTGAGACAACAACCATGGCGTTTGTTACTGACTGTTGGGGCGAGGCTGACAGTCCCGACGGCCGGCCACGAGCGCAAGCACAACGCATGTAGAGCTGATATTGGAGGTTGTGTTAGTGGTTATACCTATATCAGCAGAGTAAAAAGCCCTCAGAATGCGTGTCGAGGCTCTGTTGAAGAGTGCAATCAGGCACAGGCAGGTACTTATCCACAGAACCAGGCACAAGGCAGACAGGCTCGTGACCGGCGCGCTGAAGTTGCTCTTGCTGGCTATCTGTTCGTGCTTGAGTCCTCAGTCTGTGTGTGAAAAGTGAAGAAGCCGCCTGTAACTTGACTAGCACAGAAAGGTCGCATTGCAAAGGGGCGAACCCCGTAATGCCTAGGGCAATAGTGGCAAGTCCCAAAAGCAAGGAGTTATGCACATAGACGCATTGCAATACACAGCATGCGACCCACATTCATGTCATTTGTGCCTGGCTCAACTATCAAACCAAAGGGCAACGCAGTAGCATCCATGCATCATATGATTGACATCACACAGGACCTGGTATGAAATGTATAGGCTGCATATGCAGCGCAAACTGTGCGTATCAGCACACAACATACAGAAACGTGCAAACTAAACAAATGAAACAAAGCAAGCAGAGATGTGAATTGGCATACACCACCAGTTAGTCGCTGTTGATGCCCTCACCTCAGGCCCAAATATGGCTCCAGTAATCCCGACGGTTTACCGAGCTTTGCTGAAGAGTGGGAATTGGTCATCGGATTCATACCACTGAAAGAAAGGCTCTGGGCCCCAAACTGGGGCCTCATCATTCCACAAAATAGTTTCAGCATTTCTCGCTCTGTACACTCTCGCATCGCTGACGCCGGAATCGGATCACTGAACAAGCTATTTGTCTTGCTTGTGTTTGCAGCCACAAGCTTTGCTCTCAGGTGCTTCCAGCAGTCATGCTCAGAAGGGTACTACAGCAGGAGGTTCTCATCAGGTAGGCCTTTCATTGTCGCCTTCTGGAGAATACCTACGACTTCAGGACAGTAGGTCGTCCCAGAGTCCTTGCCTCCGCTATATAATCGAACGCACTCTCGTTCTCTCCGACTGCAGTTTGTTTGCATGCGTTCTGTGCATGGACATGCAGCAGCAACAACTGGATGTTCGCGATAATGCCGTCAACGCGAGACATTCACATCACGAAAGGTGATTCTGCCAGGCAGTGACAGTGGTGACTGTTTGTCACAGGCATTTTGGGCAAAGTGGTGTATGCAGAACCTTTGCTGGTGGATCAGCAGGGGTTGGCAACTCCACCAAAGCTCCAAGCACTGGCAATGACCAACGTGGAGAATCTGCAGCAAGTCAGCATGACGAAGACTATATGTCAAACCTAAAGGAAACCCAGGGCAAGGCTGGTGAGTAGTTTTCTGAACATCTTGTCTGTCAGACACGCTTGAAGCAGCAACATCATTCTCCAAATGCTCAGTTTTCTGAACATCTTGTCCGTCAGACACGCTTGAAGCAGCAACATCATTCTCCAAATGCTCTGCTTTCAGGCAACACATCCTTGTTGTGACAAACAGGTGATGCAGAGGGCGGTCTGGGTGGTGGACAAATGTCACCTGGCTCAGCAGCTGCACAGGGTGATGCTGGTGATGACAGGGGTGGCAAGACAGAC
>JAABUY010003917.1_pt1 | contig 15995 bp, 14 predicted proteins | sample 5560271 | NCBI WGS metagenome assembly JAABUY01 (sample SAMN10711886, study PRJNA513374) | rock metagenome | isolation source: Antarctica rocks | place: Antarctica: Victoria Land, University Valley
ACGGTAACGGGCTTGTTGGAGGTCTTGGCGGTGCGGGCGGCGGGGGTCTTGGTCATGATGCTAGTCCTTGCTGGGTGAGGTTGAAGTAAATGGTCTCTCTTGTCTGCGCCGGGGGAGGCTCTTTACTCCCTCTCGACAAAGACAGATTAGCCCAATACAGCCAAAACAAGCAAGCTCTAGCTACAGTATTTCTCAAACTAAATCATCGTCCAGCACATCATTTAGAAGTTGACGTAACCAGTCATCCGCCCCTCTTCTTCGAAAGCCCCCTTACTTACTTGCTTCCTATGCTTGTCTATACTTGCCTAGCGTCAAGGATTGAAGCCCGAAGGGCCGAGACACCGCTTGGTGGCTCGGGGCGTAGCCCGAAAGCCTGGCCCCGCTGCTTAGCGGGGGACGCCCACGTTTTCCTGCTGGTGGCGTTCGCAAGGCGCTGGGTGACGCTTGGGGCGGTCGATCATCCTGACCGGCCGTGGGAGGAACCCAGGATGCCAAAGAGGAACGCGCTCTACGACCCGAACGCGCTGTCGAAGCATCGCCGTCACGCGGCTGAGCGGGACCGTCTGGGCGTGCAACTCAATAGCTGCAACTCGTCCGGAGCAGGGCGCCGGCTACGAAGCAGGATGCAGGCGGCCTACGATGCCCACCACCAGGCGAGCCTGGAGACGTTCAAGACACGACACGCGACGGTGCAGGAGTATGCGCGGTGGCGGTTCAAAGATTGGGCAGGGGACGGCGAGGCTCCTGCGGTGGATTTCGAGCCGCTGGGATCGGTGGAGGAGGTGGACCGGCTTTACCTGCGGCTGCAAGCGGAGACCCGCATGTTCAGGATGACGGCCCTGCCAGTGGGCCAGCCGCCTGGGATGACGGCGTTCAGCGGCGGCGACGTGCAGTTCTGGCGGCACTTCGGGCGGGAGGAGATGCTGACTGGCAGCTACCACGCTTCGAAAGGCGCACGGGTGCTGGTGACGGTTTCGGGTCGGGACGGTCTGTGGCACGTCTGCTTCATGCAGGACTGGACGTATGTTGGCGTTGACGTGTCGGAAGTGTTCCAGGATCTGGCCAACTCGTTCTATCGGCATGCGCTGATGCAGGCCGCTGTGCAGGCTGATCTACAGCGGGCGACTTGGAGCGGGGTGCGTGGCTGGCTGGGCCGCCTGACGCCGCGGCAACTGCGGGGTGCGGCGCTGCGTCCGGGTGCGTTCCGGTTCTACGAGCACCGTCCGCCGCGGTGGCTGGCGGGTGAGGAGTTTGGCGAGGTGCGGATGCGGTTCCGTCACAGGCGGTTTGGATCGCCTGTTTGGGAGCGGCATGAGGTGATCCCGGCACTGCTGGCAGCGGTGCGGCGTGCGGCGTCGCGTGATGCCAACGCAGGGTTTGCGGACGTGATGCCCAACCTTCCGCGAGCTGGCTGCGATAGCCTCCCTCCGGGTTGCCTACCGCCCAATCCTTCGCGGACAGGTAAACAGGGCAGCAAGGGCGTGGCCCGCAGGGTCCTGCGCTCCATGGCTGAGCCTGGCCTGATCGCTGGCGCGGCACTGGTGGGTGCCCTGATCGAGGGCTACTTCCACCCTGGCTACGGCGACAACCCCACGCTTGGAATGGCTGCGACCATGGCTGGTCTGGCGACATCAGCCGGCCTGGTCAGGTTCATTTCGAGATCATGCCGGGCTGGAACAAAGATGCTGGGTGGCGTCACTACCAGGGTTGCGATGGCGCTGTTGTGCCTCGGCTTCGAGTTCTACGGCTTTAGCTCCGTGTGCGTGTGCGATGACGTGTCGCAGGCGGTGTACTCGCCAACGATCACCTTCGAGTAGGGCCGCCTGGTGCGGCCTGATGCTGCCCGAGAAAAGAAGGCGGCTCCCGTGAGGAAGCCGCCAAGTTTAGGGAGGAAACGTCCTGCGCTGGGCCAAGGCCACGGCGCACGTCCTTTCTACTCCCAACCCCATTAACGGCAAGTTAGGATTTGGTGCAGCGCACCATCCCTTTTGGGCAGCGACATTCGCAGGGAAAGCCGGGACTCTTCTCAGCGATGGGGGGCTGCTGCGGTGCCATGGACATAGAAGTATAAGGCACGCGGCCATTGAGCGAAGGAGGGGACGATGGGGTGGAGACGCTTGGACCCAGCGCAGGTGGCGCGTCAACTACGGGCGGCGTTCGACCGTCCGGAGGCCGGCACGTCGGAACTGGCGGAGGCGGCCCTGGCGCACGCGCGGTCGCAGTTGCTGGGCGGGCAGTATGTGGCGGTCCAGGATGACGACGGCCAGACGTTCATCGGCACGCCGGACGAGGCGGCTGAGCATATGATGGGGGACGCCCGAGGATGACGTGGGCAGAGGGTTGGGCAGGCGGGAGATAGCTGGGGGTGTTAGCTCCCATAAGGTCCTCTCAAACCAGAGATGTGGTTGACGTGGACTGGGCCAAGGTGCGGATCAGGCGGGTCTATGGACCACGATGGTCATGGCGCCCGCTCTACCGTCACGGGTCTTAGGGAGCCACTCTCCTGCGCCCGCGTCCCACCATTCGGCTTGGTCGGACGCGGCCTTCGCCCAGCGCCGGAGAAGTAAGACCAGGAAGCGGCTCAGGTGGGGCGCATCGGCCATCGCACGGCAGGCCGCGTTCCTTGTGGCCCCAGGCTTGGCAGGGCGACACACCGACCTTTCAAACGGGCCAGGTTTGTGAAGCAGCATCCAATCGAAAAATAATTCAATGATAACAATAGATTACTATTGTGTTCCGGTTCGGCGGCGTTTAGGGTGGCGGCAGTGACGAGGAGTGCGATTCGATGAACATCGAGCTGTTGCCCGGCCTGACGAACGTGATCCGGTTTCCGTTGGAGGAGCGCGCTCGTCCCTCCTGCGAGCTGCTGCAGGAGATCGAGCCGGACATCCGGGAGGTGATGAGCGTGGCCGAGGCGTTCGGCCTGGATGGGTATGACCCGAACCTGACGGACGCGACGGACTGTGAGACGGCGCGCTACCTGGCCGAGCAGATCCTGCCGGTTGCCGGCCCCAACCTGAACAGGGTGCTGGACGAGATGATGGCGCGTGCGGTGGCGGCGTGCCGGGTGGCGCACGCCTCGTCGCTGAGGACGGTGGAGGCCCAGCAGCGGCTGCACGCGGCCACGGTGAGCGGCAGCTCGTGGCTGGAGCCGCTGAAGGAACGTGCGGAGGCGACAACGCAAGAGACGGCGGAGCTTCTGGTGGCGGCCTCTGCGCGGTGCCAGGAGGTCCGCGGCATGAAGCGGGCTATCGGCTTCGCCCGCAAGGGCGAGCCGTGGATGCCCTACGATCCACAGGCCGAAGACCTGGGCTGGCTGGACGAGGTTGCCCGCCGGAAAGAACAGGCGGCTGGCTAGACGGCCGAAGAGAGGCGAGCTTGCGCGAGAGCCGCTCAAAATAGGAGCGGCCTTCCTTTTTCCGTAGTTCTCCTATAACGCGCCCGTGAGTGCCGGGCTGACAGCGTTGTCGCCTGGTTACGCATCCGTCCGTCAAAGGTGCCGGTATGGAGTGTGAGGGAGACATCTATGGCGAAGAAGCCACCATACGTGCCTGATACTCCGCGGGAGACGCTGGAGAAGTATCGTCGCCACCTGAAGAGCAAGGCTGGCGAGCCGGACCTTGCGAAGGCTGAGCTGATCCCGACCTGGACCCCCAGCAAGGCCCCGGGCAGCGAGGTCATGGAGCAGGCCGAGATGGGTGACTACACCCTGTATGCGGCCAGGACGACGGAGGCGATGCACAAGCAGGCGCCGCCGGGAGCGTCGCGGATCAGCTGGAGCATCGCGTCCGAAGTCTCGGATTCGATCATCGGCGGTGGCGCCGCCGCCAGCATGGTGGAGGCGAAGGACTACGCCTACCTGGCCTACCAGGCGGCGTGCGGCGTCATCAAGGGTGGCGACGCCTAATCTGCTTCTATGGCGGTCGGCTTATCGGCATCGGGCGCGTGGAAGCCCGCTGTTCGTATGCCGGCCGCAAGCCCGGCGAGGGCTGCGGCGGCGAGAAGCTCCGGGGACGGTGATCCCACCCGCACCACCGTGTCGCAGAGACGCATCCAGACCACCAGCGCGTCGGGCGGGTTGCCTTCGGCGCGGATGGCGGCGGCTTCCTTGTTCAGCATCGCGCGTGCTTCAAGGTCCACACCATCGACGGGGACAAAGCGGCTTCGCCAAGCTGTCAGGATGTAGGGCGGTAGGTCGGCGACCTGCTGGCGCAGGGTGACTGGCTTGGGATCGTCGGGGACGCTCATGGTGATCTGCTCCGATGCAGAGGGCGGCCAAGCACAATCACGGATCGTGCCGAAGCCTGATGATCGAACGAATGCCGCCTATGTCGGGGTCTCGCTGGGCTGGCAGGTTCCGTGGGCGCGCGGCCCCATGATATGGCTGACGAAGGTGTAGCGCCCGGTGCGAAGGTCGATGGCGATCGTGAACACGGTGGCACCGGTAGCGCGGAGGCGGCTGCCCCAGGCAACTTGCTGGTCGCCCGTGTCCACGAACTCGACCTGGTTCCTGGCGATCGCGTTGGCCGCACCGTCCATGGTGACGATCTTGTTGTCCCGCACGGTGTGCGCGTTCGTATCAATGCGGATGGTGCGGCGATCCGTCGCACCCGTGTCGTCGTAGGTGATTGCACAGTGAAACCCGAGCTGCGCGGCGTGTCCGGCAGGCGGGCAAAGCAGCAGGATGGCGAGGGCAGAGGCGAGAAAGCGCAGCATCGGCAGCATCCTTGGTCAGTGAGGCGGTAGAAGGCTGAGATGGTCCGGTCCCGATATAGATGCGGCCTGCGCGGCGGGAGCCGGGCAGGCGTACAAAGACGGACGCGATAGGGAAAGACGCTGGCCCCCAGTCCCTGCCGGATGCCAGCGTCTGATGGGGGAGATCCAGGATGTTGGCGTCAGGCTCCGGGCCGTGACGCCGGTAGGATGGTCAGTCCAGCTTGGGAGGGCCGATCCAGCGCTCCTCGATATACAGGCCGAGCCAGAGGACGGCGGAGAAGGTCACGCCGGAAAGCACCAGGCGCTCTAACATCTCAAGCATCGGTTTTCTCCTTTCCAGTGTCTTTGGGAGAGATATAGCTCATGATCCTCATCGCAAGAAGCTCGATCATCGCCGCCATCGCAGCGCCGGCGATCACCGTCGTGGATGTCGGCTTCATCGAGGGATTGAAGAACGGTGCGACGATGGACGCTCCGATGACCCCAACCGCGATGAGCTGGACGCCGCCTGCGAGCATCTTAAACCGTTCAAGCCGGACGGTCGGGGTTGTTCTGCCGATGACAAACCGAAGGACCATGACGTGTCCCTTTCTTGCCGCTGGTGGTGGTGGGGCGGAACCCGGCCGCCTTGCGTGACGGCCGGCGTCAACGAGGTCGCCTGCGGCTACTGCCAGCACGCGGCGAACGGGATCTCGTCGTCCAGATCCCCGCCACCCATCCCGCTACCCAGGCCGCCGCCCGTGCCTGCCCCGGCCATCGCCGGCTCCCGGCGGCGCTGTGTCGTCCGGCCCTCGTCGTTGTTGCCCCGGGCGTCTCCCAACATGGTCAGCTCGCCGCGATACTGGGCCAGCACGACCTCGGTGCTGTAGCGGTCCATGCCGCCGTTGTCGGTCCATTTCCGGGTCTTCAGCGCGCCCTCCAGGTGGACCATGCTGCCCTTCAGGAGATACTTCTCCGCGATGCCGGCGAGCTGCTCGTTGAACACGACGACACGATGCCATTCCGTCCGTTCCTGGCGCTCCCCGGAATGCTTGTCGGTCCACCTGTCGCTGGTCGCGACGCTGAAGCTAACGATCTTGGTGCCGTTTCCCGCGGTCCTAACCTCGGGATCATTACCCAGTCGCCCAATCAGGATCACCTTGTTGACGCTGCCGGCCATGTTCCAATTCCTTCTCTCTCCCTAAAGGCGGTTCGACCCTGTGTCGGCACGTCCTCTCGGGTGCGGCCGAGGAGAACCGGAACCGGGGCCGGCTCAGCCCCGAAGGTCTGCAAGCGAGCGAGGCAGGGGTGCGAACGGCGCGGGACCGCTTGGGGTCCTGTGACGGGCGCAGCCCTGCCTTGGCGCAGCGCGCGGGCCGCAGCCGCAGCGCGGCGTGCGAAGCACGGGGTTGGGCCGGCCCCGGTTCCGGTTCAGGCCGCAGCAAACCCGAGAGGACGTGCCGACACAGGCCGCTCCGACATGCGTCCCTCCCTCTTTCACCTTATTTCCCACATCTGTTTCGGCTTCGATCCCCAAGTTGTTTTGGGACGCCCGAAAAGTCTTTCCATGGCGGGACCGAAAAGTTCGGTCTTGTCGGGACAATCTGCCACATCGGTCAGAGAAAGCTCATCTGCTCGGTCTTTGGCTCCGCGCATGCAAGCTGCTGCCGAGGCGGCCGGGTCGGACGGGCGGAAAGGGTCGAGCAGGGGTTGATCCATCCCTGCTCCAGGGCGAGACGGTCCCGTTCGGCGTGGACATCGCACTCATGCCCGGACGGCCGAACGCATCGCCGTCCAGGGCAGCGGTCGCAAGACGGACACCTGACTTCGAGTGCCGGATCGCGCGGCCACTGGTCGCCGCAAAACGAACAGATCACCGTCATGGCTTCATCTCGGCCAGCAGCGCCCGCGCGCGGGCCTCGCGCGCCCGATGGGCCTTGAGCTGCTCGTCCGACATCAGGGTCGTGTCGGCGATCATGAACCCAAGCGCGCCGCCTCGCACGCCGCAGAACAGGTGGGCGTGCGTGATCGTCCGGTGATCCGGTGTCCTGGCCTGCATGGCATGGTTCCTTTTGGTGAGCCCGTGCTGGGACGATGATTGTTGCGGCGTGGGGGGGAAGCGCGCGGGGTGCCCCGCTCCTGTCAGCCGATGGCGAAGGAGAGCTGTCCTGGATGTTCCGTCCTGCTTGCCGCACGGGCCGTGGCAGGGGCTGGCGGAGGCATGGTCGTGAGGTCTGGAACCGGCACTCCGCCCGGCTCGAAGCGGGCCTTCAGCCGGGCGAACTCTGCCCGGTCGGTGGCGTCCCGTTCGCTGCGGCCCTTCTTGCGATAGAAGTCGAGCAGGTCCACCTGGCGCAGCCGGCGGCCGATCTCGCGCTCCACGTCGCTGAAGGTGTGGCGAGGATCGCCGTAGCAGGGATGTCCTACCACCTGCTCGATGAACTCCACCTTGCCGGCGGTGCTGGTGAAGTACTCCGTCCAGAAACCTGTCCGGTCATAGTGGGCTATGAAGCCGAAGGTGTGCATCACCTGGCGGTAGAACCGTTCCGTGAACTGGTGCCGCGGTAAGTCGGCCGACACGAACCGCAGCAAGTGACAGGCAAACCAAGCCTTTGTGTCAGCGGGGGTGAACTTCGTCGGCACGAAGTCTGCGGCGGTCGGCGACGGCTCGCGCAGCGCGCGGACGATGGCCGGTGGCAGCTTGCAATCCATGTTGCTCTCCAGGGTTTCGTCTTCCATCCCTCCTGGAAGACCCCTCCTGGCGACCGCGTGCGGGGGACGGCTGCAAGGGCGCGGCGCTTGCCGCGGGATCGCAGCCGCCCAGCGAAGCGGCGGCGAGAACCCACCCCTTGCGGCCGTCCCCCGAACGTGGTGCGTCCAAGCTCTTTATCTGGATTTCTTGCTTTCCTGCGTTCTGCCTTTCTCTTGCTCCATGTGAGCTATCCGGGTTCGGAGGGCTCGTCAGCGTTCGGAGTGTTCTCGATCTTGTGAAGCGCTTTTTGCAGCCGGGAGACCCGGAGGATGAGGGCATTGAACCGGGTTTCCTTCCAGCCGGCTGGGTGGGCTTCCCCGTCCGCAGCCTTTTGCAGGCGGGTCCGCATGATCGCCGCCATCTCCTGGCGATGCAGCCGCAGGCTCTCGTTCAGCCCGAAGGTGATGATTTCGATCTCCTCGGCGTCGAGCACCAGGAAGCTGGTCATGGCCCACGCAGGAGGCGGTCAAGCTGGGCTGCCTCCCGACGTAGACACTCCACTTCTGGTCCGTGCCGGCGAGCCTGGCTGATGGCTTCGGCAACGTAGCGGCCCCAGGTCTTGCTATCCCAGGAGGAGCGGTCGGGTGGCGGGAGCCTGGTGTGGTTGCCGAGTGCGGCAGTTTCGCAGGCATGGTCTATTTGGTCTTCGATCTCCTCTGCGCATGCCCGCCGGAGTACGGCACCCTTGGCCAGAGCTTGCCGGTTCAGCGCGAACCGGTTTGCCCGCGAGGATGAAGCGTCTTGCGGGCTGACAAGGTTCTCACTTCTAAAAAACATGGCCTTCATGGCCGTCTCTCCAATGCTTGCCAGGATGAAGCGGCCCGGTGCATCGAGCACCGGGCCGTGAAGGCCGGTCAGGCCGCCGCCCGCACCGGCACCTCCGCTGGGGGTATCAGGCCCACGATCCCGGTATCGGCGTCCGCACTCTCCTGATCCGCCTCGTCGTCATCCGGATCGCCCACTTCATCACCCGTGGATGCGACTCCCGCGTCCTCGTCTTCGGCCACTCCCAGGCTCTCGCATTCACCGTCCTCGGGCTGGCAGCCATTGCCTTTCTCAACGTCGGCCAAGATGCTGGCTGGATTGCGTCGCGCTTCCAGTTCGGTTTCGGTCGGTGCGAAGCGGGCAGTTGGAAGAATGAACGTCCCGTTGCGGAAGTGCGTGGCGATGGCCTCCCGGGTGTCCTTCACCCGCGGCCATACCCGGATCGAGTGTCCTGTGGCGCATCCTTCCAGCGCGCTTCTCGAAAGTGCCGGCAGGAACTCGGCCGTCGCCATGTTCGGCAAGTAGGCGTCAGCGTCGATGGCGGCGCCGGCGTGCCTGGCGCCCATCCCGCTGGCCGAGTGGTTCTCTCGGCAGGACAGCACCTCCACCAGGGTCTCGCGTGCGGCGTGCCGGATCGCATCCAGGTCGCGCGTCAGCACCCCGCCTTCCGTCAAGGTCTCTGCTAGCGAACCGAGGCGTCTGATCCCGTGCCTGCCAACCACGCCGCCCTGCACCGTGACATTGTTGCCTGCCAGGGCGAGCACCAACATGCCGATCAGTTGGTCGTCGTCGATCGGCTTCTCGCGCAACGCCTGGTGTAAGGCGTCAGTCCGGAAGTCCCCGATCATGGCGGCTCCCTTGCCGGTCAGGTCGGGACGTGCCTTGCGGACCGGCTCGGCAGCTTCCTTTGCAGCGGTCTCACCAGGCTCCGCAGCGGGCAGGGTGAAGTAGTATTCGCGGATGACGCCAGTGCGCTGATCGACAGAGAACGCCGTCATCACGTCCTCGGCTGTGTTTTTCCAGTGTTGCTGTGCGCCTCGCGGAAGCTTCGGGCGCTGGTAGTCGTCCGTCTCCACGATGCAGCCTCGTTCGCCCATGTTCGCCTCCAGCCAGGCGTGCTGCGCGGCCAGGTAAGCATCGACTTGCGTCGTGGAACGGCTGTCCTCGTCGGCAGGCGCGAACAAATCCTCCTGCCACACGATGCCAAACACTTGCGCCTCGTCGTTGCCGAACCTGGCGTTGGAGGCCAGGACCCGGACCTTGTTGAGGCCGTGCGCGATCTCGCTCCAGGGCGCCTGGTGCCCGCGCTTCGGCTTGTGCTGTTTCCAGACCTCGGTCTGCTCCTCCTTGGTGGCCGCAGCGATGACCCGGAGCTGACGCCCATCCGGCACGTCGTTCTTAGCCATCTGGTCCAGCATCGCCGGGCAGATGTTCGCCAGCAGTCGGGCCTGGGCGATGTTGCGCGGCGTCATCCCCAGCGCATCAGCGATGGCCGCCTCATTCCACCCTGCGGCAGCCAGGGCCTCCATGCTCCGCCAGCGGTCAACTTGTCCCATGTCAGCACGAACTAAGTTTTCCGAGATGGAGCGCATCGGGTCGATCATGGCGTCAGCCTCGGCTATCACGAGCACCGGGATCTCCGGCAGGCCGGCAGCGACGCATGCCGCGGTCCTGCGGTGCCCGGCCTGGATGATGAGCTTCTTGCCCTCCTCCTTTACCAGCGGCGGCTGCAGCAGGCCGATCGCCTTGATCGAGGCGAGCATCTGCGCGTCGAGGTAGTCGCCGGCGCTGGTCCGCCGGGGATTGTTCGGGTTGCCCTTCAGCTTACGGGGATCGACGGTCCTGAGTTCCATGTCCTGGGCGCTCCTGCGTGGGTTCGGGTCTCGCCTTCCATTCCTCGGGAAGACCCCTCCCACGCCGCGGGGCGGGCTGGCCGACACCATTGCGGGCGGGCGTCCCTGCCCTGCGCAACGTGCGGCCCGCGCTGGCGGGCTGCGCGTCAGCGGGGCCGGGATGCTGTAGCCGGCGATGGAGCGCAGCGGTGTCGGTCGGCCTGCCCTGCGAGCCATTCTTCCTCCAACCCATCCTGTCCAACGTTCATGTTGCCTGTTTGTTCTTCATCACGCCACCTCTGTTTCTTCCTCGTCCTCGTCGCAGGATGCGCCCCGCAGCCGGGGCATCAGGGCGTCCGCATCGTCGGCGTCGGCGTCGTTCTGCTCGTCCGTCTGTGCGAGGCTGGCTTCCAGGTCCGCCATCTCGGCGATCTTGAGGGCCAGCTCGCCGGCCAGGGCGAACCCGCCGCCCAGCCGAGGCTCGTAGTCGGCGATGCGCCGGGTGTTCTCGACGATGGACCGGCGATGCTCGGCCAGTTCCGCGTCGAAGTGGTCGATCGCGTGCTCCAGCCGGGCTATCAGTCCGAGCGCGGTCAGGTCGGCCGTGAACGGGATGTCCGTGCCCTCCCCGGTACGGTCGAGCGACACGCCCACCTCCAGATCCTTGCTCCGCCAGGTCTTGAACACTTCGGCCGAGACCTGGAACCCGCCGATGCTGGCCAGCACCCAGTCGCCCGCCTTCTGCTCCACGTCGAGGTTCCGCAGCAGGTTCAGCAGCGCGCCTCCCGCCTTCGAGCGTTCGCCGTAGCTGCGGCCGTTCACTGTCATGGTGAACAGGTCGCCGCGGGTGGGCGTCCGGATAGCGATATCCTGCTCGATCTGGCCGATCCGGCGCTCGGAGGTGGCGATGCCCCGGCGTGCGGTGGCCATCTGGCTCCGCACCGCGTGCTGGTCGTCGAAGTGCGCCGCCTCCTGCCGCTGCAGGCGCGCGATCTCGGCTTCCAGCCCGGCCTTCTGCATCAAGCGGGGGTCGCCGGACGCGATCGCCTTCGCCATGGCGAACTGGCTGACCTGGGAGCCGGCGTCCTCAATGCGTCGGATCGAGCGGTCGCCAGATAGAGCGGCGTTGATGAAGCGCTGCTTGCGCTCGTTGTTCTGCCACATCGTCGCATCGGTGCTGCCGAGCGTGGCATAGGCATACACCCCAATCTCCTCGTTCTGGTTGCCCTGGCGTTCGATACGCCCCTCCCGCTGCTCGATGTGGCTGGGTAGCCAGGGCACATCGAGGTGGTGCAGCGCTTTCAGCCGAAGCTGGGCGTTGACCCCGGTTCCCATGGTCTCCGACGAGCCGATCAGCACCGTGACCCGGCCCGCGTTCACGTCGGCGAACAGGCGCTGCTTTGCAGCGGATTTCTTGTGGTCCTGCATGAAGGCGATCTGCTCGGCCGGAATGCCGAGCGCAACCAGGCGGTCCCTGATCCAGCGGTAGGCGGAGAAGCCCCTCTTGGCCTCCACGTTCAGCGTGCCGAGGTCGGAGAAGATCATCTGCGCCGCGCCGCGCACCGGGAAGGCCGATCCGTCCGGCCGACGATAGACGTTCTGCCGGTTGGCATCCCAGATGGCGTGGACCTTGGCGACCAGCGCGTTCAGCTTGTTCGCCGCCTCGTCCTCGTATCCTTCCAGCACGAAGCGCAGGTCGATGGCGGCATGGCGGCCATCGGTGATGACGCTGAGCAGGATGTCGTCGCCCTTCTCGGGGCGGCGCTTGCGGTTTTCGATCAGCTTGATGCGCTTGGCGAGGACGCGCTGATACCACCGGAAGGTCCGGCTCGGCTCGGCGGTGATGATCTGCCGCTGCCCGCTCTCGATCTGCGGCAGCTTCAAGTAGCCGCGCAGGTCGGCCTTCGACACCACGTCCGCAAAGGAGCGGAACATGGCCATCAGGTCCGCGACGTTCACGAACTCCGCGAAGCGCGTGACCGGCTTGTAGGCGCCGGATGGCTGCAGCTCCAACTCGGTCTTGCTGTCGCCGAACGTCGCCGCCCAGGCGTCGAACTCGTGCAGCCCGCGCTCGGCTAGTTCGGCGGGCTGCATGAACCGCTGCAGGGTGTACATCTCTGCCAGCGTGTTGGTGATCGGCGTGCCCGATGCCATCACCAGGGCGCGGCCGGGGTTGTGGGTGTCGATGTAGCGGGACTTCACATAAAGGTCCCAGGCCCGCTGCGACCCATCCGGCTGCACGCCCTTCAGGTTGGCCATGTTGGTGGCGAAGCTGAGCTTCCGGAACTCCTGGGCCTCATCGACGATGATCTGATCGACGCCGATCTCCGCGATGGTCAGCATGTCGTCCTTGCGGCTGGCCAGGGCTTCCAGCTTTGCTTCCAGCTTCTCCTTCATGTTCTCGATGCGCTTGCGGGTGATACGGTCGTCGCCGTCCACCCGCTCCAGCAGCTCGGTGTAGATGGCGATCTGGGCATCCACCATGCCGCGTTCGAACTCTGCCGGGGCCGCGATGAACTTGAAGGCACTGTGCGTGATGATGATGCAGTCCCAGTTGGCCGTCGCCGCACGGGCGAGAAACCGAGCGCGCTTGCCGGCGACGAAGTTGGTCTCGTCTGCGACCAGGATGCGGGCGATCGGGTAGAGCTGCAGGAACTCCCGGCTGGCCTGGGCCAGGCAGTGACCGGGAACGGCCATCAGTGCCTTGGTGATGAAGCCAAGCCGCTTCTGCTCCATGATCGCCGCCGCCATCAGGAACGTCTTGCCGGAGCCGACCGTATGGGCGAGGTAGGTGGCGCCGGCGCTCATGATCCGCCAAACGCCACGCTTCTGGTGTGCCCGGAAGCTGATGGTGCTGGATGCGCCCGGCAGGGTCAGGTGCGACCCATTGAAGTGGCGCGGGACCAGGTTGTTGTACGTGTCATTGTAGATGCGGGCGAGCCGATCGGTGCGGTCCGGGTCGGTCCAGATCCATGTTTCGAACGCAGTCTTGATCTTTGACAGCTTCTCCTTGGCGGCCTCGGTCTCGGCCGCATTGATCTCGCGGTGCTCTCCGTCCGCGTCGCGCCAGACGTCCCATATCGTCGGGATCGAGGAGTGCAGCGCATCGTCCAGCAGCTCGCCAGCGTGGCGGCGCGCGGTGCCCCATTCCGACGTGGCAGCCGCCTGCCCGGCGAACACCCGCTTGTCCACGCTCCAGGCGGCGATCTCCCGCGTGTGGCGGACGGTGGTCTTAATGCCGATCACCTGCTCGCTGAACAGCGCCACGACCTCGGCGGCAATCCAGGGTGCGCCCAGGCGTGCGGTGATGTCGGACGGCCGCAGGTCCGGCGGCTGCACCAGGGCCAGGGCCTCGACATTGCGGCCGTAGCGGGGGTCCGTCTCCGCCGCGGCGCGGGCCTTGGCCAGCTTCCCCCGCACCGCGCCCGACAGGTAGGCATCGGCGGTCTGCCAGCCCGCCCTGCCCTCTGGGTCGGCCGTCTCGGGATCGAGGAACACGGCCTGGCCCAGCTCGGCTACGGTGTCCTCGCGCGAGCGGCCCAGCAGCTCGGCCACCCGGTCCATGTCCACATGGCCGACGTCGGCCAGGGTCACGGCCAGCGCGTCTGTGGCGGTGACAATCACCGGCTCGGCCGGCGGGTGGATCACCCGCTCGCTGAACACCGGCCCCTTCTTGGCGGTGCAGCTTTCCGGGTCATAGTCCTCAATCGAGGCGACCAGCCAGCAGTCCGGGTCGTCGGCGAACGGAGCCAGGTTCGGCCGCCGCTGCGTCTCCGTCACGGCACCCGTCTCGGCATCCGTGCTGCGCGTCGTCGTCGTCAGGTTGATCGGCCCGAACGTGCGGACGAAGGCGCCGTAGGCGATGCGGAGCTTCACCTGTGCCGCGCCCCAGGGCTGGTTCTCGACCTGGTCGCGCAGCACCGCGCGCAGGGCGTCCCGCACCGGGATCAGCAGCCGGATGATCTTCGCGTGCTTGGCGAAGATGCCTTCGCTCCCCTTGCCTGATTTCACCGCGACCGGCACCGGCTGGCCGTCGATGACTTGCATCAGGTCGCGGCCGACCTCGACGTAGCTGCCCTCCTTGATCGTGGCGCCCTCGGCCGCGGTGCCGACCTTGAGCCGCACCGTCTCTGGGGGACGGACGGGCTTCGAGCCATCCGGCGCCTGGTGGATACCGTGCGGCAGGATGCTAAACGCTCTCGTCAGCGCCTCGCGCAGGTCGCCGTCGTGGGCGCGGCAGGTATAAACAGCGCCATACGGGCCGGTGGTCCAAGCGTGCGTGCCGAGCACCATGCCCGGGTGCTCGGCGAAGTAGCGGTTGACGTGCAGCGCGCCCTCCTCGTCCGTCGCCGGCAGGACCTCCATCAGTTCCTGCCAGGCGGCGCCACCTGCCCCCTGGCCCGGCGCGCGGCGCTGGAAGAACAGCAGGTCCACCACGACCTCGGTGCCGCTCGCGGCCATCATCGCGCCCTGCGGCATCCGCACGGCGCCCACCAGGTCGGCCATCCCCGCGATCCAGGCCCGGCCCTTCGGGTCGCTGCGGTCCATGGCGAAGCGCGAGCACACGAACGCGGCCAGGCCGCCCGGCTTCAGGCGTTCGATCGAGCGCGCCATGAAGTACTCGTGCAGCGACAAGCCGAGCTTGCCGGACGGGTCATCGCCGCGCACGGTGCGGTCGCTGAACGGCGGGTTGCCGATGGCCAGGTCGAAGGTTTCGGAAATCTTCGCCTTGGTGAAGTCCTCCTGGCGCACCCAAGCCTCGGGATGCAGCAGCTTGGCGATGCGCGCGGTGGACGGGTCCATCTCGATGGCGGTAATCGCCGTCCGGGCCGCTGCCTCCTTCGGCATCAGCGCCAGGAACAACCCGGTACCGCAGCCCGGCTCCAGGATGGTGCCGCCGGCGAAGCCCATGGCCTGCACCGCGGACCAGATCGCCTGGATCATGAACTCAGGTGTGTAGTGGGCATACTGCGTCGCGCGGGCGAGGGCGGACATCTCCTCGGCCGACACCAGCTGCTCCAGCTCGTGTCCCAGGTCCTCCCAGCCCGGCCGGAATGTCTCGCCGGCGCGGCGGAAGAAGCTGTTGGCCAGATCGGTCGCGCCGAACCCGGTGAACAGCGCCAGGCGGGCCTGCTCTACTGCAGTGGCCGGGCGTCCCTCATCCTCGATCTGCCGGGCCAACCGAATGGCAGCGATGTTGTCGGCCGCCCGTGCCTTCCAGCCGGCCGCAAGCGCACGCTCCCCGGTGAGGCGGTAAGTGACGGCCGGGACGCGCGGCATGACGGGCTGCGCCGGCGCCGCAACCGGGATGTCCTCCTCCGCCGTCTCGCGAAACCGGCTTGCGCCGGCCGAGCCGCCGATGCCGAGGTCGAATCCCCAGCCAAGGCTGGTGCTGTCGAACAAGCCGGGCTGGGAGCTGCAATTCTTGCTCATGAGAAATCGTCCTTGCTGGAAAGCACGCAAGCCCGCGCATCTGCCAGTGGGCAGTTGCGGGGCCTGATGGGGTTGAGGGGGCAGACGAAAGGGGGCTGGGTGCTCAGCCCGGCCGGGTCACTCGACGGGTTCGAGGATTTCGAGCGGCAGCAGCCGGGTGCGTGTCACCCTCTCCCGGCCTTGCGGGGCGAACTGCACGGTGGCGTAGTCAGCGAAGACGGGGCTGCTGATGCGGTGGATTGTGCCGGTCCGTCCTGCCATGTCGCCGCCGCCGGCGCGCGGGTCGGGGTGGACCCTTACCGTCCGTCCGAATTCCAGCCAGTTCGAGGCAGCCTCGATGATCGCCTCGCGCTGCCGGCTGGTCCGCGCCAGCCAGGCCCTGACCCAACACTGATGCTGGTGGCGAAGTCGGTAGCGGGTTTGCTCCCGGCGTTTTGACAGCGCGTGCTTCGGTGCGGGGGCAATAATGTGGCCCCGCCCTTTCGAAGGCTCTCGCCATGCTGCGTCCTCAAAACTCG
>JAABUY010003920.1_pt1 | contig 15987 bp, 12 predicted proteins | sample 5560271 | NCBI WGS metagenome assembly JAABUY01 (sample SAMN10711886, study PRJNA513374) | rock metagenome | isolation source: Antarctica rocks | place: Antarctica: Victoria Land, University Valley
ACTGGGCGACCATCTTGGCAGTGACCTTCACGGTAGCCATCGCTTCTGCTCCCTTGTGTTAGCTTTGCGAACTGAGATGAGGCGGATGCGGCCTTTACGAGTGGTGTAAGTGCAGGCGTAGAGCCGTCCCTGCACCAAGCCAAAGGCATTCATCCGTATCTCACCGTAGCTATGCCGGTCGTTGAGCATCTCACCCACCAGGTCCGGGCCGAAGTGCGTCGCGGAGTTCCGCAGGATCGGTTCGCGCCCATCTCGGTCGTCCTGACCGCTCAGCGTGTTTCTCCGAAGCGGACTAGCGGCGGCGCTCCCACGATGGGGCGTATTCTTGCAAAGGCGCGACAGTTCTCCCGAGAATTGATCGCTGTGCGACCCCGGATCGTAGACTGCTTAAGATCGGCCGTTCCTGCTGGCGCTCGGCAAGGTCTGCGCTCGACGCATGAGTCCGTTGGGCCTAGATATGAAAACACCAGGTGAGGCATTGCCTGACCTGGTGCTCTTAATCCATGCCGAGGGCGCGTAGCTTTCGCCAGTGGGGCCGCTTCGACTGCTCAGAGGTAACTAGCTCCATGATGGCCGAAAGTCAAGTCCCTTATCCCAATCTACCGCATCAGGTCAGCGCGATCCGGGCTTCGCTTTCAGAGCCAAGATTTTTGACCTACCTCACCAAAGGGGGTGGGGACGAGAGCTATGCGATCGCGCTTTATCTATATAATGCCCGTGTTGCCAAAGCGTTCATGTTCCCGCTGGGCGTGGTTGAGGTGACGTTACGCAACGCCATCGATGCATTGCTCGTCGTGCGCCACGGCCTCACTTGGTACCTTCAGCCGAATTTCCGCAACAATGTCCTTATGCCGGAGGGCTTGACCACACTGGACAAAGCCATCGACCGCACCGGGTCTGGTGCCGTACGCGGCCAGGTCGTCGCCGAGTTGACCTTTGATTTCTGGTCCAACCTCCTACGGCCGGAGTACGGCGACCTTTGGCGCACGGGCCTCAACGTCGTGTTCCCCAATATCTCCCGTACCACCACGAGGCACGACGTCCAGTTGATGGCCAAAGCAATCAATCGATTCCGTAATCGGGTCGCCCATCATGAGCCGGTGCTCGACATCAACGTCACAGACATTCACGCCAAGATCGTTAAGCTTGTGAGTTTGCGCTGCTCCGAAACTGCCGCCTGGCTGAAGCATCACTCGACGGTCAGCGCCATGATCCATACGCGTCCACGCGGGGCGGTGGCAGGCTTCATATCGCTTGGGACACGGCTGGCGCCTGATTTCGTGCAAGTGACAGAAGAAACCACCTTGGACACAGTCGCTGATCAGTTCAACCGCAAGCGCCAGGCGGCGATTTGCCTCGACGACACCGGTACGCCGATCGCTGCCTTTGGCGCGCTTGAGCTTACTCAGTATCTTGCGGCGGCAGCGAAAGCCACTGATGGGCTCGTTGCTCCGATCGAGCACACCGTGAAGGATCTCCTGGCGGCGATCGACGTCAGCAACGCCTGGGTCGCGATGCCTGCAAGCGATCCACTTGCCAACGCGGTCGATCGCCTGACGCAAAAGGGGATTAATTTGGTGATCGGAATGGATACGGGAGGTGGTATCGCCGGTGTCATCCCACGCGCCCTACGCCGATACTGATCGGATAGCTGCCTTAATACGCGATGTATGACTGCTGCAGGGAGACGAACATGACGTCTCGCGCTAAGCGCAGGATTGGTAGGTTTAAGCAGTCGGCTCCGTGCACCGACAAAAAGTGACGTCACTCCGGTAGCTCCGTGCATGGAACTCAGAACGTCACAATACCTGATCCACTCAAAACGGCCGCTATCGAAGTTCTGCTTCCGAAACCTGCCTGACCGGAATCGGCCAGCCTTAGTCTTTCCCTCTCGCCACAGCCAACGGATGCCCAGCAAGCTTGGAGTCGCGGGTAAGAAGTCGCATTCCCTCTTCCTGCGCCTGGACGAGCAGCAACTCGTCGAACGGATCCTTGTATCCAAGCGGATGCGCAAGTTCGGCAGCCGCATGACGGGCGGTCAGCGGCAAGAACTCCCAATCGACCCCGGCGGCAAACGCCACCACGGCTGCGGGGTTGACCGGACCCTTCCGCCCGCCGGAGATGCGGAAGCTGTGCCACTTGAGCCGCAGTTCCCACACAGCCACAGCCGAAAGCACAAGCGGCGTGTCGGCTTCTGCCATCCATCTGCGCTCGGCCTCTGACAACGCATTCGGGTCCAGTGCCGCCCAAATCACGATATGCGTGTCGAGCAGCAGTCTCAATCCGGAAGGCCGAGCACCCGGCGGCTGAAGGTTGGATCGTCGAAATCAGCCGGTACTCGGATAGCGACGCTATCAAGCCCTAGCTCACGGCGGACGATGGCTGCTTTCTCGAAATCCATGCCGGATGCCCTTTGCGCCGCAACCAACTCGACGAATGGACGGCCATGCTTGGTTACAACCACGCGCTCACCACGCGCGGCGGCGGCGGCGGCTTCGGCAAAGCGGGCTTTGGCCTCACGTATCGACAGTTCCATGGTGCATCCCCAGCGACGCCGGCCTAGGTCGGCCAGCACACAGACTAACACAGCCGGAGTTTGTGGTCACCATGTGACTACAAAGCGCCGATTTCGCGGCGTTCCAAAGTTGTTTAAGAGCATGCCCTCAAGGAGACGACCATGCACCCAACACGACGGGCCACCCTAACCGGCAGCCTCGCCGCCCCGTTCGCCGCCCGCCGGGGCATGGCGCAGGGCGCGCCGATCCTAATCGGCTCGGTCACGCCGCAGACCGGCGCGGGCGGGCCATACGGGCCGCCGATGGTGAAGGTGATGCGGGCGGTGTTCGACGAGGTCAACGCGGCCGGCGGCGTCCTTGGCCGCAAGCTGGAGCTGACCAGCGAGGATGACGAGACCAACCCCGACGCCGGCGTGCGGGCGGCGCGCAAGCTGATCGACGTCAACCGGGCCGTCGCGGTGCTCGGGACCTGGGCCAGCGCCGTCACCTCGGCGGCCGCGCCGCTGTGCTGGGAAAGCCGGACCATGCTGTTCACCGTGTCGGGGGCAGACTCGATCACCAAGCTGCCGCATGGCGGCTTCATCATCCGCACCCAGCCCAACACGCTGCTGCAGTCGTCGCGCGCCGGGCAGTTCCTGCTGCAGCAGGGGTCGAAGCGCGTGTTCGGCCTGTCGGCGCAGACCCCGTTCGCGGTCGACAGCTATAACGCGCTGGCGGAGGAATTGAAGAAGGGCGGCGCGGACGGGGCCGGCGACGTGATCTACGACGCTACCAAGTCGTCGTTCCGGGCGGAGGTGGACCAGGCGATGCGCGCCAAGCCGGACACCGTGTTCCTCAACAGCTACACGCCAGACCTGATCGTGCTGCTGCGCGAGCTGTATCGCGCCGGCTTCGAGGGCAGGAAGCTCACCCCCGGCTACGCGGCCAATGCCAAGCTGCTGGACGCGTTGCCGGCCGAGGTGACGGAGGGGCTGATGAGCTACGCGCCCTCTCCCGACATCGATAACCCGGCCTATGCGCGGGTGAAGCAGATCCTGGGCGCCGATCCGGACCCGTATTCGTGCCAGGTTTATGACCATGCGTCGCTGGTGGCGCTGTCGATCGCCAAGGCAGGCGCCGCATCCGGCCAGGCGATCCACGACGCGGTCCGCCAAGTCAGCCAAGGCGCCGGACAGACCGTCACCGACGCCGTCGCGGGCATAAAGCTGCTGGCGGCGGGCAAGGACGTAAACTACGACGGGGCGTCCGGGCCGTGCGACTTCTTGCCGTCGGGCGATATCGCGGGCTGCAAGTTCCGCTTCGACATCGCCGAGAAGGGCAAGAACAGGCTGCTGTCGCTGTCGTGACCGCCGAACGATGAGCGCAGACCTGGCGCAGCTGCTGGTGAACGGGCTGATGGCCGGTGCGGTGCTGGCGGTGCCGGCCATCGGCTTCACGGCGATCTACGCGGTGCTGCGCTTCCCGAACTTCGCGGTCGGCGGCATAGCGACGGTGGGTGCGTATGCCGGGCTGTTCGCCAATACCGCGCTGCGCCTGCCGCCGACGCTGGCCTTGGGGGCAGCATTCCTGGCGGCGGGGATCGCCGGCGTGATCGCGGACGAGGTCGCGCTGCGCCCGTTGCGGCGCGCCGGCGCGCTGGCCGCGGCGATCGGCTCCGTCGCGCTGAACATCGTCATCGAGAACGCCGTGCGTTTCTGTTTCGGCAACGACCTGCGCGGCTACGATCTGCCGGTGTTCCGCGACTGGCGGCTGGGGCCGCCGGGCTTCGTGCTGTCGGTCGGGCCGCAGCAGGCGGCGAACGCCCTGTGCGCCCTGGTGGCGATGGCGGCCCTGTTCGCCTTCCTGGGCTTCACCCGCATTGGCAAGACCATGCGCGCCGTCGCCGACAACCCGGCGCTGGCCGCGCTGAAGGGCATCGACGCCCGTGCGGTCGAGCGGCTGGCGACGTTCCTCGGCATGGGCCTGGCCGGTTTCGGCGGCATGCTGATCGGGCTCGACACCTCCATCAACCCGCTGACCGGGTTCAGCGTCATGCTGTCGGTGTTCGCCGCCGCCGTCGTGGGCGGGCTGGGCAGCATACCCGGCGCGGTCGCGGGCGCCTTCGGGGTCGCGCTGATCCTGGTGCTGCACTTGCGCCCGCAGGGCTTGCTGCCTGAACGACTGCGTACCCATGCAACGGAGGAACCATGACCGATGCCGACCGCCTGATCGCCGCCCACGCTGAGCCAGACCAGCCCGGCGCCACCTTCCGCGCGCTCGACGCGGTGTTGGCGTCTTCGCCGGGGCACCGCCTGTTCACCATCCTGGTGCATCACCCAGGCCTGCGCGAGTCCGAGCGGTTCTACAGCAACATGCCCGCCGAATACCCGGTCGGCGGACGCAAACCGGTCACCGATCGACCCTGGATGCAGCAGGTCATTGAGCGCGGCGAGCCCTACATCGGCCGCACCCGCGACGACATACGCGACGTGTTCTATGATTACGAGCTGATCTGGTCACTGGGGTGCGAGAGCGTGCTGAACTGCCCGGTGCGGTGGCGCGGCCAGACGGTCGGTACGCTGAACCTGCTGCACCGGGCCGGATACTATGACGAGGGCCACATCGCGCCGGTGCGGCTGCTGGCACATCTGGCGCTGCCCGCGCTGCTGATGATCTCGCGCACCTGAGCAGGAGCAACGATAGCACCAGGGCTATCGCATTTGAAAGAAAGTCGTTTTGCTGAAGCCCTCCCCCCGGGAGAGGGAGCAGAATGCATCAATTGCGATTGCCCTGGATAGCACTCCTTGGCCCCGTCCGCGGCTCGGTCAATACAGCGCGCCAGGCGCCAGCACGTTCTCCATCTCATCGAACCGGCCAGCCCGCCACCGCATGTAGTTGCGGGCGAAGATGTCGATAATCCTGTCATTCTCACCCTCGACCGTGCTGGCGGAATGCGGGCTGATCAGCACGTTCTCCATGTCCCAAAGCGGGCTGTCCACCGGCAGCGGCTCCGTCGCGGTCACGTCCAACGCGGCAAAACCGATCGCGCCGGACCGAAGTGCCGCGATCAGTGCAGCCTCGTCGATCACCGGACCGCGCCCGATGTTCACCCGCTGCCACAGCCGGGCCGACGCCGGTGCTGGTCGCCTGTATCCAGCGCAGGCGGGCGGCATAGGTTACGTCCTCCCGTGCCGGCAGGTCCCATAGGATGTCGGCCCGTGCCAGACCGTCCCGCCACGCGGCCAGCATCGCGCCGGTGCGGGTGAACGGCGCGCCGTTATGGTCATTGGCATAGCGCACCGGCGGCAGCAGCTCCGGCCGGTGCACCACCTCCAACGCCGGGTCGAGCGCCCGCAGCCGGTCGACGTTGGCGGCCTCGAGCGGCGAGCAGATGAACAGGGTCGGCATCAGGTCTCCACGAGATGGCATGCCGCGAGATGACCGGCGGTGAAATACCCAGCACTGGGGCCTGAGCGCACGCGCATCGCCGGGCGCTCGACCCGGCAGCGGTCGAAGGCGCGCGGGCAGCGCGGATGGAACGGGCAGCCCGGCGGAATCTGCAGCGGGCTCGGCAGCTCGCCGCGCAACGCGCTCTCGGTGCCGCGCCGCCGCGTGTCCAGCGTCGGCGCGGCGCGCAGCAGCGCCTGGGTATAGGGATGCAGCGGCGCCTCGAACACGCGCTCCGCCGGGCCAAGCTCGACGACGCGGCCGAGATACATGACCGCAACCTGGTGGGCCAGGTGCCGAACCACCCGCAGATCATGGGAAACGAACAGAATGGCGAGGCCGAGCCGCTCCTGCATGTCCAGCAATAGGTTCAGCACCTGGGCCTGCACGGAAACGTCCAGCGCCGACACGATCTCATCGGCGATCAGCAGCTCCGGCTCCACTGCCAGCGCCCGGGCGATCGCGATGCGCTGGCGCTGCCCGCCGGAGAACTCATGCGGCTGGCGGTCCATCGCCCCCGCCGGCAGCCGCACGAGATGCAGCAGCTCCTTGACCCGCGCGCCGACCTGGCCCGCCGGCACCATGCGGTGCACCCGCAGCGCCTCGCCGATCGTCTCGCCGACCGTCATGCGCGGGTTGAGCGAGCCATACGGGTCCTGGAACACCATCTGGACCCGGCGGTTGTAGCGGCGCAGCGCCTCGCCCCGCAGCGCGCGCACGTCCTGCCCGTCATAGTCGATCTGCCCGCCATCCAGCGTCAGCAGCCGCACCAGGGCACGGGCCAGGGTGGACTTGCCGCAGCCGGACTCGCCCACCACCGCCAGCGTCTCGCCCCGGTTCACTGCCAGGGTCACGCCGGCCAGCGCCTGCACGGTGCGCCTGCCGCCGCCGCGCAGCGTGTCCAGCAGGCCGCGCCGCGTCGCGAAACCCAGGGTCAGGTCGTCGGCCCGCAGCAGGACGCTCATGCCGCCGCTTCGGCCCGGGCCGCCGCACGGACAGCGCCGGCGCGGATGCAGGCGCTGGCGTGGCCTGGCGCGATCCTCAGCAGCGGCGGGACGGCCGCCTCGCAGTCCGGCCGCACGAAACCGCAGCGCGGCGCGAAGCGGCAGCCCGGCGGCAGCCCGGCCGGGTCGGCCAGGTCGGCCAGGTCGGGTGGACTGCCGGGAATGCCGGCCAGCCGCTGGCGGGCCTGCCGCACGCCAGGCAGCGATCCCAGCAGACCCAGCGTGTAGGCATGGGCGGGACCGCGCAGGATCGCATCCACCTCCCCGGTTTCCAGCACCTGCCCGGCATACATCACCGCCACGCGGTCGCAGGTGCCGGCGACGACGCCGAGGTCGTGGGTGACGATCGCGACCGCCATGCCCAGCTCCGCCTTGAGCCGCAGCAGCAGCTTGAGGATCTGGTCCTGGATGGTCACGTCCAACGCCGTAGTCGGCTCGTCCGCCAGCAGCAGCTTCGGGCCTGCAGCCAGCGCGATCGCGATCATCGCGCGCTGCCGCATCCCGCCGGAGAACTCGTGCGGGTAGCTGCCCAGCCGACCGGCCGCGCCGGGGATGCCGACCAGGTCCAGCAGCTCGGCCGCTCGGCGCCTGGCCGCCCGGCCGTGCAGCCCGAGGTGCTCATTGAGGCTCTCGGTGATCTGCAGCCCGACGGTCAGCACTGGGTTCAGCGCGGACATCGGCTCCTGGAACACCATCGCGATCTCACGTCCCCGGATCGCGCGGATTGCCGGTTCCGGCAGCGCCGCGAGGTCCTGCCCCCGCCACAGCACCTGGCCCGACAGGGTGGCGGCCGGGGGCAGCAGGCGCAGGATGGCGCGCAAGGTCAGGCTCTTGCCCGAGCCGGATTCGCCGACGATGCCCACCACCTCGCCGGCGCCGATGTCGAGGTCGACGCCGTCCACCGGGCGCCCTCCCCCAATGCTGACGCCGACGCCGCGCAAGGAGAGCAAGCTCAGGCCCGCCGCCCCAGCCAGCCGGCCAGGCCGTCGCCCAGCAGGCTGAACCCGGTGCCGGCGATCACGATGGCGACGCCGGGGAAGATCGACATCCACCACGCCGTCGTCATGAAGTTCTTGCCGTCGGCGATCAGCAGGCCCCACTCCGACGCCGGCGGCTGCGCGCCGAGGCCGAGGTAGCCGAGCGAGGAGCCCAGCAGGATCGCCAGCGCCATGTCCGTCATCCAATATACCACGAGCGGTGAGATGGCGTTGGGCAGCAAATGGCGGAACATGATGCGGAGCGTGCCATAGCCCATCACCCGGCCGGCGGCGGCGTAGTCCAGCCTGGCCTGGGACCGCACCTCCGCCCGCATCAGCCGCGCATAGACGATCCAGTTCACCGCGGAGATGGCGACATACATGTTGCGCAGCCCCGGTCCCAGCACCGCCACGATGGCGATCACCAGGACCAAGAACGGGATGGTCACGAACACGTCGACCACGCGCCGGAAAATTGCGTCCGCCCAGCCGCCGACATAGCCGACGATGCAGCCTACCAGCGTGCCGAACACCGCGGCGAACACGGTCGAGAACACCGCGATCTGCAGGTCGATCCGCGCCGCCCAGATGGTGCGGGACAGCACGTCGCGGCCGAAGTTGTCGGTGCCGAACGGATGCGCGAGGCTGGGCGGCTTCAGCAGCGCGCGGAAGTCGAACGCGGTGGGCAAATAGGGCGCGATCCGCTCGGGCACGACGGCGCAGGCCAGGAAGCCCAGCAGGATCAGCACGCCGACCGAGGTGGCGATGCGCGGGCGGCGCCAAACCCGGCCCGGCCGCAGCGTGATGGCCGTGCCGCTCATGCGCCGGCCCCGCTCATGTACCAGACCTGGGGTCGAGCATAGCCTGCGCCGCGTCGAGCAGCAGGAACACCACCGAGACCAGGATCGCCAGCACCATCGTCAGGCCCTGCATCACCGCGTAGTCGCGGGCGAAGATGCTGTCGACCGTCAGCCGCCCGACGCCTGGGATCGCGAACACCGTTTCGGTGATGACAGCGCCGCCGACCAGCGTCCCGATGTTCAGCCCCAGCAAGGTGACGGTGGAGATCCAGGCATTGCGCAGCACGTGGCGGCCGAGGACCACCCGCCGCCGCAGTCCCTTCGCCGTGGCAAAACCGACATAGTCGGCCCGCAGCGCCTCGATCAGCGCACCGCGCAGGTTGCGCAGCAGCACCGCCGAAAGCGACAGGGCGAGCGTCAGCGCCGGCAGGAACAGGTAATACAGATTCTGCACGAAGCCATTGCCGATGCCGCCGACCGGAAACCAATGCAGCCCGGCGGCCAGGGTGATCAGCAGCACGAGGCCGATGTAGAACACCGGCATCGACAGGCTGATCTGCGACACGGCCTGGATCAGCGCGTCGGCCCAGCTTCCCTGCCGCAATGCCGCGACGAAGGCGAGCGGAATTGCGATCAGCAGCGCCAGCACGGCCGCCATCCCGGTCAGCATCAGGGTGATCGGCAGCCCGTCGCGGATCAGCTGCGACACCGGCACCCGCAGGGTCAGCGACTCGCCGAGGTCGAGGCGGACCGTGTGCACCAGGAACTCCCAAAATTGGGCCGCGATTGAGCGGTCGAGGCCGAGCTCATGGTGCAGATGCGCGATCTGCGCCTCCGATGCCCGGTCACCCAACAGCGTGACCGCCGGGTCGCCTGGCAGCAGCCGCATCAGCCCGAACACCAGCAGCGCCACCAGCACCACGGTCACGGCCACCTGGATCGCGCGGCGGCCCAGGATCGCGAGCACCTGCACGGCCGGGCGCGCCTATTTGTCGACCGAGGTCTCGACGAACATGTTGTTGCCCAGCGGGATCTGCACGAAGCCGTGCACGGCCTTGCGTAGGGCGACGGGATACGGAACCTCCATCGCGAATACGATCGGCGCCTGGTCGGCGAAGCGCTCCTGGATTTCCTTATATTGCGCGGCGCGCTTGGCGGAATTCAGCTCCTCCTGGCTTTGATCGAACAGCTCGTCCACCCGCTTGTCCTGCCAGCCGGAGTGGCCGGACTGCCGGGTCGGGTAGTAGGCCAGGATGGAGGTGATTTCGTTCGGGTCGTTGATGTCGTTGGTCCACAGCGACGGCCGCATCTGGAAATCGCCGGCGTTGTAGCGGGCGAGCCGGCTGGCCGCGTCGAGCTGCTCGATCTTGAGCCGCACGCCCACTTGCTCCCACAATTGCTGCAATACCGTCAGCTTGGCCGCGTCGTCGGCGCTGCCCGCGAGCGCCAAAGCCGTGATCTCGAAGCCGGAGCCGTAGCCCGCCTGCGCCAGCAGCGCCTGAGCCTTCACGGGGTCATACGGATAAAGCTGCGCCGGGCCGGTGGCGAGCGGCGTCGACATCGGCATCAGGCTGCGCTGCAGCGTGCCGGTGCCGTAGCTGACGGCCTGGATCAGCGCGTCCTTGTCAGTGGCGTAGTTCAGCGCCTGCCGCACGCGCAGGTCGGCCATCGGGTTCTTCGACCCGTCCTTGAACGTCGGCCGGACGTTGAGCGAGAAATAGTTCACCTGGGCGGCGGGAAACAGCACCATGTCGAGCTTGGGATCCGCCTTCAGCTCCCCCACGCGCGAATACGGCACGAACTCGGCAATATCCAACTCGCCCGCGCGCAGCTTCAGGATGCGGGTCGCGTCGTCCGGGATGATCACCAGCCGCACGCTGTCGAGGTAGGGCAGCGGCTTGCCATCCTCCGCCTTGCGCCAATAGTGCGGGTTGCGCGCCAGCACCATCTCGCTGTTGCGCTTCCAGCTTTGCAGGGTGAACGGCCCGGAGCCGACGGGATGGTCGGCGAAGGCCTTGGTCTTCTCCTCGACCGTGGCGCCCGGCGCCGCCATCAGCAGCTTCTCCGGCATGATGCCGGCGTTGAAGGTCGACAGTCCCTGCAGGATCACCGGGTCGGGATGGGCCATGTGCAGCACCACGGTGTCGGCACCAGCGGTGTCGACCGAGGCGATCGAGGCCAGCAGGAAGGCGAACTCGCCGCCTTCGGGCTTGGCGCGGGCGCGGTCCAGCGACCACTTCACGTCGCTCACCCCAAGCGGCGAGCCGTCGGCGAATTTCAGGTCGGGGCGGAGCGTCAGGCTGATGGTCTTGCCGTCCTCCGACACCTTCCAAGCGCTCGCCAGGCCCGGCTGCACCCCGGTGCCGTCCGGCGTCGGATGCAGCAGCGTGTCGTAGATGTTCAGCGAAATCCAGATATCGGCATTCTGCGCGGTCCGGGTGGGATCGAGGTACTGGCTCTCGATCTGGCGGCCGAAGACCAGGGTGCCGCCGCGGGTTGCGGCATTTGCCGAAAGGGCGGGCAGGATGGCGGCGGCAAGCAGCAGGGCGGCGATCCAGGACGTGCGTTGCATGGTGGCTCCGGCGATTGCAGATCGTGTAGTCCCGTAGCGCCTTGCAAAAAGCGTGCAAACCAGCCCGCAGCGCTTGCTGTCGGGGTTTCGATGGTGCCAGTCTTGCGCCGCAACAATGCGGAGACGCTTCATGCCGAGACGCCCGGACGATACCCTGCTGCTCACGCCCGGTCCGGTCAGCGTCTCGTATGCCACCAAAGCGGTGATGCTGGTGGACCGGCCGTCTGGCGACGCGGCATTCCAAGCCGAGCTGGCCTATGCCCGCGAGTATCTTGTCCGGATCGCCAACGGTGGCGACGACTATACCGCGATCCCGCTTCCCGGCAGCGCGACCTATGCCAATGAGGCGGCGATGGCGTTGCTGGTGCCGCCGGAAGGCAAGCTGCTGGTGCACAGCAACGGCGTGTATGGCGACCGGCTGATCGAAATCTGCGAGGCGCTTGGCATTGCGGTGGCGGCGCTGCGGACGGAGCCGTTCACGCCGCCCACCGGTGACCTTTTCGCGGCTGCCCTGCAGGCGGACCCGGTCATCACGCACGTCATGCTGGTGCATTGCGAGACCAGCACAGGGGTGCTCAACCCGCTGGATGAGGTTGCCGCGCTGTGCCGCGCTCAGGGCAAGGGCCTGCTGGTGGACGCCGTGGCCTCGTTCGGCGCCATCGCGATCGATCTTGCAGCCCTTGGGGCGGACGCAGTGACGCTGTCCTCCAACAAATGCATGCAGGGCGTGCCGGGCGTAGGCTGGGCGGTGCTCCGGCGTGCGGCGTTGGAGGCGGCGCCTCCTGGACGCCGCTCGCTCTGCCTCGACCTGCGGGAGCAGGGCAGCCACATGGAGGCGACCGGCGCATTCCGCTTCACGCCGCCGACCCAGGTCGCCGCCGCCTTTGCCCAGGCCTGCCGGGAGCATGAGGCCGAGGGCGGCAGCGCCGCACGGCTCGCGCGCTATGCCCGCAACTGGCGGCGGCTGGTGGACGGCATGCGGCAGATGGGCTTCAGGACCGTGGTGCCCGACGCAGCCGCATCCCCCATCGTCGCCACTTTTCATAATCCTGGCCACCCGGCCTTCTCGTTCGATGCGCTGTATGAGGGCATGAAGCGCCGCGGCTTCGTAATCTTCCCGGGCCGGCTCGCGCTGGCCGACACGTTCCGCATCGGCTGCATGGGCGATGTCGACGAGCAGGATATCGCTGAGGCAATGGTCGCGGTCGCGGAAACGATGCGGGAAATGGGCGTGGCCAGCATCGGCCGCGAGGCCGTTTCAACAATCGGCCGGGAAGCTGCGACAGCGGCCTAGTGGCTAGGTTCGAACACCCGCCGGGCCATCGCCGTTCAGGAGGCTGAGTGTCCAAAGCAGCAAGAGTGCGGATCGGCGTCGACATCGGCGGCACCTTCACCGATCTCCAGGTACTGAATGAGGGCACCGGGGCGCTGAACAGCCTGAAGACGCTGACGACGCCGGACGATCCCTCGATCGGGCTGATGGACGGCATCGACGAGGCCGCCCAGCGGTTCGGCTTCGACATCGCCGATATCCGCCTGCTGCTGCACGGCACCACCATCGCGACCAACGCGGTGCTCGAGCGCAAGCTCGCCCGCGGCGTCCTGATCGCCACCGAGGGTTTTCGCGACGTCCTTGAGATCGGCCGCCATGCCCGGCGCGACGTTTATGGCCTGAAACCCATCCGTCAGGAGGCGCTCATCCCGCGCGACCGCCGGCTCGGCGTCGCGGAACGCATCCGGGCGGATGGCAGCGTCGAGCGGGCGCTGGAGGCTCAATCGATGGATGCCGTGCTGGCGTCGATCCGCACCCACGAGGCCGAAACGGTCGCCATCTCGCTGCTGAACGCCAACGTGAACCCGGCGCACGAGCGGCACCTGCGCGACCGTGTGCAAGCGGCCCTCCCCGGCCTGCCCGTCTCGATCTCGTCCGACGTCAGCCCCGAAATCCGTGAATACGAGCGCACCTCCACGACGGTGCTCAACGCGCTGCTGATCCCCGTCGTCCGGTCCTACCTCACCCGGCTGGCGGAGCGCATGCAGGCGCGGGGCATGGCGGCCCGGCTGCTGCTGGTGCAGTCGAACGGCGGCGTTTGCTCCGCCGAGATCGCCAGCGAGCAGCCGGTGCGCCTGCTGCTCTCCGGACCCAGCGGCGGCGCCTTGGCGGCACGGCGCGCGTCCGAGCGGCTGGGGCTGCCGGACCTGGTCGGCATCGACATGGGCGGCACCAGCTTCGACGTCAGCGTCGTGCGCGACGCCAGGGTGACTTTGATGACCCAGGGCGAAATCGACGGGCTGCCCGTGCGCCTGCCGATGGTCGAAATCCGCACCGTCGGCGCCGGCGGCGGCTCCATCGCCTCGGTCCTGCCCGGTGGCCGCCTGGTTGTCGGCCCGCGCAGCGCCGGTGCGCGGCCGGGGCCGGTCTGCTATGGGCACGGCGGCACGCAGCCCACGGTGACGGATGCGAACCTGCTGCTTGGCCGGCTCGACGCTGGGTTCTTCATGGGCGGCGCCATGGCGCTCGACCTGCCAGGTGCCGGATCGGCCGTCCAGCGGCATGTCGCGGAAGCGCTGGGCCTGGAAGCGGACGCGGCGGCAGAGGGCATCCTGACGCTCACCAACGCCAGCCTGGCCTCGGCCATCCGGCTGAGCCTGTTCGAAAAGGGGCTGGACCCGCGGCGGTTCAGCCTGCTGTCGTTCGGCGGCGCCGGCGGGCTGCATGCGATCCCGGTGGCGGAGGAGCTCGGCATCACACAGGTGGTGTTCCCCGCCGAGGCAAGCACCTTTTCCGCCAGCGGCATCCTGCATTCCGACATCGTGCACGACCTGGCGAGCAGCCGCATCCTGCGCGCGGTGCCGGAAAGCCTGGCGGACATCCGCTGTGCTTGCCTGGACCTGCGGCGGCAGGGTGAAGGCCTGCTCGAACAGGACGGGCTGCCGCCTGATCGCCGCGAGCTCAGCCTGTCCGTCGATATGCGCTACCACGGCCAGGCTTTCGAACTCGTGGTGCCATGGGGCGACGTCGAGCCGGACCCAGGCACGCTGGAACAATTGATCGCCGACTTCCACACGCTGCACGAGCAGCGGTTCTCCTATGCCAATCCCGGGGATCCCGTCGAAATCGTGACCCTGCGCATGACGGCGACGGGGCGGCTGCCGGAGGCGCGCGCGGTGCGTGCAGCGCCGGTCGTCGAGGCAGCGGCCGTACGGCACCGGCGGGTATTCATGGGCGGCGCCTGGCACGACGTCGCGGTCCATCGGCGCGAGGACGTGCGCCACCCAATCCCCGGCCCGGCGCTGATCGAGGAGGCCTACACCACGGTGTTCGTGGCCTCCGGCTGGACCTGCGGCCCCGGCCAGGACGGCGACCTGCTGGCGCAACGCTTGCGTCCTTTATTGGAAACGGGGGCGGAACCGAAGGGCACTGCCACGCTGGGACCGATCGAGCTTGAGATCATGCGCAACGCCCTGACCGCCGCAGCGGCCGAGATGGACGTGACCATCTGGCGCACCAGCCGGTCCACCATCGTCCGCGAGCTGCTGGACTATTCGACGGCGGTGTTCGACCGCGACGGCTACAACGTGGCGCAATCGGCGCGCATCCCGCAGCACCTGAACTCGATGGGCGCCGGGCTGCTGACGATCGTGCGCGATTTCCTGCCGCTGGGGGATTGGGAGGACGGCGACGTCGTCATCACCAACGACCCCTACTGCGGCGGCCAACATATCCCCGACATCCTGGCGTTCAGGCCGGTGTTCGTGGACGGCGCGCGGATCGCCATCGTCGGCACCTTGTGCCACCACCTCGACATGGGCGGGATCTCCGCCGGCAGCTATGGCGCAACGGCGACCGAGGTGTTCCAGGAGGGGCTGCGCATCCCGCCATTGAAGCTGCTGCGGCGCGGCACGCTGAACGCCGAGGTGCTGGCGATGATGCGGCAGAACGTGCGCCGGCCGGACATGCTGTGGGGCGACCTGCAGGCGCAGCTCGCCTCGCTCGCGGTGGGCGTCGGCAACATGACCAAGCTCGCGGCCCGCTTTGGCGCCGGGGCGATCGTGGCCGCCTGCGCCCGCATCCTCGACAGCTCCGAGGCGGCGATGCGGGCGATGATCGGCCGTATGCCGGACGGGCGCTACGAGTTCGAGGACTGGATCGACGACGACGGCCTGACCGACGCGCCGATCCGCATCCACGCCGCCATCGACATCAACGGGGAGGAGATGGTGGTCGACCTTTCCGGCTCCGGCCCGCAGGCGCTGGGACCGATCAACGCGACGCTGGCGTCATCGAGTTCGGCCGTCTCCTACGCCGTCATGGCCTGCGCCGACCAGCCGATCCCGGCCAATGCCGGGTGCTATCGCCCGGTCACGGTCGTGGCGCGGGAGGGTTCGATCGTGCACGCCCAGGCGCCGGCGCCGGTCGCCAACCGGGTCGCGGTGACGCACCGGCTGGCCACCACGCTGCTGGGCGCGCTGCATCAGGCAGTGCCGGAGCGCATTCCCGCCGCCTATTACGGCACCAGCTACGTTTGCACCTTCCAGACCATCGGCGAGACCGGGGACCGCAGCGTGCTGGTCGAGATCGAGGTCGGCGGCGGCGGCGGGCATCCCGAGCAGGACGGGCTCAACGGCTATTCCAGCGGCATGCACAACAACGCCAACATCCCGATCGAGATGATCGAGAGCGAGCTGCCG
>JAABUY010003921.1_pt1 | contig 15984 bp, 14 predicted proteins | sample 5560271 | NCBI WGS metagenome assembly JAABUY01 (sample SAMN10711886, study PRJNA513374) | rock metagenome | isolation source: Antarctica rocks | place: Antarctica: Victoria Land, University Valley
GTAGATCTCCACGACGAACATCCCCGGCCCCCAAAGCGGGGAGCCTATCCACTGGCCGGATTTTACTCCGCCCGCGTCAGCAGTTTGCTGGCGCTCCAATGGCCTGGTTTGTCACCGCCCTACACACGAAGGCCGAGAGGGTTCCCGTTCTCGAAGGCAGCACGTGCGCCATCGCCATGCGAGATGGTGTCGCTTCGCCGAGGTCGAAGGCCGCATCACGCACGAACAGCACTCATCGGAACATGAGAGGCCCGACCGGGGCCGCCGGATTGGTCTCCGGCGGGGGATGGAGGCGAGGCGATGCCGGAGCCGTCATCCGAGCCGAGGTCGGGAGTCGGACTGGTTCGTAGTACCGATGACGCCGTCGAAGGAAACGAGACGTGTCGAGGGAAGGGGCCAGCCCGGAAGGATCCCTGGCGAGCGCGAGAAGGGCCGGACACGGAGCCGGGTCACCCTTCCATCCGGGCTCGCACGGGTGAACGCGACGGCCCGCGGGGCCGTCCAGACCCGGTTCACCGCCCTGCTGCATCACGTCGACGTCGAAGCGCTCGAACGGGCGTTTTGGCGTCAGAAGCGGCGGGCGAGTGCGGGAGTCGACGGGATCACGGTCGACGACTACGAGCGCGACCTGGAGGACAATCTCCGGGACCTCTGCGCGAGAGTCCACACCGGGCGTTACCGACCTCATCCGGTTCGGCGCGTCTTCATCCCCAAGGCCGACGGGGGGCGCCGGCCCCTCGGCGTGCCGACCCTGGAGGACAAGATCGTCCAGGGCGCGGTTGCCGAGGTGCTGAGCACCATCTACGAGGCCGACTTCCTCGGTTTCTCCTACGGCTTCCGGCCGGGGCGGAACCCGCACCAAGCGCTATCGTCGTTGCACACGGCGATCATGAGCCAGCGCGTGAACTGGGTGCTCGATGCCGACATCCGCAGCTTCTTCGACTCGGTCGACCACGAGTGGCTGTTGCGGATGGTGGCGCACAGGATCGCCGATCCCAGGGTCCTCCGGTTGATCCGGCTGTGGCTCGAAGCCGGCATCCTGGAGAGCGGTGAATGGCACGAGACGGACAGCGGTACGCCGCAAGGGGCGGGGATCAGTCCGCTGCTGGCCAACATCTTCCTGCACTACGCCCTCGATCTATGGGTCCATCAGTGGCGTCGGCGGCACGCGTACGGTCGAGTGACGATCGTGCGCTACGCCGACGACTTCGTGATGGGCTTTGAGAAGGTGGCCGACGCGCGGCAGATGATCTTCGATCTCAAGGAGCGGCTGGCCGGGTTCGGACTGCAACTCCACGAGGAGAAGACGCGGCTGATCGAGTTCGGGCGCTTCGCGGCCTCGACTCGGAAAGCTCGTGGCGATCAGCGGCCGGAAACCTTTGCCTTCCTCGGGTTCACCCACTACTGCGGGTGGACCCGGGACGGCCGCTTCATGGTGAAGCACAAGACGCAGAGCACTCGCCTGACGCGCAAGCTGAAGGCGATCCGCCGGGAAGCGCGGCAGCGCATGCACCAGCCTCTGACCCTTCAGCACCGCTGGCTCGCCAGCGTGCTGCGCGGCCACTACGGCTATTTCGGCATGCCGCACAACTGGCGGTCTCTCAACGCCTTCCGGCAGGATGTCCGGCGGATCTGGCTCAAGTGCCTGCAACGGCGCAGTCAGAAGAACCGTCGCATGGGCTGGGAGTGGTTCGACGAGGTGACCGCGCGTCTGCCATTGCCGCTCCCGCGCATCACTCACCCCTGGACGCCACGGAGAGCCTGATGCGGGTGACTTCCGGGAAGAGCCGGGTGCGGGAAAGCCGCCCGTCCGGATCTGTGAGGGCGAAGCCGAATGGCCGAGCTACTCGACCACGATCGGCCCTCGCAGACGGGCGTGATGCCGGGTGCGTCAACAGCTTGCTGCACCCCAACCATCTATGGCTCGACGAACTCTACATCGCGCCGTCGTTGCAGAGCCGCGGGCTCGGGTCACGGGTATTGCGATTGATCCTCCTCGAAGCTGCGACGGAGCGGCTTCCGATCAGGATGAGCGTCCTCACGACCAATCCGGCGCTCGCGTTCTATCGGCGGCACGGGTTCCGGGTCGACCGGGAGACGAAGGAACGGCGCTATCTCACGAGCGGGCAGCCCCGGTGAGCATCCTCGATCGCGAACCGGTTTCGCCGCCTGCGTTTGCCGTTCGAGGACGACGTTCAACCTCAAAGGTGCTTGACGAGGACGTCGCGGGCGACCGCCATGATGATCCCGGGCAGGGATGCTCGACCGGGAGCGAGAGCTAAGTCCGTGGGCCCCGCTTCCATAAAGCCGAGTAGCTCGTAGAAGGGAACCGCTCCGCGGCTGGAACGAAGGACGCTTGCCTCGACGCGGGGCGCGGCGACGGGGCTGCCCATAGCGTGGCGAAGAAGGCCCTTGCCGACCCCTCGTGCCTAGTGCTCCGGGTGCACGTACATTCCCCATAGGTACGCCGTATGACCCCGGTCGGCGACGACCGCATTTCCGATGATCTGGTCTCCCGCGACCGCGACGGAGGCACGTTCGTCAGCGCCCGGCAGCATGTCACGTCCGTCAGAGGCGTCGATCTAGGCCATCATGGCCGCGACCGCGGCGTCTCCGACGAGGGGTCGATATGTGGCCTCCCACGTCACCGCCCAAAGTTGACGTAGGCCAGGTAGGTCGGCGCGGGACGCGTACCTGACGATGTCTGCGGCGGGTCCGTGTGGTCGTGCAATGCCGTCGTGCCTCCGATGATGACCGTCTCAGATCCCCACACGACAGAGGGCCTACTTCCTCCAACGGAGATCACCGGCGAGCGAGCGAGCGGCGGCCACCTCATCCGCTCCGTGACCCGACCGATCCGCAAGGTAGCGGGCGGCAGCCACCGCGTTGCAGATCAAGATCCTGCCCCGGTCGAACATGACACCGGTCGCGTCGCGGTAGGCGACTATGGCTACGTCGAGCAGCACGTCCGGCACGGCAACGAAGCAGAAGTAGCGGAACTCGAGGTGTCGGTCCACCCAGGCCGCATTTCCGTAGTCGACGAGTGCGGTGAAGGCGCCGGTGACGGAGTCGAACGCTAGTTTGTGCAGGCCGAGATCGGAGTGGACCAGCACGCGGTCCGCCGGGCGTGTATCGAGGTCGTGGCCCGCGGCGGGGGCAACCACCCGGCCACATCCGCCTCGGCGATGCGGGTGTGCTGCTCGGCGAGCGCCTGCGCCAGGGTCCGAGCGACGCCCGGAAACAGGGCTGGTCCGGCCTTGAGCGGGCGAGCACGGCCTGCACGCGGGACGTGCAGTGCGCGCCGACGAGCGTCAGCACCTTGTCTCCAGTGCGCAGGCGGACGACGGACGCCTGCGCCGTGGCGAACCAGGCTATGCGGCTGCCACGCAGCGCGGCCGTGACGCGGTCGCCCCGGCGCTCGACCACGAGTTCGCCCGCTTGCACGGTCAAGCCGCCCTCCCGCAGGCCAGCGAGGATGTCGGCCTCCATGCGGGCCGTGATGCTTGACCGGTCAGACATCGGTGACCCAGAAGCGTCGAAGTCGACCCGGCTCCGTTGAGTGCGTAGGCTTCGCCTCCGATGCGCTGCCAGGCGGACCGGGTGTGGGCGGTGATGCTCACGATCGCGCCGCCCGCACGGGTTATGGAGCAGGTATCCTGTAGACACAGAGTTATACTTCGAGTTCGTGCGCTCTCCGATGATTTCACCTCCGAGCCCCTCGGCTATGAGCCTGCTGGCGATATTCTGCACAGCCACGGGATAGGTGAAGCTTTTTATTCCCATGCACCTCGAAGCCCATTCGGCGACGGCCCTGACGGCTTCCTTGCCGTAACCGCGGCTGTGTGCAGCCGTGTTGCACGGACCAGGGAGTGGGCGCAGTTGCCCCGGCCCCGGCTCTGGTTCAGGCGACACGGACGGAGATCGGGCGTCCCATCTCCAGCATACGGTTGAGCGCATGGACGGCGACGTCCACCTCGGTCGCCCGGCGCCGGTCCGTGCGCGAGCGCAGCCCGTCGCCGATCACCTGCTTGAACCTGCCGATGGCCGCCTCGGCCCGAGCCCGCCTCGTGTAGCCGGACGCTTTCTGCCAAGCCGCGCGTCCGTGCTGGGCGATGCTTTGCAGGTGGCGGTCCCGCTGCGTGGGCGTGGTCTCGGCCGTCTCGCTCGGCACGGCCGTGGAACGCGGGGGCACGATGATCGCCGCTGCGGGACAGCGCTCGGCGACCGCGGCGGCACCGCCCTCCTGGTCGTAGGCGCCGTCGGCGGTGAACGAGGCCACGGGATCCGCTTTGCATGCCGGGTTGCCGATGAAAATGCGACTTGGAGATGGTCGAATTATCGGCTTGCCGTGGAGGCGGAATTAGACCGAGGTCTCGACTTCAGTGCCGCTTTCCTCGATCTTGTCGAGCACTTTTTCGGGTGCGACGTGCTCCTCGAGTTCCGACAAGCTCGGATCGCGTGCTTCCCGAACCCCAAGCTTCTCGGCGACGGCGATCGTCAAGTGAAGAAGGCCATGGCGTGGTGCGAGGACAATGGCCTCCAGTACGTGTTCGGCCTGTCGGGCTCGACCCCATTGTCCAGAAAAGTCGAGGGCACGGCCGACGCGGTCCGCACCGACCGCGCCATCGACGACAAGGAGGTGGTGCGCCGCTACGCCGAAACGCGCCATCGTGCCGGGTCCTGGAACCGGGAGCGACGCGCCGTCGCCCGGATCGAGGCGACACGGCTCGGCCTCGACATCCGCTTCGTCGTGACCAACGTCGAACGCGGTTCGGCCGAATGGATCTACGACAGCCTCTACTGCGCGCGCGGCCAAGCCGAGAACCTCATCAAGCTGCACAAAACCCAACTCCGATCGGACCGCACGTCCTGCCGCTCGGCGGTTGCCAATCAGATGCGCCTCGTGCTGCACACGGCCGCCTATTGGCTCATGCTGACGGTCCGGGACGCTATTCCAAAGGTTCGCGACCTGGCCAAGGCCGAGTTCGCGACCTTGCGGCTCAGGCTCCTCAACATCGCCGCCAGGGTGACCGAAACCAAGAATCGCGTGCGCATCGCCTTTGCCGCGGCCTGCCCCGAGGCCGACCTCTTCGCCAGCATGCCTGCTGCTCTCCTTCGGCGACGCATCTGAACGACGGGGTTGAATCCCCGCACCTCGTTCACCCGCTCCGTCCCTCAAGCGCCGCACCCCATCTCCAATCGACAGCACGGCATAGGCCCTGGATGACGGCGCGCGCCCAGAATCAGGCCAACCTCAAAGAAGGCCAAAACGCTGGCCGCGATGAATACGACGGGTTAGCTGCCTGATGTTGGAGGCATAGGAGGACAGATCGGGGGTCGCTTCCCCGGTCAACTCGATTTCTACATCGCTGTCATAACGGAGCGGGACGTTCTTGTCCTGGACCATTATCATACATTTCGAGCAACCCGCACTCTCGAGATCGCCTGTAGCCATGTGCTTCCGCAAGTTCCTGAAAACAGATCCGTTCCAGATCTCGTCCAACGTTTGAGTTTGAATATTTCCACAGTAAGGATTATGGGTGTTATTATGTGAAAGCCAATTACAGCACGGCGTGACATTCCCATCGGCGTCGATGTTCATTTCCTGCCACGGAATGTGACAACGAGGTACGCTGTTTTGCTCGGCCATGAAACTTCCAAATCTCGGCCCGTCGCGGCTGTCATGCGGCATAGCAGAGGTGCAACGCCCACGCAACCAGCAGAGGCCTTGGCGCCGCTGGACACTCGCAGGTAGCACGATGCCCGTGTCACTCAGGAACGGGGCATGAAGCTAAGAACCTCTTCTAATGCTCTCGGGCCAAACCAGCGCAGTGCGTCGCCATTGCGGCGCTGACGTCCGCGCGTTACCGATGACCCATTCTCCGACCGCCCGTTGCGGCGAACGATGATCACGAGCTACTCTTGCCGAGCATGCCGTAGATGTCGCAGAGGCGATCCCATTCACGGGCGGCGTCGAGGGTCTCCAGCGCGACGGGAACTGCGGCGCGTCGAGCCGCCAGGAAGGTCGCGTCCTCGGCGAAGCGGTTCATCTGGACCGCGATGGAGGCGGGATCATAGGGATCGAAGGCCAGCCCCACGCCCAAACCCTCCGCGATGCGCGCCGCCTCGGGAAAGTCAGCGACCAGGAGAGGCAGGCCCGCCGCGAGGTACTCAAAGATCTTGTTGGGTAGCGCCATGTAGAAGTTGCGGCTGAGGTTGGGCAGAGACCACAGCCCCACGTCGGTGCCCCGCGCGGCTGCAACCACGTCACGGGACGGCACTGGATCGGCCAGCACGAGGCGATCCTCGACCCCAGCCGCGCGGGCCACGGCGCGGTAGCCTTCACCGAAAAGGTCTAGCGACGGACCGCGGATCACGAAAGTGACTTTTGGGGCATAGGCCAATGCCCTGATCACGGGCTCCAGCAAGCGGGTCGGGCCCGTTCCGCCCTGGTACATCACCACGAAGCTGTCGGGCGAAAGACCAAGTTGCTGCTTCAGCGGCGGGTAAGGCCGGGTTGGGCTCGCGTTCAGGGCCGGAATGTTGCGCAGGACCCGGACGCTTCCGGAGGGTCTGCGGCCCAATGCTTCGAGCTCGCGAGCGATCGATTCATTGACGGTGATGTTGCAATCGGCGAGCCGCAGCACCTGCCGCTCGACCCATCGGAATAGCAGGCGCTTCATCGGCTCGTGCCGTTCCCACTGACTCGTAGAGCCGTTCCAGGTCACGTTCTCGGAATACCACTCGTGGTGGTCACAGACGAAGCGCGCTGCATTGTGGCGCGCCGCCCGCAGGCCGATCAACATCGCGGTCAGGTCGTGACAATGATAGGCGAAAGGCTTGTACCCGACCGCGGCGACATACATGGCGTCACTAACGAGCCACGGGGCGTTCATGACGTATCCGGCTGTGTTCAAGGGAAGCAGATGGAACCGGACGTCAGCCCCCCAATCCAGCGGCTGATCGGCGGCCGGAGGTTGCGATAAATCCGGAGCGATAACGATGATGGTCCAGCCGGCGGATGCGAGAGCACGCGCCTCGCGTTCCACCCTGGGATCGATGCGGAGGGCCGATACGACGAGCATGACGATGTCTCTGCCGGTCGAGGTGCGCTTCCAAGGGCTGAGGGACGCGAAAGGCCTGACGGCTCTGCGCCATTCCAGAGGCACGAGATCGCTGAACGTGCGCTTGATCGTTGTTGGCCGCCTCGGTGGCAGCCAACGTGGCGACCCTTGCGTGCGGTCTGATCGCTCCCAGCTCTCGCTCGGGATCGGCCTCTGCGATTGCATGACTGTCAGACCTAAAGCAGCTTGCGCACCGATATCGCGCTCGATGCTATCGAGCCGCTCCAACGATGTCTGAATGCCTCGAATGTTGTTGTCGAGCGTCTCGCCGCGCTCGTGAAGGGATCTCGCACGACCTCCTTCTTGCGACATCAACTCCGAAAGATTGGCTTGCACGTGGTCTATGGTCTGCTGCAGCAGGTCCAGACGCGCGGCTAGCAAACGCTCATGCCTCTCAAGACCGCGTCGGACTTCTTGCAAGTCCTCCTCCGTGCTCGACCTCAAGGCTTCGACGACATCCCTGAACTCCGCCGTGTTCACCTGAAGCCGATGCGTTACCTCGGCTTGCAGAGAATCGGACCTGCTGTCCAAGGCTTGCTGGAGTTTCCTCGTCCCGATGGCACGCATGAGCAGAAGCTGCGCGCCGACCAAACTCTTCCTCATCCCCGTCGACTCCGTCGTGATAGGCTACACGCTCACTGCTCTCGCACTCCGGCTGGCGGAGAACTTGGCCTGCCGTCAGACCCGATGTCACGGTCGATGGACGACCGCAAACCCCAGGAGTATCTGCACATCGTTCCCCGTCTAGCGAACTGTTCTGATGGACTGGCAGCTGCACAAAGAGCTTAGTTCGTCGAACTTTGCAAAGATACTATGTAATGAGTGCGGACATATACTAATATATATCGTCCTACAGTCGCCACCACGAATCTAACCGAAGATCCTGATAGAAGTCGGCGGCGGTCGGCGAGAAATTCATCATTGCGGTCAGGCTGGCAATCCCGATCCTTTTTCGACCAGAGACTATTGTTCTACTTGATTAGGATAGCAACGATCACTACACTGATTCCCTTGCTGCCTTTAAGTCGAGACACTGGCTCGGGTCACGATACAGGGTCACTATCGCCCTCGCTATGGTCGCCGGATCGTGCCATCTCTCGACGAAGCGCCGGGCGGCGAGCGACCAATCCGGCCACTCGGCCCGCCTGTCCAGCACTGCCGCGATGTCCTCGGCGAGGTGCGCGGGGCGGATGTCGCGGATCGGCAGGTCGGCGATCATCTCGGCGGGCACGTTGCCGAAATCCTCCTCCCGCATATAGCACAGCACGGGCTTGCCCATGGCCATGGCCTCGACGGCGAAACCGCCGTACCAGCCGGCCAGGATCTGGTCGATGACGATGTCGGCACTCTGGTAGAGGCGCATCGCCTCCTCGTGCGGCAGACCTTCGACGAGAAGCAACTCGAAATCGTACCTGTCCTTGAGCGTTTCGAGAGCCGCCAGAATCGCCGGAGTCCCCTTGATGGCGCCATCGCTCGGGGCGTGTACGATCGTGATGGTCCCTTCTACCTTCGGAGGGATCACCTCGAAATCGCTTATCTCCACGTTGCTGTAGGGAAGGAACTCGGCCCCATGCACGTAATGCCCGAGTTCGGGGTTGAGGTAGAAGACCTTGTCGGCGAGCGGCAGCGCCTCATCGATGAAGGCCTGCCGGCGCGCGTCGAGGCTGTCGATGCAGTTGCCGAAGAACCTGCACGCCCCCTCGCGGCACATGGTGACCGCGTTGCGGGCGTTGGACAAATGTGCCAGGCGGACGTCACAGCCCTGCAGCGTGAAGAACACCCGTCGCCCGAGGGTCTTGGCGACCTTCAGGTCCAGGTAGGGGTAGGGGCTGGGAGTGGCGAAATCGTCCCAGGAGAACAGCGTTCGTCCGAGAAATGCAGAACGTCGTAGTCCAGCGGGGCGCGAAGGCCGGCTTCCATCCGGGCATAGATCTCGGCCTCCGAGGCGCCGCCAGGTGCGCCCAGCACCTTGTCAGCCGGGTAGCGAAACGACGGTGCCGTCCAATGCACGACGAGGTCGCTCTTGAGGCCGAGCGCGCGCTCGTTGCGGGACAGCGTCCAGGGCTGGTTTCCGACATTGGCCGGGGCATGGAGGACGCGGAGAAGGGCACCCGACCCTCCATGGCTCGCCGAATTGTCGGCCCCAGCGACGGCCTGCCGATCCGGCGTCTGCGTCTCCCCGGTCCGGGTCTGTTCCGGATGATCGGCTGTCGGTCGCGCGTCGAGGCCCGCAAAGGGCGGGGGCCGGCCGTCCTTGGCCGCGGCACCATGCGAAAACGATTCTGCCCTGGCCTGGTCCTCGGACAGCCCGCGCATGCTCTGAACCTGTAGGACAGCCCGCTCCTGAGCGCTCTTCGCGGTCTCGAAGATCACGCCGATCCGGCCGGGCGCGTGCATCACGTTCTTCAGCAGGGCCGCGACCCTGCCCACACCGCGTCTGAGGCTCATGCTCCCCCGCCCGACATGCCTGTCCCGTCCTCGTCCCGCGTGATCGCTCGCCTAGAGGACGAGATTTGTTCCTTCAGCCCTACCATCAATTCCAAGGACGAGGCGATGAATTTGGCATCGGTCGGATCCCCGCGACGATAGCCCGAACCGGTCCCCGTCGTCGCGAAGGCCGCGTCGGTCGGGAGAGGGCGCCAAACCTCGACGCGAGCCGGAGGGGCTCGGATTCACACGAGAATCTTGACATGCCACGTTTTGACGGTGACACACGTCGACGGATGGGTCTCAGGTGGCCCGAGCGTCGCCAGACAGGTAGGGAACATGCGGGGTTTGCTCGCGCGCGCGCAGCATGGACTGATGCGCGGGCTCGGCATGAGAAAGCTGCGGGAGGCGCTCGACGCGAAATCCGACGCGACCCAGGCCGACCTGCTGTGGCGCCTCGATATTCTGCAGGCCGCCTTGACCGAGCGTGACCGGGTGGTGAGCGATCGGTTGGACATCTTGAACGAAGGTCTCGGAAGGCTCAGCAACGAACTGTCGAGTCAGGGCCAGTCCGCCACCGAGCGCGGCGATACCGATCAGGCGACACTCCGCGGCATCCGGATCATGTTGGACGTGGTGCAGAACCATGTCAGCCGAAGAGGTGGGTCGGCACAGACGCTCGGCGAACTCCGTGCGGAGATATCCGGTCTACGCGCGGATTTCGCCCTCCAGGCCGAGGTGCTGATGGACCATCTCGGCAGCAGAGGTGGGTCGGCACAGACGCTCGGCGAACTCCGTGCGGAGATATCCGGTCTACGCGCGGATTTCGCCCTCCAGGCCGAGGTGCTGATGGACCATTTCGGCAGCCGAACGTTCGGGAGCGTGCCGTGACGTACTCGACCGCCCGGGACGCCGGCGCAGGGCTGGGATCGTCTCAGCGATCCCTGAAAATCCTGCATGTCGGCAATGTAGCGCAGAACGCCTACATCAATGCGTCCATCATGAGAGCCCGCGGCCATGACTGTGATGTCCTGGCTTTCGACTGGTATCACGCCGCCAGCTCGCCGGAGTGGTATGAACTGGCCTTCTCCGACGTCGGGGCCGCCAGCCTCGGCGATGATCCGTATTTTCCGGATTTCTACGCGCTCGGCCGCGACATGCCGCAGATCGGCGACTGGGTCGCGCACGGGCCTTGCCTGAACGCTCTGCAATACCTCCTCCTCAAGCGTCGCGGCGATCCGAGGGCACATGCGGCGCTCTCGACCCTAGTGTATCTTCGCTTCAAGGCCACGCAGCAACATACGACTGCGCCTATGCTGGTTCCCATCTCGGAAGTCGAGTTCCAGGCAAGCCTTTCGCGCTACGACCTTAGCCCGACCCTTCGCAGAAGGATCCTTCTCGGCCGAACGGCTGATCGATACTATGACTGGATGCGGTCTCGTGTGGCCGACTTGGCTGGACCTCCGTTTGTCCACAACTGGCACTGCCCTGTGGCCGTAGGAACGCTCGACCAATTCTTTCCGTCGGACTCGGTCCTGACGGGCGTGATAGGCGGCCTCCGCGCACGGGGTCTGACGGAGGCGTTCGGCATCGAGTTCGAAGGTCCGCTGCAAGACGTTACGCATCTGGAGATGTCCGGCTTAACGAGCGCCGATGTAATCAATTACGGCGCATTCGGGCTCCTGCTTCGCCAACTCGCATCGCATTACGATCTCTGCATCTTCTACGGGGAGACCTGCAAACTCGCCCTTGCGGCCGGCATCCCGCGATACTGGGCGTTGGAGCACGGTTCGATCCGCAACGCCCCGTTCGAGCCGACGACGGAGGGACGCCTGCTCGCTGCGGCCTTCGCCGGCGCCGAGAAGGTGTTCCTCACCAACACCGACTACGCCACGGCGGAGCAGCGCCTCGAGTTCGCCGCCCATCAGAGAGTCTATGCCCCCCACCCGTTCGACGAGGCACCGGCCTTCGCCTTCCGCCGCATCTACCCTGGCCGTCGCGACCCGGACGGCACTGTCTTCTTCTGTCCGGCTCGCCACGAGTGGCGGTCGTGCCTTCTCGGCCCTCACCTGAGCAAGGGCAACGACCGCTATTTGCGGGCGGCCCGCCTGCTGCTCGACAGGGGGTGGAACGCATTCACCCTCCACCTCGTCGATTGGGGGGCTGACTGCAAAGCGTCCCGCGCCCTCATCGCGGAACTCGGACTCGAGCGGCACGTGAGATGGTCGCCGCTGATGTCCAAGCGGAAGCTCTGGGCCGCCAAGCTCGACGCCCACGCCGTCATCGACCAGTTCGGTCTCTCCGCGCTTGGCGGGGTGGGCTTCGAGGCGCTGGCGCTCGGGGTCCGGCTTATCTCGCGAGACGATGGGGTCAACAACGCCACGTTCTTCGGAGAGCCGCCCCCTATCATGGCTGCCTCGACGCCGCATGAGATCGCGGCGCGCATGGAGGCCGTGATGCACGATCCCGAGGACGCGGCCGGCATCGGCGAGAAAGGGATGGATTGGGTGAGCCTGCATCACTCCGCCGACCGCATCCACGATCTCCAGATCGCGGCTCTGTCGGATCGATCCCCGTCGCTCTCGACGTCCCAGCGAACGCGGGCAGATCCGATCAGCGCATCATAGGCGGGGATCGACGCACCTGGACAGGCCCTCGTCGAGCCGGACGAGGGAGGACAGGTCGAAGAGCGCCCCGAGCCGCTCGACCGGCGGCGATAAATCGAGTGCCGTTCCCGTGCCGACATCGAAGAGCGGCGCCGACCCGAGGCCGCGACCGATGAGCTCCGCGACCTCCCGGAGCGTCGTCGCGTGCGGCGAGGCCACGTTGAGGGTCGCGTTCCACGCCCCCTCGACCGCCCTCGCCACGACCGAGCAGAGATCGTCGATGAAAATCGGCGCGAGCCGCATCCCCTCGCCGTCGGCCGCCACCTGCACGGCATGGCCGCCGCGCACGCGGTCGATCAGGCTCGGGATCAGCCGCGCCGTCTGCCCCGGCCCGTAGGGGGTGAAGAGCCGCAACACCGCGAGCGGGAACAGCGCCGCGTAGGGCCGCGCGATCACCTCGGCGGCCAGCTTGGAGGCGCCCAGCATGGAGGTCGGCGCCAGCGGGGCGTCCTCGCCGAGCCCTCGGTCGAAGGGCTCGTAAACCGTGCCCGTCGACAGCAGGCAGAAGCGGGACGCGCCCGCCCGGGCCGCGTAGTCGAGGAGAGCCGCCGTACTGGTCGCGTTGACGGCGAACATTTCCGCCGCGTCGCCCGGAAAGGCGCGGTAGTTGCGCGCCTGCGCGGCGTGGACGATGGCATCGATCCGTTCGGGGAGCGCCGCGGGAGCCGGCTCGGTGCCGAGGTCCCAGCGCACGGCGCCCGGCTCCTCCGCGGGGCCGCGCGTGACGGGAATCGCCTCATGTCCCGCGGCGGCCAGACGGCGCATCAGCGCCCGCCCCACGAAGCCGGTCGCGCCGGTGACGAGGACGCGCACCGTCAGTTCGCCGGCCGTGTCACGAGAACGGAAATGCCGTTCGGGTTCGCGTCGTTGAACCGGTACTCGACGGCGCCGAGTTCCTCGATCCAGCCTTCGACCTCCGCGTGCGTGTGCTGCCAGGCGTCGTGGGGGTGATACCAGTCAAAATTGACCATATTGTTCGTCTCGTAGTCGAATGCCTCGTTCCAGAAGCACTTGACGAAATTGTAGTATAACAGCCGTTGTACGTCATGCACCCCGGCCGGTATGCCGAGCACGTCGATCGGCTTCGTCAACGTGATCGTGGCGTTGAGCCGGCTGAGTTCGCGCCCGAGTTCCGTGAGCGGCTCGCAGGCTTCGTAGCATTGTTCCGGCGCGAGCCCGGTGAACGTGTCGCGGATGTGGCCATCGGTGAAGCGGCGCGTGGCCCCCATCTGCCGGTAAACGTAGAAGAAGAACTGGCCGCCCGGCCGCACCTTGCGGTAGAGCGCCTCAACGGCGGCCTTAGTGTCGGGCGTGTGGTGAAGCACGCCGTCGGCGATGATGAGGTCAAAAAACGCGTCCGGGAACGGAGCGGCCATGAGGTCGGCCTGCACGACGGAGCAATTCGCGAGCGAGCGCGTGTTCTCGAACGTCGTGTGGGCGGCTTCCGAAATGTCGAGCGCGAACACCTCGCCCCGGCAATGGCGCGCGATGAAGCGCGTGTTGAAGCCCGAGCCCGGGCCGACTTCGAGGACGCGGCCGCGGTCGGCGTAAAAGCCCGGCAGATCCGAACGGTCGCCGAGCCCGAATTTTTTCGTGTACCAGCCGAACAGGAACTCCTCGTGCGCGGGCTTGATCCCGTAGCTCCTGAAGCGGTGCCACTTATCCGAGAACGTGACGTTCGTCTTGGCCTGCTTCTCCGCCGCCTCGCTCGGCGACGCGTCGGCCCGCGGCGCCAAACCGTGCCGGGCACTGAAATCGGGGAGTTCGGGCTGCATGGCGCCCGACAGGAAGCAGGGCACGCCGCGCAGAATCGGGAACCAAGCCCCGTCGCGGGCGCGGAGCACACCTTCCCGGACGTGGTCCCCGTCCTGCTCGAAAACCTTGAGTCGCAACGGCGCTGAAGGATCCGCGGGGTCGCGCAGGGCGTCGACGGCTTTCTCATGCATGAGGCTGTGGTCCGGTGGTGCGGAGGCAACGGCTCGGGATCAGAAATATTCCTCGCACACCTGCTCGAGGTTGAGCAGGGACCAGATCAGCAGGCGGCGGTTCTCACGGCCCTGGAGGTGGTCGTCGACGAGCGCCAGCACGGTGTCGCGGTCGAGGTAGTCGTAGATGCGCGCCTGCCGGTCGACCAGGCGCCGGCGGACGTAGTCGATGCTTTCGCCCCGGAACCAGCTTGCGTCCGGCGCCGAGAAGCCCTGCTTGACGCGCTCCGCCACGGAGGCCGGGATGTGCCGCGCCATCATGCGGCGCAGCAGCAGCTTGCCGTCCCGCGTGCGCTCGAAATAGCGGTCCGTCTTGGTGCCGGGCTCGTTCTCGTTGAAGCGCACGACGTCCGTGAGGTTGCCGAGCTTGAGGCGCGCGGGCAGCCGCATGGCGAAGTCGACGAGGTCGTTGTCGAGGAACGGCACGCGCGTTTCCAGCGAATGCGCCATGCTCATCTTGTCCTCGACGACCAGGAGGCCATTGAGGAAGGTGGTGGCCTCGAAGTAGAGCGAATGGTTGACGTAGTCCTCCGGGCGGGTCAGCCGGTCGGCGTGCTCGTGGAACACGCCCCGGAAGATCGCCAGCGCGTCGACCCCGGCGGCCTCGGCCGCGATGGGCGCCAGGAGCTTCGCCAGCCGGTCCTGCGGCACCAGCCGCTGCCAGAAGGCGAAGTATTTCTCGATGTAATGGTCGAAGTCGTCGTTCACGACGGCGCGATAGTAGCGCCACGGATAGCCGCCGAACATTTCGTCGCCGCCCACCCCGGACATCACCACCTTGACGAACTTGCCCGCGAGCCCGGCGGCATAGAAGTTCGGGTAGCACTGGCCGACGCGCGGCTCCTCCAGCTGTCGGGCGAGCCGGGGGATCACCCGCTCCATGTCGCCGGCCTTGAGCACCATCTCGTAATGCTCGGTCTTGAACAGGTACGACATGTATTCCGCCGCGCCGCGCTCGTCATAGCCGAGCTCGACGCCGGAAGCGGAGTTGAGGTCGAAGCCGACCGTGAAGCTGCGCAGGTAGGGGCGCTGCTTGGCCGACAGCGCGGCGATCGACCCCGAATCGACGCCGCCCGACAGGTAGGTGCCCACGTCGACGTCGCTGACGAGCTGGCGCGACACTGCCTGCTGGAAAAGGAAATCGAGCTCATCGAGGGCCGCGGTCTCGTCGACAGCGCCTTCGGGCTCCTGGAAATGGTAGTCCCAGTAGCGCACCGGCTCGGGCTCGGCCGCCGAGCCGGGCCTGATCTGCAGGTAACAGCCCTGTGGCAGCAGCTTCACGTCCCGGAACAGCGTGCGGTCGGTGAAGAAGTTCTGGAAGTTCAGGTATTCCGTGAGCCCGGCCGGGTCCATCCTGGCCGACAGGGCGCCGTGGGCCAGGATGGCCTTGATCTCGGAAGCGAACAGGAAGACCGAGCCGGCCTGCGCGTAGTAGAGCGGCTTCACGCCGAAGCGATCGCGGGCGAGCGTCAGCGTCCTGAGCTCGCGATCCCAGATCGCGAAAGCGAACATGCCGTTGAACCGTAGCAGCGCGTCGAGCCCCCAGGCCGCGAAGGCTTGGAGCAGCACCTCGCTGTCGCTGCGTGACACGAAAGAGCGTCCGCGCGCCGTCAGCTCCGATCGCAGCTCCTGAAAATTGTAGATCTCGCCGTTGAAGAGAGGTGGCTCGGGGAATCTGGACAGTTCGGATAAGTGGAGTTTCTGCCGGACGGCGGCATGATGGCCGCGACAGGAGAGACGATGGGCAAGCGACCACGCCGGAACCACACGCCGGCTTTCAAG
>JAABUY010003922.1_pt1 | contig 15979 bp, 12 predicted proteins | sample 5560271 | NCBI WGS metagenome assembly JAABUY01 (sample SAMN10711886, study PRJNA513374) | rock metagenome | isolation source: Antarctica rocks | place: Antarctica: Victoria Land, University Valley
TGGTCGGGTCGACTTGGCGGTCGCCCAACACCTACCGCGAGGCAGGCATCAGGCGGGGGACCGCCACCTCAAGTTCCACGACGACCGGGACAACCTCGATGAGCCATCCCCCACCTCATTCAGCGCTGCCTCAACGCATAGCGGCGACTGGGAAGAAGTGGCCGCTATGGGGATTCCTTAGACTGCCGGCCCGAAGCCGGTACGGATTGGCTGTCCCTCGACCCAACTTTGAACGCGTGCATCGGCGTGGACGGATATGACCAACACCGCGACTTCAGCGCACGAAGCGGCAGCCAGGCAGGTAGTTGCCTCATGGCGCAGATTCGACTTCAGCGGCGACAGTCTCCGGGACGTTCCTGAACTACCGGGACTCGTCAAGACCACAGCCCGCGAGGAAACCGTCGAGATCGTTACCGGCAACCTTCGCCGCGCGCTGCAACGAATGCGCAGCGATCTTCGCGATGCCATGCGAGGGGCGCACGGCGAGGCCCGGGCGGAGTGGTGGCAGGCGCCGCCAGCCGTACTCGAAGCAAGAATCGCAGCGGCCCGACGCGGCTCGGGCGGCTTACGAGCGGGTCGGCCACTCAAGATTTCGGGCGACGAGACGGTGGCCATTCCTGCCGTCTGGGGGCTCTACAGGATTCGACGCACAGCGGACGACACCTGGTATGTCGGCATCACCTCCAACCTTCGAGTCCGGCTCCAGACGCATCGGCGCACTGGCCTGTACGACCCTGAGGCTGGCGACGAAGTGGAACTGATCCCGGCCCGGGGAATCAACACCGAGTCCGTCGTCATCTGGGAGGACTTGAAGCAGGCAGAGCGCGCACACATACAGCGGCTGAGGGCCCGCGGCTTGGTTGTCCGCAACATCACCGCCGGCGGAAACGGCCGACCGCCCGACGTTCGCTTCGATGGGGCCTTGTCAGGCGCCGGCGGGCCACGCTTTGGGGAGCGTCGCAACCGCGGGCTCTCGCCCGGCGAGTGGTGGTCTGTTGACGCCGACGAGCGGCGGATACCCAACACGAATGAGTTGCTGGTTCCGCTTGGCGTGGTCCTCTACGAGCGAGAGCAAGATTGGGACCTGTGGTTGGACACGCGCGGGCATGTGCGCGCTGCCGGCAAAGGAAGCGGACCTTTCACCAAAGTGCATGCCGGGACGGTAAGCGCGACTTGGCTGCGAGAGGAGTACTCGGCGGAGCTCGACGGCCGAAACCTCGACGTCGATCTCCAGGAGCTGCAGTGGACTGGGCTGGCCCACGGGCAGGTGGAGATGCACTACTGGCGCCCGAGGCGGCCGACTCTGAACGATGAAGGAAGAGGCCGCACCGCGCCGTCTGCGCTTATGGGGCTAGGGCGCGAGCACGTTCGCAAGCGGCAGCTGCCAACGTCGCTTGTAGAGCAAGGTTTCCGGATCGATCCGGACTTCGGCCGCAGCAACAACGTCAACGAGATCATCCGGGTTGTATCGGAGTCAGGCACGGTTGTCTACGTCAAGACAGAACGCAACGCGGAGGCCGTTCGCGCTGAGATGCTGGTGTCCCTCATCTGGCACCGGCTGGGATGGCCCGGACTAGCCGGACGCGCCATCGGTGAGGAGTCGAATCTCCTGGTGAAGACTCCCGCGCTTGGCGCTGGAGGCATCCAAGACGCTGGCAACTTCGCGACTCATTTCGCCGCCCACCCGAACGAAACAAGGTCGACGCTTCGAGCCGAACGATCATTTGTTCTCAAACGCCTGTCTGTGGGTGAACTACGCCTGCGCGATCCGTGGGACGCGTTGCGCTTCCTCCTGGTGAACGCCGTGACCGGCAATACCGATCGCCATCGGGAGAACGTTCATTACGGCATAGAGGAAGTGCGCCGACAGCCGGTGGGCTACCTGTTGCCGGTGGACCACGGCCGATGCGTGTTCAACAACCAGGGCGTACCAGGACGCACGATCGTGGGGAGTCCAGCGGAAATCGTCACAGGGAGCCTCGGCAACCCTCATCAGATGCTCCGCCCTGTCGTAGAGCTCCTCGACGGTGACCTCGACACAGCCTCGAGCGTGGCTACCTCATACCTCGCACAGCTTCTGTCGGTGCTCGTTCGCATCCGGCGCGACCCGGGTTGGCAGGACTTTTCCCCTGAGCTTCAAGCCCTGGAGGCACGTTGCCGGGCACTCGAAGGCGATCTTGAGGTCTTCTTCGAAGCGTGCGACCAGGTCGTAGTCAGATGACGCATTTCACGGTCGAGGTTCGGGACGAAGCCACGGCCGCTCTCAGCCGAGTCCTCATCGTCGACGATGAGGCACGACGCGTGTGGTCCGTTCTGCTCGCCGGAGGCGACCCTGAGCCCATGAGCCCTGCGGGTTTGGCGCAAGTCGAGGAGCTTGACCTGACGTCGGCGGGCGAACTCGCCGGTGCAGAGATGAGCAACAGCCTGGCGCAGCTCACTGAGCCCGAGCAGCAGCCTTCGCGGGAACACGCACTCCAGCACGCGGACCAACTCCTGTTCGCCGCGCAGCAAGGGCGGGAACCTCGACCCGATGTGCCGCCGGACCTCGCGTTCGGCATTCGCGAACTGGAATCAGCGGTCGGACAGGCGGAGGAGGCGATTCAGTCCGCGTTGCGCCGACTCCGCCAGGTCCACGAGAACCTTGCCTCGAGCCTGACCCGACGGATAAATCTTCCCGACAGGCACGCGCCGGCCGCCGGTTCCGGGCCAGAAGCGGACCCTCTAAGGCCCTATCACAGCGTCCTGGCGTTGCTCGCTCAAACAGAAGCCGACACCAACCAAGGCAAACGATTGTCCGACATGGCCCTGAAACCTCGAACGCAATCAGCACTCGAGGCAGCGGGAGTCATCAACCTGGACCAACTCGTCCGCTTGACCCGCAGCGAGGTCCTCGGACTGCCAGACATCGGAACAAGCGCGTTGCAGGACATCGAACAGGTGCTTGGCCTGGAGAAGCGATCCCTTGCCGGGCAGGGCCCGCGACGCCGCGCGGCGCAGGCATCGACAAGCCGGCAAGCCCGGAACAAGGACCCCTTACGGCTATCAGGCCGGGTCGCGTCAGTGAAAGGCAGCTTCGCCTTCATCGCCCCCGACGACGGGTCCGAGCACGTGTTCTTGCATGCCCGCGAGGTCCCTGCACCAGGTCTCGGCGAGCTGCGCGCTGGACAGCGCTTGGAGTTCAAGACGAACCCCGGCAAGCGGGGTCCGCGAAGAGAGGCCTCAGACGTGAAACTCCTGGCCGAGTAGGCACGCGTGTGCACCGGGCTGACAGCCAGATGAGGCCGGCCGAGCCGGCCCTGGGGCGCACCTAGCGGGAGCGCATTCAATCGGTGTGGTTGGCCCGCACGGCGGACGACGCTACCGGGCTGTGCACGTACACATACACACTGTCAATGTGTTGACACACAGTCACAGTGCTGCGACTGTGCCACGGGCACCGACTGTTGCGGCAATCGAGCAGAGAGGCACCACTCATGGCACCTGTCACCTCAAACGAGATCCGGGAGGTTAGGGCGACGCTGAAGCAGGCCATGCTCGTTCTCGACCGGCTCTAGCGCGAGAAGGGCAATGACCCCGACCAGGTCGTTGCCGACGCTGCGATCGCCAACCTCACTGACGCTGGCCGGGAACTAATGCACTACGTCGTCGGCCAGGGCGGCAAGGTCGACTACAACATGACGATCGAGGACCTCCGCCTCGAGACTCGTCAGCTCGGCGGCATCCTGAGTGGGATTACTAAGCGCGCTCTCCCGGGCGAGCCCCCTGTGATCCGGATCCAGGACAGCGATGCCGGCTGGGACCTCGTGGTCGAGCCGAGGTTCTACGAAACGGCGCTCCTCACCGAGATCGGCGTCTAACAGGAGCAGATCAGCTCGCACGCTATCGGAGTCGGCACCGTCAGGGTGTGGGCCCTCGGCGTTTCGGGGACTGGGGCGTCTGCGATGACGGACGTGCCATCGAGCAGCGGCCAACCCCCAAGGACGACCCGCCACGTAGCAGGGCGGGTGCCCACGAGCCCGGCGCAGTAAGGGCTCAACGACCCGGAGACCTGCGGTCGGTGCCAAAGCCAAGACTCAGGCGGAGCTGGCCGAGGGCCGCCTGAGTCCGCTGGCCCGGACGACCTGCCGGTTGACTGCGGCCCGCAGCGCTTCCTCACTCCCTACGACGCGGACGCGCTCACTGGCGCGCGTGACTGCGGTATAGAGCAGCTCCCGGCTGAGGATCGCTGAGGAAGCGGTCGGCAGCAGCACCGTTACGGCGTCGTACTGGCTGCCCTGGCTGCGGTGCACCGTCATCGCATACACCGTCTGCACTGAGGACAGCCGGGACAGCGGCAGCAGCTCGGGGCCGGACTTGCGGGCGAAGGCCGCGCGCAGCCCTTCGGGGGCGTGAACGATGACACCGGTGTCGCCGTTGTAGAGCAGGTTCTCGTAGTCGTTGGCGGTCACGAGCAGGGGGGTGCCGGGCTGCCACTCCCCCGACATCGCCCCGGACCAGCGCGCGACCTGATCGTTCCAGTGGGAGACGCCGTACGGGCCCTGCCGGTGTGCACACAGCAGGCGGTGCCGGCCCAGCAGCTGAACGGCGAGCTCGGCGTCGCCGGACTCCGCGGCGGCAGTGAGCAATGCGCCGACGGAGACGACCTCGTTCCGCAACTGATCGGTGCCGCTGTGGAAAGTGAGCCCGTCGCCGTTCTGGAGCAGGGTGAGCACCAGGTCGGCGTCACCGGTCCGTACGGCTTCGGCCAACGCACCGATGTTCTCGCCGTACCGGTGCGGGACGCGCAGGCGGACGACGCCGTTGCGCAGATGCTGCTGCTCGTCCTCGTTGAGATCGAGGTCGGCGTCCACGATGCCGGATGGGAGTCCGCTGACGGCGTCGGCTGCTGCCGGCCGGCGGACGAGGTCGCTCAGGACGGCCCCGGCGTCGACCGGTGTGAGCTGGTCGGGGTCGCCGACGAGGACGAGTCGGGCGTCGGGGCGGAGGGCTTCGAACAGCCGGGCCATCATCGTGAGCGACACCATCGAGGCCTCGTCGACGACGATGACTTCGTACGGCAGGTGATTGTTGGCGTCGTGCTTAAAGCGGCTCTTGCTGTCTGGGCGCCAGCCGAGCAGGCGGTGCAAGGTGGAGGCGGTCAGGTCCGGGGGAAGGCCGATGACCGCTGCCTGTTCCTGGACCGACTCCTGCAGGCGGGCGGCAGCTTTGCCAGTGGGTGCGGCGAGCGCGATCCGTGGCGCTGGTCCGGGCTGGTCGAGTAGCAGCTTGAGCAGCCGGGCCACGGTGTGCGTCTTGCCGGTGCCGGGTCCGCCGGTCAGCACGCTGACCCAGCGGCTTGCGGCGAGCGCGGTGGCGAGCCGCTGCCGGTCGGGCGCGGGGCCGTCGAACAGCTCCCCGAGCGTGGTCAGTGCGACGGGGGGCGCTGGATGCGCAGCGCGCTGTTGCAGCTCGCGGCGGACGAGCTGTTCCTGCTGCCAGTACCTGTCGAGGTAGAGCAGCCCGTCGAGGAGCCTTAGCGGCCGCCACGGCGCATCCTCGCCAATGGCGATCAGCGGACTGGTGTCGAGGGCATCCCAGTTGGCCGGCCAGTCGAGCTCGATCTCGGGCGCGTCCTCCTCGGGGACGACGGTGTCGGCGACTGTGGCGAGCTCGACGCACACCGATCCGGTCCGGACGCCGCGGACGGCGAGCGCGACAGCCAGTAGCACTTGCTCGGACTGCTCTGCGCCCAGTCGGGACATCCGCAGCGCGACAGCGATGTCAGCGACGGTGAGCACGCCGGCCGCGTTGAAGCTGCGGAGCAGTCCTTGGGCCCGGGTGGCGATCACAGCTGGCCGGCCAGCAGGTCGGACAGCTCCACGATGAGCCCAGCGGGCGGCTGCCACTCGAACACGCCAGCCCCGGCAGGGCTCTCCGGTCCGCACATCCCGCGCACGAACAGGTACAGCACTGGGCCAAGGTGCTGGTACGGGTCGTAGCCAGGTTGACGCCAGCGCAGGTAACGGTGCAGCGCGACGGAGTACAGCAGCGCCTGCAGGACGTAGTGGGTCCGGAGCATCTCGGCGGTCATCGCCTCCGGCCGGTAGTGCCAGGCGGTGAGGTCTTCGGTGCCGAGCCAGTTGGTCTTGTAGTCGACGACGCTGTACTGCGGTCCGGGTCGGCGAAGCACGGCGTCGATGCTGCCGGTCAGGAACCCTGTCAGGCGGGCCGGTCTGAGTTGAGCAATCAGCTCGGGGTAGCGGCGAGCGTCCCGAGGTCGTGCTGGCGCAGGAGCGCAGCCACCTCCACCAAAGTCGCGTGCGGCAGAACCGTGTCCCCGCCGGCGAGCGGCAGCTCGAAGTCCAGTTCGGCGAGACGGTCGGTGGCGTCGATGTCGGCAAGGGTCACGCAGAGGGTGCCCAGGGTGGTGTGCAGGACGGGTTCGAGTCCGGCGGCGAGGTCGGCGGCGGCGATGTGGCTGGCGCCGTACCGAGCTATGGCGTCGTGGCAGCGCTCGGTGAGGGCGTCCGGGTCGGGGTCTTCGAGGATGTCGTGGACGAGGGTGCCGAACGCCGGTCCGGCGGGGAGATCGGCCATCGGGGAGCGGACGGCCTCGAGCGGCGGCTCTGGCGCAGCGTCTGCGGCCTCGTCGTGCTCGTCGTCCTTGACCGGCTCGTTGGGTTCGCTGCCGACCCCGGGACTCTGAACGTGCCCCGGGGCATGGTGCGCGTCGGCGGTGAGTCCGCTGTAGGAGGTGCGGGTCCAGGCGGTGTCGAGTCTGCGGGTGAAGTGGCTGACATCCAGCGCGGGCGTGGGCGCTGGGAGCGGCTGCCAGCGTGGGATCGGACCGGGGGTGACGAGCTCGCTGCTGATGGTCCCGGAGGAGGCGGCGGCGAGATGGGCGAGCCGGGTTGCTGTGTCGGCGTCGGTGGGTGGCGCGATGGTCGCGGCAGGTTCGAGTCCGGGGCCGGCGGCGCCGAAAAGCAATCGGTGAAGGGGAGCCGCGGGAGTGTTCAGGCTTGGGGCCCAGTGCGCGATATCGTGGCACTTCGCGCGGGTCAGCGCGACGTAGAGAAGTCGGAGGTCTTCGCCGGACTCTTCGCTCTCGTGCTGGGTGCGGGCGGCTCGGTAGTCGGGGCCGTCCGGGCCGCCGACGTCCAGGACTCGCTGTCCGTTGGCGTCGTGCAGCCGGAGCATGTCGGGTTGGCTGGGCGTCCACCGGTCCCAGCCGTAGGGCACGTAGACGATGGGGAACTCGAGGCCTTTGCTGACGTGCACGGTCATGACCTGGACGGCGGCGGCGTCGGATTCGAGGCGCCGGCTGCGCTCGTCGGTGGTCTCCTGAGCTGCTTGGGCCATCCGGCGCCGCAGCCATTCGACGAGGGCGGTCAGTCCGAGCGCCTCTTGGACCGCGACCGCGTGCAGGCTTTGCGCCAAGTGGCGCAGGTCGGTGAGCAGGCGTTCGCCGTCGGGCCAGGTGAGCAGCCGCGCGGGCAGCTGCTCCTCTGCGGTGAGTACCTCGAAGAAGGCCGCGACACCGCGCTCGGTGAGCAGGTCGGCCCAGCGCCGCAGCCGTTGTGCGAGCACGTCGGTGAGGTCGTCGCCGGCCGCGTCGAGGGACGCGCTGGTGTGGCCGAGGAAGACCGTCAGCGCGGCCGATCGCACCCGGCCGGCACGGTGCGGTTGCTCCATGGCCTCCAGCAGCCGCAGCCACTGCAGCGAACTGGGGGTGGTGAACACGCTGCCACCGCCGGCGACCACGGCGGGGACGCCCGCGGCTGCGAGGGCGGCTCGAACGAGTGCGCCCTGCTTGTTGGTGCGGACCAGGACTGCGATGTCGGCGGGCTGAACGGGTTGTCCGTTGAGGCGTGACGGGCCGCTGAGCAGGTCGACGATGTCGGTGGCGACGTCGGCGGCGATGGCGTCGCGGACTGGGTCGATCTTCGGCATGCCTTTGTACAGTGAGCCGTGGCCGGTGCGGGTCACGTGTCGCAGCCGCAGTGACGCTCCCGCGCCGGTGAGCCGGGCGCCCGGGTGGGCGCTGTCGACGGGGCGGACGACGATGCGGGGGTCGCCGAGCGCGGCGCCGCCGAACAGCTGCTCGAGGGCGCTGAGCAGCCCGGTGTCGCTGCGCCAGTTGCGGGTGAGCGTGGCGGCGGAGGTGGCGAGCGCGGAGGCGGCGAGGTAGGTGGTGACGTCTCCGCCGCGGAACGCGTAGATCGCCTGCTTGGGGTCGCCGATGAGCACCAGGGTGGTGTGGCCGTGGAAGGCGAGCTGCAGGACTTGCCACTGGACGGGATCGGTGTCCTGGAACTCGTCGACGAGCACGATCCGGTAGCGGGATCGGACCCGCTGGCAGGCGGCCGGGCCGTGGACGGGGTCGGCGAGCGCATCGCGGAGCAGAACGAGCCAGTCGTCGTAGTCGACGAGCGACAGCTGGCGTTTGCGGGCTTGTACTTCGTCGCGGATTCTGGCGGCAGCCGCGCGCCGCTGGCCGGGAACGCCGACCGCGCCCAGCGGCCAGAGCTGCGCGGACCGGTCGCTGCCGACCGCTCGCCGGCCAAGGCTGAGCACGTCGTCGTACGTCATGGCAGGTTCGGTGGCGCCGGGTCGTCCGTAGGCCTGCAGGTAGAGGTCGTCGACAACCTCACGGACGAGGTCGTCGATGTTGTCGGTAAAGCTGGCGGCGGGGTCGCTGTCAGTGGTCAGGCCAAGGCCGGTGAGCATCTGGGAGCAGAACGAATGCGTCGTGGCGATGGTTGCTGCGTCGAAGCCGGCCGAGGCGGCGGCGAGCCGGCTGCGGCGGGTTGCGACCTCGGTGTCATCGACGCTGGCGAGCAGCGCCAGGACCTCATCGCTGGAGCTGCGGGCGGCAGCCGGGTCGCGGAGGCCGAGCTCCGCGGAGACGAGCCGTTCGCGGACGCGGTCGCGAAGCTCGCGGGAGGCCGCGTTGCCGAAGGTGACGAGCATGATCTGGGACAGCTCGGCGATGCCTTCGGCGACGTACCGCGCGGTGAGCGCAGCGATGGTGAACGTCTTGCCAGTTCCGGCGCTGGCCTCGAGCACCATCGTCCCGGTCGGCAGCGTTTTGCAGACGTCGAAGGGCTTCACGAGAGCTGCTCGGCGTTCAGCAGCGGCGCCCAGAGCCGGCAGGCGAGCTCGGCGAAGCGGGACGGTTCGCCGAGCCACGTCTCGTCCGTCAGCGGTTGGGCGGTGAGCAGGTCTGTCAGCGCGAGCCCATCCCCCCAGGCGTAGCGGTGGTGCTTGTCGTCTTGGTCGCCCCCGTAGTCGTTGCGCCATTCCCGCATCGCACTTTCAACGGCCTGTTCGACAGTGACCCCGCTGAGGCGGCTGGCAGCGTAAGCCGCTGACGTCTTCGCCGGCATCGGCAGCGGCTCGCGCATCCCGCGGTCGTACAGGTCGAGCAGCTCGAGCAGGGCTGCGTGCGGGTCGGTTAGAGCCACGATCGTGGAGGTGACTGCGCGGTTGCCACGGCGACCGATGGTGATGGCGCGGGTCCCTTCGCCGGCCGCGGCGAGCGCGAGGGCGAGGGCGAGCACCCAAGCGCGAGCCCGGTGCTTGGCGGCCAGGGTCGAGTACGCGACGGTGACGACCGCGTCGGCGTGGACGGCGTTGATGGTCCCGGACAGGACGCGGCCGGCGACGTCGAGCCGGAGGTCGACCGTGTGTGCGGGGGTGGCCAGCGGCACTCTGCTGGCAGCGACCAGCGGGCCGACGCGCGCGAGGACCTTGTCCAGGACGCGACCGCCGAGCGGCCCCGGGGGCAGGGTGCCGCGGAGCCATTCGAGCCGGCGAATGTCGGCGGGGTCCTGTCCGTTGAGCGCGGCGTCGAGCATGCGTTCCCCGACCGCCCATTCCTGCAGCCCGTCAAGCATAGCGGACAGCGCGTCTTCGACCTGGTCATCCTCGCCCGGCAGGGTGATCCGCAGGCGTTGCCGCAGGTAAGCCTTGACCGGGTGTTCGACGAAAGCGACGAGGTCGTCGAGCGCGACCGGTCCGGTGACCAGCGGCAACCGGGCCGGTGCGAGCGGCGCGTGCCGCGGCTGGATGGCGCGTTGGGCGCCGGCGAGGCTGACCGGGTCGAAGCTGAACGGGGTGGCGCCGGTGAACGAGCGGACGTCGTAGGGCTGCAACGGGTGGCGCTGAACGATCTGGTCGCGGCTGCCGGGGGCCATCGCGTCGACGACGTCCAGCAGCTCGCCGATGGGGACGGCCGGGGGGCGGCGGGCGCCGCTGACCGGGTCAGCGCCGGTGTGCAACACGACGAGTCGTTCCCCTGCGGCGAGCAGTGCGTCTAGGAGCAGCTGGCGGTCTTCGCTGCGGACGTCGCGTTCCCCGACGCAGGGGTCGCGGGCGAGGATGTCGTCGCCGTCGATCCCGCCGGCGCGAGGGAAGACGCCGTCGTCGAGGCCGAGCAGGACGACGACGCGGTGCGGTACCGACCGCATCGGGACCATCGTGCAGACGGTGAGGTTCCCGGTCCGGAAGTTGGCCCGGGTCGGCCGGGCGCGGAGCCGATCGGCGAGCAACGCGCGGATGTCCGCAAGCTGCACGGAACTGGTGGCGCCGTCGCCCGCAGCGGCTAGCTCGCGTCGGGCTTGGGCGAGCTGCCAGCTGTGAGCGGGGCTGGTCGCGGTGAGGCTCTCCAGCGCGTCGCTGAGGGCGCTGACCCAGTGCTGCACGGGGTGCTCGCACGTGAGCTGGGCGAGCACGGCCTGGAGTCGGTCGAGGAGCTCACTGAGTCGGCCGGCGAGGTCGATGTCGCTGCTGTCGACGTCATCCAAGGGCAGTGCCAGGCCGAGGGCAACGGGCGCGTCCTCGGAGGTGGTGACGCCAAGCAGGATCCGGTCGAGGCCGGCCTGCCAAGTGTTCTGCGCGACGCCCTGCATGCCATAGGGGGCGCGGCTGGCGGCGTCGAGGCCCCAGCGGACGCCGGACCGGGCGACCCAATCTCGTGCGCGTTCCAGGTCGTCGTCATGGAAGCCGAACATCCATCGGACGCCCGGGCTGGAGGCGAGGTCGAGGACTTGGCTGGCGGTGACGCGACTTCCGGCGAGCTCCAGCAGGACGGTGACGGTGTCCAGCAGCGGGTTGGTCTGGCGCAGGCTGCGGTCGGCCAGCCGAACCCGCAGAGTGTGGCCGGGGTGTGGCAGCTCGTGGCCGAGTCCGAACGCGGCGGAGATCAGCGGCGCGAACGTTTCGACGTCGGGGCACATGATGATGACGTCACGCGCTTCCAAGGTCGGGTCGTCTTGGAACAGGCGTAGCAGTACTTCGCGCAGGACCTCGACTTGCCGGGCTGGGCCGTGGCAGGCGTGGACCTGCAGCGTGCTGTCTGACGCGGTGGGGGTTGGTGCGAGGTCATCTCGGATGTCGGCTTGCAGCCGGCCGAGCAGTGTGCCGGGCCGCGCGCCATCGTCGTGATGCAGGTCCTGGTGCGTCGGCAGGCGCAGCTGGAGTTCGCGCACGTCCCGGGCGAGGCTGCGCAGCAGCGGGTGCTGGGCTGCGATGCTTGTCGCATCGTGACGTCGCCGGGTGGCGGTCGTCCCCGCCAAGCAGTTCCACAAGTGCGGGCTGGGGTGCGGCAACCACAGGTGGACGTCGCGGTGTTCGGCGAGCGCAGCGAGCACGGCGAGCTGGTCGGTCGGGAGGCGAGTGGGTCCGAACAGGCTGAGCCGGCTCGGAAGGCTGGTCAGGGACGGGTCGTTCCGGAGTACGGCGCAGCTTTCCTCCAGCCGTTCGGCGGGACTGGGGCCGAGCCGGTCGCGGAGCTGTCGCCAGAGCTGCGCCTGCCAGCGCAGGTCCTCGGGTAGCGCGTCGTGGCTGTCGGTGTCGGACCCTGCTGCCCAGGCAGTGAGCATCGCTGGTCGGTGCGAGGCGTAGCTGCGGTAGAGCTCGGTGAGGTGGGCGGCGGCGGCGTAACGCCTACCTCGTCGGTGATCAGCGCTGCCCTCCCCCAAGTGCGAGGCGAGGACGCCGCACCAGGGCTGGTCGAGGCAGCTGTCGATGACGTCGAGGAGCGGCCAAAGCGGCTGGGTCCAGGGGTCTTCGCGAGGGTCGAGTTCGCTGGCGGCGGCGAGTGCGTGACTGACGATGCGGGTTGGCGAGGGAAAGGCGATGCCGGAGCAGATCCCGTCGTTGCCGGCGCCGACCCCGAGCACGGCGGACAGGCGCTGGGTCAGCCAGCGTTCGACGCCTTTGGCTGGTACGGCGACGACTTCGGGCGCGAACGGGTCCGCCAGCGGTGTGCGCAGCAGCTCGCCGAGTGCGTCGGCGAGGACAACGGTCCGCTCAGCCCGGTGGATGTGAAGCACCCGCAGTGTCTACCGTCCGCGACTGACACTGGCGGGATCGCGCGCGGCCGAACGCGAACGGCGGCCCCTACGCCATCGCCGAATGGGGCGCCGGTGGGCTGTCGAGACCTGTCTGGTGTGGCCCGCGAGCGCGGCGGGCGGTGCAGAGTGTGCGACCAAACTGCGACCAATTGATCAGAGGCCCGACCTCCGTCGCCGGAGATCAGGCCTCTGACCTGCACTTTTGTAGTAGCGGGGGCAGGATTTGAACCTGCGACCTCAGGGTTATGAGCCCAACGTCCGTCTGCGGAGCGGCGAGCCAACTTCCGGGCAACGGACCCTTGTTCCGAGGCGGCTTGGCGCGAGTCAGGCGCCCGGCGCGTCGTAGGGCTCGACGCCCTGCAGCAGGTCGCGCACGGTGACCTCCAGCGCGGCAGCCAATGCTTGCAGCCTCCCCAGGGTCGGCACTGTCCGGTCGTGCTCGATGTCGGCCAGGTACGAGGTTGACATGTCAGCCGCACCGGCGAGCTTCATCAAGGTCAGCCCTCGGTCCTGCCGAAGCTCGCGCAATCGCGAACCGAGAGTCTGCGTGGCCATCCGCGAAGGCTAGAGCGACCCCCTGACAGCACGTCCATACGCTGGTAACGTATACGTTGTGAACGTGGACGTCGTCGGTGAACTCGAAGTCGACCTGCTCGTAGCTGCGTTCATCCCGCAGGGTCGACGAGCGCGCACGGCGTGGCCCTACACGCAGCGCGTCGTCGCGGAGGCCGCCAGACTCAGCACCCGCTCGCCTCACAACGCCGCGAAATACCTCAGCCACCTGTCCCACTTCGCAGCGTGGGCACATGAGCAGGGCGTGCCGCTGACGTTGAAGGCGTTGTTCGACGCCGATGTGATCGAGCGCTACATCGCCGTCGGAATGGTGGGTGCCAAGGACAGCACGCGTGCCACGCGACGGGCAATTCTGCGACGGATCGCGCGGCACTGCGCGTCCCCGGCGCAAGACCTACCCCAACCAATCGCGTACCGGCGGGTCCGGCCGCCATACAGCCCGGAGGAGGTGCAGGGGCTGCATGCGCTGGCGGCTGCGCAGCCAACACCCTGCCGCCGCAGGACGCTGGGCGCAATCCTGCACCTCGGCCTCGGCTGCGGGATCGCCTCCCGCGATCTGGCCTGGGTGCGTGGGCAGGACATCGAGCAATTGCCGGACGGGGCTGTCATCGTCACGGTGAGCGGCGGGACCCGACCCCGCGACGTCGTCGCACTGCAGGCCCATGAGGCGGCGCTGCTCGAGCTCTCCCGGTTCGCGCGCGGCGGGCTGTTGATCGGCGGCAGCATTCGCGGCCGGCGAAACGTCACCCGCGGACCGCTCGACCGCGTCGTGGGTGGCGACGACCTTCCCCGGCTCGAGACCGCACGACTTCGGTCGACGTGGCTGCTGACGCACCTACGCGCTCGCACCCCACTGCCCGCGCTGATGCTCGCCGCCGGACTCACGACGGTGCGTCCGCTCGAGGACCTGCTCCACCACTGTCCGGTAGACGCCGAGGCAGCTCGGCTTGCGCTGCGCGCAGCCGGATGATCCGACGACGGGACATCACCCGGACGCTGGAGTGGGTCGACGCCAGTGGTGTCCCGGACGTGCTTGAGCAAGCGCTACGCCCGACCGGCCGGGGGCGCCCGCGGCAGCTGACGGTCCGGGCGCTACTGGTCGGGCTGAAGCTCGCCGTTGACAGCGCGAAGACGGCCTGCCTGACCGACGTCTTCGTCGTACTGACCGAGGTCCTGCCCGAGGCGGTGCAGCACGACCTTGGCGTGCGGGACCGCCGAACCGGACGCGTCATCACCGTCCACCAGGTCCGCAGGCTGCTCGAGAGCATCAAGAACCGACTCGACCCTGCAGCAACGAACGGGTCCGAGGAGCGCCCCGCGCGCCTGTCGGTGCTACAGCAGATCCTGGATGACCTGCTTGCCGCGACCATGCCCGCCGAGGTTCCGACCAGCGGCGCCTATGCAGTCGACGGCACCGGAACCTGGTCCTGGGCCCGCGGCAAGGACCGGCAGACGATCGCCGCCGACCCGGATGCGGCCTGGGGCGTCAAGACCAGCAAGTCCGGCAAGCAGGAGCGCTACTTCGGCTACGAGCTGCACGCCGTCGTGCGCGTCGGGCGGCTCAACGACGACCGCCCGGTGCCGTGCCTCGCCGAACGGATTGTCGTCACCCCTGCGTCAACGAACTGCGCCGAAGCCGTGCTGCCCGCAATCGCCAGAATGCGTGAAGACGGGCTGCGGCTCCGGGAGGTCATCGCCGACCGTGGCTACACCTACAAGACAGGCTGGAGCCGCGGCCTCCGCGCTCTCGATGTCGACTCCGTGCTGGACCTGCACCCGACCCAGCTCGGTGCCAGGGGCAGCCATGCTGGGGCGCGCTTCATCGCCGGTGTCCCCCACTGCCCCGCGACGCCCAAGGCGTTCGACATCATCCCGCGCCCCGAGCGACTCGCCGCATCCCCAGCGCTCGAGGTGTTCCTCGGACAGATCAATACGCGGGAGCAGTGGGCCCTACGCCGCGTCGCCGGTCCCGACAGCAGCGGCGCCGAGAGGTATGAGTGCCCCGCTCGAGCCGGCAAGGTGCGGTGCCCGCTCGTCGAGCAGTCCATGGCGCAGCCCGTGACGCTGCCGAAGGTCCTCGAGCCGCCGGAGCGGTCAGCGCACAAGTGCTGCTCGCAACGGACGGTCACCGTTCCAGGCGACGTCGACTACAAGTCCCGGCAGCGGCACTACTGGGGCAGCCGCGACTGGATCAGCTCGTTCAGCCGGCGCTCCCGCGTTGAGGGCTGGTTCGGGAATGTGAAGGACCGCTCGCGTGAGGCGCTTGGCCGCGGGGCGTTCCGCGTCATGGGCCTGTGCAAGAGCTCGCTCATACTCGGCATCTACGCAGCCGCCACGAACCTGCGACTGCTCGAGGCCTGGGCCACCAAGGTCGGCCTCAGCGAGCCGCCTGCACTCGCGTCCGCCGCGAAGCGGGCGCCGGTGGCGCCCAGCACCAACGAGACCGCCCTCCGAGGCGACACGACCAACGACCCACCGGACGACTGAGCCCGGGCTCGCTGCTTCCGCTTGACTGAGCAACACACGTAGGTGCCGGCATGAGCTGAGGCGCCAACTGGGTGCACGTGCGGCGCCACGCGCCGCTTCGAGGGCACGAGCACAGCGGGTAGCAGTCGCTGCGCGACAAGAAAAGCGTCCCAGCCCTCGGTCTGAGGGCTGGAACGCTTCTTGTCGTGACTTTCGTGAGCATCCACGGCGTAGAACCGTGAACACCCCTCTGTGGAGGTGGCGGGAATCGAACCCGCGTCCTCCGGTACCAGGGCAAGGCTTCTCCGGGCGCAGCTCGCTGTGCTTTTCTCGGCCTCACCGATCACGCAAGCTAGCCGGTGACGGGCTCAGTCGCTGTTGGGTGTTCCGTTCGCCCCCGCGACCGGGGCGGACGGTGATCCTCCTTGCGATGCCAGCACCCGGCCGGAGGCACTCCGGGGCTGACAGCGACGCCCTTTGCTACCTAGGCAGCAAAGGCGTACGCGCGCGGACTGTTGTCGGCGCTTGATTTTTTTCCGACATTTCGTGGTTAACGAGATCATCGTCGGCTTCCTCGGCCCGCTTCCCCTGCCTCGACATCCGGA
>JAABUY010003927.1_pt1 | contig 15959 bp, 22 predicted proteins | sample 5560271 | NCBI WGS metagenome assembly JAABUY01 (sample SAMN10711886, study PRJNA513374) | rock metagenome | isolation source: Antarctica rocks | place: Antarctica: Victoria Land, University Valley
CGTATGAGAGCCGGGGGCAGTACTTTTGCGCCGGCAACCTGCTTTTCACGCGCACGAGGCGGTCCTTTGAGATCCTGGACTTCTGGTACAACACGTCAGCGCTCAGCGAGGTACATCGCAATTTTTTGCTGGATTTTCCTTGGGAGCAGCCGGTGCTAAATCATAATGTTTCGCGCAAGTATCCTCAGGCATTCCTGAGGCTTTCGGGGACGGATGATAAGAGTAGCAAGTTCATCCGCCACCTGTGGCACCCGTTCGGGATCGAGGAGCAAACATCAAATTCTGCGCAGTACTTGAGAGACATGCTTGAGCAGCGTCGGTGGTAGAGTCGCGCGTGGGTGCTGATGTCTCTGTCGCCCTGCATTTGTCAGTCCTTGAACTCTCATGTGTACAAGTTTTATTCTGTCTCTGACGCATGCTTGTACTGCAGTGCACGCCTGGGTTGTTGTTGCATTTGCACATCGCTCGAGGTAAACGCGGCTTGTAGAAAGCCTTGTGCGCCTGTCATATTTAGTCTGATGTTACATAGAAGTAGAGAAGTCAGACGTGACGTGAGAGCGCTGGCGTCATTGGCCAACATACAAGAAATCTGCGAACCCAGATCCTTCAGGTGTCACACCTAACCCAGTGTCTGCAGACTGCCTGTCGAGCGGAGTAAGCGTTATGCATGCTCGGCGCCTCTGAAAATGCAAAGAGCAAAACACGCTGGACCATGTGACATAATGGAGCGTGCTGCATGCATCTTGTGTGGCATGGACGGCTAGCTGGAGACAACCACACTTAGTGGCTAGAACTGTCAATATACACTCTCCCATGCCACCTAGGATCACGTCGCATACTTCAGCAATACCTACTGAATAGAGTACTCTACTGCCAACCCGGAAACACTGGACGAACTGCCCGCAAACCCAAACATAGACACACTGCCCGATCGGACGCAATGAATGGACTCAATGAATGCTGTCATAAATGGAACGGAACCTAAAACCAGATCGTGCCCAAGCCCGCACGCACTACATGCTGCAGGGCCGTGGCCCATGCACGATCTAGGACATGGGGTTGTTTGGTAGGCTGCAACAGCCCTGCAGTGTGCATGGCAGCCTGTGCATGGCACCCTGATAAGTCTCCCTGACAGTCCCAGCCAGAAGCGACAAGCACATGGCAATCTCCCCTCCATGCCGCAGCCGCGAGGCCTCACAGCGTGTACTTGGGCAGGCCGTACTTGAACCACACGACGCCCGCCTCCGGGAACCAGCCGTACGCGCCCGGGCGCAGCGCGGGCTGCGTGTACACCGCCGCGTCCAGCACCACGCGCGGCGCGGCCATGGCCGAGTTCAGCGGCATGCTGCGCCCGCGCACCTGGTAGTAGTGGTTGCAGTACCTGCGGCATGCAATCTCCAGTCAGGCTCGGCCTCCCCTACTCCTGGCCCCGCGGCATGACCGAGGGCACGGCCGGTTGCTAATGCGCGGCTGGCGTGGCAGTCCGCTTACAGGGCTACAGGGGCACAGGCGCCACTGCGGATGATGATGCCAGGAGGTGGGCAAAAGTCTCACTGCCTCGCGCATCTCACGCAATGCCCAGAGAAGTAAGCAGCCTCACAAGTAACCAACAACATAACATGGGACATAGGCTGGGCTGCTTTGAGATGCTGGGGCGCACTTCCAGAAGAGGGCGAGCAGCGGCGTCAGCGTAAACCAGAGCAGGCCAGCTTGCCAGTACCCTGTTATCCCCAGCCGCAGTCAGCACAGACTGCTGAACATGGTACTCAACGCCAGCCTATCAGGCAGAGCCTGCGGGGCCTGGTATATCTCTGACCCTGCACGGTCTTGCAAGCAGGGCTGCCAGCTTCATGAACCACTGCAGCAAGCCGCCTGGAAAGAGGAAGCCTGGGCAGCCGCACACCGCGCTTGACGATGAACACGCAGCCGGAGAAGAAGGAGAGGATCATGAGGCAGATCATGATGCGGTTGAACACAAACACCCACATCAGGCCGCCGGACTCGTACGTGCGCTCATAGAAGTACCTGGCAGCGCGCGCATGCAGCCTTTCGCTCCATGTACGTGCTCAGCTACGCAAAACTGACAGCTACAGGTATGGGCATGCATTGCGCCCACGCCGCCACATCTCAAGCAAGGGAACCGTGAGCATGTTTGCATGTCTTCCGTAGGCATGCTGTGGCGAGGAAAGCGTGCATGGAAGCAGGTCATACAACTGTACCCATGCTCGTGACGTTGTTTCACTAAAGCAAGGGTCAGCCGCAGGGACTGGCGGAGGGTACATCGGTCAGCCCAAGCCACCAATCACAGGCTGACGGGGCCATAGGTCGAAGGCCACCAGGGCGCACAGCTGGCAGTAGCGCCACACGACCCAGCCGGTGAGGAAGTACGCGGCCGCGATGGGCAGGATGAGCGGCGCGGTGACCGCGTACGCCAGCGCGATCACGAAGATGGTCATAAACGCGCCGTAGTGGCGCCCGCTGCGGTAGCTGGGCGCCAGGCGCACGACCTCGCGCTGCTGCGCCGTCTTGGGCCCTGGCCGCAGCGCAGCTGCGCCTCAGGGCATGCAAGCCGCAGGCCTGCAGGGTGCTGTGGTTTTGCATGGGGTGGCGGGCTATCGCACGCCCTTCCACGGGAGGAGCGCAGCCCGCCATCCCTTTTCGCTCGGAAAACAGTGAGCTTGCAGATGTGCAGGCTAATCAGGCCATGCCATGCGCTGCTCTGAGAGCTGCCACCTGCACGCGCTTCCCAGTCAACCTGCCTTGTGACCCCGCGCGGGGGGGCCGGACAGGGCGCCGGCGCACGGGAGAGGCCAAGCGAGCGCATGATGGCGGCGAGCAGCACGCCGTTGTGCGGCCACAACAGGCGCAGGAAATTGTAGAACAGCGCCTGCGCCGCCATGGCGCGCCTGATCTTATGGATGAGATCAGGACTTGAGATGAGCTCAAAGCAGCCAGCCTGCAACACACACTTGGCCAGAATGCTGCTGGCGCTCCAGGTTTGCAGGCGTGCATGAGGCGGCTCCCAGTCTGCCAGCACTGGAGAGGCGCGTTGCAGCCTTGCAAGCATTGACAGAGGCGCGTGGATACTTTGCAAGCATAAACAGACGCGTGCGAACGAGTGTTCACAGAGCTGCGAGGCAGGCTCTGTGAAACTCATGGGGAGAGAGGACATGCACGGCCGGCAGGGCGGCCGGCGCGCCTTGGTCAGCACGTAGTTGAGGAAGAAATTGGACGAGGAGGGCACCGCGGTGCCGAGCAGGCGGAAGATCTGCCCTGCGCGGCCGGGCGCCCTCCCAGGTCAGCCGCCGTGGCGCAGCAGCCGCGCGGCGCGCACACACAGCAATCGGAGCGCATGCTGGCCCGCTCCCCCGGCGCGCCCAGCGCTCTGCTGGGGCGCCGGACAGGTGGGGGAGCACGGCGGCGCGCGCGCGGCGCACCCGGGTTGGTGATGGCGGCGCCCAGCTGCGAGAAGATGGACCTGCGCGCAAGGGTTAGGTCTTCACATCAACTGCATCCTCAGCACACCAAGGCTGCACAGTGACTGCTCTTAGCACAGTGAGGCGAGCACACTACACAGGCAGGCTGGTCACAGTGGCACGACCTGCCGTGCCGCATGCGACCAGCACACCTTCTGATTGCACAGATCGCCGAGAACGGACGCGGCCATCGCCCAGCCTGCACGCCTGCGCATCCAAGCTGCAGGGGGGGATGGGGAGGCCGCGCGCCCGCCGAGCGCAGCGCCGAAGAACGTGTTGAACGTGGCAAAGTAGAAGAAGAAGGTGGCCACGCGCTTGTCCAGCGCGTGCAGGCTCAGCCAGCGCCGCTCGCTCTGCACGGCACCCCCAGCGCAGGCGTCAGGCCGTGACGGGCCCGGCCGCCTCGTGAGCAGGCGCTGCAAGCGCCTGGCAAGAATGCAGTGCGGTGCTGCCGTGCAGGGGCGCCGGGGTGCGCGGGGCGCGGCGGGTCACCTGCGCGAGCATGTAGAAGAACAGCGGCAGCACGAAGGTGTCCCACGCGGACGAGATGATGACCGGCACGACGCCGGTCAGCAGCTCGCGCGCGACGCGCGCGTTCCCGCCCGACGCGCTGCGCGGCAGAGGCTCGTCAGTGACGAACTCGGTGTGTGCACCGCCTCTGTATATATACCAGCGGCGCAGGCAACTCCGGCGCCAGGCCTCATGTTACGCACTGCACGCCCGGGCCTCTACGCCCGCGCTTGCACGCGCGCGCCGCCATGCGTGCATGCGAGCAAGCCCTTGCTCTGAGCACAACACGCAATGCGACGCGCCGGGCAGCACACGCGCGCGGTTCCACCTGCAGAACCACCGCCAGTAGAGCTTGTTGGTCTCGGGCGTGCCGCCGCACACCGCAATGTGCAGGTTGGTCAGCGCGCCTGCGCGCGCAGCGCGCGGCGCTCGAATGCGCTGCATGTCTTGCCTGGGCTGCGGTCGGCGGGCTGGGTATGCGCAGCTGGTCGCCTGACGTGGGCGGCCGCATGGCTTGAAAACTTGAGAGCGAGTGCTTGCTTGGCTGCCAGCAGTTGGAGGACGTTAGCTGCCAATCCCTCATCCGCGGTCTAGGAGCTCGCAGGGTTGCCGACGCGAGAGACCCCTGCAGGCCCTCACACGCATGCACGCGTGCACACAAGCATGAAAACAGGACGAGGCGACAGCGTGTGGCGCCCTGGCGGCGGCCCGGCGGGGCGGCCGCGCGCGCCGCGCACCCGTGCAGATGCCGATTGGAAAGACCATGACGGCCGCGACCGGCAGCACGATGGCCACGGTGCGCAGCACGCGCGAGCGCCAGCCCAGCCAGAGCGAGGGCCAGTTCACGTCGTCGGGCGCGGGCGCGGTGTGCACCGCGAACGACAGCCCGCCGTCCGCGATCAGGTTGACTTGCGCGGCCACCAGCGCGTCCTTCTGCGAGCTGCGCGCGCGCGCGCGCGCGCGCCGCCGGTCAGCTTCGCGCGCGCCCGCCGCGCTCGGGCGCCCAAAACCGCCGCAGGCTCAGGCGCGGGAGGGCGGCGGCCGGCGCCTCCAGGTCGGGCGCCCGCCGCATGCAGGACGCGCAGCCCCGCAGAGCCTGCTGGGTCCAGAAAGCACGGCCAGCGGGGCAGTGCCCACGAAATCAAACACGACGTTGCGGCCCCGGGCCGCACTTGAAGAGCGCGAAGTAGGAGGCGGGCCGCGGGTCGGCCAGCACGCGCGCGCGCTCCGCCAGGATCTCACCCTCCAGCCGCGCGGCCGCCTTGGCCGCGCGGTCCACCTGGCGCGGGGCGGCGGGGGCGCTCGCGAGGTCAGGGTCAGGGTTTCATCGGGCCCCGCCATCCCTGACCGCGCAGCCTGCAACCCTCAGCCCGGGGCAGAGCGGTGGGCGCGGGGCAGGAAGGCGTCTGGTCCGAGGGCCGCGGCGGGCGACCAGGCACAGACATGCTCGCTTTCCAGACCAGCAAACTGAGAGGCAGGCGTGAATGAGCTTGCGCGCGTACGCAGCACGGCTTTTCTGCTATGCCAGGTGTGCGGGAGGCACGCTGGGGCCGGCGGCGCGCGCGGCGCGCGCGCTCGACCCCCGCGACGGCGGGCGCGGGCGGCACCTGCCGGCTGTAGTGCTCGACGGCGTCCACGCGCGGGCGCAGGCAGCCGCAGCAGCCGGCGCGCACGGTCGGCGCGCGCTTGGCGCCGGCCGCGCGGCCCAGCGCTTCGGCGGTGGCCTGCTCCACGCGTGCGACTGCCAGCTGGCCTTGCGCGCGGTCCCAGCGCTGCAGCAGCCCGTCCAGCTTCTGCGCCGCCATCAAGGGAGGGTTGTAAGGTCTGAATTCTGGGTTAGGGTTAGGTTAAATAACAGCAGGCTGCACAGGAGATACCGAGCTGCAGCTCCGCACATACAGTGGCTGCTGCAGGATGTCACCGCAAGCGGTCGCAGGCCTCCGGGCGCGGTGAAGCAGAGCAAGGCACACGCGAGCAGCACCTGCGGCTGGGCGAGCTGTCGCGCCCACCGCCCCCGGCGCGGCGCCCTAGCCGCGACATCCTGTGCTTGGGTTGTCGCGCCGCGCCTGGCAGTTGGGCACGGGGACCAGGCGCTCGAACGAGCGCGGGAACATCCAGCGGAAGCTCTCCGCCAGCAGGTCCGCGCGGTCGCGCCGCCGCGGCCGCCGCGACGCCGACAGCGAGCCCACGCGCAGGCCCGCCCCGCCGTTCAGCCCCGCGCGCCCCTTGCCGCACGCGCCGCCGGCCCACTGCTTGTCGTCCTCGGCGTCCGCGGCGTTCGCGCCCAGGTCGACGGTGGCCATCTCGATGTCGGCGGCGGACGGCGCGGCCGCGACGTCGCGCCGGCGGCTGCCCGTCGGCGATACGAGCGTGAGCGCCGAGTCCACGCTGCCGCCCGCGCAGCACGCCGCTCAGCCGCGGCGCCGACCGCCTCTCCCCGTGCCAACACCGGCAGCTGCACGACGGTGCCTGGGCGCGTCGCATGCTCGCAGGCTGGCGGTCCTCAGCCTGCCCTAAACATAGGGTTGAGGTATAACCCTAACCCTATCCTAGAAATGGGTTAGGGTCGGACGGGCCGCGCGCCTCTCCTCCTCGGCCTCTGTGAGGTCGGTCACCAGCACCGCGTACTGCGATGCATTCACCCAGGCGGCGCCGCCGCCGCCGCGCGCCGGCTCCGGCGCGCGCACCAGCTGCTGCAGCCGCACCGTCGAGCGCCCCGGCAGCACGTGGTCCGCGACCTGCGCCAGCGCGGGCGGCAGCGGCCCCGGCGGCGGCCGCTGCACCCACCAGGGGTAGACCGCGACGCCCTCTGCGCGACCGCGCGGCACCCGTCACGGCACGCCCGCGGCGTTGCAGCACAGCGCCCGCCGCCGGCATGCCCCCAGCGCCTCGGACAACAAGGCACGGAGGCACCGGAGGCAGGGTGCTGCGGCAAGGGTGCTGCACGTCCTCGCGTGGCCAAGCGCAAACAGCAGACTGTCACTAATGGCCAGCAGCCCTGCAGGCCGCAGCAGACAGCGCGTCGCGCGCGCGCGCGGGCGCCACAGCCAGCCGCGCCGCACCCGCCCACTCGGCGCTGCTGTGCGCGGCGCGGTCTGTAAGCATGCCGCGGTAGCCATCGTCCGCAGGCGCGCCGCCGCCCGCGTCGCCCCGGGCGCCGTCGCCCGGGCCCGGGCCCGCCGGGTCGTCGTGCTCGCCCGCCAGCGTGCCAGCCTCGCCCTGCCGCCGCTGCACCTCGCTGCCCGCGGAGCGCAGCGTGCCGGGCGCCCCCGGGGCATGCACGCCCAGCGCCACGCCATCGTGCTCGGCGTGCGCGGCCGCCTCACGTTCGGCGCCTGCGCCGGCCGCCCGGCGGGCGCACTTTGGGATGCTGCAATTACGTGGAAGCTCAAGGGCTGGACAGGCGTGCTGGCATCGCCGCACGACCTGTACTTATTTGCCGAAACCTACTGGCACAATCTGCGGGCGGCCTCGACCACGACCAATGCTGGTCACAAGTTGCAGCATCCCTGAAGCCCAGGCGCATGCGCGCCCAGCGTCCGCCCGCCGCGCCCCTCGCGCGCAGCACGTCACCCGCACCGCTTGGTTGCATCGGCCGGGCTGCTGCGCAGACTCGTGCACTGGCTAGGTGCGCACCAGCCAGGCCGTGCACGCCGCCGTTCAGGCCGCCGTCGCCAGCGCCGCCGCTGCCGCCGGTCGGGTGCGCCCCCCCGGCGGCGCCGCTCGCAGGCGTCGCCGCGCCCGAGCGGCTGCCAAGCGCGGCGGTCAGCCCGGCGGAGGCGTCGTCGCAGCTCGGGGGCGCGGAGCGCAGCGGCGGCCGCCCCTTGCCCGCCGCCTCGCCCAGCAGTTTGATGGGCTTGACCGTGACCGCGCAGGGCACGGCCTCCGCATCGTTGCGCAGCATCTGCGCGGCAGGCGCTCATGAGCCACATGTTTGACCAGTCTGTCAAACCTGCAGCAGAGACACTCCAGAAATGGCCTTGGCTTGGCGGCAGCTACGGACTGACGCACTTCTTCAGGACTCCAGTGTGAAGTAACCGCAAGCTTTGGAGTCCAGTGCGCAGCAGACACACAACGACCCGCATGGGCGCTCACATGCTCGGCCTTCTGAAGCGCAGGGCAGGGCACCGTCGTCGGCCTGCCAATTGCCGGCAGGTGCATTGCAGCGCGAAAACATTTTCACATGCATTGCATGTGCCTCTGGTCGGGAGGGCGCTGCAGGGCGCGCGCCTGCAGCGGGTTGAACAGCGCAAACAGGTTGTAGAGCACGGTGGTCACGCCCGCCAGCAGCGGGCTGCCCGGCGGCAGGTCGCTCGGGCAGGGCTCAAACTCGCGGTTCTCCAGGTACGCGTGCCGCAGGATGACGTAGCTCTGCGCGCTCGGCGCGGCGGCATGCGTTCAGCCGGCCGGTCCCAGGAAGCGCCGGCCTGCTGCTCGGCAGCGGGTGAGCTGGCGTTGCTGATGCCCTGTCGGCTTTTGGCAGTCACGGCCGCTCCTCCTGTCACAGCCGCTGCGGCAGCGCTCTGCGCTGGGGTAGCCTAGCCTGACCGCACCCGACCGCACCCGGGGGTGCGCCCGCAGCCGTCAGCAGGTGCAGGCGCTGGGGCCCCAGAAGCAGGGCAGGCCCGGCGCGGCCGGCCGCACCCGGAAGTGCAGCCGCAGCAGCCAGCACGTGTACCCGCAGAAGACGTACGCGGCCGCGCAGGGCAGCCACAGCAGGCGCGAGCCGTCGGGCAGGTTGCTCAGCGTCTGCAGCATGAGCTCGCTCGGCTGCGCCGCGTCCGGGTTCTGCGTGCGCAGGCCCGTGCCGTGCATGTTCACCGGCAGCACTGCCGCCGCCCCCCGCGCGCCGCCCGCGTTAGCGGGTGCGCACTGCGTGTCTGCTACGAAGGCACGCGCGGGACTCTTGACAAGTCAGCGCTATTCACGGTGTCCTGCACGCTTATTGATGAAGCTGGCGGCACCGAGCGCGCTCCCCACTGCACTCATGAGTGGAGCACGTCGTCCGGTCAATCAGCCAACCAGGCATACGTAGCAGCTCAGCTGCGCGAGCCAGTGCACGACATCACTACCGCAACGCGCAAGGCACATGCATGGAATTGTGCTGGCTGCGAGGGCGCACAGACGGCGCAGCCCAGCACCGCCATGGGCACGAACAGCTGCACGCCGAGCGTCAGGCAGCGGTTGAGCACCTGCGCAGGCGCAGCACCCCTAAGGCATGCGCCACACACAGGCGAATGAGCAGGTCACTGGCATCCGGACCCATACACGCTTCACTAGCTCGTGACCCGGCTCTGCAGGCGACTGGCGCGTGGGTCGCGTGATGTGCCCCACGCGCGCGGCTGCGCCACCGGAAACGCAAATGCTTGGCAAACGGCCGTGCGCTGGCGGGCGCGCCCTGCAGGCTACGGGTCGGCGCCTCGCGCCTAGGCTGGGAACCAAGCGCTGTCAGGACACATGCCGCACAAACACCAGCACGTCGCCTGCCAGTGGGTGACGCCCCAAGCGGCCTCGCCCTCTCGGCCGCCCCTCGCCCAAGCCCGTCCCTTCCCTGGCATCGCAAGCGTCCACAAGGCGCGCGTGTGCGCAAGGCAAGAGGTGCGTGATACATGCGGAGAGAGGCCGGGCTTGCGGCGGGACGCACCAGCGCGTCCAGCCCGGCCGTGCGCAGCAGGTCCACGTCGCTCAGCAGCAGCACGGGGCCCATCCATGACCTGCGCGCCGGGCGCGCTTTGATGGCATGCACGGCAACTGCAGCGTCTACTTACACACACTCGGCTATATTCAGACATGCATATGCACAGCATGGCATTTGCAAAATAGCATTGCACCACAACCCAGCACTTTGAGACCTTCCGGACCTCAGACCACTCCTTTTCATCCTACAACCTCAGTACTGTGCAGCATGTACCCATGCACTCTGACCATGCACTCTGAGCAACCTTGCACTGATACAAGGAGCAGAGCAAGCACACTGCACGACATGCGCGCACCACAGCTGCTGCAGGCCTCCCAGTCGCGGAGCGGGCGGGTCAGCTTCCAAGTCTAGGATGTCCTGCAGCAGCGCTCAGACACTCAACATTATGTCTCAGAAAGATCTGCATTGGGATCAGAAAGTGGGGCTCTTAAGGGCTCATATACATTTTGGGGGAAGCTAAGTCGGCAGCAGCATAGGGCCTCCCCGTCGTTGCAGGATGTGCGACAGGGCTCCAATTGGGGCGCCTGAGCTCTGGGCAAGAGGTCAGAACGCGTGCGCTACGCTCGCAGCAAGGCGTGCAACGAGTAGCAGCCAGCGTGCAGCAGCAGGGGCCGCAAGGGTGCCCTGGTACCGTGCATGCCCCTTGGCAGCTTCGGGCAGCCTGGCTAAGCACGTGCAGCAACATAGTGCTCCACTCTATCGGAGCGCTCTGCAGTCGCTTCCGGACTTGCAGCAAAAGGCTTGAAGACGTCGCTGTGCAGACCAGGGGATGTGAGTGGGGTACCCCCGCGAACGGTTGCGTGACGTGCTCCAGACGGACTGTGCAGCACCCGACCAGGCGCACTCCTGTGGGCCTGCCGAGCGGGCTCCCCCAGCAGTGTGGTGAAGCTTGACGGGCCAGCGGGGCGCTCTGCGGGCGGGCGCCGCACCAGCCGCTTGTGGTACGTGCTCCGCAGGAGGCCGCGCAGCAGGCCGAACAGCAGCAGGCACACGCTGCCGCCCACCAAGCAGAACCACAGCCTGCACACGCAGCGTGCTTGCGTGAGGCGCTCCGCTGTGCGGGCTTCAGAGCGAGCAGGAGCGCAGGAGGAGCGTGCACCGCTCCACGACTTCAGCGTAAAGCACTGCGGGCGCTCAAGGCGCAGGGTGGCGCACGAGGTCAGGATTTGGTTGTCGGAGGTCGAGTTCTGCGTGAAGCATGTGTAGATAGGCGTGCCGGACACGTTCGTCAAGCAGCCCTCATGCTGCGACAAGGGCGCCACTGGCAGGCGCCCAAAGAACGACGCCGTCTCATTCTGGGCCGGCGGGACCAGCGAGTCTGTTCCATTCTGACTCGGCGCTGGCGCAGGTGCGGCCATCGCACAGCGCTAGCCCCTGGACTGCTGCCCCGCTTGCACCATCTGCCTCCTGCCTGCTCTCCAAAAATGAGACGGCCAAGCTTGCAGGCAAACAAGGCAAACAAAAGCGCGTCGCTTGTTCCGAGTCGCTCGTCTCTGGTCGCCACTTGTGGTGCCGCCGCTGACCGCCGCTGCTGGGGCCCAGAACCTCTATCAGGACCAGCTTTGCATAAGCACGAGCTCCCTGTCAGGCGGTTATACTGCGTATGTGCGTGCCTTATGCTTGCAGCAAGGGCGTGTGCAGGTGTTAGCAGGCTGGAAGGAAGGCGGCTTCTGTTCTGAGAAGGATGGCGGACAATCTCCTAGCGCTGCTTGAGGACGAGGACGATGATGTGGTGTGGGCCACTGCGGCCAGTGTAGCACGAGCATCTCAGAAACACTGCTACTGCTTCAAAGTGCCAAGGAAATTATAAGTAAAAGTATACAGTAGAAGGGGCTCATCACGCTGGCAGCAGTGCTTGCGTTTGTGCAACGCCACACAGTACCAAGCCGCGCCACTGTCCAGGTGGCGCCGCCCTCCGCTGGGGCCAATCAGTTCGCGTCGCTGCTCCAAAGCGCACTGGCCAACCCCGCGGCTGCTGCTGCAACGCCTGCAGCTGCCGGTGGCCAGCCAGGCATGCCCTGGCCGCAGGCTGTGCAAGTGCAGACCTGCAACCTATCCACCGCACACGCTTGGGTCCAGCCATGCGTGATCATGTACTGTGCCGCGCCCGAGACAGACAGGCTGCAGGCTGGCGCACGGCGTGCTTGCTGTCACCAGTTGGTGCTATCTGATGGCGTGCAGTGCCGGCACGTGCAGGTCCCGCGCAGGTCCGCCCCGGCGCGCCCGCCGCCGCCGTGCAGTCGCACGCGGCGCCCGTGCCGGCGCCGCAGCCGGCGCCGCTCCAGCACGCGCCGCTGGCCGCGCCCGCGGCCGCGCAGCCGCGGCACCAGACGCCGCCCGCCGCGCAGCAGGGCCCGCCGCAGCGCGGGCAGCAGCCGGGAGCGCAGGGGCAGGTGCGGCCCGCTCCGCGCCCCGCTCGCACTCAGACAGCTGGGGCACCAGGGCCGCGGCCCGCAGGGTGGGCAGCAGCCGGCGCCGCCGCGGCAGGCGCTGCCCGCCGCGCCCTGCCCCGCACGCGCAGCACGAGCGCAGCTCGCAGCTCGGACGGGCCAGGCGCACGCCTGTACGCTGACGCTCACGCAGCCCCGTGCTGGCAGGGCGCATGCATGTGCTTGCGCACGGCGCGCTCACCCGCGCGCGCCGCGCACGCAGGGGCAGGCGAGCCTGTTCAGCGCCAAGGCGCTGCTGGACTTCTGCGGGCGCAGCCTGGCTGGCGACGCGGGGCGCCTGCGGCAGATCCAGGCGCTGATGGTCGAGTTCAAGGCGCGCCCGCCGCGCCTCCTCTGCCTCTGTACGGAGCAAGCGCGGTCCGAGGTGCCTGCTCGGGAGCGCCACAGCGCTCTGAGCATGCGGCAGGGCATGCCATCAAGCTTCCGCCTTTGCTTGAACCTCTGCAAACCAGTCTGGCTCGTACGTCCAATGCCTGCATGCAACTTTACTGCCCGCATGCAACCTTGTTCCTACAGGCTATGTGCTGCTGCGTGTTCCTGGGTATTCCTGGGTCTTGCATTTGACAAAGCAAAGTGTGAAGTGCGCACGAGACGTTGCATTTTTTTCCAATGACATCATGCTTGGCGCGCGCGCAGGAGATGTCAACCCCTAGGGCCGGCCACGTGCGCACAAAAGTCACTTGCAGCAGTCTGTGTGCTGTCTGTTGAAGGACAAGCTCTCGCAGGTTGTGAAGCGCGCTATTTTTGCGGGGGTTTTTTTTAATTTAGTTTTCGGGCTGGGTACGGGTGAAACCTGCGGGGCTCGGGTGAGATGGAGCGTGCGAGCGTACGCTGCGTGGGCGCTGTGTTTGCGGCTCGGCGTGTCGCGCGGGCTGACGCGCAAGCGCTCGGGGCGCCGCAGACGGGCCCCGACCCGAAGGTGTATGCAGCCTGGCAGGCGCGGCTGATCGAGGCCGTGGGCAAGGACACGCTGCGTGCCTTCCAGGCCCAGGTGCCTGCGGGCCTACCCTAACCCTAACCTGACGGCCTAGCCGCCAGCCTGTCCGGCTTCGCCTGCCAGCACGCCAAGTCACCAGTGCATGCACTGAGCAGTGGTGGGTAGGCTGCTGTGTGCGCCAGCCACTGTGTGCCTGCGTTGCCTTGGGCTCAGCTGTGCGCGCAGCTCAGTCGCCAGCAGGCACTGCTGGTGTTTTGGCACTGTGCGCAGCTGGAGCAGCCTGTGTTGCAGCGCTCACGGTCAGGCTGCTGCACGCGCAGCAGGCGCGGCAGCACGCGGCGGGGCCGCCGCCCGCTGGCGCGCCTGCGCCGCCGGCCGCGGCCGCGCACGCCGCGCAGCATGCCGCGCAGCACGCCGCGCGGCACGCCGCGCAGCACGCCGCGCGGCTCGCGGCCGGCCCACCGCCTGCGGGTGCGCTGCTCGCTGACGGCTCAATTAAACGCCGACACGTGCGCTGCGGTCCCTGTGTTGTGAGCATGGGCCTGGGCCTCGGCTGCGCCTGCCTTTTATAGGCGCGCGTGACACGCAGCCCGCCGCGCAGCCCGCGGCCGGGCCGCGGCTCACTGCAGCCGAGAACGCGCAACAATGCAGTCATATGAGTCAGTCACATATCTACTTTTGCAGAAGGTTTAGTCTGCAGTTTCAAAACGTTCAAATCTAGTCACCCCAACCATGTGCAGGCTCTCCAGAGCACGCGGCAGCTTCATGGGCGGGCAGCTTGATGCGCGGCCGGCGCGCAGTGCCTTGGTGGTCCCCGCAGCTGACGGACGCACCGGCCAGCATGAGCCGCACGCGCGCGCGCAGGCGCCGCGCCGCCGGCGGCCCGGCCGCTCTTCCCGCCGGCGGCGCTGCAGCAGGCGCAAGCGCAGGCGCAGGCCGCGCAGCGCGCCGCGTCGGTGCGCCGCGCGCCCAGCCTGATCAGGCTCGGCTTGGCGCACGCGCGGTGACCTGTCTGCACGCAGGACGCGCGCTGACGCCGGCGCGTGCTCGCGGGCCGCAGCCGGCCGCGCTGCCGCAGGCGCAAGCGCGCGCCGCCTTTCCGGCGCCCGCGCCTGCCAGGCCTGCAGGCGCGGCGCCCGCACACCCCGCACCCGCCGCCTCCATCGCGCACCCCAGTCACGGACACGCGTATGCCAACCTCTCACGAGATCGTGGCCCCTGCTTGTCCTCATCCCGGGGTTCGGTCATCCGGTGGTCTGGTCCACCAGGTCGCTCATGACACTGCAGCAGTCAGGCAGACGGACTGCATCGCCAAAGTATTGCACGCTGCCGCCTCCGCCATGCGGCGACGTTTCTGCGGCGGCACCCCGCAGGCCGCGCAGGCCCGCAGCCGGGCCTGCAGCCGGGACAACCGCACATCGCCAGCCAGCTGCGCCCGCACCATGCGCCGGCGGCGGCCGCGGCGGCGGCCGCGAGCGCGCCGGCGGGCGCGGGCGCGGGCGCGGGCGCGGGCTCCGTGCTGGGCAAGCGGCCGGCGGACGGCGTGGCCGGCGACGCCAAGCGCGCGCGCAAGGACGACGACGACGATGTCGGCGAGGATGTGCTCAAGGCGCGCGCCCCGCCGCGCCGCCCTGACAAGGCGTCCGAGATGCCCCGCACAGCGCCCATGATGCTGCAGTCCGTGATCTTGTTCATACTTGCATGCAGGGTGAAGGGAAATATATTCACCGCGCAAGAAGCATGATGTTGTGGATCAGGACGGTGCAGCAGGCTGCAAGGGTTAGGGCCCTAACCCAAGCCCCACCCCTTATGTAGCGGCTGGACGGGCGCGCGCAGGACACGGGCGTGAACTTGGATGAGGAGGAGGCGGCGATGGTGGGCGCGGTGGGCGCGGGCGCCGCGCCGGCGCCCGCGCCGCTGCCGCGCGACGAGCCGCTGCTCAACGAGGGCCCGCTGCTCGACAGGGCGCGCGCCCTCTCCGCATGCAGCCGAGGCGGATGCTGGTCCGGCGGTTCGCCTGGTTAGTGGGTGCTTCCATGCAGGCTCGGGTCTCTTGCAGTCTCGCAGCGCAGGCGTGAGACCCAGGGGTCCAGCAGTCACCATCTTGCGGCACAGACAGGCAACAAAAAAACCCTGCATCCCTGTGAACCGCCGCTCTGCACGCCGGCTGCAGGCGCGAGAGGCGGCGCGGCGGCACGGCCTGGCCAGCGTGGCGGCGCCGCTGGCGCAGCTGCTGAGCCTGGCGCTGGAGGCGCACCTGGCCGGGCTGCTGCAGCGCGCGTTCGCGCTGGAGCGCCAGCGCGCCGACGCGGCGCGCCGCCTGCCTGGCATGGCGTCCGCCAGCGACACGCGGCGCCAGGCGCGGGCCTGTGTGTGCCGACCTGTGTGCGCCGACCCGCGCTTCATCTTGCGCCCAAGAGAGAGTGCAAGATGGCAGACTGCGACCTATGCGCATTTCCCGGCGCAAAGCTGCGGGTGAAGGTCCGGTGGGAGCGGGAAAGACGCCGTGCGACGCGTCGGTACTCGCGGCCGGTCTTCGACATGCAGTCGTGTGCGCGCCAGGTGCTTATGATTGAGCGGCGCGAGCGGGAGAAGGGAGAGGCAGTCGAGGCGGCTGAGCAGGACGAGCTGCTGCGCGCGGCCGCCAACAAGAAGAAGGCGGACGATGACGTGCGCGAGCGCGCCGCCAAGGCGAGCGCGCCCCCGCTTGGGGCGCCGGCCCGGCTCGCCGCCGGGCTGCTCTACACACCCACTGGTGCTCCGCATGTCCGCATGTTTTGTTTGTTCCTGTAGACCAAGCAACTGCTTGGTGCGGATGCGGCCAGGAGCTGTCGCGCTGCGGGGGCAGCGCGGCAACGCGTGCGGCCGCGCCCGGCGCCCGACGCCTG
>JAABUY010003928.1_pt1 | contig 15958 bp, 16 predicted proteins | sample 5560271 | NCBI WGS metagenome assembly JAABUY01 (sample SAMN10711886, study PRJNA513374) | rock metagenome | isolation source: Antarctica rocks | place: Antarctica: Victoria Land, University Valley
CATGTCTTCTCAATTCTTTGTGATAATCAATTGAATTGAGCTTCAATTTAATTAAGTTTTTTGCAGATGATTCATGATGATCTTTCAAATCAGATCATTTGTCAGCTCAAAGATTCAGTCTTTTGCAACAGATGTGACATTGTTAAGATAGTTCTTACTTAAAGTCTTGAATCATCAATCTTGTACATTTATTTCTCATTTTATCTTGATGATGACAATATAACGCTTCTTTCTATTTTGACTTGATTGAGCGCAAGCGCGAAAGTTCTTCAAAAATGAAGTGTCGATCATCTTGATGATATCATTCTTTGTCTTAAACTTTGCTTTTCATATTTTTTCATCGATCAGCATTTCTCAGACTTTCATAACAACATCGTTCAGTTCTTCGACATGCAGTTCAACTTGTTCAAAAATATTCAAGATTTCTCTAAGCTGATTTTCATCACTTTCATGATTCAACACTCACTTGTTGATGAGTTTTCTGAAATCTATCTCAGAGAAAAAGTTTATCTGACGTCTCAGTTGATTGAAAGATGATATTGCTGTCATAGTCGAGCTGACACTCTTCTTCATTATAAGAACATTGATATGTAACATAGCGCAATCAGAATGAACATTAATAATAGAACAAAGATGTTGAAATTGAATCATTGAGTTTAACTGATGAATTGAGATTTGAAATGTGAAAGAATCAGAACTTCAACAAAATAAATAAGTTTTGTTTACAAACTTCAAGATCATCAAAATCTTCAACACTTTATCATGATCAACTTGTTATCTGTCATCATGATCACAACAATCAAACATTCAATACTAGTGCTTCATTGAACATTAACTCTGCTCACTCAATATAATATGTCTTTCTGATAACAATTGACAGTTTGATGAAATCATCAATAAAGTCGCGCTGCGCGATTTTACAGTTGTGCTGTATAAAGTTTCAAAATAAAGATCATAATTAATTCTAAAAACTCAGACACTTCACTCACTCGACACACATTTTTAGAAACTCAATTTCTAAAAAAATCAACAATTTTCAAGAATTACACAATCATCATCATTTTGAAGAAAACAATATTAATCTACACGATGAACACTGAAGACATTACTGTCGATCTTCATATGATCAATGACATTGTATATTTTTTCTTCAGCTCTATTCACTTATGTATCAGATCTTACTGACACTCATGTATAATTGACGATGAATATGTCTGTCATCTCATTCTCATTGACTGTCAAAAAGATCAACGCTAGTAATTTTAAGACTAAGCTCGTGACTAAGTTTCTTGAAACTGTCAACTCATTCTTGACAATTGTCAAAAAGATTGATGCTAGTAATTTTAAGATGAAGTTCATGTCTAAGTCTTTCAAGACTGCTGAAAAGCAGAAAACTTAAAAGAGAAGTATCTTGAGAACAACGCTCAACACTTTTCGCAGAAAAAATGATCAATTCATGAAGAAGAATGAGATTGAGATGATGTCAGATGAAAACAGTTTTTCAGAAATTGATGTCGATGCAAATGATTTGATGTTTCTCAATGATGAAGAGTTTAATCTTTCATAGCAAACGCAGTCAAGAAAAAATTCAGCTTTAAGAAAAAGAATAAGTTCAAGAAATCTCATTCTTTGACACTTGCATTTAACATCAATAAACAATGTACAACAATGATCATGTTGAGTGACTTGATCTCTGACTTCAATTTTTCAATCATTGACAGTCTCATTAAAAAGAGCAAGAAGTTCATCAAACATGCATCATGCTCATTAACAATCACATTTTCGAAATACGTTATCAATTATTACAACATTTATGATTCTGATCATTCATTAGTCGTTGCAGCTGTAGATAAAACGTTTATATCATACAACAAGTATGATCATTATTTTTTGTTTATCAAGAGTAATCTTAGCAAGATCGAGAAAATTTCTACAGTCAACATTCACATCGATGATTTCATTATCTTTCATGTTATCAACAAGATGAAAACTGATTCACTACATCACAATTGATCTGCAGATCTGAATAAAATGAGCATGATTTGAACAACATGCATGTCTCTTGAAAATATCATCAAAATGTACATTAATGTTGAGAAAATGAATATTGATGAAATGATTGTTACGCAGAATGAGACTGACTACTATTATAAGTGATGACGTGATTTACATTGCTTAATGAGCGACGAGAGATTTAAAGAACAGATGTATCTCATTCGCTTTTCACATGAGACATTTCGTTGTAATGAATTCAACTTCAAGATGAAATACAAGACTGTAATGCAGATCTCTGAGAGTCAGAATGAACAGACTGTTCAGATGTTCAAGAATGCAAAAAGTAAGATTATTGCAAAAGTTAAAACTCTCAAGCTCATCATCACATAGAACAAATCATAAATAGCTCATAATTGATTATTATTGCGCTGAACTTGTATTTCAAAATCTATATTGTGTCATCGTTGTTCAACTTCACTAAAGTCATAAAAGTTGTCAATCTCATCTCAGATACTTTAATGTTTATCAATGTAGCTGTGATCGTTGCAATGCAATTATCTTCAGATTGTACTTATGTGTAAATATTTAATACAATCAATTATGTAAAATATTTTCATTATAATGTCACTATATTTGTTTATTTGTTGTAAAAGATAAGATCATTGCAAAATTCAATATTATTTAATATTGAACAAATATCAGACTATAATTTGAGCTACTGTGCAATACTCAGATGTAGTAGTTGAAACTTACGTAGTAAGTAAGAAGCTAATTCAAAGAAACTTAGTCATCATCACTTACTTGAAAAGATGTAACACATCTATCTAGTCTTGAAGAAATTAGATTTCAACTACTTTGTCTGAGATTTTGAGACAAGCAAAACTGAGACAAGTTAATGAAATTATTTAATAAGTTCTGAGTGAGCTAAGATCGAAAACTGCATTGTTTTTCATTGATAACAGACTTGCTCAAGCAGTTAATGAATCTAGTAGATATGCGAATCAACTTTCTTCAATTTTCGAATTTTAATTCTTGTTTGAAATCAATTGTTCTATCATCAAGCAATAAAACAATCACAAAACAGAAGAGCTTAATCTTTATTCACATACTGAAGAGATCTTTCACTTTTGTTACATTTCAACTCAGTCAGAAATCACTTTCTTTCAGTCAGTTCAATGAGAAGTTAATTAAACTAATTGAACAGTTAAAATCGCGTGACGCGACTTTAACTAGCGTCAAAATCTTTAAATCGACGTCAAATTCATTGAACATTGTCATGATTGAAGTTGCAACTTATAGAATGTTAGTCAAATGATCAGATGTGAAGATCTTTGCTGTTATCATCTTGAAAATTGATCGACTCATAACTACAGTTGAAAATAAGTCTGAAGAAGTGAATCTGCATGAGCTTTCACACGTCAAGACTCTTGAGAAGATCAAGATCAAGCTTTCTCACGAGTATCATGACTATCTAGATGTGTTCGATCAAGCTATGATCAATCAGCTATCATCTCATCGTTTTTATGATCACAAAATTGAGTTGATCGATGAAGAAATGCTTTCTAGAAGCAGACTTTATCAGATGTTCAATTACAAACTTCAGAAGATAAAAAAATATCTGATCAATCATTTAAACAAAGAGTTCATTTTCTTCAGCTTTGCATCATACGTCTCGCTCATCTTGTTCATTGAAAAGAAAGACGAAAGTCTGCGTTTCTGCGTCGATTACAGAAAGCTCAATGCTTTGATCAAACGAGATCATTATTCTTTGTCATTGATAGACGAGACTCTCACTTGTATACAAGAAAGCAATTATCTGACTCGATTGAACATCATTGTCGCGTTCAATAAACTACATATGCATTCAGATAGCGAAGATTTGACTATCTTTATTATCTTCTTCGACTCATATAAATATCATGTAATGCTCTTTGAATTAACAAACAAATCGACGTTCTATCAACACTATATGAACGACGTGTTGTTTGAATATCTACATCAGTTTTGTCAAGTCTATCTAGATGACATTATCATCTACAGCAAGATCTTGAAGAAACATAAGCAACATGTATGATTGATCTTGAATAGACTACGAGAAGCTGATCTACAGATAAACATCAACAAGTGCGAGTTTTCTGTTCAGAAAACTATCTTTCTAAAATTCTTGATATCAATTGAAGAATTGAAGATGAATTCTCGAAAGATGCAAGCAGTCGTTGATTGATCTACACTCAATAATCTCATTCAGATGCAGTTCTTCATTGACTTCTGCAATTTTTATCGACGCTTCATCAAGAACTTTTCGAAGATTGTTCATTCAATGATTCAACTTACTCAAAAGAAAATCATATTTGAATGAAATGAAGTCTGTCAGATCATCTTCAATCATATGAAGAGACGTATGATCAAGACTTCTATACTACGTCACTTTGATCAAACTCGTGAGACTATTCTTGAAATTGACTCATTCAACTACGTCAATGATGAAGTCTTCTTTCAATATGATGATGAAGAAGTACTACATTCAATTGTCTTTTATAACAAGAACATGTCTTCTGCTGAATGCAACTACAAGATATATGATAAAGAACTTTTAATCATCATTTGAGCATTTGAACACTGATGACTTGAACTGAAGTTAACTGACATTTCTATCAAGATGTTCATTGATCATTAAGCGCTCATTTTGTTGATGAAAGATAAAGAGCTGAGCAGACGTCAGATGCACTGAGTTCAGAAGCTCGCTGACTTCAACTTCAGAATAATGTATTGATCTGACAAACAGAACATCAAGATTAATGCATTAACTCGTTGAGCTGACGTCGTGCTCAGAGATTCAGAAGATGAGCGTATTTGCTATCAATGAATCACTATTCTGACTTCAAATTGAATGAAAATTGCTGATCTAAAGAAGAACATCAGTGAATCAATCTATAAACAGATTCTTGAGATTAATGAGATCGACGAGAATTGTACGCTACTTCGCGAAGCAATAGCAAGAGACGAGACACAATATGAAGATATTAAATTGAAGAATTGTCAAACTCAGAATGAAATCTTGTATCATGATAGTCAGCTATGAATCTCATTCAACGAGCTTCTACAAATGAATCTGATTCGTGAGATGCATGATTAATCATCAGTTGATCATTCTGATATTCTTAGAACTGTGAAAGTCATAAAGCGAAACTACTATTGATCATTCATGCGAAAAACGATAGATCGATATATTCGAAACTGCTATATCTGTCAACGTTCAAAAGCATCTAGAAATAAATCAAATGACTTGCTTCAATCTCTATCAATATCTGAACAGCGATGACAAGACATAGCAATGAACTTCATTATTGATTTATCTGATTCAAGCGAGTACAACGCTATTCTGACGATCATCTGCAGATTATCAAAGAAAAGACATTATATTTCTTGCATCATTGATGATGAAGATATCACTGTCGAAAAGACAGCTGAAATGCTGATTTAATGAGTATATTGAACTCATGATTTATCAAGCTTCATAGTATCTGATCGAGATTCGCAATTCATCTCTATACTATGAAAGTTTCTTTGCAAACGACTGAGCATTTTTCTTCAATTGTTCATTGTCTATCATTTTCAGATCGATGATCAAAGCGAACGAGTCAATCAGAACATTGAGCGATATCTTCAATTCTTCTGTTCATATATGCAGAACAACTGATTTAAGTGACTACTCATGATCGAGTTTGTCAACAATAACATCTTGTTCTCAGTCATCTTCTTGATTCTTTTCTTCATGAACAAGAACTTTCATTCTTGTATGAGTTTCGACTCTGACATCATCGAGTATGAAAGCACTCACGAACGCTTGCAGATCAATCGAGTCAAGAATATATCTGAACAAATGAACAAGACATTGATCTTCGCTCGTGAAGCTTTGATCAAAACACGAGATCAAATGATGAATCAAGCTAATAAGCATAGAAAGAAGATCAATTACAAGATCGAATTAAGAGTGTTTCTGAACGAACGAAACATCGTTACAGCGAGATTCTTCAAAAAATTGAATGACAAGATGCTCGATTCTTTTCAGATCATCGACTTCGTTGACTCATTCTATAAATTGAAACTATTCGAGACTATGCATATACATGATGTATTTCATTCAGAGCTTCTTTGTTTCGTCGTTAATGATTCTCTGTTTAATCAGAAGAATGAATTTTCGAAGTCAATAGTGATAAACGATGAAAATGAATGAAAAATCGATGATATATTGAATTCTCGATGATATCGAAAACGACTTCAATATCAAGTCAAATAAAAGAGCTATGACAACGATCTCAACTGATATAACGCTGATGATGACGAATTTATAAACGCTCAAGAGATGATCAATGACTTTCATATCAAATATTCAAGAAAAGTGCACTAAGAAACAACATTCATGTGAACATGAATATTCAAGAGAGAGAAATAATGTTACGATTCTAGTCTTTGCTTATTCTTCGTTTAGTCTTCGTCTGATTTCATTCTAATTGAGTCTAGCGAGAATCTGATCTAGTCATGTTGTCATTGAGACTCTGCTTCATATGTGTAAGACGTCAATCTCTTCGAGTTTAGCACAGAGCTAAAGCACACACACATAACAGTGAGTTCTTTTCTGTAGATACTTTTCTTTCTTAGTATTTATCTATTAGTTAAATGACACTCATTGACAATGTCACGTCTGTTGCAAAAGACTGAATCTTTAAGTTGACAAGTGATCTGATTCAAAAGATCATCATGAATCATTTGCAAAAAACTCAGTTAGATCGAGACTCAATTCAATCAATTATCACAAAGAATTGAGAAGACATGCAATTACTTGATGAAAATGAGATTAAAGTATTACTTTCTCAAGCGTTGATTTTGAATCACGAGCTTGTCAGATTCAAGAATTCAAGCATTCAATTATTCAAAAGATGAGCATTTGCAGTCGAAGAAATCAATCTTGACATTGAGTCAAATAAAATAGATGATGATGATGTTATCATAAACTCAAAAAACGAGAATACAAGCATGCTCAATTTTGAGAAAGATGAAAGCGATATGAGTTCAGCGAAGTTCAAACATATTGATGAAGTCGACAGCGCAGAAGAAATTGACAGCGAGATTAGCATTATTATTCATTGCAAGAAGAAACATTTGAGCTGTGTATGCAGAGACATTGAGTCTAGTCTGTTAGAAAGATTAAGATGTAAGAATGTGAAAATGTTTGATATAAAGACAGAGATTGAATGTATCAAAATGTTATGACGCATCATAGCATGCAAGTCGAATGAAAAATCTTTCAAACATGTTTATCATCAACATTTTCATGCTCTTGTTGATTATTTTGATCTTCAAATAAAGATATTAAATTCAGCTGAACTGAGAAAATGTTTTGAGACATGCTGAAACAATCAAAATGATTTAATTGCATTCAAAATGACTTCTGAGCATATTTTCTGATTTCGACTGAGTGCTCGATCACAGATAGAAGATGATCTGCATGATGTTTACACAAAGTGAGTAATCAGACAGAGCATTGTCTCTAGATCAAGCGTAAAACAAGTTAAAGTCATTGTCAATGAGATAGATGAATCGAGAGTCTGAGCGAAGTGAAAAACGAATGAAAACTTATTGATTCAAGATATGTTTATTTGACTGTGAGCAAAGATTGATAGTGAGAAAGAACATGAGATGAGCATCAACAATATGATTCTGAAGAAATTTGATATATATCTTTATTATCAGCGTGAATGAAATGATCAATCGAATAAGAGCTGATTAAAAATGATGTTTTATTTCTTGAATCAATAAATCATGTGACAGAATATTAAATATTGAGTGCTTTATGCATGTTTTTGATTGAACAGAAACATTCGACTGATTTCATATTCTTATTACGTCAAGTTTGTAACTTCTGACGACTCAACATTCTTTTGTCACATAGACATGAACATTTCTAAGTATCTCGTTGACGATCATGAGAAAAACATTATTCAAAGATCATTATCATTAAATGACGAAAGTCTTGAAAGATGCATCAAGATAAAATTTGATTTTCACAAGCATATAGAGAGATGATGAGCGAAAGTGAAGACATGTGAAATGATGATCAATGATCATATTCACGATCTGAATAAAATCTGATTGAAAGAAAATGTCATTGAGTATGATGATTTCATCTTCGTTCTCTGTCAGCGAGATGAAGTTCATGTTACGAGATCAGAGATTCTTCATGAATCAATTCATAACAACGATGACATCAAATGTAGAATCATTCTTTCTTGATTTTGTTACAAACATGCACTTCGAGTTAATCTAACATAGATTGTGTCAAACTATCATAGACTAGTACAGAGCTGATGTTGACACGCTAGTGATCTAGCGTGCCTTCGTGAGTACAAGATTTTCGACGTGTTACATCTTCTTTCTTCTTTAGCTTTGAACTTCTAGTTAAAATACATTCATATGATTCGCTCTATGCAAACTCATAACATTAGTTCAAAGCTCATTAATCTTGCTATCAACGTGTAAATGATATAAAAACAAGCTACACAACTCAAATCAGAAGTTGAACTCAGAAATTTTGACAGCAGAACTTGAGTTCAGAAAGCTTGATAGAAATCAGAAATTTCTAAAGAAGAATCTTGATTTGAAATCAGAAATTTCAATAGAATCAGAATCAAAGAACATGAATGCGTTGCTCTTGATTAACTTTTTATTGAGCTCGTCATCAGAAATCAGAAATTTCAGCAGTACTTGAACTCAGAAAGTTCGATAGAGTATTAATCGTTGCTTAAACTCAGAAAGTTCGATAGAGTAACATCAGAATCTCGATCAGCAATTTGCTATTCATACAATGACTAGAAGTTCAGAATCAGCGAGCATTGCTCATTATGAACTTCAAAATGCTAGAAGAGAATCACTTCTATCACAGAATCGAACAGCATCAGAAGAAGAAGATACGAATGTGTCATCAAATACAGAAGAAGAGAACACGAACGTGTTGTTTTTTGATCACAAAATGATCAAGATCAGCATCAGCACTGAATTGAATGCTTGAATAAGCATTCATAAAGCAGATGATCTCGTTGTCTTTATTAAGTACATATGTCAACAGCACGACATCAAAATCAAGACTTACAATGACATGATTCAGATGTTAGAAGATGTTAACGAAATAAACATCATGTTGAAGATTACACAGACACGTCTGCAGAAAGAGAATAGAAACAAGAATGTGATTATACATTATCTAAAAGTTACATCAAGTTGACAAAGCACTTCAATTTCTGAATATCATTTCTTGAAGTTGATCAAGTTATTGAATTCTTCACTGTTTGAAGATTTATTGCAGAATGTAAACAATTGACTGTCTTGAATGCAAAACAAGCTGAAAACAAACAAGAATCATTTTTCTATCGAAGAGTTGAAGATTGCATACATTGAAAGTTGAGTCAATGAAGCTGCGATCAAACATATTGCATCTCACATGCAAGATATCTTCTTGAACTCGTTTCTAGAAGTCGAAGAAGTACTATCGATGATTAATAAGATGTACAATGATCTCAATCATTATCATACGACTCAACATCAGTACTTGAAGCTGTATCAGAACAAGATCTTCTTTCATGAATTTTGAATGAAATTTCAGAGATTTAGTGCAAAACTAGAATACAATAATGAGACTTTATTAAATGATCTTCAGTATAAGATCAGCTCAGATCTTCAGCGAGCAACGCTCAATGAATGAATCATGAACTTGAATGAGTTTGTTGACATTTGCATGCAAGTCGATGTTAGATTGATTGAATTGAATGCTTGATCAGTCGTCAAAGCATCAGCTACTTAAGCTGCTCGCTCTGTCATCAGCACATCGATTACTTGACTTACGTCATCAGTTTCTTCGTGAAAGAAATTTGAAAGATCGAAGCTCAATTCTATTCAAAAAAGTTGTTTAAGAAAGAACTTTGCTTCAAATGCAAGAAGTCAAAACATAGAGCATATGACTGTCTCAAAATGACTCAAGTGCATGAGATCGCTGCGAGTTCAAAAAACGATCTGCTCTCGTTAAAGTAGTGACTGAAAGCAATATATTTATATTCTGTTTCATCAGCATGTCTGATGATTTATTTGATTTCAAGTCGTTCACTGTTGACATCATCTTGAATAGTCTGAAAAAGATATTCAGATTTCTTGCTTTGATAGATACTGAAGTCATTGACATGACTTTCATTATTGAATCTTTGATGTCAGAGCTATGTGAATGCTTTGATATTCAGTCAATATTGTTGTCAAAATCAAAGTTGATTCAATTATATGATGAAATTTCTGATCAAAAGTTGATTACACACGCTCTGTATACATTGATCATGATACAAGAACACAAGAATGAAATGATGCTTTTATTAATAACTCGTCTAGATCAGCACAAGATAATCATTGAAAATCTCTGATTGAAAAGAAATCAAATTTTGATAGATTCTGCAAACAATCGATTAATATCATCATTGAAGATTCAAACATCAAAATCTGTCATTTTGAAAGCAAGCAATCAATCAGCATTTCACAGATCTGAGTCAAACGAAATCTGCAAAATGAAATGAAAGAACTTGAACTCAATGATTACGTTGACAATCATCTTGAAGCAATTCACGAATCAGAAACTAGTGAATTGATTCATTGAATCTGTATTCATATGAAAGCAAAGCACTCAAGTTGATCTTGATCAACTTTATCTCTTTCAGTCAATTGAGAAAAAGAGACTCATCAATATTATCATGATCAAAGTCGTTGTATATTGAACTCTAGTCAAGAATAAGAAGATCAGAATCTTCTTCTTGATTATTAGTGAAATCAACAAAGTGCTTAGCTCAGTTGAAAATTTCACGAAACTGAATGAAATGACTTTTGTCATGTCATTAAATGAACTGAAGAAGAAGCTTTCAATAGTTTATCACGACTTTCTGAATGTTTTTGATAGAGAAAAGACAACGCAGTTGTCTTTGCATCAATCATACGATCATAAGATTGAATTAGAAGATGAAAGTCAACTTTCTAAAAGTCAATTGTATCTTCTGTTGAATTACAAGTTGCAGAAGATCAAAGAGTATTTAGAAGAGAATTTGAAGAAGAAGTTCATCATACTCAGTAAAGCTTCTTTCGCTTCGTCAATACTATTTGTCAAAAAGAAAGACAATAGTCTTCGCTTTTGCATGAATTATTGAAAACTGAATGCTCTGATCAAAAGAGATCGTTATTCAATATTCTTGATAAACAAAGTACTCGCTTGAATTCAAGACAGTAAGTATCTGATTCAACTTAACATTATTATTACGTTCAATAAGCTTTGCATGAGTACTGAAAGTGAGAATCTAATCACATTCATTACTTTCTTCAATGTTTACAAGTATAGAATAATGCTCTTTGAATTAATCAATGAACTTGCGTTCTTTTAGCACTATATCAACGATGTATTGTTCAACTGTTTACATAAATTCTGTCAGACATATCTGAATGATATTCTCATCTACAGTAAGATCTTGAAAGAACATAGAACTCATGTGAAAGAAGTGCTAGACAAGCTTCGTGAAGTCGATCTGCAGATAAACATTGACAAGTGTGAATTCAAGATTCAGAAAATCTCATTTCTTGAACTATTGATGTTCATCAATGATCTACGAATGAACTCTCAAAAAGTAGATGTGATTCAAAACTGAGAAGTGTCATGATCGTTGACTCATGTGCAGATTTTCATTGACTTCTGCAATTTCTATCAATGATTCATAAAGAACTTCTCAAAGATCATTCAACTCATGATAAAGCTGATTTGAAAAGATTATTTTTTTGAATGAACAGAGATTTGTTAAATGATCTTTGAAGAACTAAAGCAACAAATGACAACAGCTCTCGTTTTGAAGCATTTCAACTCAATCAGAGAAGCTATTCTGAAAACGAACTTTTTGAACTATGTGAACGATGAAGTATTGTCTCAATATGACAATGAAGACATCTTACATTCAATGATCTTCTATAGCAAGAACATGATTATCGCAGATTGCAACTACAAGATCTATGATAAAGAACTGCTGATTATTATTTGCTGTTTGAAACATTGATGTCTTGAATTGAAATGTACAAATATTTTGATCAAGATCTTCATCGATCATCTGAATTTGAAGTACTTCATGATCATCAAAGAATTGATCAGATGACAAGCTAGATGAGCTGAAAAGTTATCTGAATATAACTTCAAGATCATATATCAGTCGAGAAAACAGATTCTGAAAGTCAACGCGCTGATCAGAATGTCAGACGTCAAGTCAGTTGAAGCAAACGATGATTGAAAGCTATATCAGCATCAGATGCTATTACTCGAAGGCAAATTTGAACTGCAGTCAATAGAAGCTGATCAAGAAGATGATCAGAAAGTTGATCAAGATCTGACTCAAATCTTACTCAGATTGAACTCAGAATCTGATTCAAAATCTGACTCAGATTCGAAACTTGAATCAAAAGCTAATCAAAATTCGATCGAAGAGATGATTTCTATTCAGAATCAGATTATAGTTGAAAATTGAATGAATCAACTGTGCTTTGATATTCAAATAATCATAAAACAGAACAGAAGAACTTGTCAAGATATTGATCTAGACAATTGCAAAGTACTTGATGAAGTACTCTGAAAAGATGATAGACTATGAATTTCTCAGTCAATGATCACTTGATTAATAAGAGAAGCACATGATCTTTCGATCAATGATTATTCTGACATAAATTGAATGTTGAACTTGCTGAGACGATCATATTGCTGATTGAAGATGAGAACAACAATCAAGCATTACATTCAAAACTGTTACGTTTGTCGTAGATCAAAAGCATCGAGAGATCGAATCAATGAACTGCTGAAGTCATTGCTCATACTTGAGCAGTGATGACAGAACATATCATTAGACTTCATTATCGATCTATCAGAAAGTGATGAAAACAACGCGATTCTGACAGTCATAGATTGATTGTCTAAGAAACAACATTATATATCATGTTGATCAGATGACGAAGAAATCTTTGCAGAATAAACAGTCAAGCTACTGTTGATATGAATCTTCAGAATTCATGAACTATCAAGATCAATAATATTCAATCATGATTCACAGTTCATATTGATTGTCTGAAAGTCTTTATGTTTGAGACTTGACATTAAGATGAAACTATTCACAGACTATCATTTGCAAATTGATGATCAAACAGAAAGAGTGAATCAGAATGTGAAATGATATCTACGAAGCTATTGCTCATATATGCAAGATGATTAATTCGTCTGATTATTTATGACTGAATTCGTCAATAACAATGCTATTTCATCATCAATTGAACAGTCAGCGTTCTTTTTGAATAAAAACTTTCACTTTCGTATGAGCTTCGATTTGAATTCAACTGAATATGAGATCACTCAAGCTAGAATCGAAGCAAGCAAAGCGAAGAATATATTTGAACACATGAAATAATCACTAGCATTGATCAAGCAAGCATTAGCAAAAGTCAGAGTCACAATGAAGAAACAGATTGACAAGCATTGAAAAGAAATAATTTATAAGATAGATGACATAATGTTTCTGAACTCAAGAAACATCATGATCTCAAGATCATCAAAGAAACTAGACGATAAGTGTTATAAGTCTGCATAGAGCGAATCATATGAGTGTATTCTAACTAGAAGTTCAAAGCTAAAGAAGAAAGAAAATGAAACACATCAAGAGTCTTATACTCACGAAGACGCGCTAGATTATTAGCGTGTCAACATCAGCTCTATGCTAGTCTATAATAGTTTAACACGATCTATGTTAGATTAACTTAAAGTAACGAGACACGCTCGCAACATTACTCTTTCTCTTCATTTAGCAATGTTTTCATTGCTGCAGTTCAATTGATCTTTCTTTCGATTTCTATCTTGACTTATTTGAATATCATTCATGAAAGTCATTTACGATCTTCTGACATCTTTCGAACTCATTTTTATCAACGTTGTATTAATGTAGATCAAGATTGTATTCTTTTCAATTGACATGATATTGTAGTCATCATTTGTAGTGTTTGAAGTTCAGAATGTTCTTCACTTCTCATTCATCTTCGTCATTCATCACTATAAAATCAAACGACTCATTTCGTTGTTCTTTCAGAGAGTTCTTTGAATTCATTTGCAGCAGATTCAAAGCGAACTTCAAATGAATCTTCATTGTCGATGACAATTTCAGTCGATATGCATGTTCAATCTTGATCAGAATCTTGAAAGATTCTAGCATTTTATCATCTAGTTTCTTGAACGATCTTGTGATCATAATGTTTCTAGAATCTAGAAACATCATGTCATTTATCTTGTAAATCATTTTCTTTCAATGCTTGTCAATCTGTTTCTTCATTGTGACTCTGACTCTTACTAATGCTTGCTTGATCAATGCTAGTGATCATTTCATGTGTTCGAATATATCTTTCGCTTTGCTTGCTTCGATTCTAGTTTGAATGATCTCATATTCAGTTGAATTCAAATTGAAGTTCATACGAGAGTAAAAGCTCTTATTCAGAAAGAACGCTGACTGTTCAATTGACGATGAAATAGCATTGTTATCGACGAATTCAGTCATAAATAATCAGATGAATCAATCATCTTGCATATACAAGCAATAGCTTTGTAGATATCATTTCACATTCTGATTTGCTCTTTCTGTTTGATCATCAATTTGCAAATAATAGTTTGTGAATAGTTTCATCTTGATGTCAAGTCTCAGACATAGAGACTTTCAGACAATTGATATGAATTGCGAATCACGATCGAACATTATTGATCTTGATAGTTTATGAGTTCTGAAGATTCATATTAACAGTAGCTTGACTGTTTATTCTGCGAAGATTTCTTCGTCATCTGATCAACACAATATATAATGTCGTTTTTTAGACAATCGATTTATGACTGTCAGAATCGCGTTGTTTTCATCACTTTCTGATAGATTGATAATGAAGTCTAATGATATGTTCTGTCATCACTGCTCAAGTATGAGCAATGACTTCAGCAGTTCATTGATTCGATCTCTCGATGCTTTTGATCTACGACAAACGTAACAGTTTTGAATGTAATGCTTGATTGTTGTTCTCATCTTCAATCAGCAATATGATCGTCTCAGCAAGTTCAACATTCAATTTATGTCAGAATAATCATTGATCGAAAGATCATGTGCTTCTCTTATTAATTAAGTGATCATTGACTGAAAAACTCATAGTTTATCATTTTTTCAGAGTACTTCATCAAGTACTTTGCAATTGTCTAGATCAATATCTTGACAAGTTCTTCTGTTCTGTTTCATGATCATTCAAATATCAAAGCACAGTTGATTCATTCAATTTTCAACTATAATCTGATTCTGAATAGAAATCATCTCTTCGATTGAATTTTGATTAACTTTTGATTTGAGTTTCAAATCTGAGTCAGATTTTAGATCAGATCTGAGCAAGATCTGAATCAAATCTTGATCAGCTTTCTGATCATCTTCTTAATCAACTTCTATTGACTGCAGTTCAAATTTGTCTTCGAGTAATAGCATCTGATGCTGATATAGCTTTCAATCATCATTTGCTTCAACTGACTTGACGTCTGACATTCTGATCAGCGCGTCGACTTTCAGATTCTGTTTTTTCGACTGATATATGATCTTGAAGTTATATTCAGATAACTTCTCAGCTCATCTAGCTTGTCATCTGATCAGTTCTTTGATGATCATGAAGTACTTCAAATTCAGATGATCAATGAAGATCTTGATCAAAATATTCATACATTTCAATTCAAGACATCAATGTTTCAAACAGTGAATAATGATCAGCAGTTCTTTATCATAGATCTCGTAGTTGCATTCTGCGAAAATTATGTTCTTGCTATAGAAGATTATTGAATGTAAGATGTTTTCAT
>JAABUY010003929.1_pt1 | contig 15958 bp, 20 predicted proteins | sample 5560271 | NCBI WGS metagenome assembly JAABUY01 (sample SAMN10711886, study PRJNA513374) | rock metagenome | isolation source: Antarctica rocks | place: Antarctica: Victoria Land, University Valley
CGGCCTGGCCGGCGCCGGACGCGAGCGCGTTGCCGAAGGCGTCGGCGCGCGCAACGCATACGCGCCCGGTCGCGCCCGCCACGACCGCCGTGTCAGCCGCCCCCACGCGGCACTCCTGCGCGTCCGTCGGGCGCGCCCGGTGAGGGTAGGGCCCAACGTTAAACCTATGCCGGAAGATCAAGCAGGGCGCGATGGAGGCGCACCAGAGCCTCTTGCACGCGCAATCTGTGGAGCCCCAGCGCGTGCAGGTTGAAGGGCCTGTGCGCCCCAGCGCGGGGCAGCACGCATGCATGCGCGTGGCGGGCTGCAGCGCGCGCCTGTGCAGCCGCGCGGCCGGGGCGGCAGACGCCGTCAAACACCAGCCTGGGCCCGCCGGCGCCGGCGCCCGCGGCGGCGAGCGCCAGCTGGAACGGCCCCGCCGCATGGACCGTGAAGCGGATGTCGTACGTGCCGTCGCCCCGGTCGCCCACCTCTGCGGGGTGCGCGGTGCCTGCGGGCGGCGTATGGGGCACAACTCAGATGCATGAGCGCGGCAAGTAGCATGGTGCAGCGGCATGTGCAGCACGCCGCGCTCTGGTAGAAAGCGGGTGCCATCGACACGCCTGGCCCGCGCTCTCACCCCACGGCCGCTGGCGTGTGGGGCGCGCCGGCGGCGGAGGTGGCCACGGCGGCGAGCTGCGCGCCGCCCGCCGCCAGCGCGTGCCCGTGCGTGTCCGCGGTCGCGAGGACGGCCGCGGCGCGCTCGCCCGCCACGACGCCGCCATCAGCGAGCGCCGCCTCATCAGCAAGGCGGCAGCAGTGCAGCGCCAGGGGCCCGGCGGTCGCCGCGATGCTGAGCGGGCTGCCCGTCACGGGCTCCTCGCCCAGCAGGGCGTGCAGCTTGTGCGCGCCCACCTGCACACCAGACATGCCAGGAAAGCAGAATTGGTTTGCTGAGTGAGTAGCATGAGGGCGCATGTTGGTGCGTGTGCATCTTCACCTTGGAATGTTTGGCAGTGCTGCGTCGGGAGCCCGGCGGCGAGGGCGCTTGCCTTCTGCACGTCGCTGTCGCTGTTACTCGCTCACAGCATGCAGCTTCAGAGCGCTCACTGACACCAGGCACTGGAGATATAGAGACGCTTGTTTGTAGTTTTAAAATTTCATCACATACGTGGCACGCAACAGACCTTGGAGCCTGTGCACCAGTGTAGCGCTCCAAGCAGGCCAGCCACACGCTGGGCCGGCTGCCCACGATGCATTGTGAGCCCGCACCTCAGCCAGGACGACCTGCGCACGGTAGCACCCAGCGCGCTCGTCCAGCTCGGCATGCAGCGCGCGCGACACGCCGCTGGGCGCCTCCAGCACGAAGGCAGCGGCCTCATGCCCGCTCGGCCGGCGCCCTGGCACCCAACCCTGATGTCAGGTAACCAAACAGGAGAACTCGCGGTCCTGCGCCTCTCACCTTCCTTGATACCACAGCTCCGCCAGGTGTACTGGCCAGTCCGGTGCATGCCGGCTATTAGTACAAGTGAGCGCGTGTAACCAGCTGCATTCGTCAAAGTGTTTCGGCAAAGGTCAGGTGTGAGGTGTGCGCACCGCATCCAGCTGCTAGCGCAGGACCGGGCCAGGCATGAGGCACGCGCCTCGGGGGGCATGCAAGGAAGAGTGAGGGGCGTGCCTAGGGAGAGGTGATGCGGAACGAGCGCCGCCTGACAGACCGCGCCCGCTGCCACGGCCGCATCGTGCTCCCAGACGAGCTGGGCGTCGGCGGCCGTCAGGGGCGGCCAGTCGGCGCGCAGCTCGCAGCGCGCAGCCTTCACGGGCTCGCCGTTGACCTGTTCGCCGCAGACCCCATGAGCCAGTTGTCGGCATCAGGAACAGAGTTGAGGACTGAGAGAGACATCAAATGCACCTATGCCCATGTGTCAAGCGCATGTTGTCACATAGCGTGGGCGAGTCTGGAGAAGCTTCGCTCATATCACTCCTTGGCAGGACTGCGTTGCTCACTCAGCACTCGCTCCCAGTCCTGCAACCGTGACATGTCATCCGCTTTCAAGCCCATTACAGGCCCGGGCGCACCGAGGGCAGCAGCGCCCACGCGCCCGCGCGGTCCACCGTGAAGAACAGCGTGTACACGCCGCGGCCACGCTCGGCGACTGACGCCGTGATCACCGCGCCGCCGGGGCCGCTCAGCTCTGCGGCCACGCGGTCGCTGCTTGCCACCCTGCCAGCGGCAAGCGCGGTCAGGGGCAGGGTTTGTGGAGCCCAACAAGGCTCTACGGTCAATATGCCACATGAGGTGCGCACTGAGAGCGGTGCCCGCCACAGCATGCATGCAACACAAAGGCGCGCCAACCGCGCATGGCTGTGCTGGCAGCATGTTGCTGTCACACGATGAGGCCCCGCTTGCCAGGCCTGACGCGCGGGGCGCGGGCGCGCGGCCGCGCGGGGCGCGCGCCGGCGGTTCTGGTAGCGGTCTAGGACCTGCAGCGTCAGCGCCTCGCGCCGGAAGGCCACAATGCCGCGCAGCGCGTCGCCGCGCAGCCGGCAGCACGCCTCGCCGTCCGGCGCAGGCTCCACAGCCAGCAGCTGCGGCCAGCCTGCGGGGCGAGCGGACATAAGCACTGTCTGAGCGTCAATCGTCATCGTCATCGTCAAGTGCCCATCTGCGTACTGTTTCTTGAATACCCCCACCCTGGCGGGTTCCAATGGACTCTGGCGGGTGCCTGTGGGAAGACAGGTGAAGCACGCATCGCCCTAGACGGCCACAGGGCAGCGCCGCATGTAAATTTGGCGCCGGCGCGGTCCCCCAGGGGCTGCCGGCGCGCACCGGAGAGCAGCCGGCCGCCGAGCGTGGCGCGCACGAGGTAGCACCCGGCCAGCGTGAAGAGCGCGCCATGCTCCGCGCTGCCGGTGCGCTCAAAGTCGACGTCGGTCGGGCCCTTGGCGGCCACGCGCACCTCGCGCTCGTCGTCTGGGGCCCCCACGCGCACCCTCAGAGGCCCAGGTCCATATGGGGGAAGTTGCGTGATTCCAGTTCTGCGGTGTGTGTCCCCGCACGACACGCCAGCACTGAGGGACTGTACCTCTGTCACATGCTCCGCGCTGCTCTGCTCCCAGCCAGCCTCGGCCAGGCATCAGATAATAACGCGCACCTGCCCCCTGCGTCTGCTTGTCCGAGAGGACCGCAGCAGGGCAGCAGAGAGCATAGGCTGTTCACAGAGCAGCGGGGCGGCGCGCGAGCGTGGTTGCACCGAGGGCGAGGTTGCCGAAGCGGTCGCGCAGCGTGACCGCCAGCGTAATGGGCGCGCCGGCCGCGCCGAGCGCCGCCGCGGCCGCGCCGGGCGCACCGCCGGCCAGCGGCTTGGCCCCGTCGATGAAGGCGGCGGTCGAGCGGCCCGCGTCGGCGGCCGCCGCGCGCATGACCACCGCGAACGGGCTGCCCGGCAGCCGCTCCTTGGTCTTGGCGTGCTCAATCGACAGCCGGTACTCGCCTGGCGCACGCGCGCGCCTGCTGACAGGCTTTCAACAGATGCAGACGCAATCAATTCAGGCGCCTTCAAATAGCGTTTCAAGGTCATGCAGCCCTTGCAGCTGCGCGGGAGCGCGCACGGCTGTCATGACGGAGCGCCCCGAACGGCCTGACCCCTCCATGAGCGCGCTGCGCTGCGCGCCGCACCCGCTTTGCTGGCCGAGTAGGTGAGCATGGTGGCGCCGTCGGGCACGCGCTCCCAGGCCGTCTCCAGCGGCCACGGGCCCGTGGCCTCTGCCGACAGCCGCATGTCGGCCAGGGCGCTGCGCGACTCGTTGCCAAACCTGCAGCCCGCGCGCGCGGCGTCGCGCAGCGCCCCGGCTTGCTTGAGCTGCCGCAGCAAAGGCAATGGATGCCAGGGCCAGCGCATTGTAAGCAGGCGCCCCAGCACAGAACTGGTCTGTATAGCCGGACATTTAGGCCCTGTTGCGGCACAATTTTTTATCATGCATCATGTGCTCAGCGCGATCCTCCCTCATGCCTCGAGCAATGACTCAATCTCCACAGGCAGAGGGACAGCAGGCGCACCGGTCAGCCTGCCAGAACGCGAGTGTGCCCGGCTGCCCCACGACGACTGCCTCGGCCACGGCGGCCGCGGTGCAGTGCGGCAGCGACGCGGGTCCCGCCTCGCAGGCGGCGCCGAACATGCGCACGCCGGGCGCGTCGGCCAGGCGAGCCGCGATAATCACAGACCCCGCCTTTGTGACAGTGTAGGTCACTGCAAAGCGCCCGTCGCCCTTGTTCGTCACGGCGCCTGCGCGTCCCGCCGCCTCTCAGCACCGGCTGGAGCGCAGCTGCGCACTGAGCCTGAAAGCGGTGTAGCCAGGGGTGTTTAAAGGCTGGAAGGAGCCTCGGGAGCAGCAGGACAGGCACAGCCAGTCTGCTCATGCCGAGTGCCAGAGGAGGAGCGCAGTGAGCCATGCAAGAGCTGGTGCCTGGAGCACCGCTGTGGCTCACAGCAGCTGCAGGAGAATAGATGCGTTTGCGATGGCAATGGGCGCATACCTTGCACGCGCTCTTCGCCTGCCGCGACCTCAATGATGAAGCCGGCGTCGCAGACGCGCAGTGCGTGGCCATGGCGGTCGCGGGCCTGGACGCTGAATGCCGCGGGCTGGCCTGCCACGCACTGCCCGCGGCGCACCCGGGGCTCTGGTCAGGCCATTGCCGCATGGCTGTGCCCGCATGCATGACTGCGGGTGCCAGACGCCTGCAGAACGCGCATCACGCCGAGCCTGCATGTGGACTCTGGGGGATCCGAGCTCCCTGAGAGCGTTTCTGATTGCCTGACGACAAAGGCATATCGCGCATGAGGCCCCTGCCAGATCAGCAGCAGCGTCACAAAGTTGAACCCCGGAAACACAGGCCCGTCCGCGTGTGCCACATGCATCTGCCGCCGCCTGCATCCCTGCCCCGCGGGCAGGGCCTGGCGCGCCTGGCGCAGGCCGGCGCCCTCAAACGCGCTGGCCGCGAGGCATGCGGCGTCCGGCTCCGCGCAAACGGTGAAGGGGCTGCCGACCACGTGGCCGCCGCCGCCGAGCGTGACGGCCACGCGGTGCGCGCCGGCCTCGGCCCAGCCCAGGGGCAGGCGCCATGCGCGGCCGCCCGCCGCCAGCGCTGCCGGCACGCGGCGGCTCGCGCCGGAGGGGCCTGCGCGGCGCGCCCGCGAGGGTCACGGCCGCGGCGCGTGCTTGGGCGCCGCCTTGATGCAATGTGGCCTGCTTGGTGGGCGCCCGCGGTGCGGCGCCCGCCTCCACCCAGCGCGGGCGCGCGCGCCAGGCGCGGCGGCCTCTGCCAGCCTGCAGCATGCGGCAGCTCACGCCCAACTGATTTGGGTTGGGGTAGATTTTGGGTTGGGCCAGGGCACGCGGCTGCTTGTGCGGGACCAGCCTGCATGGCGCAGCTGGGGGCACCTTGCGAGACACACAGCCGCATGCATGTTGTGTCAGCTAACACTCTTTGGCACTTGCAGGTGCATCCTCAGCTCTGTGAGGACCAAACCACAGTGCGCGCCATGTACCCATGACGCAAGCACGATGTCACCCGTGACGCAAGCACGATATGCATAAAAAAAGCGCATGCAGCCCGCATGGGGGGGGGGAGGGAGGGGAGGGGCACACCCGTCACGTGCGCCTGCACAACCTCCGTGCCCACAAACACGCGGCTGGTCTCCTCGGCGTCCGCGGAACCGACCGTAAAATCTGTGACAGCGCCGACCGCGACCGGCGCGCGGCCCGCCTCCGCCTCCACCGCGCACTCGTGCGCGCGGAATGGCCCGAACGCGACCTGCACCTCGTACCCGCCGCCGCGCAGCGCCGCGCTGTTTATCCTGCGCGCGCCAGCTCGCAATCAGCAGCACATCACATATCAGCGCTGGTTTTGTTACAGCAAAGAGAGGGCAACAGAGAAGCCTTATGTACATGCAAACTGCGGCAGATATGCAGCTGGGCCTGCCACACGCTCCTGGTGAGTCATGGTGAGTTATTGCATCAGCGAACGGCCAGCCCTTGCTCATAGCCACGCTCCAGCTCCCTGGCGCATCCCCAGAACCCTGACCTCTATGATCAGCGCAGAGGGCACTTTCACGCCTTTGCAAACCCGCAGCAACGCTGGAGGCGTGTAGGCGGGAGCCCCCCTCCCCGGCTCGCGGCCCTGCGAGCACGCCTGGGGTGCAGCAGCCAGCGCCCGGCGCGGTCCGGCGCGAAGCGCACGGCGTACGTGCCGTTCCCGTTGCATGCAACGGCCGCGGCCGTAACCAGGCTGCCAGGGGGTCCCGCCAGCTCCACCGCGGCGTCCTCGCCGCCGGCGGTGCGCGCGTTGCCGAAGGCGTCCGCCGTGTGCAGGCACAGGTGCACTGGCTCGCCCACGGTGAGCGGCCCCACGCCGAAGCCCTCACCGTCCAGGCTGCACCTGCAGTCGTGCGGGGGCGTGCTGTCCGTGGGGGGCTATGCGCGCTGCATGCAAGGATGGGGGCTGTGCGCGCTTGCATGCAAGGTGAGGCTGCCAACTCCTGATCATCCGGAATGGTGGCCTTGGGCCGTAAGCATGATGGGGTGGAGCCCACTACCTGTCAGCCAGTGACACAACCGGTGGCGTCAGGTCGGCACACAGCATTAAACCCCATAGAGCAGAAGCAGCCGTCACAGGCACCTGGCCGCGTCGCTCGCGCCGGGCGCCACATGCAGCACGCGCGGCCAGCCCGCCAGCGCGACGTCGCCCAGCCGCGCGTGCACGACGTAGCTCCCGGCGGCCGTCAGCAGCGCCGTGAACGCGCCCGCGCCGCCCGGCCGCCGCGCAAACGGCAGCGGTGCCTGCCGCGGCCCCAGGGCTTCCACGGCAAAGCCCCGGCCGGAGCCCTCGCCGGGCGCGGCGGCCGCGTTGCCGTACGCGTCCGCGGCGGCCATGCTGACGGCGACTTCGGCGCCAGCGAGGAGGGTTGGGACAGGGTTTGCGCCGGGCTCGAGCGGCATCGCCTCGCCGCCGTCGACCACGGCGAGCGACGCGCGGCAGGCAGCCGCGGCGGCCGGCCCGGGACCGACGTCTATGTCGAACGGGCTGCCGGCCAGCGCCTCGCCGGTGGTCGAGCATGCGACCGCCAGCGCGTGGCGCCCGGCGACCGTGGCCTGGTACCTGTGCCGCATGCGGGCAATGTCATGAGGCGGACGGCCGGCCAAGGATGCTGCGGCAGCGGATCGGCACCATGGCGAGGTCCCTGTCGATGTCTGGGTGGGTAAGAACAACTGCAAGACCGCGCAACAGGTGTTGCAGCCCTGGGTGTGGCTCTTCACCCCGCCAGCATAACAATGAAGCGTGTTTGCCTTGAGGCAGCGCTCTAGAGGGGCCGCTGCCACTGCTTCACGGGGCGGGGCAGAGCGAGCGAATGTCGGGGCTTCCCTTGCGAGGCGAGCGCAGAGCCAGCGCGGGCGCCCACCGGACTTCGAAGCTCCCATCGCCGGCCTCCGCCACCTCAGTAACAAGAGCGCCCGGGCCCTCTCCGCTGGCGACCACGGGCGCCGCCCCCGTCACCTGCAAGCATCAGCAGCGCACTCAGCAACGGTCGCTGTGCAACCCCTTGCACACAGGAGTCAGGGGCACAGCATCTGCAGATCTCAGGCTCCTGCGCGAAGCCACATGCGAGCTGCTCCCGATATGCAGGAAGCCATTGAGTAGCTTCACGTGCACTTGCACGTAAGTTAGAGTGTCACGCAAATCACAATCAGCCACCTTCAGGCCAGCAACATCAAATCAGTGCTGCAGGACAGACGTGCATGCTGCTCCATGTGCAGAATCACTCAATAGGTGGGCGACGTCATGGCCTCACAGTGGCTCCACATGCTTTGCAGCATGGCACGCGCTGGCCCAATGAAGCACGTTGCACCGCGCAGCGCACCTCGCAGACGCGGTTGCCGAAGCGGTCCGCCCGCCAGGCGCGCAGGGCGCCCCACGCTCCCGCGGCCAATGGCGCGGGGGCGCCCTCCACGCGGGAGCGCGGCAGGCACGTCGGGGCCGGGCGACAGACCCCGGTGCATGTCACTCGGCTGTCCTCCTGGCCAGCGATCATGACGGCGACCTGCGTGGGGCGCGCGAGGAGAGAGTCTCTGGCCGCATGGAAGCCCTCCTCTGTTGTGTGTGCCGCTGACAGCCACCTGTGTGGGGCGCGCAAGGACAGAGACTCCGGCCGCATGTGAGCCCTCCGCTTCTGCAGGTGCCGCTGTGGTGGCGCGCCCAGGCGGCCTGCATGCGCATGTCACGCAGAGCCCCTTGCGTCGCGGCGTCGCCTGTGTGAGTGAGCGCTTTGACAGCCCGCGGTGCGCACCGGTAAACACGCCGAGCGTGTTCGAGCCTGGGGCAGGCCGGGCGTGCAGGCTCAGCCTGCTCTGCATGCTGCGCGCTCTCAGACCCTGCCCTAGCCCTACCCTACAATAACCTGCCAGCACGCCGCGCGCCTCAAAGTCGCAGGCCTGCTTCAGGCTGCAGTCGACCTCGTAGCTGCCGTCGCCGCGGTCGGCCACCTCCGCGCGCCGCTCGCCCGCGCCCGCGGCCGCGGGCGCGCCATCGGCGCCGGCCGGCGCAAACACGCTCAGCGTGGCTGCCAGCGCTGCGCCGCCGCCGAGCAGCGGGTTGCCGTGCGCGTCCAGCGCCGCCAGCGCCACCGCCGCATGCTCGCCTGCCGCGCGTGGGGCGTGTCTGCATGCTGGGAGTGGGGGCAGGGGATCCTAACCCTATGCATTGCGCAGGGTGCGGAGGGGCAGGTGCTGCCATGCGTCGCAAGATAACCAGCCTCCAGCTCCCACACGTCCACAGCGCCGCCTCGTCAGAGCCACGCACCCGCGGTCGTGCGCAGCTGCCCGCGGCGCGCCAGCGCCAGCGTGCGCAGCGGCCCCGGCAGCACCGGCAGCGTGGCGGGCCGGCCGAGCGGGGCGCCGTTGACGGCCGCCGCCACCGTGGCCAGGCCCGCGCGCAACAGGCAGATTGTGGCCGTGTACGTGCCGTCCTTGCGGTCCTGCCGGCCGCGTGGATACATGCGTTGCATGGTTCATGCGGCGCGCGTATGCGGGCACCAGCGGCGTGGCTGCCGGGGCAGCGCTCAACAGGGGCAGCGCTGACACTCCAGGGCCAGGCCTACGTGCGGTTGTGCACTGTCACCTGGTGACTTCTGCACATGCAACCCTGCCAGCCAGGACGCGTACGTGCCCAGACCTCGCAGGATGCAGGCATGCTCCAGCGTGCACAGGCGGCCAGAGTGTGAGGGCGGGCGCGCCTCGACTGGCACCGCTGCGGCGCCCTCGGCCGCGCTGTCGACGGACACGACGACGTCGTCGCCGCCGCCGGCCGCGGCGTTGCCGTGCGCGTCCGCGACCGCAATGCACAGTCCTGCGCGCGCAGTGCTGCGCGTCACCGCCGCGATGCTCGCAGTGCGGGACAGCCTGCAGCTGTTTGAGAGCCTGAGGCGCCAGGACTACAGGTGCGATGCAGTGCGTCATGGCCACGCTGCTCGCGGTGCGGGACAGCTCTGCGACTGTTCGAGCGCCTGCGGCGCTCGGGGACGCGTCGCTCGGCCGCGCCGCTGCGCGGCTGCCCCTGCTGAGCGCCGCCTCTGCTGGCAGCCAGCTGCCAGGGCATGGATCGCACGCTGCATATCAGGACGCGCTTACTCGCCAGTGCCCCGCTCACGCAGAACGACTCCTCCCCCAACACAGCAGCTCCCACCACGGAACAAGAGTAAGCCCTTAACAACAAAATCCAGACAGAACGCGAGGTGCCGAGCACGCAGGGGACGCGCCGTCTCTTTCGGGGTCAGCGCGCGCGGGGGCGCGGCAGGGCCGGTGCCGATGCCGGAGAACTCGCCCTTGAGCATGGCGTCAATCAGCAGCGGCGCCCAGAACAGCACTCTGCGGAGGCGTCACACCCTGCTTTCAGAACCTACCGGAAACCTCCGCACGCGCGGTCACTTTGAACACGAGCAGAAGCCGCCGGTAGAGGACACAGGCGGCAACATGCGCACTTGCCCCCAGTCAACTTTATGCAGTGTACAGCAGGAATCATCATGCATGCACTGACATGCAAGGGCGGGGGCGCACCCGTAGATTGAGCATTCTACCAGGAACCACATCTGCGAAAAAAAAACAGCACAGTCTCAGTCTACTAGCGCATGCTCCAAAGGCAGCGGCGTCAGCAGCGGACACAGAGCTGGGGGGCGCGTACAATGCCGAGGTACCAGAGCCGCCAGTTGGTGAGCCCGCTGATCATGGACGAGTTGGCGCCGTGCGTGCGCTTCATGGCGGCCGCGTGGCTGTCGTCCTGGCGCTGCTGCAGCCAGCGACGCTCGGCCGGCTTGAGGAACCAGGCCGTGCCGGGCGTGGGCGCCAGGAACACCTGCGCGCATCGCAAATTTTTAAGGGATTTCCAGGTTATCTTCCACGCGCTTCAAGGCCGACCCTGTCATGCGTCTCCGTGCGAAGCAAAGCAGGCTGGCTCCGCACGAGCCACACACGCGTCTGCAGGCCAAGTAGACGGGAACAGGTCGGGGAGACGGGAGCGGCGCACGCAAAGGGCACCAGGCGACACTGGAACAAGCTCGGGGTGCTCGGGGGCTGAGCGCGCACCCGCAGCGCGAGGCCGAACAGGACCGTCGCCGCTCCTTCCAGGATGAACAGCCACATCCACCCGGGAAGGTCTGCGCAGACGTGCACATGGAATGCATAAGCAACTGCAGCCTTTGTTACGCATGACATGCAATTTTCTGGCATGCCCATGCAGACACTGCTTTTATATGCCGAGCCCATGCTAGTGCAAGCATGCCGTTGAAACATGCACGCAGGCAGCGCCCGTGCCCGCGCACGTGCAATGCCGTCCATCTGGAATATGGCGGCCGCCACTAGCGCGCCGATCACCTGCGCGCCAGCGCCGCTCAGGCCTCCTCATGCGCATCGCTGCTGCAGATGTACGGCATGCAGGGCACAGCGAAGCAACAGGGCCAGACCCAAGCCCACGCTGGGCAGCCGCGGCAGCGCGAACCTGGCTCAGGGCGGTGGCGGACGAGACGGCCGAGTAGCCGTACGTCAGCTCATGCGTCGAGAAGAAGAGCGAGGAGTGATAGAAGGTGCCTGCGCACGACCCAAGCCAGTAAAATTCTGCTTTACACTCCAGGCGGCGCGGCGCGCCCTGGCAGCTTTGAAGAACCCAATAGCATGCCATGCCCCTATCAGCGTCCGCAATACAGCAGCAGGACAGCCAGCAGGGTCCGCATGCTTTGGCGCTGAGCCAGCGCTGGGCGAAGGGGGCGCGCCCGGAAAGGTGCCTGCGCAGCCACACCCGGCACGTCAGACGCACAGCCCATGGTTGCCGTCAACGGACGTGGCCACATCAGCTTCCAGCAGAATGGTGGAGGAGACCAATGCATACACGCGCTGCGTGCGGACGCACCTCCTTCGGCCAGCCCCAGGAGGAAGCGCAGGAGGTAAAACTCCCAGTGGTTCTTGACGGCCGAGGTCGCCGCGCCGATCACGCCCCAGGCGACGATGATGATCGCCAGCCAGTTGGGCGCGCCCAGCCAGAGGATGAACAGGTTGGACGGCAACATGCTAATGCAGTACCCGATGAAGAAAATGCCCTGGCAACGCCACACAACCAGGGCGTCAGCAGTGCGCGCAACCACCTAGCCGATACTGGCCCCGCACAGCACCTGTGCGTTGCCATAGGTGTGCCGGGCAGGACCAGCAGGACATATGGCAGTGCTCCAGGCGCAGGGGCGCGCGGAAGCTCAGGCCGCTCACCGCCCCAAGACCATACTCCGCGTTGTTCAGTCCCAGATACTTTTTGAACGGCAGCGCTGAGAAGGCCAGGTTGCTCCTGCGCAGCACCAGAGCGTCAGGACAGGTCGCGCTGCACAGTTCTCCCTGCACAGCCTCAGTAAAACTGCCAGCCACAAGGATGAGCCACAAGGTTGATCCACAAGGTTGAGCAGTAGCAGAGCACGTATGTGGGGGTATACACAATGCTCCAGACACTGCGCGCACCTGTCCAGGTAGGTCCATATGACCACAAAGAACATCCTGCGCTCCCCCAACCACGTCAGTGCCAACCTCACACAGCTTGGGAGAGAGCAAGTCAGCCAATAAAAAAAACTGCGGCGCACCAGGGGATAATGCTGCCAAGCGTCTTCTTAATGACCGCTCTCGGGTCCACCTGCAAAAGACATAGTGCTGGGTAGTTATAACTCCGATACAGTGCGACACGCTCTGTAGCCGGTGCGGATAGCATGCGCCGCCACGCACATTTGGGCACAACGCAACGTTGTGCGCTGCAGCACGTCACACACACGCTGAGCTGTTGGCAGCACTGGACAAGGCAAGTGTGGCACTCGCTGCTGAGAGGGCAGCAGAGGCTCAATGCTGACGGTGATGCTGCAACACATAATGGTCGTCAGCCAGAAGGTTGGCAGCCATGCTGGTACAAGCTCGCAAGCATACGCACAGTAGTTTGCTCGCCCGTTTGGTTCCTGGCTACGGCATTAGTCAGGCCGCCGCGGTAAGCACACCTTGTCCTGTCCTGCAAGCTCCCCTGTCTCCATGCGGGAGGCAGGGTACTGGTCGACGCCCTTCCCCGAAGCCATCACGCCTCCGTTGCGTCCCGCAGCCATCGCCTGCTACGCCCGAAGGCCCTCGACCTACGCTCCGAGGTGCACGCTCTCTCTCTCTCAGCACACAGTCTCGTTCGCTCCGCTTCAGCGCCTCTTCATTACGCTGACTTTCCACGCTGAACAGAACCGGCGAGCTGAGGCGAGGTGTGACCAAAACGGACTCCCGCTTGCACAGTTGAGCCAAAACAGGCAAATATATCGAGCACATGATTGCCTTTTACACTTTATTCCGTAAGGCCTCGCACAAGACGGAACGTGATGGGCGTGTTCCGCATCCGGCACCTGCCCGCCAGCGTCAACGCCTCCGTCTTCGACTGGCTGCGCGCGCACGGCAAGGCCGTGCGGCCAGAGCTCTCGCGCGCCGAGCGCGACCAGCTGCAGGTGCCCCAGAAATTTTTGACAAATTAATTCTTGGTAGTTTTTGCACTATTGTGGCCGCCAGTGTGCGCCTGCCAAAGTGCAGCGTCAGCGCTGGCGGCTGCATGCATGCCATCCAAATATAGACATAACAAGATGTGCTCGCGCAGGACTGCTTCACGCTGATTGACGCAGACGGCAGCGGCGCAATAGATGTGTCCGAGCTGTGGCAGGCCTTCCGGCTGCTCAACCTGCGCGTGACCAAGACGCAGGTCAGCCAGTTGGGCAGGCAGCTGCAGCCGCCTGGCCGTGCGGTCTAAAGAGAGGCAGCGGGTGTTTGTCCTCACCTGAAAGCCTGTTGTGAGCGTGCAGCCAACATACCTTTTAACACGGGCTTGACTTTTTGACCCAAGCGCCTGCGCGACTGCGAGCCAGTCCCTGAAGCTGAGCAGCCCGGCTTGTATGTGGAGCTGAGCGGACAGACCATGCGGCTCAAAAGCCCCAAGCAGCCGCTTTGCGGCTTGCAAGGCCGATGGCACGCCTGCAGCGCTGCAGACCTGGGCTGCTAATTTTGTTACAGGCGCTCCTGCTTGGCCGCAGGTGACGGAGATGCTGGCAGAGGTGGACGCAGACGGCTCTGGCGAGGTTGAGTTCCCAGAGGTGCGAGCGGCCCGCACACGAGGGCCGTAGCAATCATGGACAGCCTGCATAGGGTCGCACCCGCAAGCTCCCTGGCGCGCGCATGAGGCGCTCCTGGCTCGTCTTTCCTGGACGGCGCGGCTCTGCATGTAAGCCACCACCAGAAGAAGCTTGCAGTCACCGTGGGAGACTGCTGGAGCCATTCTAGGTGTTGCGCAGCACCAAACCTGGCTTGTGCGGACCCAGCACCCTGCATGGCCGGGCGCTGTGGCGGCGCCGCGCAGGAGAGAGACCGCTGCGGCAGCAGCCCCGCCCCGCGGCGGTCGGCGTCCGCGCAACAAGGAGACCCCGGCGCAGCCGAGCTGCGCGGGCGGCGGCGGCCGCACAGGCGTGCTGACCGCCGGCGGGGCGCGCCGCTGCGCAGTTCCTCGAGATCATGACCATGTCGCGCGAGCGCGAGGCCGAGGAGGCCGCCGGCGGCAGCCGCCCGCGCTCGGCGGCCGCCGGCGCCGGCGCGCACGGCGCCTGGGGCGGCGCGCCGCCGGGCGGCGCCGGCCGGGGCGGCGCCAAGGTCGGTGGCGGGCCCGTGCCGCTGCCGCTGGACCTCATGATGCTCGGGTACAAGCGCAAGAAGCTTGTGGACGGTGCGCGCCCAAGCATACCCTACCCTACACCCGCTCCGCGCATGCGCCGCGCCGCGCCCGCCGCCCCGGCCCGCGTAGGGCGCTCGGTGCATGTCGCGCCTGGTGTCGCCTTGAGGCGTTGGTGCTGCTGCGCCGCCTGTGCGGACGCGGCGTGCCACCCCGCCCGCCGCCCGCAGGCGTGATGGCCGCCGACGGCACGCGCGAGCAGCTGATCGCGCGCGGCGAGGCCGCCGAGCTGCGCGAGTGCGCCGGCCCCGCCACCCTACCCTACCCTGTCCCTGTGTGCGCATGCGCCATGCGAGCGGGAGCAGACGCGTGCTTGCAGCCCCCTTGCCAGGCGTGGCAGGGGCAGGATCCTGGCAACGTCGACAGCCGCACCCCCCGCCTGTAGCAAAGGGCCTGATGGAGCGAGGCGGCGAGAGCAGGCGCCGGGCGCACGCACCCGCCGTGCCTGCAGGTTCCCCCTAGGCGCAGAGGGGCGGACAGGGCAGGGGATGGCGCCGGGCGCTGGGGCAAGCAGGGCAGCCCGCGGCGAGTAGCACACAGGCGCCATAGCTCTGGATGGTGTCACGCCGTTGCGGCGCGGCTTGGCCGGCCACCCCAGCGAAATGCATGGAACACTCACGCATGCACGACGAGCCGGGGCCTGCAGCGCCGGCCTGACGGGGCGGCGGGGCCAGGCGCCAGGCGCGGGAGCGCGGCCGGCAGCAGGCGTTCAAGCGGCGCCTCGCCGCCGCCGTAATGGGCGAGGCGCCGGCCGCTGCGGGCGCGCCCGCCGGCGCGCCGCGCCGCGCGTCGCAGCGCGCGCTGTCGCTGACCGGCGGCCAGGCGGTCGCCGCCGCCGATGCCGCCGCGGCCGCCGCGTACGGCCAGGCGCGCGGGGCGCTCGGCCCTGGCTGAGGCTCCAACGAGAGCCGCGGCGCTGTAACGCGGCACGCCCGTTCCGGCCGCCTGCCGGTGGGCTGCCTCTGCCGCCAGGGCCGCCGCGGTTGCCGCCGCGGCCGCCGCTGCGGATGAGGCCAGCTGCCAGGCCGGGCGCCGCTGCCAGAGCCGGGCGCGCTAACAAGCGGGGGCCGGCGCGGCGGCAGGTTGCCGCGCGCCCGGCGCAGCGCGCGCAGCGCGCGCAGTCCCTGGACGGCGAGGCGGCCGCCGGCGCGGCCGTGGCGGCCGTCGCGCGCCAGGCGCTTGCGGCTGTGGCGGCCGCGCGGCAGCTGGCGGCAAACGCCGGCGCCGCGGCCGGTCCCGCCGCCGTGGCGGTTGCGGCTGGGGCCGAGCAAATCGCGGGCGCGGCGGCCCCGGCAGCCGAGCCGCGAGGAAGCCGCGCGGAGCCGGGCGCCGCGCACATGGGCGGCTCGGCGCGGCGCAGCATGCCCCCGGAGGGCGCCTCATTGGGCGCCATGGCGGGGGCGGTTGCAGGCGACCGGGGCGCGCCCTTTGCAATATTTCCAGAAGCGGCCGGCCACTCAAGCAGCGGCCGCAGCGTCCTCTTTGCAGAGGCCGCAGCGAGCGCGGCGCAGGGCCCTGCCGCGCCCGCCGGCCCCACGAGAGCTGAGCGGCGCTGGTCGAGCGCGCCGAGCCCCGCCCCCGGGCTCAGCCCCGGAGACACGCAGGCCGCGTCCGCGCTCCTGCGGCGCTCGCTGTTTGGCGCGCCGCTGCCGGCGGCGCCCT
>JAABUY010003931.1_pt1 | contig 15953 bp, 19 predicted proteins | sample 5560271 | NCBI WGS metagenome assembly JAABUY01 (sample SAMN10711886, study PRJNA513374) | rock metagenome | isolation source: Antarctica rocks | place: Antarctica: Victoria Land, University Valley
AAAGCCGCAAAGCGCCAGAAACGTTTACCTATGAAAACCAGCCCGCCCCAGCGCCCTACCCCCGCAAACACTGGGGAAACGGCTGCTCAACCCGCCAAAACACACACGGAACTGTCGAACCCGGGCCCAAGGCGGCGGGCGCTGATTTCGCCGCCGGAGCGCAACAGCTGATCGCGATCGGTAAGCAGTTCAGCGCTCGCGGCTACACAGAGCTAGGGCGCTGAGTGGGGTGCCGACGCTGCGGCTACGGCGCCAGCGCTTCTCTTCGGCGGCCACGATCGAGCGCTGACCACAGGATCGCCGCGCCCACTTTGCGGCAGCACGCTGGCAACGATGGCGGCTGTTGGATACCGCCCGCGCCGCTCGACGCGGGAATCGCCCGCACCAGGGGCTTCTCAACCCGCAGCCGCGATGCGCGGCCGTAACCAAACTCAGGGCCCAGCCACCAACATTCGCACAGGCTCGGGGATCGACCACGACGGGCCGGGCGCGGAGCCCGGGCTTACGAGCGCAACGTCGCCGCCGAAGCGCTCGCCCGCTGCGTCCGGGCGGGAGGGAGGGCGAATGCGATCGCCCGCAGAGGCGCGCTTTCCGCGCGCGGAGCCGGGAAGGTGCGCGCGGCCGGCTGGAGCGTCTCAGGCAGCGTCGGCCGAGGTTTAGTAGGTGTATGGCGGGTTGGGGCAGCGGCAAAATTCGGCGCTAGGTCAGTTTCTACGCTGCTCACGGACCTGAGGCTTCGCGCCAACTGGCGGCGGCCCAGGGAACCACGCTTCGGGTTCCGGCCAGACGAACCCCGCCGGGATGTCGTACGTCTCGAACGTCGAGCCGGTCGCCTGCTCAGTGTCGAAGAAGGCGAACGCCGTTCTGATCCATGAACCGGCCCGATTGACTGACGGGGAAACCGCGGCTAGCGAACGCGGCGAGTCGCTCATCCCACGGGCGCTGTGCGATGTCGAACGCCACGTGGTGGATCCCCTCTCCGTGGCGGTCCAGGTGCTCCTGGAAGATCGATGGGCCGTGCAGGGGCTGCATGATCTCCAGCGCGAGGTTGCCCACGTCAGCCAAAGCACACCTTGATCGCCCAATCGGCCCCAGCGCCCCTGTAGGTCTGCTTGGTCACCGTCTCTGAGTTAAAGGTGTACACGCGCCAGGGGCCAATTCCGAGGCGGACCAGACCCTGCATCGTTCGCTGATGGTCGGCCGTCACGAAGCAGATTTCGAGCAGACCGCCCAGGAAGCTGTTCGACAGCTCAGTAGGGCTGACGACCGTTGGCCAGGGCTCCGGAGGGTAGGGAACGTTGTCGGGCATCGGGACCTCCAGGTCGGGTAGGGATCGGCTTCGGCGGCGGAGCTTGCAGGCATGCTCGAAGAGTGCACCAGAGCTAGATCTAGATGGCCCACGACCGGAATCGCGACGTCGACGCAGACCTAGCGGCAACCGCGTCAGGAACGTGACGGCGCGGATTGTCGGCGGTCACCTCCGAGCCCACGAACAAGGGTGCCATTCGGGCTACCGGTCCCTCGGCGAAGCAGAAGCTGCGCCACTGGCGGGCGATCTCGGATCACGAGCCAGCATGTTGTCCAAATTCGCCGATGTTGCGTTAGCCCGATCACGGGCTGACGGCGCATCGCCGCCGCCCTGCTCCTCGCCAAACCGGCGCCCTCCGCCCGGCGCCAGTCGCCGACGAAGCCCATGCGTCCCTCGTATCCGCGCTGAGCGGGGCTCACCGTTGGCGGATCGAAAGCAGGTCCGGCCGACATGCGCCGACCGCGCTGCGGCGCGACCGATCAGCTTGGGTCGATCAGAGGTCGAGCAGGAACCGCAACGCCCTCTCGAACGTGATCGCGTCCGTGACGGTTCCGAGCCGGGCGATCAGTCGCTCTTCGGAGATCGACTTGACGTCCTCGCATTTTGCGTAGCTGACTTCGTCGAGCCCGGATATGCCTGGCTCGACCTCGACGTGGGACGGCAAGCCGCGGTGCGTCGTCGTGGTCGGGACGACGATCACGACGCCGGCTTGGCTGTCGTTGAGCGGGTCAGCAGACACGATGACCGCGGGTCGGCGGCCGGATTGCTCGTGTCCGACGGGCTCGCCAAAGTCCACGAGCCAGACCTCAGCACGGCGAGGGGTCACAACGAGCGGTCGCCCGCAGCACCGCTCTCGACCACGCGCTCGGCCTCAATCTCACTCCACGCCTCGGGATCGGTCCGCAGCGCGTTGTAGCGAGCCGAGAACTGCTCGAAGAACATGCGGCGCTCAAGGGCGTCCGCAGCCTCGTCGAGCAGCTGAGTCATCGGACGGCCGGTCGCGTCAGCCAACTTGGCGAACCGGTCGCGGGTCTGTTCGCTCACCCTAATGGTCGTGCTCATTGCCTGAGTCTACTACTAAGGCGCCTATTGGGTCTACATAGCTGCCGCGAACTGTCGGTTGTGAGCGAGCGCAACCCCTCCGCGCCTACCGACGAACGCCAACCGACGAGACCGGCCGGGAGGGCCACGGCTTGTCCGGGCGAATGGGCGAGAGTGGCACACTCCTGCACGCGTCGCGAGCACGACACCTGAGCCGAGATCGGAGCGAATGATGAAGGCAGTTCGTTTCAGCCAGTTCGGGGGGCCGGAGGTTCTCGAGATCGTGGATCTTCGCGATCTGCATCCGGGTCCCGGCCAGGTGCGGATTGTTGTGCGCGCGGCCGGCGTCAATCCGAGCGATTGGAAGAAGCGCGAGGGACTGATGGATCAGGAACTCCCGCAGAGGATGGGCTACGAGGCCGCAGGTGTTGTCGACGAGGTTGGTGAAGGCGTTGTGGACGCGTCCGTCGGCGATCGCGCATTTGGCTTCACCGCCGAGGAGGGGGCTCAGGCTGAGCTGGCGGTGCTGCCTACTATGCGGCGATCCCGACGTCGCTTGACTTCGCCGGCGCTGCCGCGTTGCCGGCCGCCGTCGAAACGGCCGCGCGCGCGCTTGACCAGCTAGGCGCCGGGAGCGGCAGCACGCTGCTCATCAACGGCGCCTGCGGAAGTGTCGGCAGCGCTGCGGTTCAGCTGGCCGTGGTCCGCGGCGCGCGCGTGATCGGTACCGCCAGACCGGCCAATCACGAATACCTTTCCTTGCTGGGGGCCGAGCCTGTCGCCTACGGCGAGGGCTCGTCGAGCGGGTTCGCGCGCGCGCGACGGTGTTGACCTCGCACTCGACGTCGCCGGCAGCGGCGTCCTGCCCGAGCTCATCGAACTCGCCGGCGGCGCCGAGCACGTCATCACGGTCGCCGACTTCGCTGGGGCCCGGGAAAATGGGGTGCGCTTTCAGCAGCGGCGATACCGGCCGCGCGGTCCACGCGCTCGCCGACATCGGCGAGCTGATCGAGTCCGGACGCTTCTCGCCCCCGGTCGCGCGGACCTTCTCGCTTGCGGAGGTTGCCAAGGCACACCGGGCTGGTGAGCAGGGCCACGCGCGCGGAAGCTTGTGCTGCTGGTCGGCTGAGACCAAACATCCGATCCGACGCAGTCGCATCCGGACTTGTGCTTTGACCTACGCGGATCACGCCATCCGGACGACCGCATTCGTCCTTGAGCCACGAAACAAGCTCTCCAGTCTTTTGGCACGAACCGAGCCGTCGCGAGGCGCCCGCCGGCGCCCTGACGCACATGCACCCCGGGACCGAATGCAGGACCGGCGTACCCAACCGGCAGCGGACCCTGCTCGTCGCCAGAACCAGGTACGGACCAGAGGGTCGCTCGTGAGGAGCACACATCTCCTCAGTCACATGGCCGGGCACGCGCTACTCGCGCACCTGAGCTGCTGACGTTCGACATCGCTGCGTTCGCGCCGCGCATCCCGCTGCCGGACCCAGGCGGCCCCGAACCGGCCTCGACGCCATCGAACCCGAACGGCGGCTCCTCACCCACCAGCTGCGCTCCTTCGCACACCCCGGACGCTGAAAAGTAGGCCAAAATCCGGGCTTCGCTCGCCTCGGACAGCGAGCGCTCCCGCCTGCAACGGCTGCGGGAGCTGGGCCTGGTCGATGCCTACCGGCAGCTGCACCCCGACGAGGTGGGCTACACGTGGTGGGACTACCGCGCCGGTCACTTCCACCGCAAGCTCGGACTGCGCATCGACCTGGCACTCGTCAGCCGGGATCTGGCGTCGCGGGTCCGCCACTGCGGGATCGACCGCAACTTCCGCAAGGGGCCGAAGCCATCCGACCACGCGCCGCTGCTGGTGGAGCTGGAGCTCGAGCTCGACTGAGTTCCGGGTCGAAGCCATTTCGTCACGCCCCGCGTTACGCAAACGCTTCGACGCCCAGCGAGGGCTTCTTCGCCAACACTTAGCCCAAAGCGCGATCATTGGCCCCCATGGCGCGGATCCTGGTCGTCGACGACGAGCCCGCTGTGCGGCGGGCGCTGGAGCGGGCGCTGAAGCTCGAGCGCTACGAGGTGGAGCTGGCCGAGGACGGAGAGCAGGCACTCGACGCGCTGGCCGAATCGGGCGCCGTCGACGCGCTGATCCTGGATGTGGCGATGCCGCGGCTCGACGGACTGGAGGTGTGCCGGCGGATGCGCCGCGCCGGGGACCGCACCCCGATCCTGATGCTGACCGCCCGGGACGCCATCGAGGACCGGGTCAAGGGCCTCGACGTGGGCGCCGACGACTACCTCGTCAAGCCGTTCGCCCTGCGCGAGCTGCAGGCCCGGCTGCGCGCGCTGCTGCGCCGCACCGACGGAGATGGCGGCGAAGCGCTGCGCTACGCCGATCTGGTGCTGGACCCGGCGGCCCACGAGGTCTGCCGTGAGGAGCGGGTGATAGAGCTCTCCAAGACCGAGTTCCTGCTGCTGGAGCTGTTCATGCGCCACCCGCGCCAGGTGCTCACACGCACGACGATCTTCGAGAACGTGTGGGGCTACGACTTCGGCCCCACCTCCAACGCGCTGGGCGTCTACATGGGCTATCTGCGCCGCAAGACCGAGGCCGGTGGCGAGCCCCGCCTGCTGCATACGGTCCGGGGCGTCGGCTACGTCCTGCGCGACTGAGCGCCCCGATGCCGCTGCGCCGCAGGCTGGGACTGATCGCCGCCGTGGCCGTCGCGGTGGCGGTGGCGATCGCGGCGCTGGTCTGCTACCTGGTGGTGCGCGGGCAGCTGCGGGGAGAGGTGGACGGCGAGCTGCGCGCGCAGGCCACCGCCGTGGCCCAGGGCGACTTCCACACGCTCGCCAAGCCATTGCCGGGGCTGCCGGCCAGCGCCGGCGGCCCAGCGCCCTACGTCCAGGTGGTGCTCGCCGACGGCAGCACCTTTCCCCGCCAGGGAGGCATCGCGCTGCCCGACAGTGCCCGCGCCAGCCGGGTGGCCGCCGGCCTCCGCGGGCCTTACCTGCGGGACCTCCACGTGGGCGCCACGCACCTGCGGGAGCTGACCTTCCCGGTGACGGTGTCCTTCCAGGGCCAGTCGGTGGCCGTCCAGCTCGCCCGCCCGCTCAACGGCACCGACCGGGTGCTGGCCCACCTGCGGCTGATCCTGCTGCTGCTGTGCGCGGGCGGGACCGCCCTGGCGGCCGCGCTCGGGCGCCTGGCCGCCCGCCCGGTGCTGGCGCCGCTGGCGGAGGTCGCCCAGAGCGCCCAGCACATCGGGGAGACCGACGACCTCTCGCACCGGTTGCGGATCCACGCCGACGACGAGGTCGGTCAGCTGGCGGCACGCTTCAACCACATGCTCGAGCGCCTGGAGGCCTCGCGGGCGGCGCTCGACGACTCGGTCCGCGCGCAGCGCCAGCTGGTGGCCGATGCCTCCCACGAGCTGCGCACGCCGGTCACCAGCCTGCGCACGAACATCGAGGTCCTGCTGGAGGGCGGCGAGCTCGAGCCCGAGGACCGGCGCCGCCTGCTGGCCGACGTCGTGGAGCAGAGCGAGGAGCTCAGCCAGCTGGTCGGCGACCTGATCGAGCTGGCGCGCGGCGATCTGCCCCCGGAGGGGAGCGAGGCCGTGCGCCTTGACCGGATCGTGGAGGAGTCGCTGGCACGCGCGCGACGCAACTCCCCAGGGGTGCAGTTCCTCGCCGACCTGCAGCCCGTGGTTCTCGACGGCGCGCCCGAGCGGCTCGCGCGCGCGGTCAACAACCTGCTCGACAACGCGGCCCGCCACGCGCCTCCCGGCGGCGCGGTGCAGGTGACCCTGGACACCCGCGGCGTGTGCGTGCGCGATCACGGCCGCGGCGTTCCGGAGCAGGACCTGCCCTACGTCTTCGACCGTTTTTTCCGCGGCGCGAGCGCCCGCGGGCGCCAGGGCAGCGGCCTGGGCCTGGCGATCGTCCGGCAGGTGGCCGAGCAGCACGGCGGCTCGGCGGCAGCCGAGAACGCCCCCGATGGCGGCGCGGTGTTCCGGTTGCTGCTGCCGGCAACCGTCCTGGAGGAGGGCGAGTCAGCGCCGCGGCGGACGAGCCACGCGCGCCTGACGGGCGTGGCTGAAGCGACGGCGGAGCAGCCAGAACAGCAGCGCGAAGACGGGCACGACGGCCAGCAGCACGGCCGAGTGCTGGCGAGGTTGCCCGATCAGCGCGGCGATGGCGAGCGCCAGGAGCGCGGTGGGGATCGCCGCCAGCAGGGTGGTGTGGGCGCGGAAGCCGGAGAGGTGCTCGCGGGCGGTGACCTCCAGGACGCCGAGGACGCAGACGACCAAGCCCACGATCAGCGCCGGTCCACCGCCCTGCACGAAGCCCACCGTCGCCCCGACCACACCGGCGAAGATGGCGATCTCCGAGACCGGTAGGCTCCCGAAGGGTCCGGGTGGGCGGTCGCCCTCGCTTCCGAGCTGGCGCTTGGCGCGACGCTGCTCGCGCACCGTCTGCGTCTCGCTCACCGCCTGCCGCTCGGCGCGGTCATGGCGTCTGCTCGAGGGCACCGAGCGCGGCGCCGACGCGCCGGAACGACGCTTGCGCGAACGGCGCTTTGACCTCTGGGCGGCCACAAAGCCCGAGCATAGAGCTTAGAGTTCGGCGGATGAGCTCGCAGAAGCCGCTCGAGTTGATCCTGGCGCGGAACCTGCTCTCGAGCATCTCCACGCCGGCGTTCCTGGTCGGCGAAGAGGGAATCCTGCTCTTCTACAACGAGGCGGCGGGCGCGATGCTGGGTAGAACCTTCGAGGACAGCGGCCGGCGCTCGGCGGAGGATTGGGTCCGCGAGTTCGGGCCGTTCGGCGAAGATGACCAGCCGATGCAATACGAGGAGATTCCAGCCACGATCGCAGTGCGGAACAACCGCCCGTACCACGGGAAGTTCCGGATCTGCACCACCGAGGGCCGCCGCGACGTGGAGGCGAGCACGATTCCGATCGTTGGCCCGGGCGGCTCCACCGGCGCGATCGTGATCTTCTGGCCGGTCAAGGCCGGCACGCCCCAATGAAGCTCAAGGTGTGGGGCGCGCGCGGATCGATTCCCGCCCCCGGACCCGAGACGATGCGCTACGGCGGCAACACCTCCTGCATCGAGGTGACGCTCTCCGACGGCAGCACGCTGATCCTCGACGCCGGCACCGGCATCCGCAACCTGGGGCTGGGGCTGCCGCGGGTGGAGCAGCCGATCAACATCCTGCTCACCCACCTGCACCTCGACCACATCCAGGGACTGATGTTCTTTGCGCCGGCCTTCCGGCCCGAGTCGGAGATCACGATCTGGGGACCCGCGTCGCCGGAGGCATCCCTGCGTGATCGCGTGGCTCGCTACATCTCCGCGCCCCTGGCGCCGGTGGAGGTGCGGGAGCTGCCCTCCCTGGTGTCCTTCCGTGAGGCGCAGACGCTGGAGTGGCAGGTCGGCCCGGCGACCATCCGGGCGCAGGCGGTCAGCCACCGCGGGCCGACGCTCGGATACCGGATCGAGGACGCGGGGACGACCCTCTGCTACATCCCCGACCACGAGCCCGGCCTGGGGACGGCGCTGCGCGAGCTGGAGGACGACTGGATCTCGGGGTTCGACCTGGCCCAGGGAGCCTCGCTGCTCGTCCACGACTGCCAGTACACCGACGAGGAGTACCCCGAGCATCTCGGCTGGGGCCACTGCCCGGTCTCCGACGCGCTCGCCTTCGCTCAGCGCGTGGGGGCGGAGCAGCTGCTCCTGTTCCACCACGACCCGCTGCACAGCGACGACTTCCTGGACCGCCTCGGCAACGAGGTCGCGGCGCGCTGGCAGGAGCAGGGCCGCTCACCCGAGCAGGTGCAGCTGGCGGCTGAGCGCCAGGACCTCGAGATCCACGATCACGCCGCGCAACCGGCTTAGCGCCTCGGGGCCAGTACCCGATCCGCAGCTACGAGCCGACCGGGGCCCGGCCGGCCTGTGAGCACCTTGTTCAAACGCCGGCACCGCGGGTAACGGAAAGCGCCAAGCCCGTTCGAAGGAGACAGTCATGCCGTCAGAGCCAGCGCAGCGAAACCTCAGCGACCACGTCGTGCCGCGCCGCACGGAGGTGGGGGCGTGAAAGTCACGGGAGCGTCGATTGTCTGGCTTCCGGTCACCGACATCGACCGGGCCGTCGACTTCTACTGCCAGAAGCTGGGGCTACAGGAGCAACGGCGCGAGAGCCAATGGGCCGAGCTGAAGGCCGGCGATCTTCGGATCGGGCTGAACGGACGTGAGCAGGAGACTCCGTCGGGCGACGGCGGCGCCGTGATCGCCTTTGAGGCCGAGGAGGACCTGGACCGGGCCGTCTCGCAGCTGCGCGACCGCGGCGTCGACTTCCCTGGAGAGATCACCGAGCACCCATGGGGCCGCATCGCCAGCTTCAAGGACCCCGACGGCAACGACCTTCAGCTCTACGAGCCCCCCAAGGACTAAGGAAGTGTCGCTCAATTATCTGAGGGGTTGATCGAGTAGTTCCACTCGCTGTGGAACGGATCGCAGGTGAGGTTGACCGCGGCCAGTTCGGTATCGGTGACCTCGACCTTGGGGTACTCGTTCTCGTCGAGCCGGGCGTAGACCTCGAGCCCGGTGCTGGTGTTGGTCGCGGCGATCAGGTTGATGATGACCTCGTAGGAGATCAGTGGTTGCCCGCGCCAGTTCTTGGAGATGAAGCTGAACAGGCGATGCTCAATTCTGTTCCACTTGCTGGTGCCGGACGGGAAGTGGCAGACGATGATCCGAAGGCCGGTGTGGTCGGCAAGTCGTTGTAGCTCGGTCTTCCACAGGCGGGTGCGGTTGCCGTTGGAGCCGCCGCAGTCGGCGGTGATCGTGAGGCTCTTGGCGTTCGGGTAGCGAGGCGAGCCGAGCTGATCCCACCACGCCCGGATCGCCGCGACCGAGAACTCGGCGGCATCGCGGTCGATCCCGATCGACACCATCGCGCTGTTATCGGCGATGTCATAGACCCCGTAGGGGATCGCCTTCCCAGACGCCATGCTCGGGAAATCGTAGGTATTGACCCGCGGCGCCTGGCCTTTGGGATGCCACTCGCGCCCGCCGTTCTTGAACTCGCCGACCAGCTCCTTCTTCTTGGTGTCGATACTAATCGCCGGCTGACCGGCCGCGATCGCCTGACTGACGGTGTCGTTGATATGCCGGAACTGGGCGTCGCGATCGGGATGCTGCTTGCCCTCGCGCGTCTTGCGCGCCGCCTGCAAGCTGAAGCCAAGCTTGCCCTTGAGCAGCCGCGCGACGACGTCCTTGCCCGCCTGGCGGCCCTGCCCGGCGAGCTCCTCGGCGAGGTTGCGCACGCTCTTGGAGGTCCACAGCAGCACCCGCTCGGGATCTCCCCGGGCGTCATCCCTGACCAGCGCCCGCAAGGCGTCCAAGAGCTCCGGATCGCTGTCCTCGGCCGCCGGGCGCCCAGCGCCCTCCCGCCGCACCCGACCCGGTCTGAGCGACTCAAAGCTCCACAAGACCCTTGCGAACCGTGTTCTCTGCCACTCCGCACGCCCGCGCTACCGCCGCGATCCCGCCATACCCAAACGTGCGAGCCTCGCAGGCCGCGAATCGCCGCCGCTGACGCTCGTTCAGCTCAGAGGACATCAGCCGGTAGCGCTCCGCGATCGCCGCCTCAGCGTCACCCATGCCTCCTTGGTTCTACACCCAGACCAAAACCCTGCATATAATTTCTCGACGATTACCAAAGTGCCCGAGCGCCACTTCGATTTCGCCTTCGAGCCCCGCTACGAGCGGGCCGCGCGGCTCTTCGGGATCACGCCGCAGAGTGCGCTGGTGAAGCTCGCCGGAGGGGAGCTCGACGCCCGCTACGGCCGGTGGCGCGTACGTACGTCCGTGCAGAACATCGCCGCCGTCGAAGTCACCGGCCCGTATCGCTTCATCAAGACCGCCGGGCCGCCCCGCCTGGGGATCACCGACCGCGGGCTCAGCTTCACCCCCAACTCCGGGCGCGGAGTGCTGATCACCTTCAAGGAGCCCGTGCGGGGGATCGATCCGACAGGTCACCTGCGCCACCCGGAGCTGACGGTGGGGGTAGCCGATCCCGAAGGGCTGGCGGCCGCGCTGGCGCAGGCGATGGCCGACACCCGCTGAGGAGCCCGGGCGCGGTTAGAACAGCCCGCAGGTGGAGAGCATCGACCTATGCCCTACGAGCTCGATCCCGACGAGAGCGTCCACACGGGCATCGCCCGCTGCGCTCGGGAGCAGCTTCAGGTTGCGCGGCGTGCGCTGAGCGAAGACGCCGCCGAGGACCCGGTCGGGGCCGTCCACACCGCGCGCAAGGCGCTCAAGAAGGAGCGCGCGCTGCTGCGCCTGGTCCGCGGGGCGATCCCAGCCACGCAGCGCCGGCGGGAGAATCGCGCCCTGCGCGATGCGGCCAGGAAGCTGTCTGGCACCCGTGACGCCGACGTGATGATCGCCACCCTGGACGACCTCGCCAAGCACTTCTCGGGTCAGATGCCGGCGAGCACCTTCTCGGCGGTGCGGGACCAGCTCGTGCTGGCTCGTGAGGGCGCCCAGGCGGCCGGCGCCAGCGCCGGCACCGCGTCCGCGCTGGAGGACCTGGCGGCGATCGGGGCTCGCATGGAGGGCTGGCAGCTGCAGCGCGGGGGCTGGCGGGCGCTCGACGCCGGTCTGCTGCTGACCTACGGCCGCGGGCGCAAGGCCTTCCGCCGCGCCCGTCGAGAGCCGACACTAACCAATCTGCACGACTGGCGCAAGCGCGTCAAGGACCTGTGGTACGAGCTGCGGCTGCTCTCCGCGGCAGGCGGGCCCGTCGTGCGCGGGCAGACCCAGGAGGCTCGCGAGCTCGGTGAGTTGCTGGGCTCAGACCACGACCTGGGAGTCCTGTCGCAGACCCTCGGCCGCATCGACGACGCCGTCGCCGACGACCTCCACCCCCTGCGGGGGCTGATCGAGCACCGTCGTGAGGAGCTGCAGAGCGAGGCGATGCACGCCGGCCGGCGCCTCTACGCGGAGAAGCCCAGGGCGTTCAGCCGCCGGATGCGCAGCTGCTGGAAGGCCGGTCGCGCGCAGGCGCTCGCCGCACACGAGCGCCACCCGTCCGAGCTCGCCGCGGCCACGGACTCCCACGGCTCGTACTGACACCGTTTCACGCCTAGCCGTCCTCTGGTACCGGCGCGATCTGCGCGTCCACGACCATCCCGCGCTGGCGGCGGCGGCGCAGTACGAGGGTCTCGTGCCGCTCTTCATCTTCGACGACGGCCTCCTGCACGGCCGCTTCGCCTCTCCCTCGCGCACGCAGTTCATGCTCGGCTGCCTGGACGATCTGGACCGGCAGCTGCGCGAGCGGGGCAGCCGCCTGATCGTCCGCACCGGCCCACCGGAGCGGATCCTCGTCGACCTCTGCGAGGAGCTCGGTGCCGAGGCCGTGCTCTGGACCAGCGATGTCAGCCCCTACGCCCGCTCACGCGATGCCCGGGTCACCGAGGCGCTCCGAGGGGCGAGAGTGGCAGCCCGGCCGCACGGCGGTGGCTACATCGTCGACGTCTCCAAGCTACACACCGCCGGCGGGAAGCCCTACCGCGTGTTCACACCGTTCTTTCGCCGCTGGAGAAACGCCCGTCGGCGTGAGCTTCTGCCCGCCCCCCCGGCGCTGCCCGCGCTGCCCGCAGCCGTGGCCGCCGCCGCGTGGGACGGCGCCGTGCCCGCCGGCGTTGCGGATCTGGGTCTGGATCCGGGCTCGCTGGTGGGCGAGCCCGCGGTGGAGCCCGGCGAGCGGCCGGCGCGGGCGGCGATGCAGGCTTGGTTGGACGGACCGCTCCAGCACTACGCCGACCGCCAGAACGGGATGGCCAGGCGCGGAACCTCCAAGCTCAGTCCCTACCTGCGCTGGGGCTGTCTGTCGCCACTGGAGCTGGAGCACCGCGCGCTGACCCGCGGCGACGCCGGATCGGAGGCCTGGGTCCGCCAGCTGTGCTGGCGCGACTTCTACGCCCACGTGCTGCTCAACTATCCGCAGAACGTCCGCCTGGAGCTCCAGGAGCGCTTCCGGGAGCTGGAGTGGGACGATCCGGCAGAGCACCTCGGTGCCTGGCAGCGCGGGGAGACCGGCTATCCCGCCGTCGATGCCGGCATGCGCGAGCTGGCCCGGACGGGCTGGATGCACAACCGGGCACGGCTGATCGTCGGGGCGTTCCTGACCAAGGACCTGCACATCGACTGGCGGGAGGGCGAGCGCTGGTTCGAAGCGCTGCTGCTCGACGGCGAGCCGGCGCAGAACAACGGCAACTGGCAGTGGATCGCCTCGGTCGGCGTCGATCCGGCACCGGCCTACCGGCGCATGTACAACCCGGCGCTCCAGGGCCGGCGCTTCGATCCCGAGGGTCGCTACGTGCGCCGCTGGGTCCCGGAGCTGGAGGGTGTGCCCGACGGCAGGCTGTGGGAGCCCTGGCGGATGACCGAGGCCGAGCAGCGAACCGCCGGCTGCCGGATCGGGCACGATTACCCAGACCCGGTGGTCGACCACCAGCATGAGCGGGCTCGTGCCCTGGAGCGCTACCGGATCTCACACCGCGCCGCCCCGTAGCGTTCTATGGGTAGTGACCCTGCCTCCCTTCCAGGCGCTGCTCGATGCCCACGGGCGCGACGTGCACCGCTTCCTGCTCGCCACCGCCGGCCCCGGCGCCGCCGAGGACTGCTTTCAGGAAACCTGGCTGGCGGCGCTGCGCGCCTATCCCCGGCTGCGCGAGGCGAGCAACCTCAGAGGCTGGCTGCTGACGATCGCCCAGCGCAAGGCGATCGACCACGTCCGGATCGCCAAGCGGATCCCGATGCCAGTGGCCGCGGTCCCGGAGCGAGCCGCGCCGTCCCCGCCCGGCCTCCCCGACGAGCCGCTGTGGGAGCGGGTACGGGAGCTGCCGCCCAAGCAGCGCACCGCGGTCGCGCTGCGCTATGTCGCCGACGCCTCCTATACGGAGATTGCCGAGGTCATGGCCACCAGCCAGGAGGCCGCGCGGCGCAACGTGCACGAGGGACTCAGACGACTGCGAAGGGAGCTTGAGCCATGATCGAAGAGGACCGTGTGGAGCAGCGGCTGCGTGCCGCCGGAACCGAGGAGATCGCCGGCGGGCCGCCGGACCTGGAGTGCGCGGCGCGGGCCGCGGGGCTGCTGGACGTGGCCTACGCCACCCACGAGACCCCGGTGGGCAGGCTGCTGCTAGCCGCCACCCCCGGCGGCCTGGTCCGGGTCGCCTACCTCGACGGAGAGCCGGACGAGCTGCTGGCGCAGCTGGCCCGCCGGATCTCGTCGCGGGTGCTGGCGGCGCCGCGCGCACTGGCCGAGCCGCGCCGCCAGCTCGACGAGTACTTCGCCGGGCGCCGGCGGAGCTTCGACGCGCCGGTGGACTGGCGCCTGATCCGGGGCTTCACCCGTCGGGTGCTGGAGGTCACGGCCGCCATCCCCTACGGCAGCGTGGCCACCTACAAGGGGGTGGCCCGGCAGGCGGGCAGCCCACGCGGCTCGCGCGCTGCCGGCAACGCGCTCGGCGCCAACCCCCTGCCGATCGTGGTCCCCTGCCACCGGGTGCTGGCCAGCGGCGGCGGCCTGGGCGGCTACACGGGCGGGTTGGAGCGCAAGCTGGCCCTGCTGGCGGTGGAGGGAGTGCAGGTCGCCCTCCGACGCTAGAAGTCGCGTGGGGCGGGTAGGCCTTTCCCGTGGATCCCCTGCGTCCGATCCGCGCCTTCGATCGCCTCCAGCAGCGCCACCGGGGGCTGGCGATCCCGATGGCGGTGGTCAAGAAGTTCGGCGATGACCAGGGTGGCAGCCTGGCGGCGCTGGTCGCCTACTACGCGTTCTTCTCGCTGTTCCCACTGCTGCTGGTGATGGTCACGATCCTGGGCTTCGTGCTCCAGCACGACTCCCACCTGCAGACGAAGATCAGCGGCTCGGTACTGAGCCAGTTCCCGATCATCGGCCCGCAGATCGGCAAGAACCTCACCGGCCTGCACGGCAACGTCGTCCTGCTGGTGCTGGGCCTGATCACCTCCCTGCTGTCCGGTCTGGGCATCACCCAGGCCGCGCAGAACGCCTTCGATCGCGTGTGGGCGGTGCCGTTCAAGGAGCGCCCGGATTTCGTCCACGCCCGGCTGCGTGGCCTTGCGCTGCTGGCCTCGCTCGGCCTGCTGTTCATCATCGCGACCGTGGCGACCGGACTGGTCAGCGCGGCGCTGCCCGGGGCGCTGGCCAAGATCGGCGGGATCATCGTTTCCCTGGCGCTCAACTACGCGCTGTTCCTGGCCGCCTTCCGGATGATGACCGCGGCGGTGATCGGCACCCGCTGCCTGTACGTGGGGGTGGTCGTCGCCGGGACGTTCTGGACCCTGCTGCAGCTGCTCGGCGGCTACTACCTCAACCACGTGCTCAAGCACTCAACCGGTGCCTACGGAACCTTCGGACTGGTGATAGCGCTGCTGGTGTGGCTGCACCTGGGCGCGCAGCTGACGCTCTACGCCGCCGAGGTCAACGTCGTCGTCACCCGGAAGCTGTGGCCGCGGAGCCTGATGGGGCCCCCGCAGTCCGCCGCCGACCTTCAGACACTGACCGCGCTGGCCAAGGTGGAGGAGCGCCACGAGCACGAGCAGGTGGACGTCGAGTTCCGGCCGTCGGGCTGAGCGCTCAGTGCTTGCGCGCGTGTGAGCGACGGTGGCGAGGACGCGCCGTGATCGATGTGACCGTCGTGAACGAGCCTTTCCGGCCGGCGACGGTTACGTCGACCTTGACACGCACACTCAGGCGCGGTCCCGCGCGGAGGGCGCGCTTGCCGGCGAGCGTGAAGCGAATCCTGATGCGGCCATGCGTCCCGGGGCGCAGGACCACGGTCCCACTGCCGAGCAGCAGCGCCTGCTTTGATTTGGTCCTTCTGGCAATCGTGCCGGAGGCCGCATAGAGCCTGATCTTGATAGTGCACTTGCCGCTCACGGCGGCCGGACAGGTGGCGCCAATACTCGAGTTGCGAGGATCGAGCGGCCTCACCGGGACGAGGTTGCGAGCAACGAAGGCGATGTGGCCAGGGCCCGAGGTTTGCCCGCCACCGTGGTGCAGAACTCCACCAGGAGGCTGACCGCTGCCGCCGCCACCCGTGCCGCCGGTGCCTCCACCAGTGCCACCCGCGCCCCCACTCCCGCGGTCCTCGCGTGAGAGAAGGAAAAAGGCGTTGCCGGTGCTGCTGTACTGCGAGTACTGGTACAACACGCCGCCGGAGGGGGCGACTGCCATGCCCTGAAATCCCGCGGCGTAATAGGTGCCGTTGCTGGCTGGCAGCTCGCTCACCGTAGGCATATCGCTGTCGAAGTGAATGCCGGTCGCTGTTGCGGTGCCGGTTCGCACGAAGGACGCCCTGGAAAAGTGGATGTTCTGGTTGGTGCATGCTTGGTCGTGATCGCTTTGAGCGTAAAAGGCGACGGCCACGGTGCTGCCCGCTGAGGCTAAGGGAGCGGGCATAAATTACGCGCAGGATTCTGGGTGGGTCGGTAGAACAACGGGTGCGTGCGTGATGTTGAGGCTCAGATCGCGGAGCGTTTCCGGTTGTTGGGGCCG
>JAABUY010003937.1_pt1 | contig 15940 bp, 13 predicted proteins | sample 5560271 | NCBI WGS metagenome assembly JAABUY01 (sample SAMN10711886, study PRJNA513374) | rock metagenome | isolation source: Antarctica rocks | place: Antarctica: Victoria Land, University Valley
TCCAACGCCTGGAACAACGCCAAAACGGTACAGCAAGCCCCGCCCAACCCCGAGCGGCCTGAACCCCTGACGAACTATCGAGCGAGACCACTTAGTCAGATCCCCCGGATACGCCGAGCCTGATCCACCACCGCTTCCGCTACTTGCTCCCGCCCCGGAACCAGTTGCACTGCCACTGGAACTGGTAGAGCCGCTGCCACTGCTGCAGGCTGTCGCCAGTAGCGAGCCAGCAACCAGCACAGCAGTCAACGACGCCTTGCTGTTCATCCAGAAACCTTCCGGGAAGGGCCCACATTGACGACTGATGGTCGGGCTAGTGGTTGACGGTCGAGTATGTCCACCTTGATGACTAACCCAGGGATTGTCAAGCCTTGAGAGGTTTCCTCTGCCACCCTCGGGTCTGCATACCCAGTGGACGTTGCTGCCGTCGTAGTCGGCACACCGTGAATGGAACTAGGGTCAGCGCCATGGCAGGAACCGGCTCGTTGGCCTACGGTGCCCGCGGCGTGATATCGGTAAAACCGTGAAATACGAATCCCGACGGTGGTCCGTACACATTTGTCCATTCTGGGTGCTGCCATGACAGCCACAGCGAATATTTTCGGTTCCACCGCCGAAGGGGGCGCCGGCCGCCGACCACCGCTGACCACGCGACCGTTGATTTCGCCGAGCTTCGCCGGACAGCAGAATCGGGAACGGGTACTGCAGACCCTCTACGACGTCGGACCGGTTTCTAGAGCCGAACTGGCCCGCATCTCTCAGGTCACCAAAACGACCATCGGATCGATTGTGCAACCGATGCTCGAGGTTGGCGTGCTGGTAGAGGGCCCACGCCAACCCAGCGGTTCCGGGGGCGGAAAGCCGGCTCGACCGTTGTGGTTTTCACCGACCGGGCGACCGGTCGTTGCCGTGCACCTATTGCCCGGAAGGGTCCGCGTGGCGTTGGTAAGCCCAACCGGCGTTCTGCTATTGCGATCCGTCTCGAAATATCCGACCAACACCCGTGATCAAGACCTGATCACCGACAGCATCGCATCGTGCATCGAGAAGGTGCTTCCCTCGGAAGGCGCACCCGTTCTGGGCGTGGGAGTTGCCGTGGGTGGCATCGTCGACACCGACGCAGGTCGAATCGTCGAAGTGAATCTGGCGCCAGGCCTTTCCGGCCTGAACCTGGGACCGCTGCTGTCCGAGCGTCTACGGTTGCCAGTCAATGTCGATCACCACCCCCGCGTTCAAGCCATTGGCGATCGGTGGTTCGGGTCCGGTCGACAAATGACCTCGTTCGCATCCATATATTGCGCCGAAGCTATCGGGGTCGGGTTGCTGATCGACGGCGCCATCCACCGCGGCGCGGCCGGAGCAGGCGGAGAACTCGGACACACCATCGTCGACCACGACGGCGAACTTTGTCGGTGCGGTCGCCGCGGCTGCTGGGAGACCATCGCCACCCACCGTTGGCTTCGACGCGAAGCCGCCGCCGCCGGCCTACCCTCAGCCAGAACAATGACAGCTCGACCACTGGCCCGGCTCGCCGAAAAAGATCAACCCGGCGCCGCGGCGCTGCTAAATCAGTATGCCCGCAACGTAGCCGTCGGCATCATCAACCTGCAACAAATTATCGCTCCCGGCCTGTTCATACTGCACGGCGACATCGTCAAAGGCGGCGACGACTTCCGCGCCAACATCCAGCGACACGTATCCGCCGGAGTGCCGCCGCACCCCGGCGGATCACCCGAGGTGACATTCGCTCAGCCACGCGACGACGTCACCCTGCTGGGCGCCGCCGGCTTAGTACTGTCACACTCACTGAATTTACTGACCTGAAGTCGGTTCGAGTCAACGCCTTGGCCACTGGCCATCTGCCGTAGCGTCCAGGGCGCGTGTCGATGAGTTCATCGCGGTCCTCGCCGCCCACCAGACGGCACTCGAAACCGGCGACGGCGCTCCGGTACCGCAGTGTGGACTGGGCCGCGACCAGCCCACACAAGAAGGACGCCGTGCGGCAACTCGCACCGCTCGCCGACGCCATCGGCGATCGACACCCGTATTGACGAGCTGATCGCCAGAACCGAGTAGCTTCGAGCTTGGCTGATTCCGGCCACCCTGCGCCATTTAGCGTGGCGATAAGCCGCCAGATAATTTGGCAATTCACACCCTCGACGACATCGAAACCCGCATCGCAGAGCTGGTCGCCAGAACCGAGAAGCTCGAAGCCGGTCCCTGATTTGCATCGGCTGACCTGCGGTGTCACGTCGGGATGGGCATAGGTGATGGCGCTGAGCGCGAAACTGCGGGTTAGTACCTGTTGCTGTTAGTAGTGACCCTGGTCGAACGGGTCCTGCTGAGCTACATTCACTCAAATCGGCCGCAGATAACCGCTCAACCGGTTCTATGGGGTGTGCGGGTGTCAGCTGTCCGAACGCTGTTCGATCCGGCTCGTTGATTTTGACAGTCATCACGGCCTTGGTAATTGGCGCGGTTCCGGGCGGTGCCGCCGCGAGCATGCCTCCGCGGAGGCCGCTCTCACCGGTCTTCGGGACCGCCGCAACAACGTGTGAATTTGCACGATAAATGCCAACGTTCTTAGCGATCTATCTGGCCGTTTTTGGCGACTATTTGGCCGCCCTGGCGTGTTTCACGCTTAGACGCACCGTGGGTGCTCGAACTGAGGTACGAAAATGATGCCAAATACCTGCGGAAAAGCGGCCAAGTAACTCGCCAATTCACAACGGTACGGGCGGCGCCCGGTCGGCCGCTCGGGTCGCTGGACGTCCCGTGCCAGACTCGGTCTGTGGTGTCCGACCAGGCCGAGAGCGCGGCGACCGTTCAACTGCCGACCTGGGTGCAGGCGACCGCGGCGGAGGTTGACCTGGACCGGTTGTGTGAGGTGGTGGTGCAGGCCGACATCGCTGCTGCCTTCAGTGAGTACGAAGCGGACGAGGTCTTCGTCGCGGCTTTGAGGGCCAGTGTGCGGGAAAATCTCGGTGCGTTGCAGGCGGTGTTGTGCGGCCGGTTGGCGCTGTCGGATGTACGGCTCACTGAGGTGCTGGCCTTCGGCGCGGTGCAGGCCCAGCTGCGCATCCCGCAGTCCTCGCTGCAGCGCTCCTACCGCGTCGGTTTCACCGCGATGTGGGAGGAGTGGTCGCACCAGGTCGAGGCCCGGGCTGCGACAGCCGGGGTCGGCCTAGGGGAGGCCATCGCCGCTCTCTCCGAGCTTACCCGGACCATCTTTGCCTACCAGGACCGCACGGCGTCGCTGGTGGCCGAGACCTACATCCGGGCGGACGAGGCGCTCGGCCGCTCCCGCGCCCACGTACGCCAGCAGTTGATTAAGCGGCTCCTTGACGGTGACGACTCCGGAGTCGTGCCATCGGATCTCGTCACCATCGGCTACGACTTCGACGTCCATCACCTGGCGGTGCTGCTGCCTCAGGTCACCGAGGGCGCGGCGGGCCAGCTGCTGATCGGGCTTCGGGCCGCGACCCACGCCCGCCATTCTCTGGTTTACTCTATCTCGCTGCACGGCAGTGTCATCTGGCTCAGCCGGCCGACGGCGTGGACCCCGGCCTCTGTCGACGACCTGGCGCGGGTACTCGACAAGGCCGGGGTGATCGCGTCGGTCAGCGAGTCGGAGATCGCCCTCGGCGGCTTCCGGCGCAGCTACGACCAGGTCACCCGGATCGAGGACGTCCGCGCCGCCTGGGGTGTCGAGCGGGCTCCGCGGGTGATCCGGTACGCCGACGTCGGGCTGGAGATCCTGCTGCTGGCCGATGAGGAGACCGCGCGCCGGTTCGTCCAGCGCGAACTCGGTGCGCTCGCGGCGTCGAGTGCGGAGGGCGGCCGGTTGCGGGAGACCCTCGAGTCTTCGTTCCGGCACGGTAGCCACGTGGACGCCGCCAGCGCACTAGCCGTGCACGAGCACACCATCCGTAACCGTCTGCACCGGATCGAGGAACTGCTCGGGCACCCGGTGCGCGAGCGGCGGACCGAGATGCAGGTCGCGCTGCGCCTCGTCCGGATTCTGGGCGGTTACCTCTGAGGTGCCCCATTTTCGGGTGGCTCTTCGGCGGCCAGTAGGTCTCCGGCCCCCACCCTTGGGGCCGGTACGTCTCCCGCCAATACGGCGAAGACGCTCGCCGTGTCCTGACCGCCCCGGCCCTGCTGCACCGCCGTCTCGTAAATCTGTTTGGCGATCGCGAACAGTGGTGTGGGACTACGCATCTCGGCCGCGAACCGGGTGATGATGGCGATGTCCTTCTGGAAGGTGGACACCCGCATCGTCGCATCGTCGTATTCCCCGGTGCTCATCATCGGCCCTCGGACCTCGAACATCCGCGAGGTGCCGGCGCCGTCGCCCACCGCTTCTAACACTGTCGTCAGGTCGAGCCCGGCCCGCTCGGCGAGCAGCAGACCCTCGGCGGCCGCCACGTTGTGCACCGCGACCAGAAGGTTGGCCACGAGCTTCATCTTCGTCCCGTTGCCGAACGCGCCGAGATCGTGAACCCCACGGGTGAATGCTTCCAGGACAGGAAGGGCCCGAGCCTTGGCGGGACCCGGGCCGCTCAGGTATGCGACCAGGTCGCCGTCGCGGGCCTGTTGGCCGGTGCCGCTCATCGGACAATCAAGCAGGGTGCCGCCCAACTCGGACAGACGCTGAGCTGCCATGACTTTGGTGCCCAGTGCCAGGGTGCTGGTTTCGATCACCAGCAGATCCGGACGGCCAGCCGCGACGAGCCCGGCGTGGCCGAAGAGCACCTCGGTGAGCGCTTCCGCGGTGGGCAGCGAGGTGATGATCACATCGGACTTCTCGCCGACCTCCCGAGCCGAGTCGGCGGCGAGTCCGCCCTGGGCGAGGTGAAACTCGACCCGGTCCGGGTCGGTGTCGAAGCCGTTGACGGGATAGCCACCACGCAACAGGTGGGCAGCCATCGCCGAACCCATCACGCCTAGCCCGACGAACCCCACCGATCCGCCGGTCACCGCGGGACACCTTCCACGTCCTGCAGAAAGGTGGTCAACGCCTGGTCGAAAAGCTCAGGCTCTTCCAGGACTCCGGCATGTCGGCTGTTCTCGAGCCAGAGGAGCCGGCTTCCCGGGATGTCGACCGCGAACGCCTCGGCGGCGGCGACGAATGCCGGGCCATCGGACCGGCCGCAGACCACCAGTGTCGGGGCAGAAATGCGTTGGCCCGACTCATCGGCGTCGCACAATAGATCGCAGGTAGCGGCATAGCCTTCCTTGTCCGAGACGAGGAACCGCGCCCGCTCGGCCTCGACGAGTTCGGCCGGTGCGGCCGGGCTGAACCAGGTCTGCATGGTGGGCTCGGCCAACGGACTCAGCCCCTGCTGGCGTGCGAGCGCAGCTCGGCTGCGCCACATCTCACGCATCGGCTCGGGGTAGACGGCGACCGTGTCGACCAGGCTCAGGCTGCGGACCTGATCCGGGTAGGCCGCGGTGAAGGCCTGGGCGACCAGCCCGCCGAGGGAGGCCCCGACGAGATGTACCATCGCCCAGCCATTTGCGGACAGAAGCGCATTCAGGTCAGCAGCGAGCAATGTCGCCCGGTCCGGTACGGCCGCTCCGTTTTCGCCGTGTCCGGGCAGGTCGTACGTCAGCAGAGTATGACCGTCGATCTGGAGCAGCCGCCAGAAAGATCGGTCGGCGCCGAGCGGATGAATCAGCACCACGGGTGGACCTTCGCCGCGAACCGTCAACGGGGGGCTCACCTGAGGGTTCCGCGATCGGTCAACACGATGCCCCCGTCGGGCGGTGGCGGTGGCGTCCGCGCCACGTTCATCACCATGGCCAGGGTCGTGTAGTAGCCAAGGGTTGCGACCAGCTCGACTATCCCGACATCGGCGAATAACGCCAGGCAGCGCGCGTACGCCGCATCCGAGACCGCGCCCGTCCGGTCCAACTCGTGCACGAAGGCCCACACTGCGGAGAGTGTCTCATCCATCTCCGGCGGTTCCTCGTCGCGTGCGATTGCGGCGACTACCGACTCTGGGATTCCGGCCTGCTCGGCCAGCGGCCGGTGGTGGCCCCACTCGAATTCCTGGGACCAACGGCGTGCCACCAGCAGGATGGACAGCTCCACGACGCGGTGCGGCAGGCGGCTGTCGAAGCGTAGATGGGCGCCGACATGCTGTAGCCGGGTCATCAACTCGGGGCTGCGCAGCAACGGGATAAACGGCCCGAACAGCGCTCCGCGTGGCCCGGCAGCGATCTCGCGGACCGCGGTGAGCTGAGTCGCGGTGAGCTCGTCGTCGGACGGCAGCGGCAGCCGGTCCGGACCGATACTGCCGGACCCCGGCACGATCTCAGGCATGAACGGCCTCGGCCGACGACCCCGCGGCGATCGCGGCATCGACGCGCGACATCACCTCGGTGGCCATCAGCTCCATCGATCGCCTCGCCAGCACGGGATCCACCCAATCCAGGCCCGCGTAGACGATCTCCCCGAACTCGCCGACTTCCTCGCGGAACTCCAACAGCCGCGCGGCCACTTCGTCGGGTGTCCCGGCGATCACTAGGCGCTCCAACACATTCTCCAGCGTCACCTCATGGTCCGGCTGGTCCCGTGCGGTCTTGAACAGCTCCAGCCGCCCGATCTTGCGCATCTTGTGCAGCATCTGCTGGTAGTAGAAGCGATATGGGCTGTCATCGTCGTCGACGCCGTACCGGCGGGCGGTCGCTGCGTCGTCCGCGACGAAGATGGTCCGGGCGATCCGCCAGTCGGCGGGATCCGCGGTGAGGCCGGCCGTGGCCTTGCCCTGCACGTAATTCGGCCAATGCGACGCGACCCACTGCGGCAACAGGAAGTTGGCCGAGAGGGGGTGGAAGTCCCTCTCACCCATCGCGATGACGCCCTTGGAGAACGGGGCGACGACGGTTCCGACGATTTCCGGGCGCGGGCGCTGCAGCGGCTTCTGCACCACCCCGACGCCCAGTTCGAGATCCATCGTGGTGGCTGTGGTGACGCGATAGCGGTTGCCCGGGAGATCGATGTCGTACGGTGGCTCGTCCGACCACAACTTGAGGATGACGTCCATGGAGTCGGCGAACATCTTGTTCCGGTCCTCGGCCAGGATGCCCAGCACCTCCGCATCGGACGGCAGCGCGCCGGGACTCACGCCAAGGATGAACCGGCCGTCGCTCAGGTGGTCGAACATCGCCGACTGGGCCGCGACGAGCACCGGGTGCAGCTGCGAAAGGTTGGTGGTGCCGGTGGCCAACTTGATCTGCGTGGTCTCCGGGATCAAGGTCGCCAGGAAGAGCAAGCTGTTGGTCACGTTCTCGTGGCGGTCGGTCAGGTGTTCACCGATGAACGCGTCATAGAAGCCGAGTCGGTCGGCGAGCAGCACGGCTTCCCGGTCCTCGCGGAGCGTCTCCCGCCATTCCCGGGCCAGCGGATGCATCGGCATGGAGAAGTAGCCCAATCTCACGGCAACCAACTTTCGTCGTCGGACCGGCGCACCGGGATTCCGCGTCAGGGTGAACCGATGTTTAGTCAACGACGGGAAGGGGCCGCAGCGCACTGGTCGTCTTCGTCAACCTGGCGCCCGGCTGATCACGTGTTGTGTCAATCGGGGGCTGCGCTGCCCGTCGGAAGCTGGTGTTGGCTAGATTCCGACAGGTTTCCGATGACAGGTATCGACACCACGGGCTCGCAGAGTTCATGCCGAACGACAGTGCGCGGGCCGGTTCGGCGTCGTGTACTGAGTACTCGCCGGCCCACAACAAACTGCTCATCACCAGGCCACGGATCGGAGTACGCATGGCATCGGAAGCGGCTACTGCGGCGCCCGGGCTCGACCCGGTCGACTCGGTGTCCTTCCGACGCGTGGTCGGGCACTTCGCGACCGGCGTCACGGTGATCACCACCCGCGCCGGGGACAACACGTTCGGGATGACCGTCAGCTCCGTGACCTCCCTTTCGGTCGACCCGCCGCTGATGCTGGTCTGCCTGAACAACGCGGTTCCGACGATGAAGGCGGTCGCCGAATCGGGGATGTACGGCATCAACATCCTGCGCCAGGGCTCGGCTGAGGTGGCGCACCAGTTCGCGGCGCCCAGCGCGGATAAGTTCCGGGGCATCCCGCTCGACCAGGGCAAACTCGGGATCCCCCTGCTCGCCGATGCCCTCGCCCATCTCGAGTGCCGGGTGATCGAGCAGATCAGCGGCGGCACACACACCATCTTCGTCGGTCAGGTGGTCGGGGCAGAAGCGCGTGAAGGTGATCCGCTGGCCTACTTCCGCGGCGGGTTCGGCCGACTCGAGTTCGACCGCGATGACCAGGTATACCTTCGGGCCCGCGGGCGGGTGCTGAGCCGCCGGTATCCCGCCGACACTGCGGTCAGCCTGGACGACCTGGCCTACGAGCTCGATGTCGAGAAAGCAAGTGCCTTCTACGCTCTCACCCGGCTGGCCGTCGACGGGCTGGTCCGTCGCGATCCACATCGCGGGTATGTGGTGGTGCCGTTCGACGTGCGGAACTCCGACGAGGCGTTCGACGCCCGCACAGCGATCGAAGTCGGTGTCCTCGAGGCGGTCGGACAGAGCCTAAACGACGGGCAACTCGCGGTGCTGCGCAGCCGTTTCGAGGCAATGGCCGCCTTGCTGGTGGACGACCGGTTCGTCAGCTTCGATCGTTATCTCGATGCGAACTACGCCTTCCACGGGTACATCGTCGGGCTAACTGGGAATCGCGCGTTGTCGGCCGCATTCGAGGTGCTGAGCCTGCGCGCCGTGATGGCCCGCAGTTTCGGCGCCACACCAGTCACCTCTCAAGGCTTCGTCGAAGTGCAACGCGAGCTGACCGAGGCCATGGAGCGCCGGGACACCGAGGACTCGAAGCGGGCGATCGCGGCGTACGGCGACCTGGCCAAGTTGCGCGTCCACGAGATCCTGGCCGAGACCGGCGGTCAGCTGTGACGGGCCCGCTGCTCGACCCTGTGACGCCGCGCGCCCTGATGACCGGCATCACCAAACGCTTCGGAGCGCTCACCGCGAACCACCATGTCGACCTGACGCTCCGGGCGGGCGAGGTGCACGCGCTGCTCGGCGAGAACGGCGCGGGCAAGTCGACGTTGATGAACATGCTGTTCGGGCTCTACCGCCCGGACGAGGGCGAGATACGTCTGCGCGACGAACTCGTCGAGCTCGGCTCGCCCAGAGACGCCCTGGCCCGCGGGGTAGGCATGGTCCACCAACACTTCATGCTGGTACCGGATTTCACCGTGGCCGAGAACATGGTGCTGGGCGGCGCGCGGTCCGGCCGACTCGGGATGCGTCGCCGAGGTATCACCGCGATTGCCCGAGATCTGCTGCAGCGTCACGAGATCGACCTCGACCCAGCCACCCCCGCCCGGCTGCTCACGGTCGAACAACAGCAGCAGGTAGAGATTGTGAAGGTGCTGCACCGCGGCGCCGACCTGCTCATCCTCGACGAGCCGACAGCCGTTCTGGGGCCGATCGAAATCGACCGACTGTTCCGGACGCTGCGCGGGCTCTGCAGTCGCGGCGCGTCGGTCGTGGTCATCACTCACAAGCTGTCCGAGGTGCTCGACATCGCCGACCGGGTCACCGTGCTCCGGCGCGGCGAGCTCACCACCACCGCCGAGCGGCCGGACATCAACGCCGCCTCGCTCGCCGTCGCGATGTTCGGGCGCGAGCTGCCCCCGTTGCCCAGCCGGGTCGGCGCGACCCGCTCCCCAAAATCCGCGAAATCGGCTGCGGTGCTTGAGGTTTCGGGATTGTCGCGGCCGGCCCAGCGCGGCTCCAGTGCATTGGAGGGGATCAGCTTCCAGGTGCACGCCGGCGAGATCGTCGGCGTCGTCGGGGTCGAGGGCAACGGCCAGACCGAGCTGATGCGGGTGCTGTCCGGCTTGGAGCCGCGGATCGGCGGTCGGATCCACGTGAATGGCCGACCGATGACGTCGCTCGATGCGCGCGAGCTACGCGCGGCCGGGGTCGCCGTGATCACCGACGACCGGCAGCGCTTCGACGTCTCGCTGGCCATGACGGTGGAGGAGAACCTGGCGTTGGTTGACCTCCCGGGTGGCCGATTCGTCCGCGGCGGGCTGATCGACCGGCGACGCCTGCGGGCCTGGGCCACTGCGCTGCTCCAAGAGTTCGACGTCCAGCCGCCGAATCCCATCACGCGGCTGCGCCGGCTCTCCGGCGGCAACCAGCAGAAGGTCGTCGTCGCGCGCGAGCTCTCGTGGGGCCCGGCCCTGGTACTGGCCTCGCACCCCACTCGGGGGCTCGACCTCGGGGCCAGCGATTTCGTGTTCCGCCGGCTCGTCCAGCTCGCCGAGAACGGTGGGGCCGTGGTGCTGAACTCCGGCGACCTGGACGAGATCTGGGCGATCGCGGACCGGGTGATCGTGCTGTACCGCGGCCGGGTGTCCCTGGACGCGCCGATCAGCGAGCTCACCCTGGAAGCGGTCGCCCACGCGATGACCACCGGCACACCAGTCGAGGCCGGTGCCCCGTGACCCACACCCGCACCGACCTGCCACGAACCAGCAGCCCGCCCCAAACCAGGGTCGCCCGGCTCGGTTCGCTGCGCGATGTGGTGGCCTTCTTCGGCGCGCTGCTCGTCGCGTTCGCCCTGACCGCCGGATTGTTCGCCGCGCTCGGCGCCAACCCGTGGGACGCGTTCCGCGCCATCGCCACCGGGGCCTTCGGATCCTCGTACTCCATCCGTCAGACCATGTACGTAGCCACGGCTCTCGGCTTCACCGCGATCGCGGCACTGTTGCCGTTCCGAGCCGGAATCCTCAACGTCGGCGGGGACGGGCAGTTCGCGCTCGGGGCCATCGCTTCCACCGCAGTCATCTTCAGCCTGGGCTCTGCCGGCGCCGCAGTGATGATTTCGCTGGCCGTGATCGGAGGAGCGGTGGCCGGTGCTCTCTGGTCCGGTCTGGCCGGGTGGCTCCGGGTCAAGGCCGGGGCCAACGAGGTCATCGTCGGCCTGATGCTCAACTTCATCGCCGCCCTGCTGGCCGACTACGTGATCTCCGGCAAATGGGCCGATTCCCTTGCCCCGCAGACGAAAAACCTTCCGACGACCGCGAACTTCCCGTCGTTACCCGGCGTCGGGGGCAACTATGCGACGGGCGTCCTGGTGGCCGTCGTGGTCATCCTCGGCATCTGGTTGCTGATCGATCGCAGCCGATTCGGATTCAAGGTACGGGTCGTCGGGTCCAACCCGGATGCCGGGCGCCGGGCCGGCATCGGCTTCAACCGGGTGGTGCTCGCGGTGATGCTGATCGGCGGCGCCTGCGCCGGGCTGGGCGGGGTCATCCAGGTGACGAGTGTCGACCACGCGCTGATCTCCAATCCCGCGCAGAGCTATGGCTACACCGGTATCGCGGTTGCCCTGCTGGCCGGTCTGCGGCCGATCCTTGTCATCCCGGCGGCGCTGTTCTTCGCCGCGCTGTCGGTCGGCGCCAACTCGCTGCCCGCGGTTACCGGAATCTCGACCTCGGCATCGCTGATCGCGCAGGGCATTTTCGTCATCGGCCTGCTGGCCGCCGGTGTCATCCGAATCAAGAGTGCGAAGGAATCATGACCGGCAGCGACCCTCTGATCACGATCCTGTCGACGGCGGTACTGCTCGCCGTCCCCGTGCTTTGGGCCGCGTTGGGTGAATTGATCGTCGAACGATCAGGGACGCTAAACATCGGCGTCGAGGGCGTGATGTTGATCGGGGCGATCTCCGCCTCGTTCGTCCTCCACGCCGGTGGCAGTACTTTCGTCGCGGCGTTGGCCAGTCTGTCCGCCGGGGCACTCTGCGGCATGGTGCTGGCCTACCTGTACGTCGTCCGACGGACGGATCAGATCGTCACCGGGATCCTGTTCAACCTGATCGCTCTCGGGTTGACCACCACCCTGTTCTCGCAGTTCCTCAACGGGGTCGGCCAAGTGCACACCGTGTCGACATACAAGATCCCGCTGCTCAGCAAGATCCCGATCATCGGACCGGCGTTCTTCGACCAGACGATCCTGTTCTACGTCGCGATCGTCGGTGTCGTCGTTGTGTTGTGGTTGTTGCACGGCACCTGGTTCGGGATGAACATCCTGGCCGTGGGCGAGAGTCCGTTGACCGCCGAGACCGCCGGTATCAACGTGGTCCGGACCCGATGGCGCGCCTTGACCCTCGGCTGCTCACTGGCCGGTTTGGGCGGTGCGGCGATCGTTCTCACGGCCAGCGGCGCGTTCCTGCCGAACATCACCAACGGGCAGGGCTACATCGCGTTGGCCATCGTGGTTCTCGGGCGGTTCCGGCCCGGTTGGCTGCTCGTCGGCGCGTTGTTGTTCGGTGTCGCCAGTGCTTTCCAGTTCCAGCTGCAAAGTTTGTCCTTCGCGCAGCCGATCCCCAAGCAGGTGTGGCTTGCGTTGCCCTACATCGCCACCATCGTCGCTGTCGCGTTCTCCCGCAGCGCACGCTATCCGGCGGCCGTCGGCAAGCCCTACGTTCCCATGTCCCGCGGCCAGTAGACGGCACGTAAACCGCACGACGTCGGGCGACACCGTCCACCGACGAGTCCAACAACTAAGGAGGTAGTGATGTCCCGCTCGGTCTTCTCCCGGCTCGCCGTCGTCGTCACGGCCGCAGCCACGGCGATCACGGTCGCCGCGTGCGGTAGCAGCAGTACGGCCGGCTCGTCCAGCAGCAGTGCGGCCGCGGCGACCAGCGGTGCACCGGCTTCCAGCAGCGCCGCCGATTCGAGCAGCGCAGCCGGTTCCAGCAGTGCCGGCATGTCGTCGGCCGCCGTCAGCGGCTCCGTCGGCACCAGTGCCAGCGCCGCGGTAACCAACAAGAAGGTCGCCGTGCTGACCTCCGGAACCGCCAACGACGGGTCGTGGGGTCAGGCCGTGACCCTGGGGGCCAAGGCCGCCGCCGCGAAATACGGGGCAGACGTCAAGATCTCCGACAATCTCGACACACCGCAGCAGTTCGCCCAGTTGGGCAGCGCCTTCGCGCAGCAGGGCTACGGCCTGGTCATCATCGCCAACGGAGCCGCGGCCAGCGTGGTCGCCGACCTCTCCGGCAAGTTCCCGGATGTCAAGTTCGGCGGCATCGCCCAGAACATCCCCGGCATTCTCGCGAACGCCCGGACGGTCACCCCCGTCTTCCAGGAAACCTCATTCCTGGCCGGCGTTCTCGCCGGGAAGATCACCAAGAGCAAGGTCGTCGGCACCATCGGCGGGTTCGACTTCCCGGTGCTGGACAACGAGATGGAAGGGTTCGCCCTCGGTGCCCGCTACGCCAACCCAAACGTGAAGGTGTTGCGCAGCTTCATCAACAGCTGGACCGACGCGACAAAGGGCCGAGCTGCCGCGCAGGCGATGATCTCGCAGAAGGCCGACATCATCTTCTCGGCCACCGATCAGGCCACTCAGGGTATGGCCCAGGCCATGCAGGCCGCGGGTACTGACAACTACGTGATCACCCAGTACGCCGACGACAACGCCCAGGCTCCGAAGACCATCCTGACCAGCGCGCTCTACGGACTCGGCGACATCACCGGACAGTTCATCAACCAGTACCTCTCGGGTACCTGGAAGAGCGACAACGTCTCGGTCGGGCTGAGCGAGATCGGCGGCTTGGCACCGTACTACAACCTCGACTCCGTCGTGCCTGCCGATGCGAAGGCCGCTGTGGCCGCCGCACAGAACGCGATCAAGAAGGGCTGCCTGAAGCTGCCGGATTCCGCAGCTCTTGGCAAGTCCGGATCCGCCGACGCGATGGACGTCGCCGCACTGGCCGCGGCCGCCAAGACCTGCAGCTGAGGTCATGGGGCAGGACCGGCACCCCGGTTCTGCCCCGTACCACCATCGAAACGCGGTCGTCCCGAACGAAAGAGGAGTCATGACGCAGTCCCCACGCACCGTGCACAACACCGAGTCCTGGGCATTCCCGAACTGGTACCCCAGCAGTTCTGCGGTATCCGCGGGGCCGTTCGTGTTCACCGCCTCCGCCAGTGCGATCGACTGGGAGAACGGCCTGGCCGATGCGGCCCGCACCCGCCCGGGCCTTCCCTACTCCTCCGGTCATCCGGTAAAACTACAGGTGCGGGAGACCTACCGACGGCTGCAGGATACGTTGGCGCAGGCCGGTTCCTCACTGGCCCAAAGTGTCTCGATCAACCAGTGGCAGCCGACCTATCACGGTGACGTCGAGCGGGCCGAGCGGCTACGTGATCCGTACACCCTGTTCTGGGAGCAATGGCGCAGCGTCGCCCACCCGTACATCCAGAGCCGGGACGAGTTCCTGCTCAGCGACCGGCCGACCAGTTGCCTGATGCCGGTGGACCGGTTGATCGGCGCGGACGAGCTGATCGAGATCCAGCTGGTGGCCCTGCGCGACGCGGCCGGGATTGAGAAGAAGGCATATGCGCACGACATCCACAGCCCGCTCGGTGGGTATTCGGTCGGGATGGAAGCCGGGCCGTGGGTGTTCAGCGCGGGCTTCATCGCCACCGACTTCGAGACCGGCCTGCACCCTAATGCCCGCGTACCGCAACACATTTGGTACGGCAACCAGGTCACTGCCGAGACCAAGGAGGTGCTGCGGCAGATCCGGCTGACCATGGAGGCATCCGGCGCCGCATGGGCGGATGTGGTCAAGGTCGTGCTGTACCTTACCCCGCTCGGCATCCAGAACATGCCGGCAGTGGATGAGGTCTGGGCCCAGGAGTGGCCGGTGGACCCGCCGGCCCGCGCGGTGATCCCGGTGTCGGGAATCGGCGGCGTCCGCACCGGTAACGTCGAGATCTACGTCATCGCAGCCCGTCCTGAGCTCGGTGCCCCGCGCGAGGTGGTGCGCACCAGCAAGGCCCTGGACCCGTTGGGCCACAGCGTCCAGGCCATCAGGTCTGGCCCGTTCCTGTTCCTGTCCACCCAACTCGGCCGCACGGCCGACGGGCCGTCCGCATCGGTCACCGCCGCTCGGAAGAACTTTACGCACACCGGCCGGCACATCACCGAACAGGTCCGCCGGATTCATGATGATGTCGCCGAGATCTGTTCCGCGGGCGGCACATCGATCGAGAACACGGTTAAGGTGGACGCCTTCCTGAGTGATTTCGCGAACCTGCCGGCGTTCCTGGATGCCTGGAAGAATCCGTTCACCGACGGCTATCCGGCGAGCGGCTTCTTCGAAGCACCGCCAGGTTCCCAGGAGATTCCCGGCCTGGACCTGACGGTCGACCTCGTCGTGCACATTCCCCAGGCGTGAGCGCGCCCGAGTTCGACGTTCGCGACGGGATGCGGATCCTCTGGGACGTCGCGCTGCCGATGGACGACGGAAATGTGTTGCGGGCGGACGTCTTCCTGCCCGAGACCCCCGGTCGCTACCCGGCCCTGGTCAGCTACGGCCCCTACGCCAAGGGCCTGGCCTTCCAGGAGGGCTACCCGACGGCGTGGGAAACGCTGGTCGCCAACCATCCCGACGTGGCGGCCGGCTCGAGCAACAAGTATCAGAACTGGGAGGTCGTCGACCCCGAGAAGTGGACACCGCACGGTTATGCCGCGGTCCGGGTGGACTCCCGCGGCTGCGGCCGTTCCCCTGGCATCGTCGATCACTTCTCCCGACGGGAGACCGCCGATTTCCGGGCCGCCATCGCCTGGACCGCGGAACAGGACTGGTCAGACGGACAGGTCGGGCTCTCCGGCGTCTCGTATTTCGGGATGAACCAGTGGCTGGTCGCCGGTACGCAACCCCCTGCCCTCAAGGCGGTGTGCATCTGGGAAGGCGCGAGCGACTTCTATCGGGACGCCTCCCACCACGGCGGGATCCTGTCCACCTTTTGGCAGCACTGGTACGACAAGCAGGTCAAGACGGTGCAGTACGGGCTCGGTGAGCGCGGCCCGCGGCACCCGGTGACCGGGCTCCTGGTGTGTGGGGACGAGACGCTGACCGACGAG
>JAABUY010003938.1_pt1 | contig 15935 bp, 11 predicted proteins | sample 5560271 | NCBI WGS metagenome assembly JAABUY01 (sample SAMN10711886, study PRJNA513374) | rock metagenome | isolation source: Antarctica rocks | place: Antarctica: Victoria Land, University Valley
CAGATCGCCCACCCCGGCCAGGTTGCCGTCGCGCAGCAGTACGCCGACGGCCTCGACCTGCCCGGCGGCGACCCGGTCGCGGCGGGCGCGCGCCGACAGGGCCGCGACCTCGACGGTGGAGGCGGAGACCATCAGCGCCGTCCGCCCGTCGGCCAGGTCGGCGCGCCACCCGTCGTACAGCTCGTCGACCATCGTCTCCCTGCTGCCGTCGCTGATCCGGTCATGCGCCTGGTAGAAGCCGATCGCGGACAACCGACCCTGGCGCAGCCCCAACGTCGCCGCCGCCTCGGCCGGGTCGGTGAACCGGTGCACCCGGTCCAGCTCGGTTGCGGCGCCTGCATGGGCGAGCAGGCGCAGGGCTCCGCCGGCCTCGACCGCGGACAGCTGCATCGGGTCACCGAGCAGGCGCACCACCGCGCCGGAGCTCTCGGCGAGGGTCAGCAGCCGGCCGAGCGCGGGGGTGCCGGCCATGCCGGCCTCGTCGACGAGGATCACGTCCCCCGGCCGGAGCTCGAGGTCCGCGGGAACAGGGTTCTCTGGGGACTGGGCCCGGTCGTGGGCGTGCAGGAGCTTGGCGATCGTGGTCGCCGTCACGCCGATCTCGTGGCCGAGGATCGACGCCGCCTTCGCTGAGGGGGCCACCGCGACGAGCCGCCGCCCGTCCGCCGTCAGCGCCGCCGCGGCCAGTTGCATCGCGGTGGTCTTGCCGGTGCCGGCCGGTCCGACGCCGACCACGAGCCGCCGGTCGTCGCAGACGAACGCTCGGGCCAGGTCGACCTGCCCGGCGTCGAACGCCCATCCATGCGTCGACTGGAGCCGGGCCTGTGCAGCGTCGAGGACCGGTCCGGCGGTGGCCGAGCAGGTGCGGGTTCGGGCCGCGGCGAGGAGCCGGTCCTCGACGGCGAGGATGAGCCGCTCGGACGTGTACCGGCCGGTGCCGTGCACGCTGTAGACGCTCTCCCCATCCCGGCGCTGCAGCGCTCCCGGGGCCGGGTTAAGCTCCGGCGCCGCCAGCGAGAGACACTCCCGGGCCAGGGCGCGGGCCGTCACCTCCTCGACCAGAGCGCCGCGGGCCTCCAGCGGCACGGCGAGGGGGCGGGTCAGCCGTTGGACCTCCGCGTGGACGTGCCACCGGTTCCACGTCGAACGGGACTCGGCCACGTTCTCGACGGCGGCCCGGACGAGGCCGGCCACCGCAGTCTCGTCGAGGTCCGGCGCCGGTATGCCGTGACCCACGACAGCGCGGGTCATGCCCTCAACGTCGCCCCCACCTCGGAAGGGGCCGCGCCGCAGCACCTCCCGAGCCTGGTCCATCCACTGCCGGCGGGCGTCCGCCCACGAGCGAGGATGGTCCTTCTCCGGCCGGTTTGCCAAGGTCGCCTGCTGGGCCAGCTGGTACTGGACGTGCCGCGGCGCGTCGTGGCCATGGGTCTGCCGGTAGTCCGCCAACGCCGCCTGGTAGCCCTTCTCGATTCCGGCCCGGCGCGAGGAGAACGCCGTCAGCAGTGCCTGCGGGATGCCGTCGATCTCCCGCACCGGCAGCCGCCCCCGCCCCACCTCGCGCGGAGCGAACTCGACGCCAAGCCGGGTCCGCAGCTCGTCCTCGATCGCCGTGTTGTAGGTCTCGCTGGCGCTGACCGCCATCGCGTGCAGCACCCGCAGATCCAGCGCCCGCCATTTACCATCCAGCCCTTGCACCTTCGCCGAGACCGCGACGTGCGTGTGCAGATTCGGGTCCCCGGTCCGCGAGTCCGGGTGGTCGAACGCCGCCGCGACGAGACCGTGCGTGTCGACCTGGGCGATCCCGGCCGCGCCGGTCCTCGTCAGCGCCGCGTGCTGCTCCACGTATGCGAACGCCCGCCGCCAGGCCGCCTCGTGGGCCTGCTCGACCTGCCGGCGGACCCGCTCGTCGCCCAGGGCCCACAGCACCGACACGGACTTGACCGGGGTGAAGACCAGGTCGACACCGGCCACCGGCTGCCGCGGCGGCTTCGCGACCCGGGCGACGAAAGCCTTCAGCTCGCCGTCATCGGCCGGATCACGCTGCTGTGTCTCACGGAAGAGCTCGGTAGCGACGTTCCACCGGACCAGATCCCGCTCCGGTCCCCGCTCCGGCCGGCGGCCATGCGCCTCATGGAACTGTTGGTATGCCGCGTCGAGGCGCTCGCGCCACGCGTCACCGGTGTGCTCCATCACCGGGTACCGGCGGCCGAGCCGAACGGACGCCTTCGCGTCCTCGAGCGAGGCTCCTCGCGCCATCGCGGAACGGATCCGGGTCTGCGCGTCCGGGTGCACGCCCTCCCCGAAGAGGGCCTTCATCTGCGCCTCGGACACCCGCCCGTCGACGCCCATCGCGACCTGGCCGGTGCCGATCCACCGTCCCGGTGGGTTCCCGTCGGCGAGGTAGTAGTCGCTCAACGCCTGGCCGCGCAGCGGCTGATGATCGCCGGACGCGACCTGCCGGGTCAGATACGTGTAGCCGTCGCCGGCGTGAAGCACGTGCACCGTCATCATCGCCGTCTCAGCCCTCCTATCGGAAAGGCTAACCGTTCAGTGTGACATCCGGTGAGGTCGAATACCTTGTGTTTGCAGCAGTTTGGACAATCCGACACCAGCCGACACACGCCGCTCCAGGCCGAACGGGACCTAGCCGGCCCGAGGCTCGAATGGCAGCCGTTCGGTCCGGTCAGGTCTCGCGATACCGTTTCGCCTCAGGCATTCCGCCTGGCGGTTTCGCCGCCGGGTCCCGAATACTTACGAGACGAGAAGTTCCTTTGAAGGTCACCCTTGACTCCACCGAACCTCTGGCCGACGCTTTGCGCGTGGTCGGCGCCCTCTACAACGTCAACCTCGCTGAAGTGCCAGCCAGCGACGACACCCCGCTCGCACAGCCGGCGCAGGGCAAGCGAGCCCGCGCCACCAGCGCGAACCCTCCTCGACGCACGAAGACGTCCACGGCCTCTACCGAGAGCAGGTCTCGCCGCCCGCGCCGCGTCGCGGCTGCCACCTCTCGCGACATACGGGCCTGGGCTCTCGCCACCGGACACGCCGTCAGCGACCGCGGAACCCTGCCGGCCGCCGTCAAAGCCGCCCACGCCGAGGCTCACAAGAGCTGACCGCGCCCGTGTGCGCCTCCTGGACCGAAGCATGCGAGTGCTGTCAGAAATCCAAAGCGCACCGGTGTGACTGATCGCCGGACCCGAGACCTTCCGTGCATACACGTGCCGACCTCCGGAAACACGAGTCAGTGGAAGCTTCAACGGGCGGACACACCTCTTGCACTCACTCGTGAAGAGGCCGCGAATCGCATCTGATGCGATCTCACCTTGGGTGACTGGATCGACGTTTGGACGCGTTGCTGCCGTGCCGGATACGAACCCCTGGGACGGGCGTGAGACTTCGAGTGCCGACGCTGACTGTCAATCCGAGGCAGAGCCCGGTGGTCGACTCGCGGCATCGAACTGGTCCGCTTGGGGGTCCAGACGTGCGCCTGGTACGAGGCCAGGCCAGCGGGTTGGTGGAGCCTGAACGCACCGACGGCGGCAGCTTGCGCTACGGCGCCAATGATCTGGACCAATTGCGCCGGACCGCACACCCGCTGGCGGCGAGTCTCAACCTCTCGACCTGGAGGCATAGAACGCCCACGCCCACCTGGGCGCGGAGAAAGATGAGCAGCTTGTGGCTGAAGACCGGAACGATCCGAGCGTGGAGGTTGTCGAAGCCGACCTCCTCGAACGACAACGGCCGCTGGACCCGAAGCCGCTGACCGAAACCGAGCTCATCGCCGCCGGAAACCTTGTCGACGAAGCCCACGGTCTGCACAAGGAAGCGCCGGTGCCTGACGAGAGCGACTACCCACGCGACCCCTCGTAGCTGTGCGTCGTCATGGCTGAGTGGCTCTGTCCGACTTTGCTCTCAGAGGTTGGTCGTGAGCAGCTTCCGGAGGCGGATGACGCTGGCTTCGTCGGCCGGGGTGTAGATGACGACATTGAGGTCAGGCTCACCGGAGGGCGTCAGTCGGTGATGTTCAAGAAGCAGATCTCCGAACAGCGAATGACGAAACCGCCGGTTGCGGGAGGTGAACGGTTCGATGTCGTGGATATCCCACAGACGGGCAAAGACTGCGCTGACGGCCAGGAGATGGCTCACCAGGGCGGAAAGGGAGGGATCGCTCAGTCGTGGGCCGGCCTCGGCCCGGAACTGGGCCAGAAAGTGGCGACTGTCGACTTCCCAGTCAGGCAGCAACGCGCGCACGTCGGGGTCGCTGAAAACAAGCCACAAGAGGTTTCGCTCGTCGGTGGGCACTGTTGCCACGTTGGGATAGAGAGCCTCGTATCCGTGGTTCCATGCGGCGATGTCCCAGCTGGAGGTGATGGCGTAGCTGGGGTAGGCGGCAAGCGCGTCGAGCAACCGCTGCACATGCTCGGGAGCGGCGCGAGTCGATGGCAGGTCGCCGAGGTTTGTCGAGGAATACCCAGCGAGTTCCAGGGCATAGGCGCGCTCGCGTACCGACAAGCGAAGCGTGCGGGCGATCGCCTCGAGCACCTGTCGGGATGGTTGGATGTCGCGGGCCTGTTCAAGCCATGTGTACCAGGTCATGCTGACGCCGGAGAGGAAGGAAACCTCCTCGCGCCGCAGCCCGTTCGTGGAGCCTCTAGGCAGCCGAGGTAGGCCGAGCTCGCCGCGCTGAACCTGAGCTCGTCGGGATCGAAGGAAGTCGCCCAGCTCACGGCGGCGGTCGGTGTCGTCGGCCATGCCCTTCACCTTCGCACTGCGAGCATCCTCTGGCCTAGCACCGGCACTACTAGTAGTGGCGGCGTCTGGTGGTCAGCCCGCTCACGGGCACATCATGAATCGCATCCGGTCGCAGACCGGGCTCAGCGCTGAGGAGACTCGATGAACGCATGGCAAGGCCCAGTTCGGGACGCTCCTTGGGACCTGACGGAGGATCATGGCCCCTTGGCGTCCGTGGACGTGAAGCCACGGAGCCGGTCGGTAACCGACGGGCTGGAAGCAGCGGGCGCTCGCGGACTCCTGCGTGGGATCGGGATGGGCGATGAGGACTTCACCAAGCCACAGGTCGGCGTGGCGTCGAGCTGGAACGAGATCACGCCCTGCAACCTCGGGCTGAGATCCTTGGCGGAGGCCGTCAAGAGCGGAGTGCACGCGGCGGGTGGCTACCCACTCGAATTCGGCACCATCAGCGTCAGCGACGGCATCTCGATGGGCCACGAAGGGATGCACCTCTCGCTTGTGTCGCGGGAGGTGATCGCCGACAGCGTCGAGACGGTGATGTTGGCCGAGCGACTCGATGCCAGCGTCCTCCTTGCCGGGTGTGACAAGTCGTTGCCCGGCATGCTCATGGCCGCCGCCCGGCTGGGGCTCGCGTCCGTGTTCCTGTATGCGGGAACCTCCATGCCCGGCATCGCGCGGATGTCCGACGGCAGCGATCGCGAGGTCACCATCATCGACGCGTTCGAAGCGATCGGCGCCTGCCAACAGAATCTGTTGAGCCGAGCGGACGTCGACGCGATCGAGCGCGCCTACTGCCCCGGAGCGGGCGGCTGCGCGGGCATGTACTCCGCCAATACGATGGCCAGCCTCGCCGAAGCACTCGGTATGGCCCTACCCGGGAGCGCGGCGCCGCCCGCGAACGATCGGCGACGGGTCATGCTCGCGCGGCGCTCCGGGCAGGTAGCCGTCGAGATGCTGCGGCTGGGCATCACAGCACGGGACATTCTGACCCGCCCTGCGTTCGAGAATGCCGTCGCGGTTCTGATGGCTCTCGGTGGTTCGACGAACGCCGTCCTACACCTGCTCGCGATCGCCCGAGAGGCCGACGTCGACCTCACCTTGGGCGACTTCGCCCGGATCAGTGCTCGCACTCCCCTGTTGGCTGACGTGAAACCGTTCGGCCGGCACGTCATGCGTGATGTCGACCGGGTCGGGGGCATCCCGGTGGTGATGCGGGCACTGTTGCAAGCCGGTCTCGTCGAGGGCGAGTGCCTCACCGTGACCGGGCAAACGGTGGGCCAGAACCTGGCGGAGCTGTCGCCGCCGGCGCCGGACGAGATGGTCATCCGGTCGCTGAGCGCGCCGCTGCACCGCAGCGGCGGTTTGACCGTGCTCACAGGATCGCTCGCCCCGGACGGCGCGGTCGCCAAGACTGCCGGCTTGGACACGGTGACCTTCACCGGACCGGCGCGAGTCTTCGACGGGGAACGAGCAGCGCTGGACGCGCTCACGTCGGGGGCTATCCGAGCGGGCGACGTCGCCGTCATTCGCTACGAGGGGCCCAAGGGAGGCCCGGGCATGCGCGAGATGCTGGCTATCACCGCCGCCATCAAGGGCGCCGGCATGGGCCGGGACGTCCTGCTGATCACGGATGGACGCTTCTCCGGCGGGACGACCGGCCTCTGCGTTGGGCATGTCGCACCCGAGGCCGCCGCCGGCGGCCCCATCGCCCTTCTCCGCGACGGGGACTCTATCGCCCTGGACGTCGCGGCCGCCACCTTGGACGTCGGAGTCGACGAGGCCGAACTTGGCCGTCGCCGCCAGCAGGGGCGGCCCCCCGCGCCGCGCTACACCCGCGGTGTGCTGGCCAAGTACGCCACACTTGTGGGGTCGGCATCGACCGGGGCGGTCTGCGGATCTCCGGAACCTCAGAAGTCCGCCAAATCCGGGCTCTAGTCCGGGCGCACCCCGGCGCGTGCTCGACCGCCAAACGCGTTGCACGGCATACCATCGAGTGAGAAGAGAGGAACTGGCCATGGCGACGGACGCGGCGAGCGCTCCCGGGACGGTGGAGGAGAACGACCTGAGGTCGGCGACCTCGAAGGTCGCAAAGAGGCTGATCTGGTTCCTGGCGGTCCTCTACTTCATCAACTACCTCGACCGGACGAACATCTCCTTCGCCGGGCCGAACGGGATGAACAAGGACCTCGGGCTGACCCAGGCGATGTTCGGCCTGGCCTCCGGGGTGTTCTTCATCGGCTACCTCCTGCTCGAGGTGCCGAGCAACATGGCGCTGCACCGGTTCGGGGCACGGCGCTGGATCGCCCGGATCATGGTGTCGTGGGGCATCGTCGCCACGGTCATGACGTTCGTGCCGAACTCGGGCACGCTCTACCTGCTGCGGTTCATCCTCGGCATCGCCGAGGCCGGGTTCTTCCCGGGGATCATCCTCTACCTCACCTACTGGTTCCCGCAGAAGGACCGGGCCCGCGTCATCGCGCTCTTCATGACGGCCATCCCCCTCTCGTCCGCCATCGGCGCCCCGCTGTCCTCGTGGGTGATCGACCAGGGTCGCGGGTTCCTGGGCCTGGCCGGCTGGCGCACGATGTTCCTCGTCGAGGGCATCCCGGCCATCATCTTCGGCGTCATCTGCTGGTTCTTCCTCACCGACCGCCCGGCGGACGCGAAGTGGCTCACCGGCGGTGAACGCGCCGCGCTCGCCGTCCAGATGGATGCCGACGAGTCCGGCAAGGAGGCCCGCTTCCACGTCTCCGTGCGGCAGTCGCTGACCCGGCCGCGCGTCTGGGCGCTCGCCTTCATCTACTTCGGCGGGGTCTACGGCCTCTATGCCCTGGGCTTCTTCCTGCCGACGATCATCAAGGGGTTCGAGGGCCAGTACGGCACGAAGTACACCATCCTCGAGCGCGGCTTCATCAACGCCATCCCCTACGTCCTCGGGGTGGCGACGATGCTGCTGTGGTCGCGGCACGGCGACCGCACCAAGGAACGGGTCTGGCACGTCGCACTCCCGCTGCTCATCGGCGGGGCGGCCATTCCGGTGACCCTGTACCTCGGCAGCCCGTTCGCCGCAATGGTGGCCGTGAGCATCTGCGCGATGTCGATCATGGCGTTCCTGCCCGTCTTCTGGGCGCTGCCGACGACCTTCCTCGCCGGCGCCGCCGCCGCCAGCGGGATCGCGCTGATCAACTCCGTCGGCAACCTCTCCGGCTTCGCGGCGCCCTACATCACCGGCTGGCTCGCCGACCTGACCGGAAACCAGAAGACCGGACTGTGGGTGGTCGGGGCGACGATGATCGCGGCCGCGATCGTCACTCTCGTCATCGGCGTGGCCCCCGACTCGGCACAGGCGCAGGCGCGACCCGCGGAGCGCTGACTGGCTTCTGGGCCTCGTGCCAAGATTGGCCGGTGACCGCTGCCCTGACGCTCCTGGCCATCGCCGCGGTGGTCGTCCTCGTCGCCGCGACGGCCCGGCGTCTCGGCGCGTCGGCGCCGTTGCTGCTCGTCGCCGTCGGCGCCGTCCTCTCCTTCGTCCCGGCCGTCCCCGAGGTCGAGGTCGGGCCCCAGGTGATCCTCCTCGGGATCCTCCCGCCCCTGCTGTATGCCGCGTCGATCCGCACGTCGCTCGTCGACCTCGGTGCCAACAAGCGGGTCATCGGGCTGCTCTCCGTCGGGCTCGTGCTCTTCACGGCCTTCGGGGTCGCCCTCGTCGTCTGGGAGCTCCTGGACGTCCCGTTCGCCGTGGCCCTGGCCCTGGGCGGGGTCGTCGCGCCGCCCGACGCCGTGGCCGCGACCGCCGTGGCCCGCCGGATCGGGCTCCCCCGGCGCATTGTCACCATCCTCGAGGGCGAGTCGCTCTTCAACGACGCCACGGCTCTCGTCGTCGTGCGCACGGCCATCCTGGCGATCGCCGGGGCGGTCAGCCTGGCGGAGGTCGGCGTCAGCTTCCTCACGGCGGCCGTCGGCGGCGTCGTCGTCGGCCTGGCCGTCGCGTGGGTGCTGGCCCGGATCCGGCGGGCCGTCACCGACACGACGACCGACACCGCGCTGTCCTTCCTCGCCCCGTGGCTCGCCTACCTGCCCGCCGAGGTCGTCCACGCGTCGGGTGTCCTCGCGGTCGTCGTCTGCGGGGTCCTCCTCGGGCACAAGGCTCCCGTGATCCAGTCGGCCCAGTCCCGGATGGCCGAACGGGTCAACTGGACGACGATCCAGTACCTCCTCGAGAACGCCGTGTTCCTCATCATCGGGCTGCAGGCGCACCTCATCGTCGAGGCCGTGGCGGCCTCCCCGTTCGGGCTGGGCCCCGCGCTCGGGCTGTCCCTGGTCGTCCTGTTCGCCGTGATGCTTCTTCGACCGGTGTGGATCCTCTCCTTCGGAGCGCTCCTCTGGCTCGTCCCCGGCAACCGTTATGGCCGCAGCTACTTCCGCACCGGCCTGGTCCTCTCCTGGGCCGGGATGCGCGGCGTGGTCACCCTCGCGGCCGCCTTCCTCCTGCCCGTGACCACCCCCCAGCGCCAGCTGCTCGTCTTCGTGGCCCTCGTCGTCACGGTCGGCACCCTGCTCATCCAGGGCATCACCCTGCCGTGGCTGGCCGCGTGGCTCGACGTCCACGGCCCCGACCCGCGCGAGGACGCCCTCCAGACCGCGACCGTGCTGCAGCGAGCCGTGGCACAGGGCAACGCGGAGCTGGAACGGAACGTCACGGCCGCCACCCCGGCGGCGATCCTCGAGCAGCTGCGGTTCGTCGGGCAGCGGCGGACCGACCTCGCGTGGGAGCAGCTCGGTGAGACCCGCGAGGACGAGCCCAGCCCGAACGAGACCTACCGTCGGCTGCGACGCGGGATGCTCGTCGCCGAGCGCGAGGAGGTGCTGCGGCTGCGCGACACCGGCACCGTGGACCACGAGGTCCTCGACGAGGTGATGCGCACGCTCGACCTCGAGGAGTCGATGCTCGCCGGGATCGAGGCCCGGACAGGCCGGCTGCAGCAACGGATGATCCTCACACCCGAGCCGCAGCGCGGGAACTGCGGGCACCTGCGCGACGCGCCGGTCTCCGCCGAACCGCAGACCCCCGAGGGCTGCGCCGGGTGCCTCAGGGAGGGTCTGACCTGGGTCAACCTGCGGCTCTGCCTCTCGTGTGGCCACGTCGGCTGCTGCGACTCCTCGATCGGCGAGCACGCGGAACGCCACCACCGGGGAACCGGTCATCCGGTGATGCGCAGCTTCGAGCCGGGCGAGGCCTGGCGGTGGTGCTACGTGGACGAGACCCTCGGCTGACCTGCATTCCCCGCAACGGTATGCCGTCCGACCGGGCCGCCGGGCCGCCGCGCGACCACCACTCGGGCGCCGTGGCCCGCTGGCCGGGGCACGGCATACGCCTAGGCTTGGACCGTGGCTGACCGCGCTCGGGTTCCTCTTCTCCTCGCCTCGGCCTCGCCAGCCCGGCTGGTGACCCTGCGCCGGGCCGGCGTCGAGCCCTCGGTCGTCGTCAGCGACGTCGACGAGAGCGCCGTCCTGCGGGAGGCGACCGAACGCCTCGGGCCGCTCGAGCCCGCCGACGTGGCCCTGCTGCTCGCCCGGGCCAAGGCCGAGGCAGTGGCGAGCCGGCAGACCGGCGCGCTGGTCCTGGGCTGCGACTCGGTGCTCGAGCTGGACGGGGAGGCCCACGGCAAGCCGGCCGACGCTGCCGAGGCGATCGCGCGCTGGCGCCGGATGAGCGGCCGGTCAGGGGTGCTGCACACCGGGCACTGGCTGCGCGACGAGCGCGACGAGGCCACCGGTGGGACGGGCGCGACGCTGGGAGCCACGGCCTCGACCACGGTCCACTTCGCGACCCTCACCGAGCAGGAGATCGAGACCTACGTCACCACGGGCGAGCCGCTCGCCGTCGCCGGCGCCTTCACCGTCGACGGGCTCGGCGGCGCCTTCGTCACCGGCATCGAGGGCGACCACCACAACGTCGTCGGACTGTCCCTGCCGCTGCTGCGCGAGCTGCTCGACGAGATCGGTGTCGGCTGGTTCGACGTGGCTCAGGGAGAGGCTCAGGGAGAGGCTCAGGGGAAGTAGATCGGCCCGTCGAGGTGACTGATGATCAGGTAGTTCTGCAGCCACCAGACCTGCTGCGCCAGCCCGCAGACGACCACGCCGGCCAGACCGAGCAGCCTCCACCGCCGCCACCGCTCGAGGTTGAAGAACCACGCGATGAGCAGGGTGAAGGGGAAGGCGAGGATGGCGTAACGCAGCCGCGAGGGGCCCGAGTTGGTGACGAGCAGCTGGTACGCCGGGTAGGCACCGGCCCAGGCCCAGATCTCCGGACCCCAGTGCCAGGTCCGATGCGTGAGCATGACCCAGGCGAACGTCACCACGGCCGCGACCCCGAGGAGCGCCCCCACCCAGCCGTAGGCATGCATGAGATAGGTCCACCACGACCCGATCTTCAGCTCGCTGTCGACCTTCCAGGCCTTCATGGTCTGGGTGTACCCATCGGGCGTGCGGGTCACCAGGGCGATGACCGCGGGCCACAGCCCGGTCAGTGCCGCCGCCTCGACGGCCAGGGCGCCGAGCAGGACCCGCTCCCGTTTGACAAAGGCGTCGCCCTCCCGGCGCCAGCGGACGAGGGCGTGGGCGATGATCACCGGTGCCATGGCGAGGACGACGTTGCGGCTCAGGGCCAGCAGGACGAGGGCCACCGCGACCCACCAGTAGCGTCTGGCCCGGACGAGCATGAGGACCACGACGACGAGCAGGATGGCCAGCGACTCGGTGTAGGTCGCCTGCAGGACCGGTGCGGAGATGAACGTGCAGAGCCCGACGACGGCGACGATCGCCTCCCAGCGCCCGACGGCCCGGTCGACGAGGCGGAAGAGCAGGACCATGGCCACGGCGCCGATCAGGGTCGCCAGGACGGCGCCCACGACGTAGAAGTCCAGGCCGGTCAGCCGCATGAGCACCCCGACGGTCATGGGGTAGAGCGGGAAGAACGCCCAGGGGTTCATGTCCACGGTGCCCTGGTCGGTCACCGGCAGCGTCGTCGGGTAGCCGTGGGTGGCGATCTGCTGGTACCACTGCCCGTCCCAGTTGCCCATGACGACCCAGTAGCCGGGGGCCTTGTCGGTGGGGAAGAGGACCCTCACGATCCCGTTGGGGGCGGGCAGCGCGATCTGCGAGCGCTGCACGATGAGGACGACGAGCACCGTGAAGACGCGGGTCGCGGCGTAGACCGCCAGCGGGAACCAGACCTCGAACCGCCGCCACAGGGGCACACCGACGACCGGCGAGGGCGCTGGCGCGTGGCGCTCGGCGGTGGCAACGGCGGACATGGGGCCCTCCTCGGGTCAGGGCCACGTGGCTGCGGTCCAGACTACGGGGTCAGACGGGGGGCACCGACCTGCGCCGCTCGCTGAACGCCCGATCCCGACGGGAGGCGTAGCGCAGCCGGTGGAGCAGCTCCGCGCGCAGCTCGTCGGCCTCGACGATCCCGTCGAGGACGAGGTCGGCGGCGAGCCGCTCGAGGTCGACGTCCTGCTCGTACTCGCGCCGCATCGCGGCCACGAACGCGTCCCGGGCGCCCGCGCCCTCGGTCGCCTCGACGTCGGCGATCTTGTTGGCGTAGACGGCGTTCACGGCCGCCTCCGGTCCCATGACCGCGATCCGGGCCGTTGGCAGCGCCAGCGTCGCGTCGGGCATGAAGCCCGGACCGCCCATGGCGTAGAGCCCGGCGCCGTAGGCCTTGCGGACGATGACGCAGAACTGCGGCACCGTCGCCTCGGCCACCGCGGACACCATCTTTGCGCCGTGCCGGATGATGCCGCCGCGCTCGACCACCGAGCCGATCATGAAGCCCGGCACGTCGGCCAGGTAGATGAGCGGGATGGAGAAGGCGTCGCAGAGCCAGATGAACCGGGCGGCCTTGTCGGCGCTGTCGGCGAAGAGGACCCCACCCTTGACGGCGGAGTTGTTCGCGACGATGCCGACGCTCTCGCCGCCCATCCGCCCGAAGCCGATGACGAGCTCGGCGGCGAAGAGTGGCTTGATCTCGAAGAAGGACTCCGCGTCAAGCAGGCCGTCGATGACCTCGTGGACGTCGAAGGGCACCGACTCGCGCTCAGGCACGGTATGCCGGGTCAGCGGCTTCGTGGGCTCCTCCGGCCCGTAGGAGGGTGGAGTCTCGCGCCACGTGCCGGGCACATAGGAGAAGTAGAGCCTGGCGAGCTCGATGGCCTCGACGTCGTCCTCGACGAGGAGGTCACCGCAACCCGAGACGGTGCAGTGCATCCGTGCGCCGCCCATCTCGTCGAGCGAGACCTTCTCTCCGACGACCATCTCCGCCATCCGCGGGCTGCCGAGATACATCGACGCGTTGCCCTCGACCATGATCACGATGTCGGTGAAGCTCGGGATGTAGGCACCGCCGGCCGCGCTCGGCCCGAAGAGGCAGCAGATCTGCGGGACCCTGCCGGAGAGCGCGACCTGGTTGTGGAAGATGTGCCCGGCCCCACGGCGACCGGGGAACATCTCGACCTGGTCGGTGATCCGCGCGCCGGCCGAGTCGACGAACCAGAAGATCGGTAGCTCCTCGCGCAGGGCCATCTCGGTCGCCCGGACCATCTTCTCGACGGTGCGCGCCCCCCATGACCCGGCCTTGACCGTCGGGTCGTTCGCGATGACGATCGCTGGACGGCCGTCGACCGTGCCCCGGCCGGTGACGACGCCGTCCGCGGGCAGCCCGGGGACCGTCGCGTTCGCGTAGCGCCCGTCCTCGACGAACGAGCCCTCGTCGAAGAGCAGGCCGATCCGGTCGCGGACGTAGATCTTGCCCTGCGAGTCGAGCTTGGCCCGCGCCTTCTGGGTGGCCTTCGCCGAGGCCTCGTATGCCGTGACGAGACGCTCGCGGACATCGGCGACCCGGGGGTCCTTCTCGTAGCTCATGAGCGGGCGCTCGGGTCGGTCGAGATCACGCGGGCAGCCCCAGGCCGCGGGCGATGACCATCCGCTGGACCTCGGAGGTGCCCTCGCCGATCTCCAGGATCTTGGCGTCCCGGAAGAAGCGGGCCACGGGGTACTCCTCCATGAAGCCGTTGCCCCCGAAGACCTGGGTGGCAATGCGGGTGGCCGTGACGGCCGCCTCGGTGGAGTAGAGCTTGGCGATGGCGGCCGCCTGCTTGACGTCCCGCACCGACCGGCGCCCGAGGTGCAGCTCGTCCTTGAGCCAGGCCGCCTTGTAGGTGAGGGTGCGCGCGGCCTCGACCATGACGGCGAGGTCGGCGATCTGGAAGGAGATGCCCTGGTTGGCGCCGATCGGGCGGCCGAAGGCGACCCGCGTCCGGGCGTAATCGGCCGACAGCTCGAGGCAGGCCTGGGCGCATCCGACGGCGAGCGCGCTGATGGCGATGCGGCCGTCATCGAGGGTCTGCAGGAACTGACGGAACCCCTGGCCCTCGACCCCGAGGAGGTTGTCGGCCGGCACGCGGCACCCGTCGAAGCTCAGGCCGTGGGTGTCGGAGACGTGCCAGCCGAGCTTGCGGTAGGCCGGCTCGATGGTGAACCCCGCTGTGCCCGAAGGAATCATGATCGCCGAGATCTGCGGAGAGCCGTCCTCCTTGGAGCCGGTGCGGGCGGTCACCGTCACGACGGAGGTGATGTCGGTGCCGGAGTTGGTGATGAACGCCTTGGCGCCGTTGACGACCCACTCGTCGCCGTCCCGCACGGCCTTGGTGCGCGTGGCGCCGGCGTCCGAGCCGGCCCCGGGCTCGGTCAGGCCGAAGCCCGCGAGGGCCCGCCCTGCCACGAGGTCGGGCAGGAAGCGCTGCTTCTGCTCCTCGTTGCCGTAGGTGAGGATCGGGTTGATCCCGAGACCGACCCCGGCCGAGAGCGTGATGCCGATCGACTGGTCGACCCGCCCGAGCTCCTCGACGGCGACGACCAGTGCCGTGAAGTCGGCGCCCTCGCCGTCGGCCGAGCCGCCGTACTCCTCCGGCACGACGAGCCCGAACAGCCCCAGCGCGCCCATCTTGGGGATCAGGTCGGTCGGGAAGTGGGCCTCGCGGTCCCACTGGGCGATGTGCGGGGCCACCTCCGCCGCGGCGAAGTCGCGCACCACCGCGCGGAAGTCCTCGTGCTCCTTGGTCAGCTCGAACATCGGCATTCCACCCTTCGAAACCGGCCCTGCGCCTCGGCGCGGGGGGTGACCCGCCGGAGCGCACGGCCTACTTGACGTTGACGTTAACGTAAAGCACAATCGGCGCCATGACAAGTCGGGGGACGTGGACCATCGCCGAGGTGGCCGATGAGTTCGACATGACCCACCGCGCCGTGCGGCACTACGAGGAGCTCGGCCTGATCTCGCCGGAGCGGCGCGGGACGCGGCGGGTCTACCACCGCCGCGACCGCACCCGGCTGAGCCTGATCCTGCGGGGGAAGCGGCTCGGCTTCCCGCTCGAGGAGATCCGCACGATCATCGACCTCTACGACGCGCCCCGGGGTCGCTCCTTCCAGCTCGTGTACGTCCTCGCGCAGATCGACGAGCGGCGCGCGGACCTCGAGCAGCGCCGGCGTGACCTCGATGCCGCCCTCGAGGAGCTGGACCGGTTCGAGAAGACCTGCCGCGCCGACCTCGACCGGCTCCCCGCCCCCGGCTGAGCGGCTCCGCGCCGGTCAGCAGTTAACCCGGAGATTTCATGGCGGGGTCATCGGGGGTCGGTGTCGTTGACTGAAAAGTGCTCCTGAGCTGCGAAAACGTGGATTGGCGAGAGCCACAGTTCGCGAGTTCAAGGAGCACCTTCCAGGTGAGTGACAGTACCGGGTCTTATCAACGTCTTCGGGTCGACACGTCCGCGTCGGGGGGGTGGGTCAAGCCGGTAGGGTCCTGTTGACGTCCGCGGTCGCCGCGAGCGGTCTCGGCGCCGGGTTGTCGCAGGCTCTGTCGCCGTGGCGTAAGCCGTTGGCGGTCCACGACCCGGCCAAGGTGCTGCTGGATCTGCGGTGACGTTGGCGTTGGGTGGGGACTGCCTGGCGGACGTCGCGGTGTTGCACTAGCTGATATGGAGGGGTCTCTTGTTAAGGGGCATGGTGAGGCGCCGACCGGACTGGTTGTCTGGTCGGCGCCTCGTGCTTCCTCAGTCGGGGCTGCTGGCGTGCGTGTCATGGCGACGCGCGGTCTGACTGATATACGCGGATTGGCTACC
>JAABUY010003940.1_pt1 | contig 15931 bp, 20 predicted proteins | sample 5560271 | NCBI WGS metagenome assembly JAABUY01 (sample SAMN10711886, study PRJNA513374) | rock metagenome | isolation source: Antarctica rocks | place: Antarctica: Victoria Land, University Valley
TGTGCAATTGTGTACAGTCCGTTGTTTGCCTGCATTGCACGGCCAACATTGGGCAGCACGACAGCGCCGCGCTGCTCTGTTCGTCACCGGGTTGCGGGTGGACATGCCGGGCCTTTGCTGAGCTCTTTGCAAGAGTGCTGCTGCCATCACTCGCGCAGGGCGGAGTTAGCCGGTGCCTATGTGGCGCAGGGCCTGCAGAGCATGGCCGGCGGCGCGCGCGCGGACCTGGACGCCGCGCGCAAGCAGCTGCTGGCCGCGCGCGCCGAGCTGGCGCGGCTGCGCAAGGCGCCCGGCGGCGGCGTGCCCGCGGAGCATGCGCCGGGCTTCGACCCCGACGCCAACCGCCGCCTGATGGCGCCCGTGCCGCCGCGGCCCATCCAGGCGCGCGCTGAGTGACAGCCGGCAAAGAGCTGCGACCGGCACAGTTGCGTCGGATCAAGCGTGCTGCGGCGCCTGGCACTCAGTACGGGCGGCTGTAAAACTTGAAGAGGAAGTCATGGACTATTGTGTACCAGGTAAGGTGAGCATGTGCCCGCTGTGCGGTCTTCACGGGCGCGGAAAAGAACAAACAATGGGAGTGTGCCGGGTAGGAAGTGGGCGTTCGTGCGGCGGCGGCGGCGCTGAGGCGCGCTCCCTGCGCAGGTGCTGTCGGCGGAGGCGACCTGGGCGTATTGGGAGGCTGTGCTGGGCCACCTGCTGCGCGCGTGCGACGTGTCGCGCTGCGCGCGCTGGGCCGACCTGAAGCCCTTCCTGCTGGACTGGGCGGCCATGCTGCCGGGCGCGCTTGCGCGCTCCGCGCTGCACTGCGCGCTCTCCAGGCGGCGCCCCGGCGGCGGGTGCGCGCCGAACCTGTCCGCTGTCCTGCACCAGCCGCGGTCTTGCGCTGATGAGACGGGTCTGGACTGCAGTCATGTGACTGCAGTCGGGTACCGCGCGGCAGAGCAGGGCGCACGGCGCAGCGCCAGAGCAACCTGCAGCTCGCGTGCCACCTGCTCTGCAAACTGCTCTCCCTGCTGTCCTCTGGCGCCACGCTGTGGACAGTGCACGGCAGTGCATGCTCAGCCAGACATGCAAGCAGGAGGGTGCGGTGCTGCCACGTGCGCTCCGCTCCCGCCAGGGCGGGCGGCGGTGCTGGAGCCGGCAGCGGCGCAGCGGCAGGCGCGCAGGCCTGGCAGCTCGGGCCGGCCATGGTTTGCGAGGCGCTTGGGCTGCCGGCGCCGGCAGAGCTGCCGGGCGCGGAGGCGCGGACATTTGTGGAGCAGGCGGTCATTGCGGTGCGTTAAGGTTGGTTAGGGCTAGCCCTGGCTCCTGCAAATGTTTCCACGAGCATTGAGGACGGTTGCGAGTGCAGGGGCACGAACGCTCATGCGTGTGCATGTGGGGTGCTGCGAGCTCGTGCGTGTGAGCGCGCGCGGCTGCACGAATGGTGCAGAGAGAGGGTAGGAGCGTTGCTGCGCGTCAGGAGCGTCGAGCAAGCGCCAGGCTCCTGGCTGTAGGAATGTCGAGCATGGCCGACTGCTCCGGAGTCGAGGCCTGAGGGCGGCGCTGTACGAGCGCGCAGCTGCAGGGCTGGTGCCAGGCGTCGTGCCTGAACCGCGCGCGGCAGCGCCGGCGGCACCGCCGCGCGATCGAGGACTGGGCGTTCCTGCACCAGCACGCCGCCAACGCCGACGCGGCCCTCGACTTTGCTGCCTGGCTGCCCGCCGCCGGCTGGGCCTGGCAGGCCGAGCCGGATGCGCCGGTGGGGCCCTGGCCCGCCACGGACCACATCGTGCTCCACTCACTGCACTGCTGACAGTGGGGTGCACCGTGAGAGATACAAGAACAATGAGTCTGGGAGAGTGTGAGTCGTGGCACCCTTAGCCACCTGCCTCAAAGGAGCCCGAACGGCGCTCTCATGTGCTCGACATCAAGGCGCGCGACCGCAAGCACCCTGGCTTGTGTGAGCGTTGACTCGCGCGCGCGCTGTGCGCGGCTCCACTGGCATGCAACAGCGGCGCATGCAGGCTGCGGTCTGGGGCCACGTGGCGCGGAGTGCGCCGTCCCGCAGCGCGCAGCCCCCACGCACAGGGGCCGCGCGCGGCAGGGCCCGCTGGCGACCTGGGTCGAGAAGGAGTGCGCGGGCGCATCATGTTGACCTCCCTGTTTCAGCCAGCTAGGGCTGCTTAGGGCGGCCGCGCGCGGCAGGGCCCGCTGGCGACCTGGGTCGAGAAGGAGTGCGCGGGCGTGCTGCTGCAGCACCTGCTGCTGGGCTTCGAGCTGGGCGTGTATGCGCCGCACGAGCACTGCATGCTCTTCTGGTGCGCGCCCAGACAGCACTGCATGCTCTTCTGGTGCGCGCCGAGACAGCACTGCATGCTCTTCTGGTGCGCGCGGCGCCTGCGCCGGCGCACCTGCGCCCGGGCGCGGCTGCGGCCTGTGTCATTTCAGGGTGCCGCGGCTGCAGCATGGGGCGGGGGTCATCTGCAGCGCAGGCTGCGCCGTCAGGCATGCGTCAAGCAGGATGCCTGCGCAGGCGCTCTGTGTACCTTTCTGCATGCAGCGCGGTAGGCAGCAGGCGCCCAAACTCTCTTGGGGGTGCACCAAGATGAGGCACTCACCTGGCAAGCGCCTGGGCCGTCGCCCATAGCCTCGACCCGAGCGGTTTTGTGACATCGCTGCGCAGGTACTGCGACTACCTGTTCGGCACGCTGCAGCAGAGCGCGCTGGCGCTCATCGCGGCGCGCCCGCCGCCGGGCGCCGCCCCGCCCTCGCACCCTGCCAGCGCGGCCGCCCGCAAAACAACGGCATCCGCCGGGGCGCGTGGCGGCGGCGCCGGCGCGGGCGGCAAGGCCCGGGGCGCCGGCAAGCGCGCGGCGGGCGGCCGCGGCGCAGAGCCTGCCGCCTGCGACCTGCTGGTCGAGGAGGCGAGCAGCCGGGCTCTCACTTTGCGTGGGAAGGGTGCATTGGGGACAGTCCACGCCAGCACGTGACCTGTTGGATGAGAGCGTGGGTGGGGATAGGGTTCGCTTAGGCGTGGCAGCGCTGCGGAGGCCAGCCTGCTTGCAGGCGCACTGCGCAGGCGCCCTTGCCCGCAGCATCACGTGCACTGGGATGCTGTCCCTGTCAGCTCAGGGGGATTGCTACGTGCCTGGCGCCGCACCGCTGCTGCTTGCCGCAACAAGCGCAAACATGCCGCGCGCGCGAGCAGGCGAGCGAGGCAGGCATGGAGCGCGCGCTGTGCCAGGCGCACATGCGCCTGGCGGCCGGGCTGGCGCGCTGCGGGCGGCTGCGCGCCGGCGGCGGGCCCTTCAACGGCGAGGCGCAGCGCTTTGAGCAGCGCTTTGCCGCACTGCACCGCCTGGCGCGGCCCGAGCCGCTGGACCACGCGCAGTACGCGGCCGCCGTGGACGCGACCGGTGCGCCCGAGCTCCGGGCCTCAGCGACCCCCCTGCGGCATGCATGCCTGTTGCTGCCCGTTAACGGGTAGGGTTAGGGTAGGGCGCGTCCGCCTGCACCAGGCTGAGCATCTCTGGCTCACATGTTCCACTCGCCTGCCGGCGCTTGAAAGGACAGGTGCTGGCTCGGGCAAATGCTGCCGCCCGGCCAACCCGCTGCATGTTGCGCACGGGCTGCGCTGGCGGCACGCGCGCACCGCTGCGCGTGCCGTGGCTGCCATGGCCATCGTTGGCATTGCGCCGGACCCGCAGCAGTCCGCGCACGGCAGCGGTGCGCGCCGCGGCGCTGACGGGCTCGGCGCGGACGCAGACTGCCGGCCGGCCGACCTGCTGCTGAGCGCGCTGGCCGGCTTTGCGGCGGCGCGCCGCGCGCTGCTGCCGGCGGCGGCCGCCGCGGGGACGGCGGCCGCCGCCGCGCCCGCGTCCGACGGCGGCTTTGCCAGCCGCCGCGCCGCCCGGCTGCGCAGCCTGGAGCGCGGCGCCGCGCGCTGCGCGGTCGCGCTGCGGCTGCTGGTCCCGGCGGTGCAGGCGGAGGGGGCGCCCGGTGCTGAGGCTGGGCAGGCGGCCGGCGAGGCCCCTGGCCCCGCCCGCGAGGCGGCCGCGCGCGGGTCGGCGCGCGGCACGCAGGCTGCATTGGCGAGCGCAGGTGTGAGCCCCGGCTCGGACGCTGTCGTCCTGCCGGAGAGGCTCGCGGTCCGGCCGAGGGCGCTGAGGCTGCGCGAGGTTGGCCGGCAGAAGCGGGCGCCCCGCCCGGCTGGGACGCAGCGTCGGCGGGCGGCAGCGCGTGCCGGGCGGCGCCGCTGGGGAGTGGGGTGGCGCAAGCTGGCGCCCCGCTGGCGCGGCATGGAGTGTTGCCGCCTGGAGAGCGTAGCGGCACGGACACAGCGGGCGGGGCGGCGCGCGCGCCCGCCGCCGCGCGGCGCCTGGTCGCCGGCTGGGACTACTCCGGCGTGTACCCGGTGCTGACGCTGTCACATGCTCAGGCCTGATGCGGCGCTGCTCATGTGCACGCTGGCAGCCCTTCCCTAGCCCTGTAGCCAGCGCGTTAGAGTGGGCCGCGGCGCCTGTGAACTGTTCGAACTGCTCTCTTTGCTCTAGCCTTGTGGTACAAGGAGCGTGCTGCACAGCTGCAGTAAGCAGAGGTGGTTGCAGCATTGATAGAGCCACACATATCTGCTGTAGTTTCCGAAGAGCACGCCGCGCACTTTACTGTGCACGCACTGGTCACATTTTGCAGTACCACTCATCCTCGAACCTGTCTAAGTAATCACGCATGTAGGCCGTGCGCTGCCGTGCCAGGCGCCGCCCGCTCGCTGTCTTCATCATGCCCTGCACACCACACACCCTTTTGGCAGCGCCGGTGTTGACAATGCGCAACCTCGCGAAACCCTGCATACGCAGACGTGCGCAGAGCGCGCTGCGCAGATGCCTGAGCTCGCAGCCACCTGGGCCTGCCTCCCTGCAATGTCAGGCGCGGCGCCTGGCGGGGTGCTGCATGCTGGGCGCCAGCATGCGGCAGGCTTGTGAGGGTAGGGTGGGTGGACCACCGCGCGGCAGGCCGCACCTCCAGCTTGAACAGCTTCTCGTAAAAGTGGTTGATAGTGGTCTGATGGACGCTTGCGTCCGCATACGCCTCGCGCGTCAGGGCCTCGCGCGGCGCGGCGGCCGGGTCGTGCAGCGGCCGCCGAAAGCGGCCGCCGAAGGTGAAGCAGCGCGCAATGCCGACCGCGCCCAGCGCGTCCAGGCGGTCAGCGTCCTGCACCACCGCCAGCTCCGGCGACACGGGCGCGCCCGGCGGCGCCCCCAGCTCGTCCTGCGCGAAGCGCCGCCGCAGGCGTTTCAGGGGACATGCTGGGACCGTGCGTGTGTGGCCTTGTGCAAGGCCTGTGCGGTCACGGTAAGGGCGGAGTAGGACGCGCGCACCTTGAAGCCGACCTTGGCGACGATGCTAAGGACCTGCTGGATCAGCGCAGGCGGCGCTCTGCTGCCTTCCAAGAACTCCTGTGCTCAGCCCCACGCTCAGTACTGCGCGGCGCCGCTGCCCGCCACGTCTGAAAGGCTGCAGGTCACCGCAAGCCTAGCACAGCGCAGCGCCTGCTGGGCCCGGGGCGAGCTACGCTTCCAGCGCGCCTGTATGCCAGCAGCGGCAGCATGAGAGTCTTTAGCATACTTCCAGTCGTTGACGTCATGGAGCAGCGCCGCAAGCTCCACTACCTCGTATGAAGCTGCCTGGGCCCAGCAAGCGTCAGCAGGAGCCGCAGCTGCCTTGTGTCTGTCCATCACTGTCATAAGCACTGCTGAAACCACAGCTTCACCCGACAAGCAGACATACCCGCGGGCATGCGCTCACCGGCAAGCCTTCGCAGCCAGCGAGGTGGAGCGCCGTGCGCCGGACGCGGGCAATGTGCCTGGCCGCCCAGGCTGGGTCAGTGCTGCTGGTGCTGCTACCTCGGTCAGCGCCGGCCTTAGAGCAGCAAGTAAGCTCACCACCAGTCGTGGCTGGCATCAACGTCGAGCTGCTCAATATGGATTTTCACAAACGCTTCAGCAGCTTGTATCAGAGCTCTGTCGTTCTGGGTGTCTGCCACACTCCCGCCACCTGAGCAAATACAGATGAAAGCTGCGCCTGGGGACGCCAGGGTAAGGCAGGCGAAGCCAGCACGCCAAGTAGCAATATGGCAAATATGGCAGAGCTGTGACACATACACAGCCGCGAGCATCAGGGGGTGTGCGTGCCTGCGTCCATGCTATCTCACTCGTCGCACTGCATAGCTCAGAGGCTCTCCCTCCACACCTATGTACACAGACGGAATGCTCTTCTTGTTTGGAGTCGTCAGATACATCTGTCTGTCATTGGCGTGCTTGTACTATTTTGATCTGACACTGTTGATAGGGAACTAGAAGCCAACATGCCATGGCATGTTGGCTAAGCAACACGCCAGACTGGCCCTGCAATGCAGCTGCGCAGGGAGCCGTCATACTGTACTTTAGTGTTGCTATGTGGCCGCCATGGAAGCATCATGCTTCAAGCATGCTTCAAGCATGCTTCAAGCATGCTCAACAGACTCTTGTGTGTCGAACGGGAGCACCAACTTTGCTTTGCACGTCTGTCCTACGCAATGCACTGTCACACCATGTGCGTCCATGCTCATGAAGCGTAACTACATCACAATGCTATAAAATCCCTGTCCCGCGCCAGACGAGGTGCCTGCAACATCTTCAGGGCAGGGCGGCAGCGCCGGGCAGTCCCCGTCTCCGGCCACCCTCCTGCACAGCAAACCCCAGTGTTAGAGAAAGAATCCATGCAGCAGTGATCCTAGACATTGCATGGGCATGGCTCGGGCAATGCAGGTTGAGTATGAGAGCGTCTCTAACAGCGTGACAGAACAGAACAGAGCACCGACGCCGGGCTGCACGGTGCAGGGACAGCACCTCAACATCACAGAGCAGCATGCCGCTGGAGGATAGGAGGCCGCACTCACGGCACTGTGCAATGCACAGCCTGCACAGGGCAGTGAACAGCCTGCACAGTGCAGTGAGCAACCACACTCGCGCGCAGGCTGAGGCTGAATCCGTGCAGGCGTGCCACCTGCGGCAGTACCGCTCCGCCCGGCCGCACACTCGCGCACTCTCGTCACTCAGGTGAGCAGCCTGCCCACCCCTTCTGGAGCTGCACGCCCCTCCCGAGCCGCGGCCGCGCACCAGTTGGGCGAGGGCGCCGCGCGCAGCCAGCAGAAGTCGTGCACCTCGCGCCAGAGCCCGCTGTCGGCCGCGAGGCCGGCCGCGGCCAGGTGCGCCGCGCTGCCGGGGTACTCCAGCGCGTAGGGCGCCACCCTGCAGCGCCCCAGACACAGTTGGGGCGCATACGCCTCACGCGCAGTGCATGCGCGGCGGCGCGCACGGCGGCGCTGCAGGTAGGACCAGGTGGCGGACGCGAGGTGTGCCTGCCAGGGTTGAATTGAGACAATGGACGGCGGGCATGCATGCAAACGCCAGGATCTGCCGCAGGCGGCCAAGAGCGCATGACCATGCCCTGGCCTGTTCTGTGGCACGGCTGCAAGCAGCCCGGCGCGGCGGGCCGCACGTGATGCCCGTGCAGTGCTCCACGACGGGGTGCGAGGCGACGCGCAGGCGCGCGGCGGTCGCAGTGGCGCGATGCAGCCGCACCTGCCGCGACGCCAGAGCCAGCGTGCAGCCGGCCACATCTGCACGCATCGGCCCTTGCACGCTCGTGAACGGAGCGCATCCACCACCCGTCTGATCAGCCTCCTCGAGAGCTGCTCGATCTGTTGCTCATATACGATTTTGATGACAAGCCTGCCAAAGTATCAGTCAAGCATTCTGCACTGAGCACATGGCCTTCATGCATGCATGCTAGGCGCAGAGGGGCAGCCACACGCTCTGCAGCCGCAGAGTGCCACACGCTGCTCTGCACCCCGCTGGCTCAGGCCTTGCGCTTGCTTTTGCGGTGAGCGCGCCATCAGCAAAGGTGGCACCGGCGACCGGCCCGCCGAGCACGCGGCAGTTGCGCAGGCGCGCCAGGCGCAGCGCGGCCATCGGGCCCAGCAGCCACAGCGTGCAGCGCTGCAGGTCGTCCGCCGCGAACGCGCCGCCGGCCAGCTGCGCCGCCGTGCGGACGATGACCGCATCGCGCAGGCCGCGCACCGCGCTGCGCACCCACCACGTATTTGCTGGAGCGTCGCGCGCATCACAGACCAGCAGCTGTGTGATGAGCAAGCTGGCCTGCTATGCGCAGAGAGTTGTGTCCGGGAGTGCGCCACCGCCCCGAGTGCGCGACCAGCCGAGCTTGCGGGGTGCATCGGCAGCATGTGCAGACAAGCTGCGCGATGCACACCGCACATCATGTGCAGCAGGGACCTGCACCAAGGACCTGTCTCTCCTGCATGCACTGCCTGACTCATCATGCTACGGAGGGCGAGCACCAGTCAGTGTCGAGCGTGTCGCTGGCGCCCCCGCCCGCGGCGTCGCAGGCTGCCGTTGGTTCCGCGCCTCTACCGGGCACCGTGGGCCCGGCTGCCGCGCGCGAGCGCGCCGGCTCACTCGAGAGCGCCGGCTCATCGCCTGCAGGCTGCATGGCTGCCGCAGCTGTGCTGCACGCGGCCCCCGCGGCCGCCGCGGCCGCGCCGCCGGGCTCGCCCGCGGGCGCCCGCGGCCGGGCGGCGAACGCAAACCGCCGCCGCGGCAGCAGCTCCGCGCGGGCGCCCTCCACCCTGCTCTTGAGGGCTTGGATCGCCAGGCCCACCTGCGGCAGCGAGCGCGCGCGTGCCCTCTCAGGCACCTGCGCGGGGCGCAGTGCGGGAGGCGAGCGTGCGCGGGGAGGTTGTGTAACTGTGGTATTGTGAGTGGATGTCTGGCGTCCGCTCCTGTCCTGCAGGCATGCACGTGGGGCACTTGTGTGAGGTTTGGGGGGCGAAGTTGCGGCCCCGCACCTGGCGCGCGTCGTAGGCTGGCAGGAAGTAGGCGGCCTTGGCTGCACCCTGCGAGGTCCAACCTCGTCAGGCATGCCGAGATAGTTGACACGGGTCTCTGAGCTACACTCTCCCGCAGCGCACACCTCTTCCGCCCGTGTGAGGCGCTGCGCCAGCTCATCCAGCACCGCGCCCGCATCCGGTCCGCCTGCCCTGTACAAGTGCGCATCACATCTCAGTGCCGTCACACGCCAGTCACACGCTTGTGTTCAGAGCCAGGTGCTCGGTGGGCACTGCAAGCGCAGAGGCCGCACCCGACCCGCAAGCTGTCCACGGCGGCAGTCAGCTCCGTATGCTGCTCCTTCCAGCGCTTCAGGAACGCCTCTGCCGACTCGTCGGCGTGCCCCACGTCCCTGCCCGGGTGTGTCCATGGGCGGCTGTGAGCTGCATCTTGTTCCATAGACCTGCGTGAAATACGGGCGCAAGCAGATCCAAAGCACCGCTGACCCTCTGCGACTGAGCCCGCCACCAGGCGCGCCTCGCTTCCTGCAGGCGCTTGGCCCGCTCCTGCATCCGCTCCTGGTCCCTCGCGATCAGGCGACCTGCGAGCCTGGCTGGCAGCGCGGCAGCGCCCGCCGACGCAGCTTCGCCTCCCTTTGCTGCTCGCTCGCCTGCCTCGGCTGAGGCCGGCCCTGTCGCCAGCCACAATAAAAGAGAGTGTTGGTCTGCCAATCTTCACAGCGGGGCGATCTGGTGGTGTCGCACTGCTGGCAGGCCGTGCAGGTGCCGCGCCTTGGCGCGCGCTCACTACGACGTGCACGTGCGGCGCGCCGGTCTGCGCCATTGATGCAGTTTAAAGGCTAACAGGTGAAGAGGCCTCCAAACGCATGCTCGACAGGCTTGCTGGTGAGGGCTGCAAGCCCCGTCTCCGGCGGGGCAGTCCCTGCACAGCTGCGCAAGCAGCACCTCCCAGTGCACAAGCTGCCGGCCTTTGTCATGGATGGCACGTCCAGTGCCGCCACCGTCATTTCACAAATTCATAAAAATTTTGCACTTGGTCAGAAGGCAGGCCGCCGAAGGCCGCCGCTTGGCGCGCACAGCTCTGCGCTTGAGAGAAATAAGCACGCCTGCCTTATACGAGCTTGCCTATTGGCAGCCGTGTGGAGCAGGCGGGGTATCTGGCCTAGCTTCAGCAATGGTGAAGGCGTACCTGCGGTATGAACATGCCGCAGCGTTTGGCATCATTGCTTCGAACGCAAACATTGTCTACGACCACAGCGGCAAGTTCCTTATATCGGCAGCGCTCGAAAACATCAACGTCTGGAACGTACGGCAGGGAGCGCTGGTGTGGCGCACTGGCCAGTCCTAGGCTTCTAGCTTTGTAGTCTGCAGAGCTAGCAGAAGCGAGACGAAGCAACAGCTGTGACCAGCAACCAAGTCGCTGTACATTCGCTGAAACGTCTGCATATTTGCATGTACACTGCTTGCACCTGGCTGTGCTGCACCTCGCTGTGACAAGTGGCCTTGTAACGAAACGTTACAACACTGCTCTTTTGCCAGTGACACAACCGCTCAGCTGGTCGAAGGCTGCTTGCCTAGCTCCTGCTAGCTTAACAATCCTCCCCAAGTGCCGTCCTGGCGCTCAGACAGTTGGCCTTCTGGAGCGGCGCAGGTGCGCACCCTGGTGGCGCCGGCGGGCGAGGGCGGGGCGGCGGCGGCGGAGGTGACGCAGCTCGCCGCGGCGCCGGGCGGGCGGCAGCTGGCGGCCGGCCACGCGGACGGCGCCGTGCGGCTGTGGGACCTGGACAGCGGCGAGTGCGAGGTACGTGCTTGTTAATAAAATCATGCCTAGCTTTGACGACGAGCGCGCTGCGTGACAGACAATGTGACACAGCCGCGGAGCCCTTGCACTGTGTGTGGTTTGGAGCGTACCACTGCAGGTATGGAGCTGGCCAGCCGCCCCAGGGCTGTCGTACTTGCACAGTACTCTCTCGCAGAGCCTCCTCTCGCTTGCCTCGCCATCGGTGCGCGGCCGCCACCGGCACGACACCTTGGCGCGCTGCGCGCGTGCCGTCGCCGCGCCAGTGCGAGCGATGCCGCCTGGCCGCCTCGGGTCTGCCAGAGCACGGTGGCGGCAGCGAGGGGCGCCGCCCAGCCAGCCGCCGCGCGGGCGCAGGTGACGCTGGCGGGGCACCGCGGCGCGGTGACCGCGCTGCGCTACAACCGCAGCGGCGCGCTGCTGGCGTCCGGCGCGCAGGACACCGACGCGATCGTGTGGGACGTCGTCGCGGAGGCCGGCCTGTTCAGGCTGCGCGCGCACAGCGGCCAGGTCACCGACCTGGTGCCGCCCCGCTTGGGCCCGTGCGCAAGCACAGCGCCCATAGCCCGCATGTCCCCTTTGCATGCGGCTGGCGATGCATGCATGCCCGGAACCTTGCTGAGAAGGCAGCATGGGCCGCCAGGAGCGCTGCAGTGAGCGCCAGTCCTATGCGTGCGCCTGCGGTGAAGTGCGCTGGGCAGGAGGTCCGTGTGGGCGCGAGCACGGCGCTGCCGCGGCGGCCGGCAGACCTTTGTGGAGCGCGAGGACGTGCTGCTGACCGGCAGCAAGGACGGGCACGTGCGCGCGTGGGACCTGGCCACCCAGCACTGCTTCCAGACGCTCGCCGGCGCGCACGGCGAGGCGCGCGCCGCACGCGTCGGCGCCGGGGCTTGCTCAGCGGCGAGCAAGGCTGCTGTGCCACATGCTGCTTGCTCAGGCCGTAGCCTGGCATTAGGCCTGGCCTGTGCACGTGCATCAAGAGGTGCTGCCATCACCCCAATGTCTGCGGCCCGGCTGGCCGTGCAGCCGGTAGCGCAGGGTCAGCTCGGCAATGCTTTGAGAAAGGTATGCCGTCCTACTGCATGGCAGACTGAGAGCCTGCGCGCTGCGGCGGGCAGGTGTGGGCGCTGGATGTGGATCCCGATGAGCGGCTGCTGGTGGTGGGCGCCGCCGACGCCGAGCTGCACTGCTACCGGCTACTGCCATCGGAGCAGGGTGCAGCCGGCGCGGCGGGCGCGCCCGGGCAGGCGAGCGCGGCCGGCGGCGGGGCGGGCGCGCGCGGCGATCTGCTGGAGGACGCCGGCGGGCTGCGCCGCGCCGCGATCGAGCGCGTGGCCGCGCTGCGCTTTGACGCGGGCGGACGGCTGCTGGCGGTGCAGGGCGCGGGGCGCGTCCTGGAGGTGTTCAGGCGCGGCCGCGCTCGCGTGCGCCTCGTGCGCTTGGCCGGACAGATGTAAGCATACGCGCCAGCGGTTTTCTGCGGGCCCGGCAAGCATCCAGGCAGCCTGCATCCAGGGCTGCCTCCTGGAGGTGCAACGGTCCGGGAGCCTGACTTACTGCAGAGCGGGCTTTCGCTCCAAGCGGGCATCCATGCGGGCGTGTGACAAGCCTGCCGCGCCAGCGACTGCATGCGCGCGCGCAGGGTGCGGACGGAGGCCGAGGTGCGCAAGCACGTGGGGCGGCGGCGCAAGCGCAAGCGCGCAAAGGGCGCCGCCGCAGAGCAGGACGCCGCGGCGACTGCGCCGGCCGAGCCGCCGGCGGGCGGCGGCCAGGCGGCGGCCGACGCGCCGACCGCCGCGGACGAGCTGGCGCCCTTCCAGGCGCGGACGGGGCCCGGCATGCGCTGCCAGAGGGCCCTTCGCCGCACATGCTGTTTCGGCATCGCGCCCCCCGCAGGCCCGGAAGAAATGCTTTGCTCGCGGACCGCAACATGGAGGAAGCTGCACAGCGGGACGCCTCGTCATGCTCTATGACTTCCTGGGCGGTTGATAGTGTCGCCCAGCGGGTGGCCAGGGCTGACGTTGGCGCCGCGGGCCGGCAGGTCGTGCGGGGCAAGGCGAAGCTGCGCGCGTTTGCGTTCAGCCCGCTGCCGGCGCAGGCCGGCCGCCCGGCGCACATGGCGCTCGCACTCGCCAACAACGTGCTGGAGGTCGGAGCCCCGCCGGCCCGCGCTCCAGCTCACGCGCATTAGGCGCAGCACGCTTGCGCACCTAATACCCAGAAAGCGTGGCGGAGGGCAGCGCTGCTCCTGCGAGCGCCGGGCCACGGTCACGAGAACGAGCGCCGGCTCTGCATGCTCTGCCTGCTGGCCGGCCGTGTGCGCGGCGTGTGCAGCAGGCGCCCTCCCTGAGCGCGCGCGTCTAGCAGCCACGGCGGCCTGCAGCCAGCGGCGGCGGCCAATCGGCTGCAGGGGCGCGGCGCGCAGGTCTGGGGCGTCAGCGACGCGGGCGCCGAGCGCGTGCGCGGCGTAGAGGCCGCGGGCCACCGCGCGGGCGTGCGCACGGTCGCGCTTGCGCCGGACGATCGCACACTGCTCTCGCTGGCCGGCACCGCCGCCAAGGCGCGCGTGACTGGATCATGGCGGGCCGTGCGGTCTGTCGGCAGCGCACGCTGGTCTCGGATGACAGGGGCCCCGCGCGGGCCCGAAGACTGCGTTTAGTTGACAGGGGCCCTGCGGAGGAGTCTGCGTCCAGGCGTACTGGCGCCAAGCGCGCCTCACATGGAGCCTGCCGTCTCTGTGCGGCCTGGCGAACCTGCGGGGAGAAATATTAGGGTTAGGGTCGGGACAGGACGGGTACATGAGGCTCACACATGCAGCCTTGCGCAGGTCTGGAACGTGGATACCGGCGCCTGCCTGCGCACGATCGAGCAGGCGGGGCACGGCCTGTGCGCGGTGTTCGCGCCGGGCGGCCGCCACGCGGTCGTGGGCACCAAGGAGGGCGCGCTGGACGTGCTGGACGTGGGCGCGGCCGCGGTGGTGGAGACGCAGCCGGCGCACGCGAGCGCGGTGCGCGGCGCGCCACCCCCGGCTGGCGGGGGCAGCGCCATGCTCTGCGAGAGGCGTGCTGCCAGGGCAAGAGCTCGGTCCCCTGTCATTGGAAGCCGCGCGTGGTATGACTGGCGCCGGGAGGGCAACAAGTGCATGGTGCGCGCTCTCAGCGGGACCACCCTATGGCCTGCATGGCCCTTTTCATGGAAGGAGCTGGACAGTGCATGTTGCCGCTGACGCATATTATGAGCTACACGACCAGTGTGCACAGTGCTCAGCCAGGTCTTGGTAGAACACCACAGGCAGCCTGGTTGCCACTTGGGCATAGGGCTGCCGTGGCGGCGATCTCAGACAGCAGCGCGCGCACGCTCACCACCCTCTGCATGGAGCCCGGCACGTGCAGCAGCAGCGCACATTGTGAGCTCCTGCGATGGGGCTAACCCTAACCTTATTGCAGGTGTGGTCGGTCGTGGCGCTGCCGGACGGCAGCGGCTGCGTCAGCTGCAGCGCGGACCACGACGTGATGTTCTGGGAGTGGCAGGTCGCGGCGGCGGCGCCCGGCGGCGGCGGCCGGCAGCTGGGCATGCGGCACATGCGCACGCTCAAGATGGCCGACGACGTGCTGTGCTGCCGCGTCAGCGCCGACGGGCGCCTGCTGGCTGTCGCGCTGCTGGACTCGACCATCCAGGCGCGCGCGCTGTCTGAGCGTGCGCCGAGAGACAAGCAACTCTGACAGTGGCTGCCGCTCTGACATGACGGTGGGCAGCATCCTACCCTACCCTAAGCATATCCCGGAGAGGGAGCGCTGACGCGCGGCCGGGTGGCCCTGCACTGCGCTTGGCGTGAGCTACGGTGCCTGAAGAGGCTGCGCTGAGCGCGCGCGCGCGCGCGCAGGTCTTCTTCCTGGACAGCCTGAAGTTCTTCCTGTCGCTGTACGGGCACAAGCTGCCGGTGCTGTCGATGGACATCTCGTCCGACGGCGCGCTGCTCGTCTCCGGCAGCGCCGACAAGAACATCAAGATCTGGGGCCTGGACTTTGGCGACTGCCACAAGTCGCTGTTCGCGCACCAGGACTCCATCATGCAGGCGCGGCCCCCGGCTCTGCCAGGGCTTGCTCACGCGGGGCAGCGCCAACGTGGATGCGGGCTGTGCTGCAATGCGGAACGCGCTATGTATGCTCTGAAAGCGTCGGTCTCACAGGCATGGATTCTGTGGCCCGCTCCGACCTGGGCACGGCGCCCGGGGCAGGTGGCGTTTGTGCCGGGCACGCACTACGTATTCACTGCGGGCAAGGACCGGCTGGTCAAGTTCTGGGACGCCGACCGCTGGGAGCTGCTGCTCACGCTGGAGGGCCACCACGCCGAGGCACGCCGCATGCATGCATGCCGAGCATGCCGGCACCCTCTGCCGCGCGCACACCGACCATGACCGTCAGCGGAGCAAGGACCGGAGCGGGCTTGCATGCACTTCTCCCAACAGGCGCCGTGCACACCGTCCGCAGTGCTGCCCTGCACGGTGGCCTGCTGTTGGACGCTTGGCAGAGCTCGCAGCACTGGCGGCTCTCATTGCTGCGCTCACTCAGCTTCCCTCCATTCCGCATTTGCCTGGCATGCCTCCACGTCTGGCACTGCAGATGGAAGCATGTGCCTTCCGGTGAGCAGTGTTGATAGGGCACTCCATCTGCGGCGGCGCGACTCGCTTGCTGCATGCAATGCGTCGCCTGCACGAGCCCGCGAAGGGCTCGTCATGGGTCGCAGCCTTGAAAAGGTCGCAGAAAGGAAGGGCGCCGGCCGCCGCAGGTGTGGTGCGTGGCGGTGAGCGCGGCGGGCGACTTTGCCGTCAGCGGCGGCGCCGACCGCTCGCTGCGCGTCTGGCGGCGCACCGACGAGCCCTTCTTCGTGGAGGAGGAGCGCGAGCGCCGCCTGGAGTCCATGTTTGAGGCGGATGCGGAGGTGCGGCACTGCTGCTGTTTGAGGCGGATGCGGAGGTGCGGCAACGCTGCCGAGGCGGGCTGTCAGGGATGCGGGTTTGTCGGGACGACAAGCAGCAGTGGCTGCGGTACGTGATTCGTGCGGAGGCCAGCACCAGGACGCAATGCGTGGACTAGTAACAGGCGTGTCAGCGCAGGGCGCGGCGGCATGGCGGGGCCCTGCAAAGGGCTCCACGGGCAGACACATCGGTGCTGACTGCGACGGGCGGCTGCGCAGGACGTGGCGGCGCGGCGGGGCCCGGAGGGGGCCACGGCCGCAGACGCCCC
>JAABUY010003941.1_pt1 | contig 15924 bp, 16 predicted proteins | sample 5560271 | NCBI WGS metagenome assembly JAABUY01 (sample SAMN10711886, study PRJNA513374) | rock metagenome | isolation source: Antarctica rocks | place: Antarctica: Victoria Land, University Valley
TCTTCATCAGTGAATATAGATGAATTCGAAAACTTGAAGAACTTGTGATGATCGTTGTCGAATAGAGTGAACGACTCTCGTCGAGTATGATTCTCGATAGAAGCTCGAGACTTCGTAGACTGTCGAGATCGAGAATGATTCGCTGAACGCTGTTTCTTTTTGAGACTCAGTACTTTCTCTCGTAGATCAACGATAGTCTCTTCTTGAGTGTCTATTGTCGTTTGATTGATCTCTAGCTCATCAAGTCTCTTGATGTGATCGACTTGTAGATCAATTCATTGCTCGTTGAGTTTCAAAGTCATGTTTTGTTGATCTCTTAGCTCGATCAGCATCTTGATTATCTCGTCTGACTGATCGATAGCTCATTGACGAAGTTGTTGACTCGTGTTGATGTTTCATGAGATAGCGACATTCTGAGATCTCGCTGAAGCATCGAAAGAAATAAGAAAAACTCGTCTACTAGCAATGCTTCTAAGCAGACGAGCTGTTCGTGACTCGACTGATTCAGAGTTGCGTGTCATTGTGAGAAAGATAAAGATAGATAGATAGATTTGATTGTGATAAGATTGAGTGATTGATTTGATAAATTTGAGTAAATTTGAATGTGTGTTTTGATGAAAGTAATTCGAAGAATTTCTTGCGAATTTTCTGAATGAACGAAGTAGATTATTTCGTATCATCTACACGTCGATAGCAGAGTAGTTGATGAGCATTTATCTACTGTTAGAGATCAGCATAGAGCGAGCCATATGAATGTCATTAAACTAATAGATAAATGCTAAGAAAGAAAAGCATCTACAGAAAAGAACTCAATTCTTATATGTGTGTTTCTCAGCTCTGTGCTAGATTCGATTGAATTGACGTCTTACACATATGATGCAGAGTTTCAATGACATCACTTCTAGCTTGAATGCTCACTAGACTTGATTAGAATGAAATCAAGACGAAGACTAGAAACAATAGATGAAGACTAGACTCGTAACACTAGTGAACTATGTTGAGATCATATTAGCTGAGAATATACATGATGATATTGACATTGATTTTGCCTTCTTCTGCAGTCGTTCTGCAGATCACTGTTTTTGAGATGATAAATCATCATTCAAGCTGTTCAACATGTCGAGAAACTCGCGTTCTTGTCTTTTAGACCTGAGTTCAGATTCTTTCAATGATATGTTGAAATTGTCACTTGCTTTCTCAACTTTTCTTTTGACATCTCGTTGATAGATGAACTAAACATGATTATTGAGTCAGTTAACTGCATGTCAACAATTCATAATACATGCTACGCATCTGACTATCAATCGCAGTGTTCGAGTTCTTCTTGTTCTTATTACTTGTCATGACAGTTCACTTAGAAGACGACGCGAAATAATGATTGATACATGATGAACTGATGAATGCGATCGAGTTCTGAGATAAAAGAAAAAAAGAGTGAAGAAGAAAAAGACACGACGCGTACTTGAAGATATGTGATCTCTGAAAGCGTGTAACTTTGTTGTTGTTGACACTACTATGTTCGATTATTGACTGAGAATGAGTAGATTAGCATTTTAGTGCTCATCTACTCTGTCAGATTCATGTTCTAACTTCGTTGCATCGAGATTGTGATAATGTTTTCATGACTTACTCAAAAGTGTAGATAGATTTGAAAATTTGCGATAATTTATCATTGCATATGCAAACTGAGAATGTGAACTGCGAATCTTATTGCTGAAGAACTCTGAGCTCAAGCTGACTATCAAAGATAAATTTAAGGGAAAATTCGATAAATTATCTTCGCACATTATGCAAAGTGAGAATGCAAACTGCGAATATTATTGCTGAAGAACTCTGATTATCAGAGATAAATTTCGAGTGATTTACGATAAATTTATCTTCACATGTGCGAACTGAGAATGTGAACTGCACATTTTATTGCTGAAGAACTCTGATTACTTGAGATAAATTTCAAGAAATTTACGATAATTTGTCTTCGCATGTGCGAACTGAGAACGCGAACTGTGCATTTTATTGCTGAAGAACTCTGAGTCTCACTCGTCACACAATCGAAACTCGATGTACATGATGTCGCAGTTAGATCTAAACATGCAGTTTGCTCTTCGTCACGCTTGATGACTTCGTAGACGAGAATGATGAACGAAGATGTACAAGAAGAATCATGATATCTTTCATTGAGTTCATTTTCATCGTATCATGCTTGATGAAGCTCAGATCATCAAGAATCATCTGTTTCAGAACTCTATAGTCTGCAGAAATCTGATGAGAAAGCATCGTTGAATGATTAGAATTGAGTAGAAGAATTCTTCTCATTCTTCAAGTTTCTTTGCGTTTCACATACAGAAACTGTCGAGATGTTCAAGAAGAATTTCGTCAATTCGAGTAAAATACAGAATAAGATGAATAATGTCATCTATGTGAGTGAAGTTGAATTAGCTGAGCTGAGTGCGTGTGTGCGTGCGTGCGTGCAATGTGCAAACGACGTGTTCGTTGCTGATCGAGAAGTACTAGAGAGCAAGAAAAGAAGAAAAGCGAAAAGAGAGTAGCGATGTGAAAGAAACGATGTGTCAAAAGAAGAAAAAAAGAAGAAAGAAAGAGCTTAGATTCATGAAATCACAATCAACATCTCTCTCACTCTCAACTCACAACTCTTCATCGCTGATGCTCTCTCATTAGCATTTTCATTCTTTTCGCTCTCATTCATCAGAATAAATGACTTCTTATTCTCTTTGACGCTCATCAACTCAAACAGTTGCATCAGCTTCGTCAAGCTCAGCTGATTCAGCATCTTGACATCGTCAATGACGATGTCAATGATCTCACGCTTGCTGTTCTGCAGCGTCTGCAGTTTCTCGTCGACGCTATTCTTGATGACGAGACGAGTGATAAAGATTTCGAAGAATTGATCGATGCAAAAGATGTGACAGAAGACTTGTTGTTTCACGCTGCTATTTCATCACAGATTGACGCAGATGACGCGCAAGATCAGTTTCTTGTCGACGCTGTTTTAAACGACATGATGAATGATGAAGATTTCGAAGAACTAATTGATGTGAAAGACGTGACAGAAGACTTGTTGTTTCACGCTGCTGTTTCATCACAGATTGACGCAGATGACGCGCAAGATCAGTTTCTCGTCAACGTTGTTCTTGATGACATGATGAGTGATGAAGATTTCGAAGAACTAATTGATGTAAAAAACGTGACAGAAGACTTGTTGTTTCACGCTGCTGTTTCATCACAGATCGACGCAGATGACGTGCGAGATCATGATGAGATTGAGCTTGACGTTGTTGCATTTGAGAGAGACGATCATGATCTTCATGATTGAATCGTCGCGAAATGTGATGATGACGTGATCGCGAACTTTCTGACTCATTTTGTCGTGATAGTTGACAAAGTGTCAGAATCGTGTCTAAATGATACAATCAGTGAAGATCAGAATTGATAGTGCTTGATCTTTAGAAATAGCTATAACTGAATATTAAGAATACAGAAGAAGATTGATACAAAAGCTTCTATTTATGTAATGTTCAGAGACTACGCTAGACTCGAAAGAAATGTGTTTGTGACATGAAAAGAATGTGATGTAGATGAACAAGATATTGATGAAAGAAAAGAGTGTTGAGAAAGAAAAAGAGTGTTGAGTCATATCTGAGTCATATCTGAGTCAAATCTGACTAGCTCGCTGATTAGTTCTAATCATTACGCAGAGAACTCGCTAGTGTTCACTGCAAATTGATTAGAGCTTCAGCCTTGTTCAGTCTTGATACGCTCGTAACACAAAGACTCAGTTACGCTGTTGAAAGAGATGATTCAGCACTTTCATGCTGTTTTGCAATTAGCTTGTTCTCAAGTCAGAGAACTCATGACACGATGAGAGCTTACAGCATGTGAAACTGAGTGAAGATGATGATCTTCTTGTTCAACTTCTTCGTCAATCACAGCTCAATTTACGTCTGCATCGTCATTATTTTCAAAGATGAAAGAATCGAGTCGTTGAAATTGATTCATTTGAGATCTTGTTCGAAATCTTTGCGAGTGTATGAGAAAGTTCTTTCACTGTCTTTGACATTCATCTGCAATTCTTTTAACTCGTCGCACGATCAAGACTTGATGTAAATGCTGTTGCAATCTAAACATGCAGTTTGCTCTTCGTCGCGCTTGATAACTTCGTAGACGAGAGCGTTAAGACACTCTCTGCAGTAGACATGAAGACAGCTGATTACTCAGAATTCATCTGAAGAATCGCGACATTTGTGACAGAGACTTCTATTCTTGAGATCATCGTTAATATTCAAATTCGATTCTCAGTCTATCATTGAGTACACTCTCACACTTGTAGTTCTGTTCTTGAGTTCTGCTTGCATCTCTCTATACTTTGCAACAATGAGACAGTTCACGTCTTGCACTTCATGAGAAAATAGCTTCGTACACAGCGTGTCGAATCAATTCATGAATGATAGTCATTGAATCATGAGCACAGTGAAAAGTCTATCAAATCTTCTGATGATTTTCTGTAGATCATCATTCATCTTAACACTCTGCTTGCGTTTTAGAGCGTTGAAGATCGATCTACTCATAACTGCATCAATTTATCTAAGCTCTTTAACATTGACAGAAATCTTGTTTCATCAACGAAATTGCTTGCGATCTTTGTTCAAAGAAGTAGTCGTGCTTGAACGAAGAGTCTGTAGAGCAGACGTCGCAGATGACAATCTCATCACTGAAGATCTTGACAAAGACTGAGCAATGTTTACTGAGAGATCTCTTGACAATCGAGTGTCTCTTTCATGAGTGTCAATCACTTCTTCTTCGCGAAATCTTTGTTGCTAGAGAGCAAGTTTTCGCTGACGACGTATCAAAGACTTTGCTTTAGAACTGAAACGTTGCGAATATTGTTAGTTCAAAAAGTAATAGAACTTTTGCTCATCGATCATGAAATCTTCTTCACAAGCTTGTATAGCACAGACACGATCTTTGCTGTTAATGAAATCAGAGCGTCAACACGTGCTTTCAGTTATTCTTCTACTCTTCTTGAATTTTTGTTCTCGAGTTCTGCGTGCGTGTAGTCTTTCTCAATCTAGCTATTGCATCTCTTTTCAAGATCTTTCATGATCGCAGTTTGCGACGTTTGATTGATGACTCAAGCATATTCTCAGATGTTGAAGTAGCGAAGATTGATTCTACTACTTTCAAAGTCAGTGAATGAATTAATATAGTCTTTACAATTTTCTAGTTACTGATCTGAAGAGAGTCGATCGATGATGAACTGAAAGCGACAGCAGTTCTTTGCTGTCATCTCTATCAACGCAGTCTGTCAGCATCGCTCATTTTCAATCTCAATTCATCTCATATTTTCACTGTTGTAAAGAATTCTATTCTTCGTCACGTCGTAAATTCTTTTCTCGATCAATAATCTTTTGTACTCTTCGAATTGCATGTTCAGCAGATTGATCTCTTCTTGTCTTTTATTCATAGTTAAGTGAATAGAACTCATCAATGATGTTTGATTATCTGATTTCTTCATTGTCAGCAACGTTGTAGCATTTCACGACATCAATGATAGTTAATCAGCATTGTCATCTCTAATCTCTTCTTGCGACTTTCTTTGACATTGAATGTTTTCATGTGTTTGCTCTCGATGTTGTGCTCTTCGTCTTTCGTTGTTGTTCAGTTGCTGAGTCATGATCATCAATGTCTTGTACAGTCAATTCTGTGATATGCTTTCAATTTCTTTGTCGAAGATGATGATAATCTTTGCAATCATCGTTCGAAGCTTTTTCTTTGTCAGCTCATTATCAAGTTTTATGTCATATATCTTCAAAGATATCATCTTCTTCTTCATTGTCATTACGATCTCACTTCATTTGTCGTCATCGATCATTAAGTCTTTCTGCATCATCTTTCTGATTCAGTTATGTCGCTGCAATTCATTGTAGAAGATCATTGAAGATTTTATACTGAACATGTTGATTTTTCTTATACAACAGAATCGCAGTGAGTCTTGAAGAGCATCAAAGACTTAGAAGAAACACGAATGTGATACAGATGCAATGTTGTCTATGCAACGAAGACTGCGCAGAAATGAGATGCTGTTATTTCGATTTCAAGACAGATTAACAATTTCTATTACACTTGAATTTTATGATTATCACAGAGTGTGATCATGAAAGCTGTGTTGATAGTTGAAAGACTTGATGATAATAATCTGATGAATACAAAGAGACGTAGCTTTAGTTGTGTTACAGTCACGTCGTAAGTCTTGCGTGAATTTGATTCTAATGATCTTTAGAATATTTAGAAAATACATTGTTAATGTAAAAACAGAATAAGAAATGATAAATTATCATCTGACAAGATAAATCATCTGAATAATCAGAGTAAAAAATGATAAATTGTCATATTTCTACGACAGTGAAAATATACACATGATGTTATTTTCTTCGCATTTTTGATATTTTCAAAACACAGCATCTTATTACTTATGTCATCATGTCTATGCTTCTGCTGTCAACGATTACTTCTTTTGACTGAAATAACTAACAACAATTCGCTGATAACAGTTAACAGACTATGAAGTAAAAGCACTAAACTAAAGTCTCTCACACAGTCTCTACTATCTGATTATTCTTTCTCATCTTCTCATCACTCATTTCTTTCACTCTACTATCATCATATGTATCATTTTGAAAGATTTGACATCACGTCTGATGATCTTTAATAAGTCTTTCAACATTGAATTTCGAAGTATAAAATCGATATGTTCACGTTTTCTTTGCAATTTGATCATATCTACTGATTTGAAAAAAAGTCTGCTGTTTCATTCAAATCATATAGTTGAACTTCATCAGTATCACTTGAAATGCACGATGAAAAGTGTAATTTGTTTCTAGAATTTCAGTAGTTTCAATCAGAATATTGAGATCAAAATCATTCTCTTTCATGTCTTGAAAACTATTGATTAAGCTCTGTCGATTTTCAAGACTTAAATCGCTATGAAAGAATGTGACGTTCATTTCATGAATCTTGATAAAATACTAGCTCGTTGTTAGTAAAGAGACAGATATACTCGACATTCAACGAGTTGAAAACATCATGCATGATGCAAAACATAGAAATTATGATCGAGAGAATTCAAGTAGACGTATCAATCAGACGATCTTCGCTATGATCGAAGAGAAGAACATTATCAGAATTCTCTCTCTCTGATCATCTTCAATGACTATAGATTTGTTCAATATCTTCATGACTTGCTGTAACTTGCTGCTTGATTCGTACAGTTTCTTAATATTATCATCATAGAAACAGTTATCGACGACTGTCAGTCATTTATTACGAACAAGTTCAGTTCAGATAAACATCAAATCGTGCTTTGTCTTCAATTCAACAAGATATGAGAATGTAATACACAGTCTCATCTGTCATGAGATTTGAACAAAGTCGAAGAAAGAGAACACAGACATCGATTTCTTCTTGTCATCTGATATTCAATTGTCAACACGTACTTGCAGCTCTTCTTTTACACTTTTTGCAGTCTTGCTCTCGAGTTTCACATGTATCTTTTTATACTTCTCGAGATTTGAACAGTTTACATCTTGCATCTCATGAGAAAATAGCTTCATGCAGAGAGCGTCGAATCAATTCATTGATGATAGACGTTGAATCATAAGAAGAGTGAGAAGTCTATCAAATTTTCTTACGATTTTTTGCAGTTTGTCATTCATCTGTACATCATGCTTACGTTTTAATGCGTTGAACATCGATTTGTCTCATGACAGCACTTTCTCTGAATTGCTTGACTTTAGAATGTGTTCATTCTTTCATTCATCAGAGCGCTTCAGAATCTTCACATAGTGATTTAAATCATCTGATGAGATCTCAAAAGATGTGCTCAAATAGACTCACAGTATGAAGTGTATGCAACGTTTGAATGCTCATAAAATGCTTATGATCTTAGAATCTCTGCTCTTCTTCATGTGAAATTCATCTCTTAGTATTCAATCTCAGCATGTTCGCGAATCATACAGAGTTATTCTTCTTTTACTTCTGTTGATTTCATTTCAAACATCTTTTTGATTGACAATGATACACTTCACATGTGTCTTGTACGACTTTGATTCAGTCAGCACTACAAGTCGTTTCTGTTCTTCTATGAGAGTTGTCACTGTCACGTCGATCTCATTCTCATCTGTTTCTATCTTCTTTCGATCTTGAAACAGCAAGCGATCTTCTAAGAGAAGCTTGTTCTTTTCAGAGCAATGATTCACATACAGTTTGATGTCAAGACATGACATAGATGTCAATGTCTTTGCAAATTTGCTCTATCAATTCGATATCAAGATTGAAGACAGCAGAATCAGAATTGATTCAAGATTTGATTCTAGCATCGCTGTGAGATTGCTCTTCACGCAGAGACAGATCATTGATCATGACTCATCTGATAAACATTTCATCTCAAGATTCTGAGAAAATTTCTGAGATTTCATGAACAGATGTTTATCATTGAGCTTCTCACAGAAGAGACTGACTTTCACATGAGCAAGATAAAGTCAGCGCTTCATCACTATCAATTCTATAACTTGAATAATGTGCAAATGAAGAAAAGTAAGTATGTTATTCTGTCTGTAGCTTCAAGAAGCGAAGAAGACTTATCTTTCTCATTCTCATCTGATCACATTGAAATTCTTCATGTTGAATCGTTCTTTCAACATGAAGTTGTCAATATATTTTCAACGCTTGTACGAGTAGTAAAGTTCGTATCATACTTTCTACTTGCACATTTTGATCTGCATCTGCATCTTTGTTGATTTTCTTATCGTCGATGTCTGTACAGCTTAGATCGCATTTTCAAAACTGCAAGACTTTGAGAAATATATTCTCATTTATTTGAGTGCATGCTTGTTGTTTCTGCAGATCTTTGAATTTATATCATGAAGTTAGCATGTTTTACTACATAATTGCTTTGCACTCGCACTTACGTTTGAGTGATATCAATGAAGTTGATGACGAAAGACAGTTTGATGTGCTTTCGATCGTATTTCATCACTTCTTTCATGTTCAAGTCATTATTAGTTGTCAAAGAATCTGTTGTCGAAGAAAGTGACTCATTGAAACTGACAGTCTTGACGACGTTGAGAACTTCGAGAGTCATTATCGAAACATTGAGATGAACTTCTCTGCAAAGCTTTCGCTTCTTTGTGATGAGTTGTTCACTCTCATCTTCTGATAAGATCTTGAATAAAGTGAAGTTATTTGTACTCTCGACTGCGCTGCTCAAACACTGCACGAAATTCTCATGTTCACTTCTCTTACGTTTTTCTATAGCTTGAATTCAAAAGATGTAGTAGAATATTTTCTTCTTTGTCATATTTGTCAATGCAACATGAAAGTTGACTACATTTCTGATCTCAACTTTTTCGAAGTTTTCAACTTCATAGATAATTTTCTTCTTTTTGAAGTTGAACATTGTCTCGCTAACAAGCTGTCTTTGATAGTTATCGAAATTGATGTTCTTCAGAGTGAGATTGCTTTGCTTTTCATTCGCTATGAAAAGCTGTGAATGATGAATCATCTTATTATTCATCGTATCATTCGAAGTCAAGATCATGTGATCAAAGTCAATCATCGTCGATAAGATGAATGATGAGACTGAGCTGAATTGTGCTTGCTCAATCAGATGAGCAGATCTCTCTGTCTTTATGCTTGTTGCTTTATCTTTCTTCTTACTGTTTATTCGTCTCACTCACTTTATAAGACATGCATCTTTTCATGTTACTTGATGATCTTTTATCAAAGAATGCAAGAGTTCATCATTTATGATGATTGCAATCTTTCTGACTGTCTCTTTTTCGATTTTATTATCAAGTGATGTTTCAAGTAATTTCGCGTCTCTCAGCATTTGTTTAATGCACATCTTCAATGCATCATACTTGTTGTCATCAATGACAAGATCTTGAATGATCATCATCTTGATTCAATTCAATGAAATTTCATCATAGTTGAAGTTTGCAAGCGTATCTGAAATTGACTTGAATCTTCGTGACATATTGAAAGACTAGCAGATACGCAAACATTGTTGTCAATTCTAAGAATTTCTAGAAGTCATACAATAGAATGTGAGACAATTACTGTCATGATGTTAAGAAGTGAGATAAAAATACATGTGACATTTTCTCTATTTTAAATCACTTACAGATTTCACTACATGCTGATGACAGATGATGTACACACTGAGCTTTGCAACAAATAGAGTGAGAGTGCTTATTGTGACAATGAGTATCAGAAGAACAAAGAGTTGTGAGTTGATAAGTTAAAGATGAAGCAAAGATCAACTTTCGTTCTCATGTTGCAAATTATGCTAAACGAGAGCAAATTTGCTCACAACACACTTTGACAACGAATTATCTGTATTCATCTTCTCATCAATCTGAAAAGTACTGCACGTTAGATTCTCTTTATATAAAATGATCTTTAATATTCTATAAAGTTATCAAAGCGCAGAGACTATGACTATGACATACTAGCTGATTAAGCATTTTGTGAAAGCATTTCAAATTTACGATAATTTATCTCAAATTGATGATAATCTAGAGAAATTTGCTTTCAACTCACAAATTTCGATGTAAATATTGAAATGTGCAAAGCATTTCAAATTTACAATAATTTATCTTAAACTCGCTGTAATTCAGAGAAATTTGCTTTCATCAGAGAGCTTTGAGTAAAAAAGAACAAATTGCTTGATCAGAAGTAAAACAAGAATTATCGCTTCTACTGCTATATCAGATCTCATTAATTTCTGATCATTTTATTCTTTGTATTGCATGCTATTCTGACATTTCGTAGTTCAATGTACTTGTATTGACAGAGATTCTGATTAGAAATAGCGACAGCGCGATACAATTTGTCAAACGCGTCAATCAATACTCTTTGTTGTTTCTTTCACTACAATCTACTTCATCGAAATCAGCTTCAAGCATGAAGCGAAACTATCATGCATGTGAAATGATATTGAGAATCACACAAAGTCTGATATATTACTTTAATCACTGCTTGACGCTGCAAAATGACGTGCAGTTCTTCGAGAAATATTTAAGAAAAGAGAACTCAGCAGTCAATGAGTATACAGACACATGCAAATACTCTCAGACTGATTTATGACATGAAACAATCATGATGAACGATATTGACGTCTCTGACTTCGAGCAAAGTACAGAAGAAAACGTAGAAGCTTCAGACAATCAGAAGCATTTTTGAAATTCAATTACATGAATATTACTTGATCTCAAAAGATTTATCAATTCATCATGTACTTTCTCATTCATCAAAGTAGACAATTATGATGAGACGAATGATACAAAGAAACGAAGCGTCGATAAATCGTTAAAACAATATATTAGACTCATAAGAATCATTTCAAACTACAGTAAACTCAAGCAAGATTCATGATCATCTTTAGATGACAGTCTTCAATCAGAGTGACTTCTCTTTTCGAACGAGAAAGATTTTTCTCTTGCACAGTGATTTCTGAACGCGAAAGTTAATAGCGAAGATATTAATCAATACTTCAAGATCTTGTTTCAGAAGACTCATCATGCTGATTGTATCTTCAAGAATGCAGATCAATTTAAAAGCATTCTACACAATATATCTTATGAAATATTTGATGATAGTTGATTCAAAACATCTTTGAAGATCTTATTGATGAACTCAGAGATCGAAACAAATATATTCAAGATTCAGTACAGAAACGTGATAAACATTTTGAAATTTCTCTTGAGACATCGTTCGTTTGCAAGTAATCTGAAATATGCATCAATCAAAGTATACAACGTCAGTGAAAATCAAATGTACACGAAAATGCACATTGATATTTGATGATGAGATACGCAAGCATTGATTTCTGAAGATGACACTATAATTTCAGTACTGTTAGCTACAGATAAAATCATGTTAACTCAACATCACAAGAATAAATTCACATGATCTGTATATATTATCGTTGATAATCTGAATCAAACAACTTGATGAAAGCAAAATAAATCTAGTGTTATACTATTAAAGTTTATTTCTTCGACTAAACATGCAAATGAAAATCTGAAGCGCAAGTTATATCATCACTCATTAAAAATAATATTAAAACATGAGTTTAAACTGTTCGATCGAATGAAGAGTTTTTCTTGCTAACGTTCTCATTCTTTAACACTTGAGAAATTAACTAGAAGAGAGTTTCACATTCGCTGTGCAAATAATTATACTCGACAGTGTTTTTCTATCATCGTCGAATTTATAATCAATTATGAAAAGCAGATTACTATTACGAGAATCAAAAATAAAGAGCAGTGCACTATATATCACATTTCATCGAATCAACGTGATAATTTGCAGACAATCTGAAAAGCTCAAACACATGAGAGTACATTGACTCAAATCAAACATCAAGAAAAGAATTCACGCTCTAAAGCAGATATCAAGCGCGATGTTAAGTGAGTACACTCAGTGCAAAACTTTGCCTGAAAACATGAACTTGTCAATATTCACGTCATCATGATGATTGACATCTTGCATCAGCTATTGAAGAGCACAGTAATGTATCTAATTCAATGACTTGAGATGATCATCAAGAATATAACATCGACGATCAGTCTTAAAAGAAAGCGTAATTCACAGACAATTGCAGACACAACACATGACATGCAATTGAATCAAAGATTTCGAGTAATTCTTTCATATTCAGAACTAAGATGTTTTCACGACTTTCTATTCGTGAAGCAATGAATCAACGTCGAACAAAAAACAATAGTGCATTAGCTTATTGCGATTGTCACTTCACTATTGATTAGAAAAGCATCAGATGCGCTGTACTGTGCTTGAGCTCTTATGAACTTCGTGATGATGATTCAATATTGATTGCACGATGACGAGTTTCTGCATTACATGAACAACGCAATGTACAGAATTAACGTTTTAAAAGAAGTATTCAAGCAGTTTCAACATGACAAAAACTTTAACTATCTCAAGTTTCATGTGATCTCTCATTATATGAATTTTATTTGAAGATACGAAGATGCAAATGATTTTGACACATCTTACATGAAGATCGCACATAAATTTCTGATCAAAGATTATTATGATCTTACAAACAAGTGAGAGAACTTTCAAATGCAGATACTGCATCACAATACTTGACGAGTCAATATGTTGACAATGAGAGATATCATTCTTTATGATTTAATCATGTTCAGATCAGAGATTGACGAGAGAATGAAAGTCATGATTACAAAGTCTTCTAAAAGTCTTGATTTAACGCAGCTTGAATGAGATTTGTCAGAAATGAATTCAAATCGATGACAAAACTGATTTAGTAATTCTCGATTCTGACGCATCGCTTTTGAAATAGCGAAGACGACACATATTGAGAATTTCTTGAACAGATTGTCGATTTTTATAAGAGAATCTCGACGCAAGAAATCAGAAATAAAGTCAAACAAGTATCAAATGAATCGAAAAGAAATCGACTTCTTCTGAATAAATGATTACTCTGTTTCTGTTCATGCATTGATTGAATGCTGAAGATGCAAAGATAAAAACTCGATAGACTTTGAAAAGCTTACATCAAAGCGAATTCGATGTGCTTCTGCATGACAGAAACAAATGTTGAATTGAAGACGTGATTACATCTATGTTCAAGAGTATGCTGAGAATGATCAAGAAAATTCTGACATAGTCGAAGCTCTGAATGATAGACTGATGAAACAGTTGCAAATTATAATCACTGTTCATGATTCACTTCGTCAAGATGACAATGAAAAATCTGTGCAATACTCGAGAGCTTTAATAAAATTGTTAAAGCTCAAAAACAATGAAGTACTTGATGCTCTACATGATATGATAGAAGTCGAGCAGTGATTGAAGAATACTGTCAAGAAGTCTTGATATCTTGAGTGTCGACGATTTTACAATATGAGTACTATACTACGAAGTGCACATCTGATATCAACTGAAAGCAAGAAGTTCTTTTACGTGAATAATTACATCGACTGAGATACATTCAACATTTTATACGAAGAGAGTTTTCTGAAAAAGAAAGCTTGAAAGACGAACAAGCTTGCGAGCTTAGACAGACGAGAAAAGACGAAATTCACTCGATAATGAAGAAAGTTCAACATTGTGTAAGTTGAGATAAATTAGAGTAAATTGAGATAAATTGAAGTAGATTGAAGTAAATTGAAGAAAATGAATGAAAAGCATATAATCACGTTGAATGAAGCATATATGAATGATCAAAACATTTCAGTCGATAGCGTCTAGTCATGACTATGATGACAGAGTATTGAAAATGAACAAGCGACTGAAATTTCACTGTAAAGATCTGTAAACAATGAGATTGATTGTGTAGCAGCTAGCGACATACAAGAACTTACATAGTTCAAATGATGAGAAAATCTAAAATTAATTAATCTATTAATCATAGTGTCTACTCGTTCGTTGAACGAAATTTCTACTTACTCTATGCATTCTTCAACGCATCTGACGCATTACACACAACGTCTGTCAGTAGAAGTTCACAACTTGTTGAAAAAAGCTGTAAATTCTCGAAGTAGTGTTCTTTTTCTATGTACACTAGCATTCTTTTCTTCTATCGATGTCTTTTCTGTCATCGAAAAAGAATGTTTCGAGTGAATGAAAGCTTCGATTCGATTTTTCAAGCGAAGAATAGATTTGATGACGAGTTTCGCGTAGATGATGATTTCGATGAGATGTCATTTCTTCTCAGTATCGAATGTTTGAATCGAATTATCATATATATTCATCATCAGTTATTTCGCAGTCTCGTCAATTTTCTGCTCAAAGATCTTCGCATTCTGATCAATCAAAGTTGAAATCTTTAATCGCAGAAGAAGAGACGCGTAATCAATCTGTTTCAATCTATTTCGAAACTGAGCAGACTGATAATTGTACATGAGATCGCTGTGAGCACGATCGACTGCTGTGATTGAAACTGATGATAAATAAGACTGTAGACGTTGTAGAAAGACGAGTTCTGCGCGATCACTGACAGACATGATGTACGATAATTGAATAACTGTGATGAGAGAAATGAGTGAAGTAAAATTGAAGCTTACTAAGATAAACATCGCGCAGAATCATGAACGCACGATAGCTTAATACGAGTTCTACTCTGTTGAATCAGCTTGTAGCTGATCTAATCAGCTAACGACTGACTGATGATTGATTTATGTTGCTAAATCAGCTAATCGCTGAATTATGAAAAGTGTCTGTTCTAGTAGCTAGCATATGCGTCTCAAGCGCATTAAGATTCAGATGTCGTTGCTCACTAGCTTACAAGCTACTCAAGCTTTTCGCCGAAACGTCGATGTATGTGAAATGAAGAATAGACTATTGCAGAAGGAAATTGCTATGACCAGGCTAAATTCTTCGAGCGAGAACATCGTCAACGAGTATTTGAATAGCATCGACGGCTAGATGCTTTTGAAGCTTTCTATACATGATGAAGGACCTCGAAAGGGGTCCCGAAAGGGATCAACCGATCAATCTGCAGGCAAATTTACCCCCTCTATTAATTTGCTACTATAAATATAATCCCTGTGTTTAAAACCTCGATCAAAAAGCATGTTTAAAACATGCTTTGAGCTAGCCTAAAGAAGTTGGTCAAAAAACATGTTTTAAACAGATTCGCACCCTAGCTAGGTGAACCCTTCTAGAATACAACGATATTTATCCGGATTCCGAAGCAACCTTGGCATTATGCGGGTAAATAAACAATGCCTACCACTACTACTACTACTACTACTACTACTACTACTTAACGCTGTGCATCTCTCTAGGCGGTTCGATTTCTCGATTGCAATATGTCTGAAGTTAGTTCTGAGATTCAGCGCCTTCAGGCTCAGCTGGAGCAAG
>JAABUY010003942.1_pt1 | contig 15924 bp, 14 predicted proteins | sample 5560271 | NCBI WGS metagenome assembly JAABUY01 (sample SAMN10711886, study PRJNA513374) | rock metagenome | isolation source: Antarctica rocks | place: Antarctica: Victoria Land, University Valley
AAATAGAAGCTTTTGTACCAACCTTCTTCTGTATTCTTAATATTCAGTTATAGCTACCTCTAAAGATCAAGCACTATCAACCCTGACCTCCATTGGTTGTATCATCTAGGCACGGTCCTGACATTAAACAGTCTTCATAGTTTCTCATCATGACTTTCTATCATAACTTTCTATCATAGCTCTCTATCATAGTCTTCTATCATAGCTCTCTATCAAAGCTCTTTATCAAACAATCTTAATGTTCTTCTTCATGTTTCTCTTCATGTTTTTCTTTATGACTTTCTATCAAAAAGATAATGCAAAAAGATAATGCAAAGGCGAAAAAACCGGAAAAATTTCTATATTTAGTTCTCTTGACATCATATTCGATTGCTTGACGAGTTGAGTCGAGTCAGCGAGTTCTGATTCGACTCAAGATCGATATCAAGTTGAGTTGAGATGTTCAACTCAAGTATTCAAGTCGAGTTGAAATGTTCAACTCAAGTACTTGAGTCGAGTCAAAATGTAGATATAAAAACTCGACTTGACGATCAGTTTATGCGCAGTTGACAGCTTGATCATTGATGATGATTCTAACGAAGAAAGATCCTGCAAAGATAACAGTGAATTACATGCTTCAATGATATTATTCGACATTGCAACTTTAATTGCTACAAATGTCAAGATTGTATTTGTTGAATCAAATGATAAATAGACATACTGCGCTCTTAGAAGTTCTAGAGATATTGATGCTTTTATGAATATGCATCAACTAAAAGTGACGTAAATCTGAAACATGAGATTAAACGAATATTTAAGATATTGATCGCTAAAAGCGCTAAAATCTGTCTCTGTCACTCTTTACAAATTGCAGATGTATATGCTTCTCGATGTACTTGCATATGTTCAAATCTACGACGTTGTAAATCTCATTAAATGCATATCAGATGTCAATGAGTTCTTCTTTGCTGAGAGAGTAAACAAGCGCTTTTCAATGTTTCAAAAAGAGTTCAAAGTCTTTCTGAATCACGAAAAACTTCTTGCAATGCTTCAGCATGTTGTTGTTTATGTGTCAGATGCACAAAGCATGAGTAACATGATCATAATCTTAAAACATATGTTATATGACAGATGCAAGAGTCTTGTCATTGTCTGACAGTATGATCTTTGAAAAAGACAGTACAAGTGTCATGATGTCAGATCATCAACTCAATTTAGAACATAGATTATCGATGTTTTAAATAATCTCGATTCATTGAATCTGTTTTGCAGTTCAATGAATCAAGTCATTAATCTAGTCATCATCATCTTAATCTAATCTCAGCAATTCTGGTTCAATTATCTCAGTCATGTGTGCAAATCTTTGCAATCTTAAGTCATAAAACTATTGTCTAGTCTTGATTCTGCTTCATTCATGTATATAAAAGTCAAGCTCTCGTTTTTTTCTTTCGCTCTTTGTCTTTCATCTTATACATTATCTGATGTATTGTCTTGTATTTAAATTCTATTAAAGTAATAATAATATCAGTCTTTTATATTAATAGTATCTTTAATTTAGTTTAGTTTTTGACATTATGAAAGATCTACACTTTCTGCAACGTTTTTATACATTGAAATCTCGTCTAGTTATTCTTTCGCTTAAATAAAGTCATCTTACAACTTCTTGATCGACGATGAGCGTGTTATCAAACAGTTCGCTTAAAGTATGATTGAAAATTCAGTCGAGATCTTTCATGCAATGCAAGAGCTTCAAAATCAAGTTTGACAACATGATGTCATTATTTTATTTTCGTTCATTATTTTCAATTCTTCAGTCTATATTAAGTCTGTCGTTGAGTTCAAATTGCTCAACTCAACTCAGGTTGAGTTTCAGTGTTGAGTTGAGTTGAGAAGAGTCAATTCAACTTAATCGAGTTGAGTCAGACTCTCGATTCAACTCAGTCAATTTGATGAGTTGACTTGAACTCGATTGCAAATCTACTTTCTATCAAAGTGATTAAACTTTCTATCATGTTTTCTATCATATTTTTCATCAAATTTTCTATCAAACTCTCTATCATGTTTTCTATCATATTTTTCATCATATTTCTCACTATATTTCTCATCATATTTTCTATCATGTTCTTTATCATATTCTCTACTACATTCTCTATCATATTTCTCACTATAATTTCTATCATATTCTCATCATATTTCTCACTGTCAGAAACTGAGCTAAACTAAAGATACTATCAATATAGAAGACTGATATTATTGTAATTACTTTGATAGAATCTAGATACAAAATAATACATCAAATAATGTACAAGATGAAAGACAAAGAGTGAAAGAAAAGAACGAAAGCTCAACTTTTATATACATGAATTGAGCAAAATCAAGACTAAACAATAGTTTTATTGACTTAAAATTGCAGAAGTTTGCACACATGATTGAGATGATTGAAACAGAATTGCTGAAACTAGATTAAGATGATGATGATTAAATTAATGACTTGATTCATTGAACTGCAAAATGAGTTCAATGAATTGAGATTATTTAAAATATTAACAATCTATGTTCTAAATCAAGTTGATGATTTGACATCATGACAGTAACTTCTCTCTTCAAGACTGAGCTTCTGCAAGATGATGAGAAGAAACGAGATGAGATGAGAAAGAATCAAAGATGAAGACTGAAATGAGATGAAAATTGATGTGAATGCATTTTAATATGATGAAGCACAGATGAAACTAAAATAAATCTGAGTCACATCTGAGTCAAATTTGAGCAAGATGTTTGAAGAGTAAGACGAGATGAGATGCATTTTAACATAATGATGTATGAAAATTGAAACACATCTGAGTCACATCTGAATCAGATTTAAATGAGATGTTTGAATCAAATCTAGACAAGATCTGAGTCAGATTTGAGTAAGAGAAAGATGAAACGTAGTTTAATGTGATGATGCACAGCGAAATTGAAATACATTTAAGTCATATCTGAGTCAGATTTAAACAAGATGTCTGAGTTAAATCTAGATAAGATCTGAGTCAGATTTGAGTAAGAAAAAGATGAAATGCAGTTTAATATAATGATGCACAAACGAAACTAGAATACATCTGAAATACATCTGAGTCAGATTTAAACAAGATGTTTAAGATAAATTCAGACAAGATCTGAGTCAAATCTGAGTTGAGTTGAAATGATGAAGATTGAACTTAAAGTTCTTGACATTGACATTGAGACATCACACATGACAGTACATGTGATTCTTCGATGACAAAATTGACGAGATGATATTTATTGAGTGCTTGCTCACAATTATTCAGAAGATGAAAAGACTTTCAAGTAGAAAAGTGATCTTCTCAATCGATGTAATACTTAAGCAAAGATGAGTTATAACATTTATCACGCTTGAAGTTTAGTATGCTGTTTACATATCAGAATCTTTCATCATTCTTGATGATAATGAGTTCTCAAGATTTCTGACGTTGACTTGAAAGAAATTCGCTTGCGATATGATTCAAAAGAGTGACATGAAAGATTAAATAAATCTTCATGAATGTTAAAAGATTTAACTCAATGATCAGAGAATTGTTCTTGAAGACACGCTTGATCTTGAAGAAGTCAACGTTATGATCATTTAACTTAACAGCAAGACGAGTGATGCTGACATTGCAAGCATTCAGTCAGACTTCATCTTCAATGAAGTATTTAAAACAAGAATGATGAAAGAGATTAACATTGAATTTGTAAATGATCTGAGCTATAAGCATCTCATCACATAAATGCTCAGTTAGTTTCTTCATCTTCTTGATGAACTCTTTGACATTGATTAACTTGTTTCAAGCTTGAAATGTAAGATTCTTGAACAAAGACTCAGAAAACTCAAAGTCTAAATGTGAGTTTTGACTTGAATTGATCAAGAAGAATTATGTTAAAGTGATTAATGATGATGCATTATTGACGACAAATTCAACTTCAGAAAGTCACTTAGCTCAGTCATCTTGCATGTAGTTGACGAAGACTCGAAGATAATGCTTCATGACAGCATTGACTTTCTCAATTTGATCATTGATTTCAGAGTGATATGTTGTTGATAACTTAGCGTTTATCTTCAACATTTTACACATATGCTTTCAAACATTGAAGATGAATTGTGTGTCTCGATCAGACATGAAGAACTCAAGTAAATTCTGATGTTTTCAAACATGAGCATAGAAGCAGTTGATAGTTTTTTCAACTTTCATAGAAGTAATGAGAACTAAATGTCTCATTTTAATAAGATGATTAATGAAGACTAAAATATATTTATATGTGATACTCATGAAGATACTGAGCGATAAAGAATTTACATAGTTCATAAAGATATCACATCAATGATGTTCAAGAACTGAAAGAAGATGCAATTATTCTTGAGTTCATTGTTTAAAGAGCTTAAAACATGTGCACACGTGACAGTTTTGTACAAAGCGTTGAACATACTTATAAATGTTTGATCATCAGTAAACTTGACTGATCAATTCATAATTTTTTACTCTTTCTGAATGATCATCAACAACATTATTATGAGTGAGCTGAATGATACAAAGACGTAGTTTATCTGAGTTGAATACATACTTTCTTTCTTAAAAGTACAGATGATTCTCATGTTTTTCACACTCAACTAAAGAGATCTTGTTGTGATGTCATGCTTCATTGCAAAGCACTTTAATTATCTGAGCTGCGAATTTGTCATTGATTTTGACTTGCTTTCACAATGTCTGAGTGAGAATGTCAGCAAAATCTTCATCAAGATTCAGAATGTCTTAATCTAGCTGAGACTTGATGTTTTCAACGTCGAATCTTTCGATTTCTAGATTCATGAGAGCTAGAATTTGCAAAGATGCTGAGATAATTAAAAACAGATGTAACTGAACTGAATCTAGAGCAATGATTTATGATTGAAGCTTCATGACTTTGATGTCGAAGATGTCGAGAGCGAGATTCTCAACAATATTGAGATTTAAAACATGAGTTTTCAGAATTGTTTGATGTTGATATTGATATCAAGAATCGAATGTATCTCTCTCTTTAAAAAGATCTTCTGAGCGATGTGTCAGAGCATTCAACTTATTATTGATCTTATTGAGACGATAAGCGATATGATAGTAGAATCTAGACAGAAACTCACTTCAATGAGCTTGATGATGACTCAACTGCTTAGTTGACATGAAATACTTAAGATTTTTGTGATTCGTGATCATCTTAACAAAATAAATAAAGTCTTTAAGCTTTGATCATCATTTCTTGAAAGCGCAAACAATGATCATGAGTTCTTTACCATAGATCTCGTAGTTACACTCAATTGAGTTATGCTTCTTCAAAAAGTAAGCGATTGAATGAAGAATTTTGTTCTCATCATACTGAAAGAGAATGTCTTTGAACACATAGTTTGAAGCATTGATTTCTATCACAATCTTGTGATCTGAATTATAATGATGAAGAATAATCTTGAAAGTGAAGACTTTCTTAAGAATGTTGAATGCAATCTGACATTTCTGAAATCAAACAAAGAATACATTTTTTCTGATGAAACGAGTGAGCGAGATAGCTATTCTACTATAGTCATAAATGAATCTTCTATAAAAGTTTGTGAAATCTAGAAAACTTTGAACGTCTTTAACGTTGATCAAGATGAGTCAGTTGACAATGATGTTTATCTTAGAAGAATTCATCTTGATCTCTTCAATGATGATTATCAATTCTAGATACAAGACTTGAGTGATGTGAAACTCACATTTAATTATATTCATCTGAAGATTTGCTTCTTGCAGCTTTCGCAGAATGAGCTTGACATGAATCTTGTGCTCAAGTTTATTGTTGAAATAGATCAAGATGTTATTCAGATAAGCTGTACAGAACTTATTTAAATGTTCGCGAAGAGTATTGTTGATATACTTCTGAAACAAGACAGACTCATTACATAGATTGAAAAGCATGACTAAATACTTGAATAATTCAAATTGAGTGCAAAAGATGATGAAAGCTTCATTTTCTTCTTTAATTTGAAGTCGATTGAACGCAGAAATGATATTCAGCTTGATAAAGATTTTAGCTTGATTCAGATGATTCAGCGTTTCTGAGATCAGAGATAAAGAATATTGATTCTTGATTGTGATAGCATTCAGATCTCAATAGTTCATACAGAAGTGAAGTTCTTCTTCAAGTTTCTTGATGAAGAGAACAGAAGTGATTGTCTGAAAGTGACTGACTTGAATGAAATCTTTGCTCAGATTCTCATTCAGATAATGATGAAGTTCTAGAATTTCATCATGACTCATGTTGTACAAAGCGAAGATTGAGAGTTGAGCATCTTCTTTAAGATGTATGACATGATCATGAGCTTGATGCAAAGACAAGATATCAACGTTCTTCTTGAAGAAAATGTCTAGAAACTTGAAATATCTGAATGATAAAATTGTGACTGAATCGACGTTCTTACTTTGTCAATAAACTTCAAGATCTTCTTGTGTTATGAATGCAGTCAAACGAAATTTCTTTTTCATTTGATGAAGATTCAGACGATGCTTCTTATCATACATACTGTCTTGAGAATGAGATGAAAACTGAGTAAGAGTTAAACTGTTCTTTGAATGAATAATCAAAGTCGTGCAACGCGATTTTGACTCATTAGAGTCTAGACTAGAAAATGAGATTGACTCAAGATTCAAGAAGACATCAATTTTCTTTAAAGTGATGCTAAATACTTCAATGTCTTTGACATGAGCAGCATAATTAAAGCTTCAAGCTCTCAACTTGATTATGTCAAGTTGTATAAAAGATCAATCAAATTGATCTGCTTGAAAGATAACAGAAGTTCTAAAGAGAAAAGAATTTTGACACTTGATTTTTGATGAGTATTCTTTTTGAATGACTTGAAGAATATGATTAGAAGCTTCTTGTTTCAGATGAGAAACAAGACTGAATGAGATTTGTTTCTTGTGAACGAGTTGAGTATTAGTTGACTTTTCATGAGCGAACGAGAGATTATATTGCTTCTTGTGAGCAGATGAGAAACTGAGTTACTTCTTGCAAGTGAATTAAGAACTGAATTGCTTCTTGTGAGCAAACTGAAAACTGAGTTACTTCTTTCAAGTGAATAAGAAACTAGATTGCTTCTTGCAAGTGAACTGAAAACTAAGTTGCTTCTTTTGAGTGAATGAGAAACTAGATTGCTTCTTACAAGTGAACTGAGTGTTGAATTACTTCTTGTGAGCAATCTGTAAACTGAATTGCTTCTTGTAAATAATCTGTAAATTGAATTGCTTCTTGTGAGCAATTCATGAACTGAGTTACTTTTTGTGAATGAATTGAGAATGAGACTGAAAGAAAGCTACTTTGTTAACTTCAAACGAGAAATTTTCTTCTTGTTGATTAAAATCATAAATCTTGATGAGAAATGAGTAACAATGATTAAGACAGAAGAAGAAAAACAAGATGAGAATATTGTGCTCAAAATTAACATCAATGACGTGACAACAAAATCATGATAAACTTATAATGATGAGATACTGACTTAATTCAATGACATAAAAGAATAGTCTTTCAATGTGTTTATCGAGAATCATTGTGATTTCAACAACATGAGTAATGTCATTGATTAAAGTGACTTGATCATCAAATTCTCAAAGTCTGCAAGAGTGAATTAATTGATGCAAGAAAAGATGATGTTGTTGCGCGAAGAATTTATTTATAAAGACATAAGCAGAGACTTCACTATCAATCAGAGTGAGAGTAAGAACTTTAGATTAAGCTTGACGTAGAATACAGAATACTATCATGTAATTATCTTTGAATGTTGAATTGAATTCAAAGAGTTTCAAGACAGATTTAGCAGAAAACTTTCTATATGATTGAAGTGAGAGTGAAAAGATTGAGACTAGTAGACAAGATGATATGTATACAGATTTCTGAGCATGACTTAGCTCAGAAACTAAACTTTTTTCATGAACAGTGAGACTTCTTCATTTATATTGATGACATCATTGTTATAAACATTCATGATACACAAAGTGAAGAGTTTCTTATTTGAGCATTCTTTAGTAATTTTGCTTGAATGTTGCAACTTGCAGTAGTAGCAAAGCTTTCACTTGTTGCAGATTTTCTTGATCTCAGAAATGATCAGAATCTTATCTTGAATGATGATAATGACAAAGTTTAAATTCATTAACTCATCAAGAAATAAAAGAGAAAAAGATCAAAATACTGTTGAAACCACAGTCACAAAAATGATGATCTTTGAATTCAAAAAGTTATTAATCAATGCAAAGATGCTCTTGACTTTAATGAATGAGATGATAATGAAGATGAAGTGAGATTGATGATGCTTAAGCTGCTGAAGCTCTTCATCAATGTCAAAGAATGCTTGAATTCATTGATGAAAGATGAATGATCAAGTTTCATTGAAATTTCATCAGAAGAAGATAATGACTTAAGTGAAATAATTAACATTGCGCTTCAGACAGTCAATCAACAAGAAATCTTTCATCAAAGAACATTCTTTTTTTGATAGAAGAGATTGTAATAGTCAACAAAGCTATTCATGTCTTGCTTCAAAGTTTCACAAAGATATAAATAAACATCTTCTGTCTTGAAAGAATTGTTGCAGCAATGATGTAACTTGTGTCATCAATCTGCAAAGATGAAAATGATACAGAGATCATTGACTTGATATTAATTCATTAAATTGTGAGTCTTCTTATTTATGATGAGTCATGACTCAACATAGATGATCTTGACTCGATGAAAGAAATAACGATCATCGTTTATATTCATGCGCTGTATCAGAATCTGCTTTCATGCATTCAATTGATCTTTGTTTCTTTCATACTCAGATATGTCAAGAAGCTTCTTGAATCTAGAAGCAATGAAGACAGTGACAGAGTTTGCAAAAAGATGAACGACAAGAGAAAATTGATTGTTCAAGATTTGTGTGATGATCTGAGCTATCATTGCAAGAGATTGAGAATTCAACTTTATATAAACTGAAGAACTGAGAATGATGAACAAGAATGAGATGATAACATCATGTTATTGAACTTGATTTTGAAGCTCTTGCATTACGCGAAAAATCTCAACTGAATTTTCAATCATACTTTGAGTGAACTGTTCAACAGCACGCTCATTGTCGATTGAAAGATTGTGAGATGACTTCATTTGAGTGAAAGAATAACTAGATGAGATTTCAACGTATGAAAACGTTGCAGAAAGTGTAGATCTTTTATAATGTCAAAGACTGAGCTAGATTAGAAATACTATCAATATAAAAGACTGATATTATTATTATTACTTTGATAGAATCTAGATACAAAACAATACATCAAATAATGTATAAGATGAAAGACAAAAAGTGAAAGAAAAGAATGAAAGCTCAACTTCTATATACATGAATTGAGCAGAATCAAGACTAGACAGTAGTTTTATTGACTTAAGATTGCAAAAGTTTGTACACATGATTGAGATGATTGAAACAGAATTGCTGAGATTAAATTAAAATGACGATTACTAGATTGATGACTTGATTCATTGAACTGCAAAATGAGTTCAATGAATCGAGATTATTTAAAATATCAACAATTTATGTTCTAAATTGAATTGATAATCTGACATCATGACACTCACTATGTTTCTTATTATATTCTCTATCATATTCTCTACTACACTTTCTATCATATTTCTCACTATATTTTCTATCATATTTCTCATCAATCTCTTTATCAAATTTTCTATGAAATTGATTGCAAAATTGATTGCAAAAAAAAAATTTGAAAAAAAGAGAAAAAGTATACTATATTTAGTAACAAAAATTGAGTTCAAGCAACTCAACTCGATCTCAAATTGAGCTTGAGTTGAAGAAAGTCAATTCAATCTCAACTCGAACTCAAAATTGAGTTAAGTTGATTTCTTTCAACTCAACTCAACTCTAACTTAATGACAAATCTAGTTTATATAGAATTGAATTCTCAATCTCTCATGATGATAACTCAGATCATTGCATAAATCTTGAATAATCAATTTTCTTTCATCATTCATCTTTTTGCAAACTTTGTCGCTGTCTTCATTACTTCTAAATTTGAGAAGCTTCTTGACATATCTGAGTATGAAAGAAATAAAGATTGATTGAATGCATGAAAGCAGAGTCTGATACAACGCATGAATGTGAACGATGATCATTATCTTTTTCATCGAGTCAAGATTGTCTATGTCGAGTCATGATTCATCATAAATAAGAAGATTCACAATTTAATGAGTCAATATTGAATTAATGATCTTTATATTATTTTCATCTTTGCAGATTGATAATATAAGTTACATCATTGCTGTAACAACTCTTTCAAAACAGAAGATGTTTATTTATATCTTTGTAAAATTCTGAAGCAAGACATGAATAACTTTGTTGACTATTACAATTTCTTTTATCAAAAGAAAGAATGTTCTTTGATGAAAGATTTCTCATTGATTGACTGTTTAAAACACAATGTCAATTATTTTACTTAAGTCATTATTTTCTTTTAACAAAATCTTAATGAAATTTGATCATTCATCTTTCATCAATGAGTTCAAGCATTCTCTGACATTAATGAAGAGTTTCAGCAGCTTAAGCATCATCAATCTTGCTTCATCTTCATCATCATCTTGTTCATCAAAGTCAAGAGCATCTTTGCATCAATTAGTAATTCTTTGAATTCAAAGATCATCATTTTTGTGACTGTTGTTTCAATAATATCTTCGTCTCTTTCTCTTTCATTTCTCAATGAATCAATGAATTTAAGCTTTGTCATTATCATCGTTCAAGATGAGACTCTGATCATTTTGAAGATCAAGAAAATCTGCAACAAGTGAAAGCTATGCTACTATTGCAAGTTACAACATTCAAGCAAAATCATTAAAGAATGCTTAAATAAGAAGCTTTTCACTTTGCATATCATAAACATTTATGACAGTGACATCATCAGTATAAATGAAGAAATCTCGCTGTTCATGAAAAAAGTTTAGTTTCTGAGCTAAGTTACGCTCAGAAATTTGTATACATATCATTTTATTTACTAGTCTCAATCTTTTCATTCTCACTTTAATCATATAAAAAGTTTTTCGCTAAATTTATTTTGAAACTCTTTGAATTTAATTCAACATTCAAAAATAGTCACATGATAGTATTCTGTATTTTACATCAAGCTCAATTTAGAGTTTTCACTCTTGCTCTGATTGATAATGAAGTTTTTGCTTATGTTTTTATGAATAAATTCTTCACGCAACAACATCATTTTTTCTTGCATTAATTAACTCACTCTTGCAGACTTCAAGAATTTAATGATCAAGTCACTTTAATTGATGACATTATTTATGTCGTTGAAATCACAATGATTCTCAATGAATACATCAAAAGACTATTCTTTTATATCATTGAATTAAGTCAATATTTTATCATCATGAGTTTATCATGACTTCATCATCACGTTATTAATGTCAATTTTGAGCACAATATTCTCATTTTATCTTTCTTCTTCTGTTTTAATCATTATTGCTCATTTCTCATCAAGATTTATGATCTTAATCAACAAGAAGAAAATTTCTTGTTTAAAGTTAACAAAGTAGCTTTCTTTCAATCTTGCTCTCAATTCATTCACAAGAAGCAATTCAATTCATGAATCATTCACAAGAAGTAATTTAATACTCAATTTGCTTGCAAAACGTAATCTAGTTTCTCATTTGCTTGAAAGAAGTAACTCAGTTTTCAGTTCACTTGCAAGAAGCAATTTAATTTCTTATTCATTTGAAAGAAGTAACTCAGTTTTCAGTTCATTCACAAGAAACAATTCAGTTCTCAATTTGCTTGCAAAAAGTAATTCAATTTCTCATTTGCTCACAAGAAGCAATATAACTCTTTATTTGCTCATGAAAAGTTAATTAATACTCAACTCATTTACAAGAAATAAATTTCATTCAATCTTGTCTTTCATTTGAAACAAGAAGCTTTTAATTGTATTTTTCAAGTCATTCAAAAAGAATATTCATCAAAAATCAAGTGTCAAAATTTTTCTTTCTTTAGAACTTCTGTTGTTTTTCAAGCAAATCAATTCAATCAATCTTTTATACAACTTGACATAATTGAGTTGAAAGTTTGAAGCTTTGATCATGCTGCTCATGTCAAAGACATTGAAGTGTTTAGCATCACTTTAAAGAAAATTGATGTTTTCTTGAATCTTAAGTCAATCTCATTTTCTAGTCTAAACTCTGATGAGTCAAAATTGCGTCATGCAACTTTAACTGTTTATTCAAAGAACAGCTTAACTTTTGCTCAGTTTTTATCTCATTCTCAAAATAATATGTATGATAAAAATCATTGTCTGAATCTTCATTAAATGAAAAAGAAATTTCATTTGACTGTATTCACGACACAAGAAGATCTTGAAGTTTATTAACAAAGTAAGAACATCGATTCAGTCACAATTTTCATTGACAAAATGTTCAACAGCTAACTTTTTGCTCGATGACAGAATTTGAAAAAGTCGACTTAATTCAGCTAATAATCAGCTAACAACTGACTAATCAGCTAAATTTCAGCTAAATTCGACTAACTCAGTTAATTCAGCTAATTCAGCTAAAATATTTATTTACATGCTCATTTATTTACATGCTCATCATTTTACTCATCATTCTACATGCTCATCATTTTACTCATCATTCTACTCGTCATTCTACATGCTCATCATTTTACTCATCACTCTACTTGCTCATTTACTTGCTCATCTACTCGCTCATTTACTCGCTCATTTACTCGCTCATTTACTCGCTTATCTACTCGCTTATCTACTCGCTCATCTACTCGCTCATCTACTCGCTCATCTACTCGTTCATCTACTCGCTTATCTACTTGCTCATTTACTCACTCATCTACTCGCTTATCTACTCGCTTATCTACTCGCTTATCTACTCGCTCACTCAAATTTTCTACCGAATTTTCTATCAAATTTTCTATCAAACGCTTTATCAAACGCTCTACATGCTTCAAATTATGAACGCATAACATGAGTCAAACAATGCTTCAAACAATGCTTTCTACATGACTTGAAAACAGTACTGTTACTTTCGTGATTAGTAATCTTCGCTCTCAGTTGAAGATCAACGCTAGAAAATTCAAAGAATTCAGAATTTTTACTTCTTCTCACTTTTTTCTTTTGTAGTTTCTACTTTCTATTTCGTACGAAATAATGCTAATTAACTCAATAGAACGCATTCTTCATGACTTGATATCAAACTTTCGATCAAACATTCTATCATATTCTCTACATGCTTTAAAATACGCGTTGAACGAATGCATAATATGCGTTAAACAGTGCTTCAAACAATACTTTCTACTGAGCTTTTTACTGAGCTATCAATCGAGCTTTCTACTGATCTTTCTACTGATCTTTCTACTGATCTTTCTACTGAGCTATCGATCGAGCTTTCTACTGATCTTTCTACTGATCTTTCTACTGAGTTATTGATTGAGCTTTCTACTGATCTTTCTACTGATCTTTCTACTGAGCTATCGATCGAGCTTTCTACTGATCTTTCTACTGATCTTTCTACTGAGTTATTGATTGAGCTTTCTACTGATCTTTCTACTGAGCTATTGATCGAGCTTTCTACTGATCTTTCTACTGATCTTTCTACTGAGCTATCGATCGAGCTTTCTACTGATCTTTCTACTGATCTTTCTACTGATCTTTCTACTGATCTTTCTACTGAGCTATTGACTGAGCTTTCTACTGAGCTTTCTATCAAATGCTCTATTAAACATTCTACATGCTTCAAAATACGCGTCGATTGAACGCATAACACAGGTCAAACAGTGCTTCAAATGATGCTTTCTACATGACTTTCTACATGACTTTCTTCATGACTTTCTTCATGACTTTCTATCAAGCTTCGAATTGCTTCGCATTCAAGAATCAAATTTGTTTTCTATCGAGCATCAAATATGACTCTATCATACACTCTACATGACTCTCTATCGAACATTCTACATGACTTTCTATTTCATTAGTTTATTCATTAACTTTCTTATTAACTTTCTTATTAACTTTCTTATTGACTCTCTCATTGACTTTCTCAACGCATATATCAAACTGTGTAAATAGCTATTATTTAGATAGTCAAATTAATTATTAATTAATCTATTATACGAGCGCAATAACTATCTAGTCATTAATTCAATATTTGATTGTTAATAAGCAAAATACGCAAATGTTGAAGAAGTCAACAAAAGAGATAATATCGATATTAGCTGAGTGCACAGCTAAATCAGCTAAAAATCAGCTAATATTGACTTTTTCCCTCTCACGATTTTGTCGATGTTATCATTCAGATATTTCAAGTTTCTAAACATTTTCTTCAAGAAGAACATTGATATTTTGTCTTTGCATTAAGCTCATGATCATGTCATACATTTTAAAGAAGATGCTCAATTCTCAATCTTTGCTTTGTATGACATGAGTTGTGATAAAATTCTAGAACTTCATCGTTATCTGAATGAAAATCTAAGCAAAGATTTCATTCAAGTTAGTCACTCTCAAATAATCATCTTTGTTCTCTTCATTAAGAAATTCGAAGAAGAACTTTGCTTCTGCATGAACTATTAATGTTACGATTTTAGTCTTCATCTATTCTTTCTAGCTCTGATCTAAGTTTCATTCTAATTGAGTCTAGTGAGCATTCAAGCTAGTAGTGATGTCATTGAGACTCTGCATCATATGTGTAAGACGTCAACTCTTTCGAGTCTAGCACAGAGCTGAGAAACACACATATAAAGAATCGAGTTCTTTTCTGTAGATACTTTTCTTTCTTAGCATTTATTTATTAGTTAAATGACATTCATATGACTCACTCTATGCTGACTTCTAACAGTAGATAAATGCTAATCAACTACTTTGCTATTGACGTGTAGACAATACGAAATAATCTACTTCGTTCATTCAGAAAATTCGCAAGAAATTCTTCGAATTACTTTCATCAAAACACACATTCAAATTTACTTAAATTTATCAAATCAATCACTCAATCTTATCACAATTAAATCTACTCATCTATCTTTATCTTTCTTACAATGACACGCGACTCTGAATCAGTTGAGTCATGAACAGCTTATCTGCTTAAAAGCACTGTTAGTAAACGAGTTTTTCTTATTTCTTTCGATGCTTCAGCGAAATCTCAGAATGTCGTTATCTCATGAGACATTAACATAAGTCAACAACTTCGTCAATGAACTATTGATCAGTCAGATGAGATCATTCAGATGCTGATCGAGCTAAGAGATCAACAAAACATGACTTTGAAACTCAATGAGCAATGAATTGATCTACAAGTCAATCACATCAAAAGACTTGATGAGCTAGAGATCAATTAAACGACAATAGACACTCAAGAAGAGACTATCGTTGAACTATAAGAGAAAGTATTGAGTCTCAAAAAGAAACAGCGTTCAGCGAATCAGTTTCGATCTCGACAGTCTACAAAGTCTTGAGCTTCTATCGAGAATCATACTCGACGAAAGTCATTCACTCTATTCGACAATGATCATCACAAGTTCTTCAAGTTTTCAAACTCATTTATATTCACTGATGAAGATGAATCAACATGAAACAGCTGAAGAATCAAGATAGATGATAAGCTTCAGACAAATGTTGATCACTTCGATAATGAGAATATCTGTATTGTTTATGTAATATCTAGACTAGAAGATGATGCTGCTGAGCACATCTTCGCTCGATATCAACATGATGCTTTGCATTCATACATCTTGATTGACGAGTTATTTGAGCATCTGAAAGAAATATACGATGAACTGAATAAGAATCGAAAGTGTCGTCGCGAGTACAACGCTCTGAGACAAGCAGACAAGTCTTTCAATGTCTTCTACTTCGACTTTATGAAGCTATT
>JAABUY010003943.1_pt1 | contig 15924 bp, 29 predicted proteins | sample 5560271 | NCBI WGS metagenome assembly JAABUY01 (sample SAMN10711886, study PRJNA513374) | rock metagenome | isolation source: Antarctica rocks | place: Antarctica: Victoria Land, University Valley
CGCACGACCAGCGTGTCGAGGCACAGCTTGGCGGCCGTGCGCTCGCGCCGCGTGGCCGGCGCCGTGAACAGCACCTCGCGCGCCGGGCGGCCCAGCGCGTAGCCCACCACCTGCGCGGCGGCGCATGACAGGGCATGTGGGCCGTCATGTCTGTGTATTGCAGACATCGCACGCGAAGCTTCCACGCACGAACAGCGACAAGAGTGGAACTTAAGTTCACCAAGCCAGCAGCAGGAGGCGCGCGGATGCCCCAGGCGGCGTCTCGGGAGGCAGCTATGCCAGCCGGGACCCCACCTTGCGAGCGGCCTCGCCCACGCCGACGACGGCGGCCGAGGGGACGGCGTACACGACGGCCAGCACCGCGGCCGACACGAGCGGCGTCGCGCACAGGGCGCGCTGCAGGCCCAGGCGCTGCAGGAGCCGGCCCGTCGCACACAGCTGCGCGCACGCATGGGGCGAGTGTGGCCCTCAGCCGCCCAGCGGGCGGGATGACAGGAGGATTTAAGGCCTGGGCAGACAGGGCTTGCAACGCTCCTGTTAGGCCAATGCATGGCGGACACGGAAGTCCACATGGAAGTCCACGTACATACGCACAGATCTCATCAGTAACACCCCCAACAACTTGGTTGTGGTCGGAAAATGAATACAAGAGCGGCCTGCACTGCAAAGCACCTGCAGCAGCGCGATGGCGACGGCGCTGACGCTGTTCAGCACGGCGACGAGCGCCATGCGCCCGCCGGCGTCCGGCGCCGCGCCCGCCAGCACCGCGGCCTTCAGGAAGTAGAGGAGCGAGGACGCGGCGGTGCTGAGCAGCAGGTAGAGCGCCAGGGTGGTCAGGTAGCGCGAGCGCGCGATGGCCGCCACGCCCTCGCCCAGCTGCGCGGCCGCGCGCGCCGCGCCTGCCGCCGCGCCGCCGCCGCGCGGCCATGCCTGCACATGGTCGCTGCGCGGTGAGCTGCTCCACATGTGTGCCCTCGGCGGCAGCCCGGTGTTCCGTAGCAGGTGCTTTAGGGCGCAGGGCGTCGCACGTCGGGCTCGTCACCCTCCGGAGACTCATCAATGTGACCTGATGCGCACAACGTCATGACCTCGACGCATGAGCGAACATGAAGGCAGGAGCTTCAAATACAATGGGCCTCCGCCGCTGCCTCGCGCCTTGTCATCCTTCGCGCTCGCTCCGGCATCCCGCGCGGCAGGCGCCGCGCCCGCACGCGCGGGCGCCAGCCGCGCCGCAAGCCGGCCGGCCGCTTCCAGCAGCGCAGCCGCCGCCAGGAGCGGTGCATGCTGCAGCGCGGGCCCCACGGCGCCGCCGGCGCGCCGCAGCGCCAGGTGAAATGTGGCGGCGCCGAGGCTACCCGCCAGCTGCCCTGGCAGGCGCGCACCGATGCATCCGCCCTGCAGGAAGGTTGGAGCTGCAGCAGAGCGGTGTGTTGCTGTGCTGGCCTACGCTGCTTGCCAGCGCTTTGCACATGCAACAAATACACACATGGTATACCTGAGATGGCCTGCCGATCGATCTTATTGAAAACCCGTCATGGAACGCCCCAGAGACTTGTGCTGATGCCAGGACAGCTGCCTATTCTTAGTGCACATGGCTCTATCCATGCACACGCATGACCCAGAGTAGCTGTGTGCCATGTCTGGCCATCTTGTGCTACAGCAGTCGCATGCATTATCCACGGCGTCGGCGTCCCGGCTAGTAGTACACTTACGCACAGGTGCCCATGACAGCGGCCGCAGGCGCGCGCACCACAGGTAGCGCCTGCGCTGAACAGCCCAAACAGGCGGAGGCCGGCGTCGCTGCTGAAAACGTCCGACACGCGCCGCCACAGCGACGAGATGGCCACCTGCGTGCCAGACGGGCGCATGCTAGTGCCAGACTAGGCAGCGGCATCGTCTGAGCTCTGCGTTTGCGCAGGAGGTGCTCGGCCTCGCACCAGGTTAGCGGTGCCCAGCCACAGGTAGTAGGCCGCGCGGACGGCGCGCTGCGCCGCGCCCAGCGTCCGGTCGCCCCGCCGTGCGCTGCGCCCAGCCCCGTGCAGCGCCCGCGTCGCCGCAGGCCCGCCGGGAATGTCTCCGACTCCGTGGCTGCTGCTGCCGGTGCCGTTCAGGTCACCCTGGGCCGCAGCAGCGCCCCGCAGGCGGCCCAGGGCTGCCTGCTGCAGCCTCCGGCTTGACCCAGGGACTGCCCCCGGCTCTGACCCAGGCGCTGGGCCTGAGTGGTGGCCACTGCCATGCGTTGCGTCTATTGTGGGAGCATCCTGCGGGCTCTCAGTGTCTCCGCGCACAGCACCCCAGTGATGCACTGCCTCATATAGCAGCCTGCGCTGAGCGTCCACGCGCTTCGCAGCGGCGCCCGACTGCTCTGCGCTGTGGTGGGTCTGGATGCCACGGGCTGCAGAAGCGTCGCCGACGCCAGGCGCGGGGGGCGACAGCAGCAGGAACAGCAGGAAGAAGGCCAGCGCGCATGCCGCCAGGCCCCTGTAGAGCAGCAGCAGCGCCCTGTCCCTGCGCAAGTCGCAGGCCTTGTCATGTGATACGTTGCAAGCAAGGAAACGTGAGCAACCAAGCAGTCAGGGCATCCCCGGAGGACGGGAGCGCGTACACAGCCTGCGTGAGTAAGAATGTTGACACACACGGCGATACAAGGACTGTCAGGAAGAAAGACGCCGTGAAGAGCTTTGGCAGGCTTGCCGTGCCTGCATGGCGACAGGTTTAGACTTCAAGATGACAGGCAAGGCAACCAAAGTGAAAGGGACAGAGGAGCTGCCGTGCACTGCAAGCGCACCAAGCGCCACGCCCGCCTCGTCGCGCGTTGGTAGTTGCAGGAAGTAGGCGCTGAGGATGCAGAAGAATGCCAGGAATGCATGGCGCACAGCCTGAACCTATGCATGCACATAGGCACGCTGGTACCCATCTGTGCTGCAGTGCTCGGTGAAAAGGCTTGATGTTGTGACCAAACGAGCACGCCTACGCGGTCCTCGGCATCCAAAATATTGCAACACTATTCCCAGCATATGGTTGGTCGTGGGAGCACTGGCGTGTGTGAACCTCGTCATCGTGCACCAGTGCCAGAGCTCGCAGGAGGCGCTTGGACCCAGGTATAATACCGCTGCCCTGCCTGCTGGTTTGCGCAGTGCCTGGGAGTGCCATATACGTCCATGCACCGCAGAGCTCTCGTCTGTAATCACCTCGATCGCCTCGCTTGGTGCAGCTGCCTTGCAGACAACCTGTCTGCCTCTTGCACCAGTGGCCCAACCCTACTTGCTTGCAGGTAGCAGCCACTAGCACAGCGTATGTACTACCTACTGAGTAGCACGGCGTTGCAGGTGAAGCATGATCTTGTAGCAGTCTGTCTTGGTGCGGATGGACGCTCAGTGTGAAGAGGATGTAGGCATTACTGAGTACGCCGGCACCGCGCCGGGCTTCACAGCCATCCTGAAGCAGAGGTTTGTTTCCGCTTCCAGACTTTCTGCCGCGCAGTTGCGCACTGGCACTGGTTGCCAGCACTCACAATAGCCGTGGCGGCAAGCTAGGAGTTTGTTACTGACCATGCAAAAGCGGCCGGCAGGTACAGCGACTTCAAGGTCAACGAGATTGCCTTGGACGGCAGCGTGGTGCGCCTGACGCGGCTCACTGCGTCTGGCGACCCCGCTCCGCCGTCTGCATTCCTGCGCGCGCCGCCTGCGGCGGACTGCGCTGAAGGTGCCGGCGCTCCCGCCGACGCGCCTGCACAAAACGCGGCTGCCAGTGAAGCAGAGCCGGCGCCAGTGCAGCCGCCGGCCGCCGCCCCGGCGCCCGCTGCGGCAGCCGCCAGCGCCTGCCAGGCACCAAATGCCGCGCCTGCGCTCGCAGCACCAGGCGCAGTCGGCGCACAGCCTGTGGCAGGCGGCGCACAGACCGGCAGCGCTTCTGATGCAGCTAGCGCATGGGGTGGGGCAGCGAGCGGCGCCACAGAGGCAGCCGCCGCGCCGCCGCAGGCCGCCGCGCCGCAGCCTGAAGCGACCGCTGCGTGCGAGCGCCAGGCGGCTGCCAGCACGGCCGCGCCTGCAGCCCCTGCGCCAGCCGCCAGCAGCACAGAGGCTGACCTGGCAGAGTTTGAGGCGCTCGCCGGCGCCGAGAACGCGGCCACGCTGCGGCAGCTGCTTCTGGACGTCGCGGCGTTCTCGCGGCGGCGCGGCAGGCCGCCGCACAAGGTCGACGCGCCCGAGGCCGAGCTGGATGTGTCCTCGTTCGACAAACTGCAGGTGGGGGCACCAGTGCCAGCAGCAGCTCGTGCACTGCAGCAACGCAACACTGGTTGTCTCCTGTGCAACAAGGGTGTTACCAAGTGAACCTGCAAAGGGGGTTCCAGGTGGGGATGGTAAAGGCTGCTATAGCGTTTGAACATGTTTGTGCCAACTCTTGTGGCTCTTGGCGGTGTGCATATGGTAGGACATTGCATGCATGACAGATAATGTCCCGGTGGCGCACATTGCGCAACGCATGCCAGACACTGAGAAATTTGACTGGCTGCGGCAGCGCACAGCCGTGCACCAGTTCTTCCGCCGGCCGTCGTTGCCGCTGCTGGAGAGCAACACCGCCGCGCGCGAGGACGGCGTCACTGTGATCACGCTCAAGCACCGGGCTTCCAAGCAGGTGTGGCCACTGCATGCTAGTCACCAGATCAGAAATGGTGGTGCTGAGGTCACGTCAATGCATGCCTCCCTCTGATGAGGGGCTGTTCAGACAGTGAGCATGTTGCAACATTACTTGGCTCAGCGCCTGGCCTGTATGACATGAAGAGCAACATGAGACGGCATGCATGCGTGTTCTATACTTCATTTAGTTCAAAGCAGTGCTCCTGCTGTGCCTAGCAATTTTGTCATACACAAGTGCGGAGGAGTGATGAAGCAAATGCCGTATGAGCCGGGCAGCGGCCGATCAACCGCGCCCGGCGCACCTGATATCAAATTCCATTATGAACGCTTGGCTTCTGACCCCCGCTGCTCCTGGCCCCGTCTCGTTCACCAGCAGCGTGGTGCCATTAGAGATGACATCCAGCTGTTGACACTCCTAGAGTGAGGGATCTAGTGTCTGCGAGTGGAGTACTATTAAGTGTGTCATCAAGGCAAGTGCACTCTGTGCATCTGCATGGCCTACACTGTTGCACTGCTGTGGCGCGGCAGCGCGGCAACAAACGAAAGCGCGAGGCGGACGGCGCGGGCGGCGGCGCCCCCGCAGCGCACGCCCGCTTCCAGGACCAGCGCGCGCCCTGGGCGCATGGCAGCGGCATCAGGTGCGGTGGCGCGCTGCTGCGGCCACCCGGCCCTACGGCGTGCTCTGCAGCTCACCCTACAGCAGCTTATGAAGAAGCCGTCGTGCGGTTTTCATGATCACTGTGGCGCCCCAGAGGCTGAGCTTGAGCTCCCAACATCGCGGGACAAGCCTGATGACAGGGCGACTGAAGCACATCAATCCGCACATCTGCTTATCATGCCAGGCTGATCTGATCTTAACGCCAGACTGTGTGAAGTTGTGACAGGCACAGCAGGGAGTGTGCGTGAAGGCAGTATCGATGTGAGCTGTGCATGCGGAAGCGTGCTGCATGCCTGAACAGGTATTACCGCACTCTACAGCCCAGGCCAGGCAGCCGCAACCTCCTAGCCTGCTCTGCTGCACGCAGCCGCGCGGGGGCTGCAGCGGCGCGCCGGCCGCGCCCAGGTACTGCCGCTTCGCGCTGCTCAAGGAGAACCTGGACACGGCGGGCGCGCTGGCGATCCTGCAGCGGCACCTGCGCTGCGGCAAGGCCGCGCTCGCGACCGCCGGCACCAAGGACAAGCGCGCCATCACCTGCCAGCACGTCACGGCGTTCAAGGCGCGCGCAGGTGCATGCGGGTGCCGCCGGCGCCCGGCGCGCTCTGCGGCCGGGGCGGGAATGCCGCCGTGCTTGCTCCTCCTCGGCAGCCCGAAATCGTATGCGTGTAGGTCCGTGCCGGTACCATAAGTAAACCCGTGACGTGTGTGGCTTCGCTATGCACTTTATGAGCGCTTCTTCCTCAAAGGTTTCTCAACTCCAAGGGGATGTGCCATCTTCTCTGTTTATACATCGTTTGCTAGGCGAATGAGCTGCCCGCTCATGCATCGCAGTCGCCAGCGCATGCGGGTGCTCCCCTGGTGGGGCAAACTGGCCGCGGTTTGTTAGGCTGCCTCAAGTCCAGTCCGAGCGGAACGTGTCAGGAGGGCTTGGGCCACGCCCTCTGCCACATCCTGCTCTAAGCATGCTTGCTTGTGAGCGCGCAAAAAGCACCAACCCCTGCTCTTGACAGCGCGGCGTGGCCCGCGCGTGGCAGATCGAGGCGGAGCGCCTGGCGGCGGTGAACCCGGCCCTGCGCGGCATGCAGCTGGGCGACTTTGAGTACGTGCCGGACGCGCTGCGGCTGGGCGCGCAGCGCGGCAACCGCTTTGAGGTCACGCTGCGGTGCGCTTGCGCGCACATACCTTGCTTGCATGTGCTCCACGCGTGCGCCAGTGAGCGCATGGCGTAGGCTCTTTGCGAAGCATGGCACTGCAGATGCTTGCTGAAGCGCAGTTGCAGCTGAGACAGCTGGAGAGTGTCAATCGCAGCTGTTGTGCGTATCAACGTAGCTCGAACCCAGCAAGAGCGCAGGGGAAGGCAGCCCTGAGCGAGGGCAGCCCCATGCGCGAGCCCGGCTGCAGCGCTGGAGGATGCCAGGGTGCTGTGCGGCAGCCGGCTACGTATCGCACAGTTCTCTGTTGAACCACAACAACTTGCAGGCTGTGTTTGTTCAGTAATGTCAGCTGTCCAAGGAAGAGGCATGGGCCGTGCAGGGCGGTGACGGGCGCGGGGCCAGACACTGTGCAGGAGGCCGCCGAGGCGCTGCGCGCGCGCGGCTTCATCAACTACTTTGGCCTGCAGCGCTTCGGCAGCGGCAGCTCGGGCACGCACAGGCGCGGGCGCTGCACTGGGCGCTCCCGCCTCGCCCTGGTGTGCTGCCATCGCACGGCAATGGGCCAGGTAATGTATGCCTCGTGCCCAGAGGAGCCTACAACCAGGTGGCTAGCCAGGTAATGCACGCCTCGTGCCCCGAGGAACCTGCAGCAAGGTGGCCAGCCTCTGAGTTTCGAGCTGCGCGCTGACAGCCTGGTGGGCTGCGCAGGACAGGCGTGCTGCTGCTGCGCGGCGAGTGGCGCGAGGCGGTGCGCGCGATCATGGCCGGGCGCGCCGGCGAGCGCCCCGAGGCGCTCGCTGCGCGGCGCGCCTACTTGGATCATGGTGACGTGCGCGCCGCGCTGGCGGGCATCCATCGCAGCGCCGTCGCCGAGCGCGCCATCCTTGAGGTGCGTGCCGCTGTGTGCGCGCGACGTGTGCGCTCAAACATGCACTGCAGGAGCTCAGCTCTGTCCTGCAGTGCTTCACAGGGGGGGGCTGCATGCATGTGAGTGGGTTGTCTAGGTAGGTGGGTGTGTTGGTTACGTGCCTCGGAGCTGGACGCCCCTAGCTGGCTTACCGTGTGCTTAAGTCGTGGGTGTGGGATTTGCATGACGGTTAACGGTACCATCTGCGGCTGCCTGCTCTTGTACCAGCCACGGCGACCTGGGTCACACTGCTACAAGTACCCTGCACAAGCATGCGCGGCTTATTGGCGCGGCGCGCTTGCGCCGCAGTCGCTGCGCAAGGGCGGCTGCACGGGCGCGAATAACTTCCTGGGCGCGCTGCTGGCGGTGCCGCGCAGCACGCGCACCATGTTCGCGCACGCGGTTCAGGCGCGCCCCAGAGCGCAGACACCCTAGCTCAGTGCCTTGCGGCAGCCTTCCTGCTTTCCATATGTTTGGAGTAACTGCCTGGTTGGGCATACCCCCTCAAATGCAGGCACAAGCAGCTGAGCTGCATCTGATTGCATGCATTCTCATCTGCCCACTCGCCCGCACCCTGCTCTGGGGCCGGAGCCGCCGCTGGCACCTCGCAGCTCGCCCCGCATGCGCGGCTCTGGTCTCATCGACTCACCCACCGACACCTGAGCCTTCAGCGCGCGTCCTCCCACCTTTACCCAAAAGGTGGGAGGGTTGGTGTGCTGACAGCGCGTTGCGCGGCTGTCACAGAGTTACCTGTGGAACAGCGCGGCGAGCCACCGCGCGCGCGAGTTCGGCCTGGATGGCGCGGTCGCGGGCGACCTGGTGCTGGCGGAGGGCGCCGCGGCCGACGCGGTGGACGGCATTGGCGCGGCCGACGCCGCGGACGACGGCGACGGCGACGAGGCTGGTGCGAGCCTGCGCGGCCCGCAGGCCTGATGTAAGCGCTGATAGGGCGCGAGGGCAGCCGCTGCCCTGGGCCGCAGGGAGCCGCGACGGTGCTTGCAGACTCGCATGGCCGCGGGGCGCGAGGGCTGTTGCGCCTGCCATGTGCTTGCTGACGTAAAAGAGCGTAATAATGTTATGGCGCTGCAAGCAGTGCGCGCGGCGCCAGTGTCACCGACGCGCTGCGCTGCGCCGGGGTAGCCCCGGGCGACAAGCGAGCATGTGTGGCAAGCACACAGGGTGGTGCGGTCCAGGGTCATGCCATGCTACATATCCTCCCGCCGCCCGGCCAGCTGTACCCCCCATGGCGAACTGCGTCCTGTCCGCGACAGAGCCGATGGAGGCGGATGCGCTGCCGCGCGCGGGGAGGCCGGCGGCGCCTGAGGTGCATGTCGTGACCGCGGAGGAGGCCGCCGCGGGCGCGTACGACATCGAGCGCGTCGTGCTGCCGCTGCCGGGCGCGTCCGTGCGGTACCCTGAGCACGCGACCGAGCAGGTGCGCCCTCCCATGACAGCCCGTCAGGGTAGGTTAGGTCCCGACCCTGTGTGGCATCAGTGCCGTGTATGGGATTCATGGAACCGGTGGTGGCACCCGACACCCTGAGGGAGATATGTGCGTTAGCGCCCTGAGAGCGTGTGCGCCCACAGGCCAGTGCGCCTGTGCAGCACGCTCGTGCAGTCCGCGCCTGCGACTGCGACTCACGCGTGCGCATATGCTGGCTTTGGAGCACGCCCACTGCACATGCAAGGAGGTTGGCAGAATCCTTGCGGCAGCATCAGCGCTGCGCACCCTTGCTCATAGTGCAAGGAGAGGAAGGCTCTGAGTGCGCGCGCCCTTCGGCGCACCCAAGCGTTTTAGGTCCAAAGCCTATTTTAGCCAGCTAGGGCTGCTTAGGCAACACTGTGTTGCATGAACCTGCCAAGGGTTTCACGGTGACCAACTGTCTGTCCTGCCGCGGCTGCCGCAGGCGTACGCGCGCGCGGCCGCGGCGCTGGGCTTTGAGCTGGGCGCGGCGCCGCACACGCAGCGCGACTTCAGCCTGGGCGCGCTGCCGGGCGGCTACCGCCGCCTGCTGCACCGGCCGGCCGACCTGCACTTCCGCCTGCTGCAGTACGGCGCGCCCGACCAGGCGCTGGCCGCCAGCGACCTGGAGCTGCTGCGCGGCACCGCGCCGCCGCCCGTCGCCGTGCTGGCGCCCGGTGCGCCGCGCGCAGTGGCCCATACCTACCATAATTTTTGACATCGTTGCATGCCATCTCATACTCACTGTTGTTGTGCCCGCCGGCTGTGCGCCAACGCTCGTGAGCTCAGCGCTGCCCACGGAGCGTACTGGGCGCCCGGCCGGGCAGACCTGCAGACGACTCACCACCAATTGGCACACTGTTTTTATGTGGTGTAGAGGTGCTGCGACGAACACATTCTAGGCACAGCAGCGCCGCGAGCTGGGCGGGGCGGCCGGGCGCAGGCGAGGCGCCCGGCCCGGGCCAGCTGCTGGCGCTGCAGCTCAGCTTCGCGCTGCCGCCGTCCACGTACGCGACCATGCTCGTGCGCGAGCTGACCAAGGCGTCCACCGCCACCGCCGTGCACCGCGCCGCGACGCGCGCCGGCGGCGGCGCGGCCGGCGCCGCGGCCGCGGCCGCCGCCGAGCGCGTGCGCGAGCGCGAGCGCTCCGCGCCTGCGGCGCCGGGGCCGGGCTCGGGGCCTGGGGCGGATGGCGCTGCCGCGGCTGGCGTGGGCGCCGCCGAGGGGCCCTCTGGTGCCGCGGCAGCGGGGATGCTCGCGTGCGGGAGCCCGGCTGCGGTGGATGGCAAGGCGGGGGCTGTGCCAGCTCCGGCGGCCGCATGCACAGAGAAGCCGGAGATGCGCTGTGAGGTAGCCGAGCGTAAGTGCGCCGGCTAGTGGACAGTTGCGAGCAATGCCCAGCTAGACATGTGTCCAGTCTGACCTCCTTCATGCACACTCCACGCTCTTCCTAGTCAGGTGCAGCAAGGCCTGGAGCGAGATTGCATGTGAAGGTTTGTGGATTTGGCATTAAGCTAGGAGCCAGCTTGTAAAGTGATGTACTTGTTCCAGGACCCCACATGCAGAAGTTCTCTCTCTCTCACCTCTGCTTGAAGCGCTGCTTGCAGCGTGCTAAGATGTGCTGTGTGGTACACAGCAGCTCGCGCAATCACCTCGCAACGAACACAGACACATGCAGCCATGTGACACAAGCGGCGGTTCAGTCCAGTACCTACTCCACGCAGTCACAGGCTCTCGCGTTCAAAGTCTGGGTGCAGCGCGGCCCAGTGCAGCGCGGCCGTGGCCTCGTCCAGCGGCTCCAGAAACTCGCTGCGCGCCAGTACAGCGTCGCTCGGCATCACGCCGCCGGCCAGCGCAGCTGGAGACTCGGGCGCTGCCTCCAACGCCCCGTGCTCCTGCTCTTGCTCCCGCTGGAGATCAGCGCGGTGCGGCGCCCACCCCGGCCGCCGTGCGTGGCCGCGCGCGGCGCCGCGCGCGCTTGCGTGCTCGGGCAGCAGCAGCGGGGACGCGCCGGCGAGCAGCCCGCGGCGCCGCTCGGCGCGCGCCGGCTGCAGGCCAAACTCCAGCCAGGCCGGCAGCAGCGGCGAGGGCCCCGCCCCCTGCGCGCGCGGCGCAGTTGTCAGGCAACTTGCTTTGGGCGTGCATGCAGACCTGACTTGCGGAGGTCGTCCTGAATATGCATGACTTCACGGCGAGCGCGGCCTCCCTTGATCATGCTACTGCAACCCTAGGCGCCGTGACGATGTGGGTACCAGCTGTCACCACCACGGGCGGTGTTCTCAAGCCTCGCTGCAGCCGAGACGCTTCAGGACCGTGCCGCCAGATGCTGTGCACGCGCTGAGACAGGCTCGCAGCGCTCGGCGGGCCCCACCTCGGAGCCGCCGGCCGCGCCGGCCGGCACGGCCCACAGGTCGGCCCAGAGCGGCACGCCCGAGGCCGGCGCGGTGAGCGCCACATTGGAGCTGCGCTCCGCCAGCGGCAGCAGGTCGCCGCTCCAGCCGACGGCCGCCCACACGTCGCCGGCCGCCAGCGCACGAGTGTGGTCCCGGCTGCTGAACACGCGCACCTGCGCGCGGCGCGGGCGGGGGCGCTGGCCGCCAGCCTGCCACAGCCTCCAAGCAGCGAGCATCCAGCTCAGGGCCTGTAGCGCCCGGCGCCCCCAGCGGGCGCGGGCTGGCCGCCGGCTGACGGCGCGCTGCTGCAGGCGGCCCGCGCAGGGGCGGCGGGCAGCATGGGGCGCTCACGCGGCAGCGCGCGCGCGCATAGCTCCAGCGGCCGCCCTGCAGTCTGGACCTACTGGCGGTGACGCCGCATGCCGCGCGGGCCGCTCAGGTGGCATGGTCTACATGAGCATGCAGCGGAAGCATGCCGTCCGTTTCGCATGCAGCAGGACGCTTGCGACAAGGGCTGGGCTGCTGGGCCGGGCTCTGAGGCCAGGGGCGAGCAAGACAGAAGCCAAGCAATTGCCGGCTGCGCGCTGCCAGCCTCGGCTGCATACGTCAGGGCCAATCCCCCTGTGCTATGCGGCAGGCCCGATCCCATGGCGCCCTGCTGCACAGGGCCCAGCCCAGCCCAGGGCCCAGCTCGCGCGCGCCTGCTGCCGCAGCTCGCCCACGCGCGCGCGCAGCCCCGCGGCGCCGACGCCGGCCGCGTCCACGTCGGCCGCGCTCGCGCAGAGCGGCAGGCCCAGCGTGGCGAGCGCGACGGCCACCAGCTCGCGCGGCGAGTCGGCCATGGCCAGGCGGCCGCGCAGGCGCGGCTGCAGCAGATCGGGCCAGTCCTCGATCGGCCGCCCGCCCCACCTGCGCGCGCTAGGGTAAGGGTTTACCCTGGCGCGCCTGGTGCGTCCGACACAGGCCGCTGGCCCTGCCGTCCCGGGCCTCCACTTGCTCGACGGGTAGCGGCACGGGCGCAGCTGCACGCCTCGCCGGGCAAACCACCCTGGGCAAGGCGGTTGAGGCAGGCGCGCGTAGGTCGCATGCGGCGCAGCACGCTGCTACAGCAAGGCCGAGACATGACAGCACTGGTTGCATGGAGCACAGCCCACTGCTGCGGCGCGACCGCCCTGGATCGGGAGGCGAGCAGGGGCACGCCGCAGCAGCTTGTCGGTGCGCGCCGCGACCAGCGTGCAGCCCCAGCGATGGGGCGCCGCCCACACGTCGCCGCGCTCGCTCGGCCGCCCGGCGGCGTCGCGCCGCACCAGCCGGCGCCAGCGCGGGCTCAGCGCTGCCTGCACTCGGGGCGGCCGGGCGTGTTGAACCGCACTGGTGGGAACCCTGCATGTGCCAGGTCAAACAGCGCCTGCCCGGCGCCGCGCTGGCGCTGCCTGCTCCGGTCCAGGGCCGGGCCGAGGCAGCCTGTGCAAGCTGGTGGGCTCCACGGTGCCTTCCAACATGGCCAGTCGCTCTCTTGCACGCAGGCAGCGCAGCTGAGGAAGCATGGTACCAGGCAGCCCGTTCCGACTGTCTGCACGGTGGCGGCCGAGGAGCGGCAGCGGTCCAGAGGCGCACCCACCACCGGCTGGTCAGCGCGTCCGGGATGGGCTGCAGGAGGCCGGCCCTGATGGCCGGGCCCAGCCACGCGTCGCCCAGCACAACGGCATCCGCTCTCGCGGCACTCTTCCGTTTCCTGCGTGCCGCGCACCTCGCAGCGTCAGCCAGCCTACGCTCCTGCGACCTCTCAAGCGCGAAGATGCACAAGCGTCCACACTACGTCAAGAACAGGAGGTTGAACAGCGTGTAGGCAGCGTCCCCGCGCCTGGGGTTGCCCAGCTCGGCATATATGTCAGCCAGCTGCTTGCGCTGCTCGAGCTTGAGCCGTGCGTGCCGCCGCAGCACGCGCTTGAAGTCTCTCGTCGCATCAGAGGCCACGGCGCCACGCAGGGCGACCAAGCGCAGGTCTACGTCGTACTCGTAGGCGTCAACATCGCCATCCGGCAACGAAACTCGGCGCAGTGCGTGCGCGGGCGGCGGCGCAACTGCTTGCAGTGAGCCTGCGCAACCGCTGCGTCGCTATCATTGCTGGCGGCATAGGGGCCAAGCCAAGCTGTTGCAAGCCGGTAGCTCTAGCACAGCAACCAGCCCCCGTATTGCCGCCAGGCTAGAAGCGCACGACGCTAGCAATCAGAACCTTGTTGCCTGATAAATATGGCCAGAAAACGTACCGCCGCTGAGAGCAGTGTACGCCAATGCCTCACGCCTGGAGCAAGACGAAGCTCTTGGCAGGTCCTGCCGGCTGGTTCCTGGCGTATCTGCTTTGTTGCCGGTTGCCTCACTTTCGGCGCTGCAGCTGGTGCGGCCACGCAGACGGCGCCTGCCGCACGCTTCGCCCCGCAAGCAAGTCCGGACCTTGCTGAGCTTGCGTTGCAACGGGGGCTGCGACGGACAGAAGTATGTGCTACTGGCAAGGCGTGCAGGACGCGCGGTGCGCTGTAAGAGACACGGATGTCCGCCGCCGTCACAGTGTGCAGCCTGCACGCCAGCGGTCACCATGCAACCTCGTCAGTACCGCAGGTGGCCATGCATGGCCTCACATAGAACCGGCAAATGTCCATGCATGACACTTTTGTTGATGGCTACCCGGGGTGCGCCTGCTTGCATGCTGCCCCGCCCCCATCTAAATGGCAGCTCGAGCTCATGTTTCAGCTCGTATAGCTATCTTCAGGCGTAGGTGCGCTTCGGTCACCAGAGGTGGCACCTGCCTGTCCCGCGCATAGAGCCACTGGCTATCTGACACATCCGCCATGGAGCGTCTGAAGCAGCACTTCATTAGCCAGGGCCTGACGCCTGCTGACCTGCCAAAGGCGATCATCATCCATGAGGTAGCTCACGTCTTGTCTTCATGGATGCTATTTTGGCAGACCTTTTTGCGCTAAGGCCCGTGCGTGGCAGCACAGGTGCTTGGCGCTTCCTTGGCGCTAGCATTCTGGTCGGCCTGCTACGCCCTGCAGCCTTCACGCACCTTCATGCAGCCCGCAACGCGCGCTCTCATGCGCAATGGCGCCCTGCAGCGCAGCTACTCTGCCGCCCTCACTCGCGCGGCAAGCATCACGCAGAGGGCGCCGTTCTTGAAGGGCCGGTGCGCCCCTCCCTCGAAACAGTGTGTTTTGTTGCCAGTAGGGCGTGTTGCCGATGGTGCGCATCGTCCAAGCCTGTGTTGGCGCAGGGACGCGCCCCGCGTGACGCTTGCGCTGGCTGAGTCGATATCGCTGCGGGCAGTCATCAAGCCGCTCACGTTTCCTCTCAAGATATGGGCGTCGTATAAGCTGGTGCTTGCGATGAAGCCGGCGCGCCGCGGAGGTGCCGCGACGGCGTCAGTGGCTATGAGGTATAAGCGCAGACAGCGCCAGCCTGCAGTCAGCTGACAGCGTGCGCGCGAGCTCCGCGGCCGAAACAGCTCAGGACGCGCGGGCAACGGTGATATAAGGTGCGCTCGGACGTGCTCACTACAGCCGCTGCACGTAACTAGCATGCGTGGCTGGCACAGCTTGCTTGCATGCTGACATATTCGTGAGCGCTTTGTGCAGGCACCAGAACGATGCCATCCATGCCCTTGGGATTCGGACTGGTGCTCGGACTGCATGCTGGGCTTGCAGTCAGGCACGTGCCGGGACGGGTGACCAACTGTGATGTTCATGCAGACACTGCACTGCAGCCTAACCTAGCGCGCCTAGCGCGCTGACGACCCTGATCACTTCAGACGTCATTATGTTCACACTCACGTAGCAAAGCGGCTCATACTCCTCAACAGCACAGCAGGTTTGGTCATCCTTCCTTGTGTACATGCAAGCAGAAGAAAGCGATGAAAGCTGAAAAGCGGTTGCTGCGTCAGACCTAAAGCACGCAGTGATGCCAAGTATGCAGGTTCAAAAACCAGTTCACCCGCCCTCTTCCCTGCACGCATCGCAAGGTACCCTATGCGGTTTAACCTATGAACCAATAGGTTCCTCCATGATGTGGCTGCGCTGGTGCTCGTCCTTGGAGATGCGGTACAGCTTCTCGCTGTACTCCTTCGTCCCGATCTTGTAGGCAAACCTGCGGCAGGGCGAAGCTTCACACATGCGCGGGCGCTCCGACAACAACGTGCCAAGCAATCAGCCAGGGGCTTGATGTGGCGTTGCTCACAGTAGGTGGAGCGCCAGTGACAATCACAACGCTGAAGTGTGGTTAGTATCGGACAGGCCTATCTCATATGCTCTCATATTCAAACTTCCAAGACTCATTTTGTCACGGGCGCCAAGAGCATTCCTGCAGCGAGTGTCTGCGCTGGGCACACCTGGCACCTCCCTGCCCCCAAACCCCTTGCCACATGCGCACTGTCATGTTAGACATCCTCCCAGTCCACCCCATGCAGGCAAAAGTCATGCATGAAGCCATACTTCATCCCTCGTAGGGCCCATGGATTAGAGCACATGATGCCTGGTAGCCTTGCACTTTATTGAGAGAGCAAATGGCGCAGGTGGGCAAAGAAGCGCATAGCGCCCGCCCCAGCGCAGCGTCGTGTCACGCTTGGTGCAGGAGCACAGGGCCACCCCAGCGTCCATACCGCATAGGCGCACGTGGCTCACCAACATCCCGGAGGACGTACTGGCCTACCTCCAGGGT
>JAABUY010003944.1_pt1 | contig 15918 bp, 13 predicted proteins | sample 5560271 | NCBI WGS metagenome assembly JAABUY01 (sample SAMN10711886, study PRJNA513374) | rock metagenome | isolation source: Antarctica rocks | place: Antarctica: Victoria Land, University Valley
GAATAAAAGTCAGAAGAGTCAAGAGATTTCAATTCAACGCAGTTTGAACGATGTTAGAATGTTGCGTGATCAGAAAAATCATCATGCAGAGTTTTCACTCATGTGACAACATTTTCTCTAACAGTCACAATCAATCTATGAAGAAGATTAATGACATGTCAATGTCAGTAAGAGATAAAAAGATACTATTAGTGAAAAAAACAATTCAGATAAAGAGTCTGCGAATTGTGATTACAAGTGATTGAAGAATTTGCAATTCATTGACTGCGTTAATATCGAAACGTTTTCATCACATCGACAATGTCATCAAGTAATTGATGAAAAGATATCAGATAGAATAGTCATTTTAAGTATTGAAAAACGTGATTACAGTGCTTGAAGAAGTAGTGACTCGTCGATCACGCTGATATACTGAGAGAGCTTGAGCTCATCTTCTTTACTTGATGTCAAGTCATTCATTTATTCACATGAAAAATCGAGAGCTCAAGAGAACGATCAGAATGCATTCTCTTTCATTGATCAGAGTCAAACATTGAATGATTGTGATTGCATGTCTATACTAACAATTCATTCAACGTTTACATGACATAAGTCAAATCAAGAGAAGAAAAGAGTTACTCAGTACAATCACACTCTATCTTCTCATCGTGTGTATCTATCTTTCATCACATATTTCTCTGCTCAATGAATGACAATCATTGAGTAATAGAACACAGCTCTACATATGTTATAATCACGAGCATCACGAGTGCAAAGAAAATGTCTTTCATCTTCAAATTAAGAATTGAATCGAGACATCGTTGTATAGAATATCATCAATAAAGAGCAGAGCAAAGACAATGTGTCATAATCAAACAGCACAGACACTCTCATCAAGAGTTTATTCAAGCATCATGCGCTGAATAAAAGCTATAGATTCATTACTTGATAACACAGTGTTAATCTTATTGTTTTGACTGCGTGAAGCAATCATATAGACGACAAGTGATTTTCTTTTTCAGAGAGTTTTGTTCACTCAATATAAATAACATAAAGTTTCTCATGAGTCGAGTCTAAATCAATGTCACAAGAATGTATGAATTACAATCAATTAATAATTCATCAATTGATAATTAATCAGTCTTTTTATTCATCTTAATTAGTTTTCAAGTTTTGAATATTCATTCGTTGATTAATGTTATATTAATCACTGATTAATAATAAATTGATAGAATGAAATTATATCTGAGAAGAAATTTTGATGATATGTCAATGATAAAAGCAACATATGTAAAGATATCATAAATGTATTCATGATTAATCACTTATTAATAATGAATTGATCAATTATTATTTATTGATCAATTATTAATTAATTATCAATAGAATTGAATAATAAAATTGATGTGATATATTTTAGAAGATTATCTTAGATGCTGTTTTCTGTGATTTTAGATTACATTATCAGTAGCACAGAAAAGCGAAATTATGTGCATGATTATCTGATCATGCTTAAACATGCTGCATGATTCATTGAGCTTTAGTGTTGATCTGTTGAGCTATACTTTCTTTTGCTAATGCAATGTTCAGCTCGCTGTAACTTTCATGTAAGAAAAATCTGTAAGAGTAACATTAAAATAACGACATTATTTACTGTGTCATGATGTCAGATCATCAACTCAGTTTAAAACATAAATCATCAATGTTTTAAAGAATCTTAATTCATTGAATCTGTTTTGCAATTCAATGAATTAGATTGACAACGAGATTCATCTGTACATGATGTCAACTACAAATCTTTTGATTTTATTCTGTGTTTGAATAGAAGTCAGAAGAATCAAGAGATCTTAATTCGATGCAGTTCAAACGATGTTAGAAGATTGCATGATCAGAAAAGTCATCATGCAGAGTTTTCACTCATGCAACAACATCTTCTCTAACAGTCACAATTGATCTACGAAGAAGATTAATGACATGTCGATGTCAGTAAGAGATGAAAAGATACTACTAGTGAAAAAGACAATTCAAATGAAGAGTCTGCAAATTATGACTACAAGTAATTGAAGAATTTGCAACTTGTTGACTGCGTCAATATCGAAACATCTTCATCACATTGACAATGTCATCAAGTAATTGATGAAAAGATATCAAATAGAATAATCATTTCAAGTATTGAAAGACGTGACTACAGTGCTTGAAAAAGTAGTGACTCGTCAATCACGCTGATATATTGAGAAAGCTTGAGCTCATCTTCTTTACTTGACATCAAGTCATTCATTTATTCACATGAAAAATCAAGAGTTCAAAAGAATGATCAGAACACATTCTCTTTCATTGATCAGAGTCAAACATTGAACAATTGTGATTGCACATTTATACTAACAATTCATTCAACGTCTACGTGACATAAGTCAAATCAAGAGAAGAAAAAAGTTACTCAATACAATCACACTTTATCTTCTCATCATGTGCATCTTTCTTTCATCACATATTTCTCTGCTCAATGAATGACAATCATTGAGTAAAAGAACACAGCTTTACATACGTTACAATCATGAGCATCATGAATGCAAAGAAAACATCTTTCATCTTTGAATCAAGAATCGAATCGAGACATCGTTGTATAGAATATCATCAATAAAGAGCAGAGCAAAGACAATGTGTCATAATCAAACAGCACAGACACTCTCATCAAGAGTTTATTCAAGCATCATGCGCTGAATAAAAGCTATAGATTCATTACTTGATAACACAGTGTTAATCTTATTGTTTTGACTGCGTGAAGCAATCATATAGACGACAAGTGATTTTCTTTTTCAGAGAGTTTTGTTCACTCAATATAAATAGCATAGAGTTTCTCATGAGTCGAGTCTAAATCAATGTCACAAAAATGTATGAATTACAATCACAATTCAATGAATTAAGTCATCAATTTAATCATCGTCATTTTAATTTAGTTTCAACAATTTTGTTTCAATCATCTCAGTCATATGTATGAACTTCTGCAATCTTAAGTCAATAAAACTATTGTTTAGTCTTAATTTTGCTCAATTCATGTATATAAAAGTTGAACTTTCATTTTTTTCTTTCACTTTTTGTCTTTCATCTTGTATATTATCTGATATATTGTCTTGTATTTAAATTCTATCAAAGTAATAATAATAATATCAGTCTTTTATATTGATAGTATTTTTAATTTAACTCAGTCTTTGACATTATGAAAGATTTACACTTTCTACAACGTTTTCATACATTGAAATCTCATTTAATTATTCTTTCGCTCAAATAAAGTCATTTTACAATTTCTTAATCAACAATGAGCGTGCTGTTGAACAGTTCACTCAAAGTATGATCAAAAATTCAGTTGAGATCTTTCATGTAATGCAAGAGCTTCAAAATCAAGTTCAATAACATGATGTTATCATTTCATTTTTGTTCATCATTCTCAGTTTTTCAGTTTATATAAAATTGAATTCTCAGTCTCTTGTAATAATAACTCAGATCATTATATAAATCTTGAATAATTAATCTTTCTTTATTGTTCATCTTTTTGCAAACTCTGTCACTGTCTTCATTGCTTTTAGATTCAAGAAGCTTCTTGAAATATCTGAGTATGAAAGAAATAAAAATCAATTGAATGCATGAAAGCAGAGTCTGATACAGCACATGAACATGAACGACAATCATTATCTCTTTCATTAAGTCAAGATTATTTATGTTGAGTCATGATTCATAAATAAGAAGACTCACAATTTAATGAATCAATATTGAGTCAATGATCTTTGTATCATTTTCATCTTTGAAAATTAATGACATAAATTGTGTCATTGCTGCGACAACTCTTTCAAGACAAAAGATGCTTATTTATATTTTCGTAAAACTTTGAAGCAAAACATAAATAACTTTGTTGATTATTACAATCTTTTCTATCAAAAGAAAGAATGTTCTTTGATGAAAGATTTCTTGTTGATTGATTGTCTGAAGCGCAATGTCAATTATTTCACTTAAGTCATCATTTTCTTCTGATGAAATCTTAATGAAATTCAATCATTCATTTTTCATTAATGAATTTAAGCATTCTTTAACATCAACGAAGAGTTTCAGCAGCTTAAGCATCATCAATCTTGCTTCATCTTTGTCATTGTTTCATTCATCAAAGTCAAGAACATTTCTGCGTTGACTAGTAACTTTTTGAGTTCAAAAATCATCATTTCTGTGACTGTTGTTTTGACAGTATCTTCATCTCTTTCTCTTTCATCTTTCAATGAGTCAATGAATTTAAACTTCATCATTGTCATCATTCAAGATAAGATTCTGATCATTTCTGAAATCAAGAAAATCTGCAACAAGTGAAAGCTGTGTTACTATTGCAAATTGCAACATTCAAGCAAAATTGTTAAAGAATACTCAAATAAGAAATTCTTCACTTTGCATATCATGAATGTTTATGACAGTGATGTCATCAGTATAAATGAAGAAGTCTCGCTGTTCGCAAGAAAAGTTTAGTTTCTGAGCTAAGTCATGCTCAGAAATCTGTATATATATCATCTTGTTTACTAGTCTCAATCTTTTCACTCTTACTTCAATTCTATAGAAAGTTTTCTGCTAAATTTATCTTAAAACTCTTTGAATTTAATTTAACATTCAAAAATAGTTACATGATAGTATTTTGTATTTTACATTAAACTCAATTTAAAGTTTTCACTCTTGCTCTGATTGATAGTGAAATCTTTGCTTATGTTTTTATGAATAAATTCTTCACGCAATAACATTATTTTCTCTTGCATCAATTAACTCACTCTTGCAAACTTTAAGAATTTAATGATCAAGTCACTTTAATCAATGACATTATTCATGTTGTTAAAATCACAATGATTCTCAATGAATACATTGAAAAACTATTCTTTTATGTCATTGAATTAAGTCAGTATCTCATTATCATGAGTTTATCATGACTTCATCATTACGTCATTGATGTCAATTTTGAACACAATATTCTCATCTTGTTTTTTTCTTCTGTCTTAATCATTGTTACTCATTTCTCATCAAGATTTATGATTTTAATCAACAAGAAGAAAATTTCTTATTTGAAGTTAACAAAGTAACTTTCTTTCAATCTCACTTTCAATTCACTTACAAAAAGCAACTCAGTTCATGAATTACTCACAAGAAGCAATTCAATCTACAGATTATTCACAAAAAGTAATTCAGTTTACAGATTGTTTACAAGAAGTAATTCAGCACTCAATTCACTTGCAAGAAGTAATTTAGTTTCTCATTCACTTGAAAGAAGTAACTCAGTTTTCAGTTCACTCACAAAAAGCAATTCAATTCTCAATTCACTTGCAAAAAGTGTTGCAAGCATGCATCTCTGTTACTTCTGATTAGTTTGATTAGTCTAACATAAACTAGTATAAAGCTGTAAGTAGAATTGTTGTTAACACGCTAGCGATTTAGCGTGTCTTCGTGAGTAAAACTCATGTCATGTTGCATCTTCTTTCTACTTCAGCTTTGAACTTCTAGTTAGAATACATTCATATGATTCACTCTATGCAAACTCATAACATTAGTTCAAAGCTCATCAATCTTGCTATCGACATGTAGATGATATAAAAACAAGTTACATCACTCAAACTTGAATCAGAATTAAAATTCGAAAATTGAGTTCAGAAGACTCGTTAAAAATCAAGAAATTTCTAGAACAGAACAGAAGAACATGAATGCGTTGCTTTAAACTAACTCTTTACTGAACTTGTTGTCAGAACAGAAGAACAGAAGAACATGAACGTGTTGTTCTAGAACTGAAATCAGAAATTTCAGTTGAATTTCGATCAGCAATTTTCTATTCACACAATGATTAAAAGCACAGACTCAGAATCAGTGAGCATTGCTCGCTATGAACTTTAAAATGCTAGAAGAGAATCACTTCTATCACAGAATTAAACAGCATCAGAAGAAGAAGACATGAATGCGTTGTTGAATACAGAAGAAGAGAACACGAATGCGTTGCTTTTCAATCATGAAATGATCAAGATCAGCATCAGTACTGAATTGAATGCTTGAATAAACATTCATGAAGCAGATGATTTCATTGTCTTTATCAAGTACATATGTTGTTGAGAGATAGAATACAGATGCAATATAGAAAGTCATATCAAAGCAACAAAGAAAGCAAACAATGAACACGTGCAATGATCGTGCTAGTAGAAAAATACTGTAAAACGTGTATGTTCTCTCTTTCTATCTACAAGTCGCAATGACATCTATATGTACACTCAAGAAACACTTCTTGATTCTTCTATCATTGACTCAGATCTTGATCTCTTTCTTCTTACTAACTATCTTGTGAAAATAATGCAAGCAGTCTCACGACATTCGTTCTTCATCTAATTAGTGATTGTTTCTTGATCACTACAGAAAGAATCAAGAAGAAAACAGAAAAAGAACAGCAAGAAAACAATTTATTTGTCAACGTTCAAGAAAACAGAAAGAATACAATCTATCATTAACGTTCGAGCAATTGCTCTTGAATGCTTTCATTCATTGTCTTTCATCGACTTAATATCATTCTTGACGCAGTAGAAATAGAATTTAGATTCATAGACTGCAATCTCTGTCTCTTTCATTCTTTCATGAATTCTTCTCATCTGATTCAATGCAGATTTTCAATGAAATTCAACAAACTCTTTTACTTGCTTCAGATCTTGATCAAACAAAAGACTTCTCTTTTTCAACATTTTCATCAAATTTCAGCTTTGAAGATCTATCAGCGCGTTTGAAGTTGAACATACTTCTCGAATTTTCACAATGACAGAATAACAAAACGATACTCTCTCTTGTTTATCATTTTTTAGTTCAGAAGAGATCGCGTTGATGAGTTTTTGATCTCGTAGTGCAATCATTACTTCATTCTTAGTTTCACATTTTGCAATTTTCATGTTGACTTCATCTTTGAAAATCGCTGTGTGATAGATGAGCATTGCAATGCGTTGTTTATCAGATTTATCTCTATTATCATGTGATAAATGTGACATTCAGAAATGAACACTGTCTGCGAAGCAAGACTGATTCACTCATTTCAGATTTGATCTTTGCGAATCATTCTCATTGAACATCTCGAGTACTACGCAGTGAGTATACTCATTCATTGCTAGATTTTGCTTGATTGCTTCTTTTCATCATTTTTTCATGCAAAAATGTAAATCAAGAATGAATTCATCATCTTTGTCAATTAACTCGTCTGCAAACATTGCTGTGCTCTGAATTCAACTTTGTTCTCTATCACTCATCAAATCATTGACATTCAGATTCACATGTCTTATGAGTTCTGAATTGTTCTTGAAAGTGATTTTCATGAAATATGAGAAAGTCAAAAGATTGATTTCATGATTCAATCGAAAAGTCACAGTAATAAGATAGTACACTATATTTTGACGTACTAGTTGTTGCAACGTGATGTACATAGTCGTTCTCAATCAGTCGTGATTTGTAAGATCTAAGTCATCTCTTTGATGTCATAAGTACATGTTTAATTTCTCTCTTATCAAGACTCATGTATTGTCATTCAATATTCAATCAAACACATTTGATAGCATTAATGCATCATTTTTCTTTCACTTCTGATACTTGATCTTTTTTATGAACATGTTATGAATCAGAGATGTATCAATCTTGTAGTTCTGTGATATATGTGATCGTAGTTGAAATAGTTGTAGTGAGTCAGTAAAGCGAAAGAGACGACTATCTCGACGAAATCAGTCTGTGAAAGTGACATTGATTTTCACGAAATCTAGTCGAAATCTATAGTCGTATATGATATTTATATGATCAATAAGTATTTCAAACGACAACTCATTCATCAGTAGCTTGAGTCTATTTCTCAGCTTCTGAAGATGTGAATGATACACAAACATTTCTTCATTCTTAGTTTTGAAGCAATATTCTCTCAGCAACTTCATTGTCATGATTAAAGATATTGAATCAAGATAATTGAGTCTTTGCTTTCATGTATGAGACATTTGTATGCAAGAGCATGCTCTACTCTTTCTCATCTCTCAGATATTTTCGATGATTTGATAACCTGATCATTGAACTTTTGATTGTACGCTTTCTATCGCTGTCACAATGATAGCTTTCTTGCAGACACTCGCAGTATCATTCATTTCTGTTTCTAAGCTGTACTGTAGAAGAATCTTTTCATTATTCATGATTACATTTAGCAAGAAAGCAAGTCTTTGCTCATCATATTCTGCTAGCTTCGAGAACGTTAAAGCAATCAAGATAAGAAAATGAGAAGACATAAGAAGATGTATGCGTGATGTTCTTGAAGAATTTAACGATGTGAACGAAGCGATCATGTCAGAAGAGATTGATGTGACAACTCTTGATGATTGATGAAATCTTATCATCAGACTTTGCATTGCTGACATTGATGAATTAAGATCTGAGATCATTACTACATCGCTTGCAGTCAACATGAAGTGTGAGTCTTCATTCTTCAACACTATTGACGAGCGTCTTAATTGCAACGACAGTATCAATGATCTTGATCTTCTTTCAAAATTGAACTGCAAAACTGTTAATGAGCTAAAAACAGTCTCGACATGATCTGTTTTCAAGATCATGTCGCTGATACATTCACATAGCAAGTCAGACTTTACTCATCTTCAGTTCATGTGATTTAGCTTCTCGTTCATTAACATAACTTTAATCTGATTCGTGATCAATTTGTTGAAGTTTGTGAGTTGTAAGAATGAAAAGATCAAAACTCGATCTTTGCTGACAATTGTCTGCATCGCTCTATGATATACTATCTGCTTCATCATTGCTCTGATCAGATGCTTATTCTGAATTCTTGCGATGATTGCATGCATTTTATTCATTGCTTCTCTTTTTATTGAATACAATGAAGAATCTTTCTTTGAGATTCAAAGATTCAGTAGCTTTAAATCTCATCTGTTCATCATGATTCTTTTTATCTCAGCTATATCTCTTCTCTCTTTTTCAATTCTCTCATGCTCAATATTCATTGTCTTTTATTCTTCTTTCTCGCTAGTTATTCTTGAATAAAGTGAGTTGTTATCAAGAAATTTCACAAAGCTGTACATCAGATTCTCTACATTGACATGTAATTGCATAATTTGATTTCGAAATTGACAAATTGCTGTCTGTCGTTCTTGTTCTGTGCACAGAGAGTTCAAGTAATTGACTAGTTCTTTTTGATCATTTATGAAGTATTTCAGATGATGCAGCGTTATCGCAGAGCTTGCTCTAGTGAGTGTCATTGAAATGATGAAAGTAAAGATAGTTAAAGAATTCAAATGAGATTCTTCTGAGAAAATGTGTAAAAGCTTTCATTGACGAAAGCTTCAATGTGAGCTTTTAATGTCTGAGAAAATAAATGTTGAGTGAAGAGTTATGTAAGATGTTTAGTCATTCTAGTGTGAGTTTAAATAACAGAAATGATGAAATACGTGAGATTTTTAAACGTTTTAATGCAAGTTCAAATAACAGAGATGATAATTATGTTGAAAGATAAAGAATATGTGTTGAGTCTTCTAAAGTTCAGCATTAGTAGAAATTGCTTGCAGTTTTGCAAATAATTCTTCTGCGACTTACGCTTGTCATAGCTGAGAGAGTGTTGATGACTTGATATTAGTAACAAATCTCTCAGCTGATTGATTGACTATTTCTCTATGCTATCTGCTGCGCATCACATGAGTTAGATCGACTTGATGTAGCATCATGTTGTCTTGTTGTGTGTTATTTAAGTCGATCTTGATATATTCTTGATCTTTGATCTTGATATATTCTTTGATATGCAATCATCGATCGATTTTGATTCTTGTTCTAAGCTTTAGCTTTAATCATTACGCAGTGAACTTTAGCGTGTATTCTGCGAATTGATTAGAATTTCGCTTTGTTCATTCGAGACTAAAGCATTTTGAAACTTTCAATCTTCAATATTGAAGTAATTCAATATTGACATTGCAGACGTCTGCATCTTCATTTTCATTCTTCTTTTCATATACTCAAGCAACTCAAAGCAACTTTATGACATTCTTAACAATTCATGATCTTCTTGCATCAACTTCGCTTCTTGACGACTCGACAGAGAAAAAGCTAATACAAGTGATGCTGTACAAGACAGTGCTATTGAAGCTGCACTCTTGAATGTGAACAATTTTATTTCAACTCAACAGAAGTCTCAGTAACAGATGCTCTTTTCAAGTTCACAGAAACTCTCAGTTAATAATGAATAAAATTCAGCGATGCATTCAAGTCTTTGATTGAAACATTGATTGCAATTTCTGACACGATTTTCTCAATGAGCGTTGTCATCGATAGATTCTGATCTTCATTCTTCTGTTTATTGCTGATCTCACTTTTCAATGCTTGATTTACACGCTTCTTCAATCTATTTTCTGCAATTGTTTCTTTCAAGATCGCTTCGTCAAGCTTTGCAATTTTATATCATTCTTTTTCAATGTTCATCTTCACTACTTGAAAAGATTTCAGTCATCTTCATGTCAATTTCAGCGTATGCATGTTGTTTAATTTGATGTCATGCAGCAGTACAAGATCATTCTTCAGAATTGAACTAGTATAAACGCGTCTGTGATCATTTCATACATCTTTGTTGATCTTTCTCATTCTTCTCAAATGCAGCGCGATCTTCTTCAAATTCTCATCTCTGCGTTTAAGTTGTTAAGCACAAAGAGTCAGTAACTCATTAGTTGTGCAAACATTGTTTTATGAAAGAATCTGTCAGATTGAAACATCAAGTTCTATAGAAAGAACGACATTGCAGTCATACAAGACACGATATGAAGTAATTTCAATGAAAATTCTCACGATGATTCTGTTTGCTCATAGCACACTGACAAAGCTTCTGACTCATCTCATGCTTTCATCGACTGTTATCTTGATCAAGACATTCACAACAGCTGTATGATCTCTCTTCACAAGATCATTCATCTGTGAATGATAAGTCAACATTATCACTTGCTTTATTTTATATTTCTCAATCAGCGTTTCTACAATTTCTTTGTTCTTCAATTCTTCGTTCATGACAAATCTCTTTAAACAGTCGTGTCTGCAGATCACATCTTTTCACAGAAATTTTGCTATTGCTTTCGAAGTTGCTGCTTTCAGAGCTCTTTCTTCTACTCATTTTAAGAAGTCATTTCTTGTCAAAACAATATAACATTTCTCTTCGCTTGAAAACATGTGAATGACATTCACTTCAATCTTCTCTCAGACTTTCAAGATTCAGATAGAATGCAGAATCTTCTTCTTTCATCTTGATGCTTGCAACTGACATTCTTCACAGAATTTTACATACATGCATGTATTCTTTTATATTTTCTTTCATCAATATCTGTCAATCATCTTTTGATATGTTCTCTTTCTTTTATGATGATCACTTTCATTATGCAGTTTTTGCAGAATATTACTGCATTCTTTTTGAAGATTCACTATTCTTTGCACAGAAGCAATCTTGTTGAATCTTTTAAACAAATGTTTATCTTGAATCATGAATTTCAACGCTTCATGTTTGAATTTTCAAAATTCTTTTGTTGACATTTTGAATGAGCGCGATAAGAAGATTAGATAACAAGCTATTTTCTTGAAATGTTCTGAATACAAATCTTTCAATATTGACATATCTTCTTCAACAACTATACTGACTGAGCAAAGATAAATGAAATTTAACTGAGCATCAATGAAATCATTTATGTCTTTCTCATGAGTCTCATCTGCATCATTTGAAGATTCTCTGAGTCTGCGCGAGAGTTCATCGAGTGCGCTATGCTTGCGATCAAGAACGTGATGAACATTAAAATCAAACAAGCGAATTCAAGCAAGTCATCATGTCATCAATGCTTCTGATAAGTCTGACGCAGATTGATTCAGTTGCATCATCAGAGTGTTAACATCTATTTCAATAATGAACTTCATGTTGTATAGTCAGTAATGAATTTTCTTCAGTGTCTTTATCAAGTCTCTGCATTCTTTCTTCTCAGCATCATATCTTGTCTCTTGCTCGTTTCATAGCTCACTTTCATATCATACGAAGTGTCGATTCTTAGAATTCAATGCTGTTTGCTGTAACATTGCTTCTCATTCTTGAAGACTTGTGTTCACAACAAGAACAATTTCTTCTGTCTGCTCAGAATAGTTCAGACTTCTCATGATTGATGCAATGATCAATGTCAGCTTCAACTTGTTCATGACTTTCTTTTATTTTCTTTCTTACATGAATTTGATCTTCTTTTTGAAGAGCTGAAATATTGACGCTGCGATCAAGATGAAATTTTCTATTCACACTTGATAATACACGCATACTTCAATGAATGCTCGAACAGATGTGACATCATGACAGAAATGTCATTCTAAAATCTTGATAATTTTGAAATCTTCTGATCTGCAATCATGAAAGTCACAAACAAATCTTACAATTTTTATGCTCAACATGCAGAATTTTGACTTTTCATCAGATATGATGCAATCGATGAGTTCAAAGTTCAAGAGTACAAAGTCAAGATTCTTAATGTGCTTCAACATAAACTGATGTACTTCTGAAGCGATCTCTGCATTATCATAGATTGTCTTCGATTTCTTTACTTCAATATCATCGAGAAAAGATCTGCATATCTCAAGAAGATTCTTCAATATCTTGATTATGACTCTGATAAACTGAGCAACGAAGTTGATGACATCTTGTGATAACGTCGTCTGTCGCAATAATCTCAGAGATATCATGAACGCTGTGAGATCTTGATATATTTTTGTCAGCGTAATCTGATCATACTCAGAAAACAGATTTATCAGAAAGATCATAACCATATCGACGAATTCTTCGAAAAATTCATTCACGTCTGAGAACAGATCGATGTCTCTGATGATAATCTTGTTCATATTCATCGCTGCGTTGATCATGTGATATTGATTGAACTTTTTCTTGATCAGAAATCAGAGATTTTGATATGAATCATGACAAGATTTCAGTATGTCATGCTTTATTTGATTCTTGAGCATGTCTATGATGATCTGATGAAGTGTCTTAGAGATTGAGAAATTGAATGTCTGTCATGCATCATGCAATATCGTTCGAATTTGCTGCAAGAATGAGACTATGTCTTTTATCTTTCTTATTTCTGAGAAGTCTCAGATCATTGTCGCTTCTCTGTTAAACAACATCTTCAGTAGTAAATTCTTCTCTTGCAAAGTTAAAGCATCGTCACATATCATTCTCTTCGCTCGCTTCGAAGTCAATCTGAACTCTTGAGCAATTTTGAAGAATTTGAAAAACAGTCAATGATCATACTTTTCTGACTTCATCTCTGTCATATTCAATTTGATTTGAGTCAATAAGATTTGTTTTCAGTTTGTCAAATCTTCTGATATTGAGTTGTTCAACTTTGATGAATTCACAGATTGAATCTTCTGAGCTTTTCTCTTGTATGCTGTCGCTACTTTGACATGATTTATCTTCTCATGCTGACGAATTGAACTCAGATCAAATCTTCGTGTCATTTGCATCGCAAGTCTGTTCAAACGACATCATAATATCTGTGTGCATTGCATGCTATCATTTAAGCAAAATCATTGAACGAAGCTTTAATCTTTCTTTTTCTTTTCTTTTTTGATTTCAATGAATGTCTCAAAGCTTTTCAAGCGCGTTAAATCGACAGTCTTCAAGCTTACACTTCTCATCGCAGATACGCTTTCGACAGAGCACTCATCTACTCGTTTAAAGAGTTTTTCGCTTTTTCAAGAAATATTTTCAACACATCTCAATTGACAGAATTGTGCATTAAAATTGATTTAAAGAACATCATTCTTTCATCATCGTTAATGATTGTCATTTCACAAGTTTCTTTCGAAGTATTGTTGATGCATAGACGCGTCTTTCGCTCATATGATCTGCTCAGTATCAGAGTGTACTCGTTGCTTTCAATCACAAATATTGAAATCATTGATTTTGCTTCGTCAATATCGATCTTCACATCATCACAGCATTCAATGATGTTAGTCTTTGCTTCGCTGACTTCTATCATATCTAGATGAATGTCTCGTTGCATAGACAACTGAGCTCTTGCAACAAGAGTTTCAGACATAACGTTGATTTCAGCATCATTATCAAGCAGTGTCTTAACGTAAATCTCATCGCTCATCAGCACTCATGTTCTCGAACACGTCATTGCATACAGAATTGCATTCGACTTTTCGAGTGAAGAATCTTCAAATTTTACTGCTGTTACTTGCACGTCGTCAGTTTTTTTCATTTTCATTTTCTTATGTTGTTTTACTTGAGCGTAGAGAGCTCAAAGAAGAATAGATGAATGTGTAAGCATCTGTTCAATGCTTACATCTTGCATCTTCTGATTCACTATAATATGCATCACATCTTCTGTGTCTATGCATTTCTCTACTATGTTTTGCGTTCTCTTGTCTCGATTGTCTGACTCTATCTTGCTGTCATCTGAATTCTTTCTCGTTGATTTCTTCGTTGTTTTTATCATTTTCTCGAAAACAGCTGCATTTTGCATGATCACATTCTCACTTGTTCGCTTCTTCAAGAACGACTTCAAAATCGACAAATATTCTTCAGAGTGCAAATTCTTCATGCTCGACAAATGTTCTTCTTTTCTTACTTTTTTTCTTCAAGTTCAATTTGAACTCGTTCTCTGTTGTGTCGCTGTTTTCATCACATTTTCATCTCACTTATAGTTGTGTTGAGCTGTGACAATCATTACTTCTTCGTTTCATTTTTGTTTCTTATCTGTGTTCTCTGCTTTCTTCATGATCATTGCTTTTACACTTGTCAGTCTGATGACATCAACATGTTCTACTCTCATTTGCTGACTCTGTTTCTTCAAAGCATTGTCAATCAGTTCTTTCTGAGAACAACTCAATGTGAAAGATGTCAATCTGTCACTTCTTTCAGCAAGTTTCATTCAAAATCTGTTTGTTTCATTTACATGTATCTTCTCTTTTGTCTTATAAATATTCAGTTGATGATATCTAATCTTCTGACATTCTATTTCTTCACAGAAGAAGCATTCTTTCATTCTAAACATTGAAGATGCTCGTTTACTTCTTGAAAGTAAAAATGATGATGACATTGACATTGCTGAACAAGCAGACGTGATGAGTTCATGTGAGACATCAAGACAGATGCTGTCATGTTTTGCATGAAAGATTCAATCTTCTTTGTTGCTGTCTGCAAAGAAAGCATCATCGTTTCAAACTTATTTATCATCTCATTCATTGTCGTATCGCTGAGCTATGCTACTATCAAAGAATCGAAGAACTTGTTTGACATCGTTGATCGCTTGATCTGATATTTGTTCACAAGCTTGCTGAGATCATCGAAATTCTTGATCATGATCGAGAATTTCAACAGTGCTTTGACAAAGTCACAGTAAATCACTATTGCGTCACTAACTTTCTTGAAGTTCATGAAACTGAGATCTTCAGAATTGAGTGCACACTTTCATACAATCTTTTCGCTTAGTATAAATGAAAAACTCTTGACAAATCAGCAGCATCTGATATACTCATTTATTTGCTCACGTTTTATCAACGAATGCAATATGCTTTTGTATTGTTGACTGTACAGCTTCAGATCATTCTTCATGATATGAGACTTATTCTTGAAGATTTTCAGAAAAATTCAAGAATTCAGCTGTTGATCAATGTCATCTTTCTCATACTTCTTCTTCATCGTCTTCTTCAGTTCTTGTCAGTTGAAGTCAATATATTCGATCATAATCTTGATGCTATCATCAATAATCTTGTCGCAGTATGTTACGAGCGTACCAAGGCTGTACAAGGCTGAAGCCCTAATCAATTCGCAGTGAACGCTAGCGAGTTCCCTGCGTAATGATTAGGGCTAACCAGCGAGCTAGCCAGGTTTGGCCCAGATATGGC
>JAABUY010003945.1_pt1 | contig 15914 bp, 21 predicted proteins | sample 5560271 | NCBI WGS metagenome assembly JAABUY01 (sample SAMN10711886, study PRJNA513374) | rock metagenome | isolation source: Antarctica rocks | place: Antarctica: Victoria Land, University Valley
TTTGACATGGGACGAGTTTAAGGGTCAACATATGGAAGGTCCACCCTTTTTGGTACACATTAGCATCAACGAAAATTATTCTACCAATGCTCTTGTGGATACCGGGTGTTTGACTTATGGTATGATTAGACTGGCCGCGTCGGGCCGGGTCATCGAGGTCGGGCCGGGTTCCCGGCCCGCCAAGACCCGATTCGGGTCAGGATTCTTGACCCGAGTAATCGAGCCGGGTTAGAGGGTTGGAATCGAGTATCGACCCGGAATTCCCGACCCGGCCCGCCAAGACATGAAGGTAGATAGATAGATATCCTATTATGGCTCCCTATTATGGCTCCCTACCATGGCTTCCTACCAAATAGCCTTCATGTTTCCCTACCATAGCTCCCCTTCATAGCTCCCTACCATGTTTCCCTACCATAGCTCCCCTTCATGGCTCCCCTTCATGGCTCCCTACCAAACAGCCTCCATAGTTCCCCGTCATGGCTCCCTACCATAGCTTCCTACCATAGCCCCCTACCATAGCTCCCTACCATAGCCCCCTACCAAAGCTCCCTACCAAACGGCCTCCATGTTCCCCTTCATGTTCCTCTTCATGTTCCTCTTTATGGCTTCCTACCAAAAAGGTAATGCAAAAAGGTAATGCAAAGGCGAAAAACCGGAAAAATTTCTATATTTAGCCCTCTTGACGTCATATTCGATTGCTTGGCGAGTCGGGTCGGGAACCCGGATCGAACTCTGACCCGGAGTCGATACCAAGCCGGGTCAGAAGGTTCGACCCGAGTATTCGGGCCGGGTCAGAAGGTTCGACCCGAGTAATCGGGCCGGGTCAGAATGTAGGTATGAAAACCCGGCCCGACGGTCAGTCTAGGTATGATTGATGACCGCTTTGCTCGTAAATGTCGTCTTCCGCGTTTTAAAATAAGGCCAAGGTCGATTCAGGCAATTGACGCTGTAACTACTTCAGTAATTTCCGAAGTTGTTCAGGTAGGGATAGACGTTGCAGGGCATCGTCGAACAGGGTATTTTTACGTTGCACCAAATATCGAAGGATATAAAGTAGCAGGCGGCCGCTGAACATGAGGCCGTCATAATTGTTCTACGAGCAGCTGCAGAGCCTTAACAAGGCTATCTATCACTTTACCTACCGCCATAATGTTTGACCACTCTATATGATTTCTTACAAAATTCTTTCGGTCTTCAGAAGATTTGTCAAAGATGACAATATATTGTTTTTCTGCATTCGTTGACTTTCTTTTCAAATACTATTTGTGAGAGAATGGCTGCCCTTGTGCATTCGCAGATAATTGAATGATATAGAATCGAGTGATCTTCGATACTTAGCGCCGAACTGTATTCAGGTGCAGCGGTTTCGCCTGATCATGCTCCTCAAAATGAAGGTAACAGTTGCAGTATTTGATATCGCTCACTTAGCGAGGATTCGCTCATCTTCTGTTTCTCTATAAACTTTGTATGAATTGAGCGTCAGTCGTTGATCATCAGAAACAATGTCAACGTTCATGTTTCTACAGCGCAAAGCTTCAATGATCTCGACATACTCTCTATATATCGCATGAAAGCGAGATGCTATACCAATAACTAGGAGCATGAACAATGCCTTCTGAACGAATTCTTGCTCGCTGAAGTACATATCTGTGTCCAATGTCTGGTGATATCAAAAAATTTGGTGAACTAGCGAATTCGAGTCGAGAGGTTTAACATTTAGAGAGCTAAGCATCATATATTAATTCCACTCAGGATTTCATATGCGATTATGACAGACCCTCCATCATCTTTTCCTGCCTCATAAAACCTATCATTTGACTCAGTATTCCCGTTTACACCGTCCTCATTAAAAATTTATGCTGCTTTTTCCTCATCGTTTACCATTCATCTCGACTATCAACATCAAAAAACACAAAAAATCCTCTTCTAATAAAGTAAGTAACAAAGTTCTTCACATTCTCTCAAAAAAAATTATTTATCATCGATACTCGGTTTAAATCATAAATGCTTATCCAAACCCTGGGGAATCTTTCATACAATCAGCTCAGACCTGCGTCTTCGAACAACATCTGTTTCTTATCTTTTGACCTAGGCTTTGAGTGACGGCTTCTTCGTCGATGTCGGAGCAAGGTTCGTGAACGGGACTCTGTTGATTCGATTAACAATCCGGTTTTAATGGTTCTGGAATCTGTGGTTTTTGCTCTGTTATCTTGATCTTCCCCGATTAGAAAGATGATGTACGGGTTAAGAGATGAGGAATGTATGGGTAAGGTACGGTGATGTATCGTTAGTGGGTCCCTATCATCGATATTGGGCTATTCTTTAGATAGCATACCCAATGGTCTTTGCGGGTTTCTTTACCCCGTAAAATTATAATGCGTCCCTCGAGAGTTTCATTGAAATAATTGAATTGCCGTTCTTCTCATCTTTCTATCATCTACATCAACACGCTGGCCACCGTCTTTAAGCGACTTTAGCATTAACGCAATAGACAACCCTTCTACCCACGCCTCACCGCAGGGTTCAACATCCTTGCCCCAAGACTCGTCATTAAACTCTCTTCTTCTACCTCTCAACACCCTGGTCTGTTCCATTCATTGCCGCCTGCAGCACCCCCAAGTTTTCCGACCAGTATTCTAGTAAATGAGACAATAAAGTCGATGAATTCATTGCATGAACGAAGAAGAGTGTCATTGAAGCAGACTTATTATGTTGAGTGAGAGATGTCAACTTATTATGTTGAATGAGAGATGTTGACTTTCTAGTAGATGAGACGATGAGATTGATGAGTTCAGACTTATTATGTTGAGTGAAAGATGTCAACTTATTATGTTGAATGAGAGATGTCAACTTTTGTCAGGGACTGGGCTAGGCTAGAGGTACTATCAATATAGAAGACTGGTATTATTATTATTACTTTGATAGGATCTAGGTACAAGACAATACACCAGGTAATGTACAAGACGAAAGACAAAGAGCGAAAGGAAAGAACGAGGGCCCGGCTTCTATATACATGAACCGGGCAGAACCAAAGCTAGACAGTAGTCCTATGACTTAAGATTGCAGAGGTCCGCGCACACGGCTGAGGTAGCCGAAACAGGATTGCTGAGGCTAGATTAAGATGACGGTGGCTAGGTTGGTGGCTTGGTTCATTGAACTGCGAAACAGGTTCAATGAACCGAGGTTACCTAAGACATCGACGATCTATGTTCTAAACCGGGTTGGTGACCTGGCACCATGACAGTAGCTCCCCTCTTCAAGGCTGAGCTCCTGCGAGGCGACGAGAAGAAACAAGACGAGGCGAGGAAGAATCGAAGGCGAAGGCTGGAACGAGACGAGGATTGGTGTGGACGCATTTTAATGTGATGGAGCACAGGCGGGACTAGGATAGATCTGGGCCACATCTGGGCCAGGTCTGGGCAAGGTGTCTGGAGGGCGAGGCGAGGCGAGGCGCATTTTAACGTGATGGTGCACAGCGGAATTGAAACACATCTGGGCCACATCTGGGCCAGATTTAGGCGAGATGTCTGGATCAGATCTAGGCAAGATCTGGGCCAGACCTGGGCGAGAGGGAGGCGAAACGCAGTTTAATGTGATGGTGCACATCGAGGCGAGACGCATTTTAACGTGATGGTGCACGACGGGACTAGGATACATCTGGGCCACATCTGGGCCAGATTTAGGCAAGAGGTCTGGGCCAGATCTAGGCAAGATCTGGGCCAGATCTGGGCTGGATCGAGACGATGAAGATTGAACTTAGTGTTCTTGACATTGACATTGAGGCACCACACACGGCAGTATATGTGGTCCTTCGGCGGCAGGGTTGGCGAGGTGGTATTCATCGAGCGCTTGCTCACAATTATCCAGAAGATGGAAAGGCTCCCAAGTAGGGAAGTGACCTTCCCAATCGACGTAATACTTGAGCAGGGGTGGGTTATAGCGTCTATCACGCTTGGAGTTTAGTATGCTGTTTACATACCAGGATCTTTCGCCATTCTCGGCGACAACGGGTTCTCGGGGTTCCTGACGTTGACCCGGGAGGGGGTCACTTGCGGTATGACTCAGGAGGGTGGCATGGAAGACTGGATGAACCTTCATGGATGCTGGAAGGTCTAACTCGATGACCAGAGGATTGTTCTCGAAGACACGCTTGACCTTGAAGGGGCCAACGTTACGGTCGTCTAACTTGACAGCGGGGCGGGCGGTGCTGAGGTTGCGAGCATTCAGCCAGACTTCATCTTCGACGAAGTATCTAGGACAAGGACGACGGGAGAGATTGGCATTGGATTCGTAGATGGCCTGAGCTATAAGCATCTCATCACGTAGGTGCTCAGTTAGTTCCTCCATCTTCTTGGTGAACTCTTCGACATTGATTAACTTGTCCCGAGCTTGGGACGTAAGATCCTCGGGCAGAGGCTCAGGAGGCTCGAAGCCTAGACGTGGGTTCTGGCCCGAATTGGCCAAGAAGGGTGATGCTAGAGTGGTTGACGACGGTGCGTTATTGGCGGCGAATTCGGCTCCAGGAAGCCACTTAGCCCAGTCATCCTGCATGTAGTTGACGAAGGCTCGAAGATAATGCTCCATGACAGCATTGACTCTCTCGGTTTGACCATCGGTCTCAGGGTGATACGCCGTTGATAACTTAGCGTCTATCTTCAGCATTTTACACATATGCTTCCAGACATCGGAGGTGAATTGTGTGCCTCGATCAGACACGAAGAACTCGGGTAAACCATGGTGTTTCCAAACATGAGCATAGAAGCAGTTGGTAGCTTCTTCAACTTCCATAGAAGTGGTGGGGACTAGATGTCTCATTTTGGTAAGACGATCGACGAAGACTAGAACATATCTATATGTGATACCCATGAAGGTACTGGGCGGTAAAGGACCTACATAGTCCATGGAGACATCACGCCAACGGCGTTCGGGGACTGGAAGGGGACGCAACCATCCTTGGGTTCGTTGTCTAGAGGGCTTGGAACGTGTGCACACGTGACAGTTCCGTACGAAGCGTTGAACATACTTATAAATGTTTGGCCACCAGTAGGCTCGACTGACCAGTTCATAGCTTTTTGCTCTTCCTGGGTGACCACCGGCGACACTATCATGGGCGAGCTGAATGATACGAAGGCGTAGTTTATCTGAGTTGGGCACGTACTTCCTTTCTCGGAAGTACAGATGATTCTCGTGTTCTTCACACTCGGCTAGAGGAATCTTGTTGTGGTGTCGTGCTCCATTGCGAAGCGCTTCGATTATCTGGGCTGCGAATTTGTCATTGGTTTCGGCTTGCTCCCACAATGTCTGGGTGGGGGTGTCAGCAGGATCTTCATCAAGGTCCAGGGTGTCTTGGTCTAGCTGGGGCTCGACGTCTTCAACGTCGGATTCTTCGATTTCTAGGTTCATGGGGGCTAGGATTTGCGGGGGTGCTGGGGTAACTGGGGACAGGTGTAACTGGACTGGATCTAGGGCGATGGTTTGTGACTGAAGCTTCATGACCTTGATGTCGAAGGCGTCGGGGGCGAGGTTCTCAACAATATCGGGGTCTAAAACATGGGTTTTCAGAATTGTCTGATGTTGATATTGATGTCGAGGATCGGATGTATCCCCCTCTTTAGGGAGATCTCCTGAGCGACGTGTCAGCACTGGAGCAAAACCCCAAACTCTTTTCTCCAAAGTGCTTCTGTTGTGTCTGAGCAGAACTACGGTACTGGGCCCGAGGTTCCTGATCATGGAACAAAGTCACTTCGAAGCACGGCCGAAATAGGGTGTCTGAAGAAGTTACAACGGATGCTGTACGGTGAGTGGCCAGCCGCAACATCCGTATGTAACGGAGAAGTCAAAGTGTCGCAACCTGTCACCGTTCGTTGGGAATCTGAGTCAGCTATGGGAGTCCTAAAGTTTCCATCTTCGGATGATGACCCTTTCAAACTTTTATATGAGAATTGTCAGCTTGTTACGCCTAAAGAGAATGAATTTCGTCATTCACTTCACAAGACAGATTTTACCACCGACTTTCATCCCTACGACTATGGTATTATTGATACTATAGAGCAGTTCCTTCTGCCTAGTATTCTCAACGCTCCAATGTACAGCAATCTTGCTCGCTCGAACTACTTCGGAGTCAAGGCAGAGCTCGAAGCAATGGATATTAGATCGAGTTTCGTCAACAATGAGTCTCATCTCAAGGAAGAAGATTCAACCCTTAAAAAAGATCAATTCGGGTATCTCTATGTCCGTCTAGGTATGTGAATTTAAATTCGGTGAAAGTATTTGTAAGGAATCACTAAGCTGAAATCTTTCTCTACTTCCAGGCAGTAATTCCTCTAGCATAAAGTGGACGGCTTCCTATAGCAATCATGATTATCTCACTACTTTGACTTACAGGCTTTATGTCACAAGTCGTGAGGGGTGGACATCACAGGCGGAGAGTCAGAACTGTCAGATCTTTATGCCCTTGCAGATGCCACTATCTAGATTACTTGAAGATCTTTTACTGCTGCCTGTGTTTATGTCTAAAGGTTTGATAGAGAAGATTATCGGATAGAACATAGACTGACAAGTTTCTCAGGAATGGTTTTCGGAATGTTTTGTGTTCATGAATATGCTCACACGAATGCTTCTGCCGCGAAAAACTTCCCAAAGCCTTGAAAGGGATTGACTTAGCGCTTTACGTGGCTTGCCAAGCTTTGGGTTTAAAGGTCAAAGTTGCACCAATCCTGGAAATTGACAATGATTACGGTGGCATCTCGCTTGAAGAATTGCATGTCAACGGATCTGGTGAACATGAAGTGCACAGGTGCAAACAGCAGCAAGAGAGTACTTCAACTGGAAAAGAAGTCACTGTGTTGTTTGATATTGGAGCGACCGAATACAACAGCGACGGTTGGGAGTATAACAGTCTTGATGATGTGAGATCTTCCAAAAAGCTTACTGTAAATGAAGAATAACTATGGTTCATAAACAGATCCTGGACGAATCTTACGCGCATCAAAATTTGTCAACAGTGGTTTGGCTCAACGGGTCAAATAGTATCAGGGAGGTTCAGCTGGTGATTATTGGGGTAAGAGGGTTGCTTGCTAAATTCTGGAAAGGCTACTAATGAAGGTCTCAGGCTGATAATAAATATTCATGGCTGGAATGTCAATACTCTCACCTCGCCGTGCTTTTCGTTGTGCCCAAGTTTTTGGACCGAGGTTACAGGAAGCGTAAGTACGGTCTTTTTCAAGAAGACGGCTCGCCGTCCGTATCGCCAGAACGACGAAAGAAACGATGATTCTTAGCATGCGATCTTTCTCCTGCTTACACCTCGGTCAGAGATATTCGAGGCTCTCAGATACCCAGTAACGTCATCATCACCAAGTCTCGATACTTGGGAAGACTGGGAATAAGCAACGGCGTGCCTCTGATTCAGATATATGCAGGAAGCATTCTCGGCGACATGCAAGCAATCGCAAGTTCAATCACGTCTCCGGCACAGAATTTTGTGCTTTCACTAACCAACAGTCCTATCCTTCCACTCCTTGAGTGATTGGAATAATATATATATAGTGAATTAGCAAAGACCAAAGTGCGTTCGTATTTTGCTTCAACAGAATGACGCAGTGGTTACATATTAGGGGTATGACAATCTCCGCCTTCATAGGGCTGTAGGGCTGGTGATTCGCTTGCAGAGTTTCCACCTTTCACCTCCTATCCGTGCCCCCCACTTTCACTCAGTACCGAAGATCGACAGGCCAGCTCCTAACCAATGCAAGGATCGTAAATAGCCCGCATCAATAACTCCTGTCATGGCACCAACAAACAGAAGGAGAAAGGACTGAATAGAGCCAATCCATGAAATTTTTGAAGCAAAGTTGGTCTGGTAGAACGTCTGATATACCCCATACATGTTCAAAACGCCCCTGAGAATAAAAATACCTGTTAGTCGTGCTTCAACCGGGGCACGGGAAATTTACCAAGTATTGAAAAAAATACAGAACGCTCCAGCCACTTGAACCCAGGCTACCAAACCTCCATTCGGAACCGTGTCTGGAGCTGAGGCCGGCGTTTCTTCTCCGTAGCCTATTTTCTCTTCGGACATCGATGTAACGGTCAGGGCGGTCTCTTCCGGATAGTTCAGTGGCAGCAAACACGTACACTAGGTACAAACTGCCGGAGAATGATTAAGCAGTTCCACCGTCTGGAGGAGGGTCGGCGGCAGCGATTATCCCCATCAATACCCTCAAACTCCTCCAGCGCGACATTCCGAAAGGGACCGCCTGAGCATTCTAGAGTAGTCTGACGATCATCCTCCTCACGATCATCTTTGGGATCGAGAACTTCGGGGAGCTCAGCGCGGATTTGGAAACGAAGTTTAACTAATGAGGCGTGGAAGGAATTGTAAGGGTACAAGGTCTTCCGATGTATATCCGTTCATGGCTGTCTCCTATACCATAGGCCTGATCGTAACAATACACCTAGCATTTGAAGCGGTTATTTGTCTCTTCTTATTGATTGCGAAGATGCTTCATGGCTCGACACACAAATGTCCAAATCCATTTTTCAGACTTATCCCTTAAACCGTGCCATCCCAGGATTAACGGCGCTAGGCCTAATTAGGCACCCCACCAAAATATTTGTTTACTGCATTGTTTACATTCACCTCAGCTTTCTACAACACCCCACCTACCCTACATATCACCTACCCTACATACTCACCTACCTACTCAGCTCAATATGTGAGCTAACGAGGAAGCAATTCCTTCCGTACCAGACACTGCACCGAAGGCTGTTCAAAAGCTTCAAAAGGCTAAAAACAAGCCGTCGATTCAAGAAATACTAGATTCGATTGAACCTCCCTCTTCCACATATCGACCTTTCCAGGTGGAGAATCGGCCTTTTCAGCCTAAATTACCTCCAGGGCTTGCGACTCCATTGGATTTTTTCAGCCTGTTCATTACCCCATCCATGCTTGAACGGCACAAAAGGCAGGCTCTGGATCCCCACGAAATTGGCGTCTTCGTGGGGATTTTACTATTCATGGGTTTGATTTCGATAAATCGCACGGAGAGCTATTGGGATACACACTCAGATATGCATGGAAATCCCGAAATACCTCAGGCTATGTCTCTGACTCGTTTTGATCAAATTAAACGATTTCTGAAGCTATCCGATCGAAATTCAAAAGCCCTGGCTATGAAAAGCTCTGGACAGCGAAATTGGAACCGTTTTCAACTCTGTTTCAGCAGGCCTGCAAGCAATATCTACATCCAGGTCGAAACGTGTCATTTGACGAGCAATTAATTCTGTTTAAGGGTCGATCCAAACATACCATGAACATACCCAGTAAGGAAGCCGATCGAGGGTTTAAAATCTACTGCCTATGCAGTGAGAATTATCTATATGCCTTCATGTATGCATCGAAAACCACTAAAATCGTTGATTTGCACCAAATTCAGGATTTTAGCCCTTCGGCTTCGATGGTTGTTCAAATCGTCAAATCGCTACCTCGACCCTACGAATATGTGGTTTATCTGGACAATTTCTTCAGCTCAATTGATCTGTTTATGGCCTTAAAAGCCCTGGGGATGGGAGCTGTGGGAACGGCAAAACAGGGCTCTGAATTTGATGAAAATTTTCTACTAAAATTGAAGGCTGTAGCCACTAAAGAAAAGAATTGGGGTACTACAGCAGTCACTACAGTCAAAGATCACGTACTATGTATGGCCTGGCAGGACAAGAACACTGTTTTATTAATGACAACGGCTCATTGGCCTGAGGAAGCTCAAAAAATCGTTCCCAGAGATTCTCGATCCAGACATCATATTTCTGAAGACTCCGTCCAGAGAAAACAACCAAATTTTACCCTTTCCACGAGCAGTGGTGGACTACAATTTACACATGGGGGGAGTCGACGGAAATGCTCAGCAAAGGGAACATTATTCCCCCGCCAAACATCGATGTCGACGTTATTGGTGGTCCCTGTTTCTGTACTCGAACGTCCAATCAACAAGGGGTTGAAAGTTTTGTTGAAATATGCTATACATACCTGAATAGGATTGTTCCAAAGTGTGTTCACATTTTGGCCGATTCATAAACTCAAGAGGTTATGAGCCCGGGTTAGCTATTCCGCTACCGCAAACAAACCTAAGGGCAGAAGCATCGAACTCGCTGTCATCAAAATCGGCGGAAATTCCCCTATCGACCATATTCCACCAAAAAACCCCCATACCTCAACCACAATGGAAGGTTCGGAGACCTATCGGGTCCCTAAGCTAAAGGGGAGCGAGAATTATGAGTCATGGAAGGAAGATATAACCAGTGCCTTGAAAGTCAAAGGTCTCTGGATGATCACCTCGGGGTCCGTCGGGGAAGCTGGAGAAATCGGAAATCCCGGATCCCAACGCCACGGCAGCAGCCAAAAAGGAGTACGCTAGTGCTATTAACCACTGGGAAGATAAGAACGACAGGGCCTGCGGTATGATTAACTTAGTATCGAGCGGGGACCTAAAATACACGTAGGCAACATAGAGATTGCTATGTGAGCCATCCTAAAGGATCAATACGAACAGTCGGATCTTACTAAGCTGGCTGGTTGCTGAACCGGCCGGTCCCATCAGAGGGAGCTGGCTGGTTGTTGAACCGGCCGGTCCCACAAGAGGGAGCCGACTGGTTGCTGAATCGGCCGGTCCCACGAATAGGAGCTCGCCTTCTGCCAGTTCCGATAGGGAACAAGGAAGCTCATATGGAGGGAGCTCGCCGGCTATAAAAATGGGTAGTAATCCCGTCAATCACCCCCGGGCTAAACACATTGATACATCGTATCACTATGTCCGGAACAAGGTAGAAGAGGGAGCAATCAGATTGAAATACATACCCATCGATCAAATGGTGGCTGACGGTCTGACCAAGCCCCTGGAGTCAGGCAAATTCCTGAGGTTCAGGTCAGTGATGGGACTAGCTTCAGCTACCGCCGCCGAGCATGGCGCCGGCGAGTAAAAGAGCATAGATATACAATCAGTAGAAGGTCTGAATAGCTTCACATGAAGCTTCAATTCCTAAGAGGGAGTGTTGGAAACGGGGTACGTATACCCCGGTGGTTAGTTATTTCCGCTCCGGCCGAAGCCGGCTTGGCGCTAGGGGTATTTATCTAGTTCACCTATTAGCGTGTGCACAAAGCTCTGCATTCCTTGGCATTCATTTTCGCGCTGCCCCACGGTGATCCGTTTGTATGAGGAATTCGAAAATCAACCCCACCGCCCCCCCAATTGCCCAAAATCGCCCAAAATTGAAGCTATTCAGACCTCTTTGTTTGTTGACCATTTCCAGCTATGACCGGCCCACTATCTGCATCGATTCGCTCCAGAATCGTACGGCTTACACTACTTCATTGGCAATCCCCCGCCATCGTCGAAGAAGTTCACTGCTGTCCTAGAACGGTGTATAGCATCCGAGAGAATATCTTCATGTATTCGTCACCGTTCAAACCTCAGTTTCGCCCCAAAGGAGCCCCCCGCAAGGTGTTTAAGGCAGCTGAAAATGGCCTCATAGTCTATCTCGAAGACCTTCCATGAGTCATGCAGAAAGAGATGGTCTGATACATATGGGAGGAGTGAGGCATTAACGTGCATCGATCCACGATATCAAGAATTCTGAAGAGGAGACGCTGAAGTAATAAAAAAGGACAGCGTGTAGAAGTCAGGCAAAACGATGAGCTTCGTTTGAATTGAATAGCAGACATGCTTCGTTTGACGGCTGAACAGCTCGTGTTCGTGAATGAGTCCTTATTCAATGAGATCACGGGCTGGCGTCATCAAGCCTATGCTCCCGTTGACCAACCAGCTCGCTATCAAGCCTCTAGAACGAGAGAGCATTGCTGAAGTGTTCTTCCGGCCTATACGAAAGACGAATATCTATTCTGTACCGGCATTCGTGAAGGCTGGTTCAACGGCGAGGCTTTCTTTCGATGGCTAGCAGATGAGCTGCTACCTCTATGCAGTCTCTTTCCGACTTCAAGGAGTGTGATCATCATGAATAATGCGAGTGTTCATTGCAATAGTCGAATCGAAGAGCTCATCACCTCACACGGATGTCAGGTAAGCTGTTTGCCTCATTGAATTGGATGAAGATCTACCACTGATATGAATGTCAGATGCGATATTTGCCTCTCTACTCGCCGAATTACAATCTCATAGAACTCACCTTCAGCGTATTAAAGACCTGGGTTCGTAGGCATTTTGACGAGATATGGCCCCATTTTGAAGGCACCTTTGATGACTTTCTTCATTACGCTGTTGAACGAAGCAGATGTGATAGTTTTCCGAGGCAGCACTTCAAGCATTCAGACTATATTTTTGAGGCAGATATCAGAGCTTTGAAACGAGAATTGAAGATAGAAAATCAGGAATTTGATTCAGGAATTTGACTCTATTTAACGACTCAGTTCTAATAGAGTCTTCCGGATGCTCTAGAGAGGGTGAGGGGGTCATCTAGAGGTAGGTTTTGACTTCGGCGTTGAGGAATTTCGAATAAAAACGGTTACAAGAACGTCAGGAACGTTAACAAACAAAGAGGTCTGAATAGCTCCAATTTTGGGTAATTGGGGGGGCGGTGGGGTTGATTTTCGAATTCCTCATACAAACGGATCACCGTGGGGCAGCGCGAAAATGAATGCCAAGGAATGCAGAGCTTTCTGCACACGCTAATACTAGATAGTCAATATATGCACATATTCGCTCTGACCCTCATATACCAAGAAGTTTTTCACGCTCGATCCGGTGAAGAAGATTGCCTTCCCAGGCACAACGCTGAGGTTCCCATTGTCAATCTCGTAGAAATCTACAGCCTCGATCACTGCAACGGTGAGAGACGGGTCCACTGCCAACCTTGTCGCTATCGTTAACCCGGCGTTTCCACCACCGACAACCACCGACAATCACATAGTCAAAAATCGCATCCTTGCCGGGAACCCCGAATTGGGTTCCCAGAATGGGTTGAAGTTGCTCATCGATGAAAAGATTGGGGGCGGCAGAGACGGCAGAGAGGAGGATGAATGGTCTCAGTACGGAGATCGAAGTTATCATCACTACCAAATACCTCATAACCTAATGCATGCCAGCGTCGAGACTGCTCGATATCATTCACTGAACACGGTCAATTTCAAGCTGGCCCGGTCCAACAGAAATTCTTTCTGCTTGTTCAGGTAATGAGAATACCTTTTGTAACGTCGTCGAATCTTCGATTGACGATGCATATCAAGGATTCAGCTTGAGTATGGTAACAATCCTGATAACATAATTGTCTCAAGAAGGTTGAATATGAATATGGTCGCAGAAGGTTAGTTGAAACAATAAGAGTTTGAACATGACATGTTAAAGAAGGACGGTTTGCAACCTTATGAAGTAGCTCGATACCTTGCGGACGTATGTCAATAGAGACAGTACGGAACAAAAGAGCACTAATTTCTCTTTGAAGTATATAGCATGAGGAACGAAGGTTCGTTAAGGTAAACAGCTCGCAATGTTCATACCGAGCATACGAAGTTCAGAGGGAAGAAGATGAAACATGAGGATACGCATCATCTTTGCGAAGTAGAATCTTGAAGTATTTATTCTGAATGACTCGCCAAAATTCGGTGCTGACTGCCTACTTCTGCTCGAGCATATGGCTGATGTCCGATAAGCGGTCCCTGGCCGGAAAACACCAACCAGCTCATTACAGACATTGTCTGTCCACCAGCGTTATTGTTCATGGAGAGGACATGCTGCATCAGAAGCTGTGGGATATTGTACAGGATCATTAATCGCCATGTGATGCAAACAAACAAGCCTGTGATGCTGATGCATCGTACAATTTGCAGAATGCCAATGGCAATGTGAGAGCTAATCGCGCAGATCAGCATTAACCAAAATCCAGACTTGGGGCTCAACTGCAGAATATCTCATAGTGGCGTGGCCAAAGATGTATTCACCGAGATGGAGCATCATGTGCCTTTGTAGACTGCCCGACCAGATCATGATGTTTTATTGCTTATCACCCGAAAGAGCCATTGCTCAGCGTAATTGATTACTGTAGATAGTACTTTAGAAGTAGAAATGATGGTCTGGTGGCTCACCCTCAACTAACAATGAAAGTTTGAACAAGTATGGAAAAACCGTGTTAATAATGGGTTTCCTGAAGCCTTAGCTCCGTAAACCGTCATTAAGGGATACTAAACAGAATACTCTGAATTTTGTGACTTTGACTAATGCCAATTGATTGAGCCAAGTGAACGTAAAAAAATGACCATCAAGATATTACCGTAATTCAAATAAGAGCCTCAACTTCTCAGTAGCAAAGAATTCAAAGGTCGGAATTTCATTCAGGCCAGGATGCGAATGCAAGTGCATCAAAGAACCATCATATCCGCCTTGAGAAAGTCGATCAAGGATTCCCATCGCACGCATGCATGTCGAAATCAAGGAATCAGTCCTCGAAAGTCTTTCATCCACCCTTCGTTCATACACAACTTGACCATACACTCAAGCACGCAGATACCGAGATGTTCCTCTGAAGATTCTCGCAGTCTATCTTTCCCCTGACAATCATACCCCCTTCTCCGGCCCCGATCCTGAGAGCCAAAGCAAGAAACGACGCAAGTGTGCCGAGTCCCCGTCATTCAACCCCTCTTGCAGCGCAAGAAAACTGAAGGCACCTCGCCTTCTCATCGATATCTTCCAGTTGCTCAAGCGGAGGAGAAGAACCCGGGCATCGTTGACGAGAGATATCATTAGCTCCTACATCATATCTGCATCGCTCAAGCTTTGACACACCGTGTTGAAGCAATAGAAGCAATGATAGGAGCAATAGTAGGAGCAGAAGGAGTAGTCGTTCGATGATAATTGCAGTGCCATTGCGCTGGCCGCTAGCGTGGTTGGGGCTAGCGCTAATTGGCTTAGACATGTGAACGGAGCCAGTATGCAAGCAATTCAATAATGCTATAACTCAACTGCAACATCCATGCCTAAAACCTCCCTCTCAAACCATGGCCAATACTTGTCATTGACCCATTGCGCAAGCCTCCGCAAAGCAGCCATGACTTGGTAGACACCAGCAACGGAATAAGTCTCCCCCGACATCAAATCCTCGATCAGGTCAATAAGCTGACGTAGGCGAGCAAACTGACATGCCGGTGGATGCAAGAGCTTGGTCTACATCCACAGTGCCCACAGATCTACAAGATTTGGTCAAGGATATGAAGCGGATTGCCAAAGGCAGGAAGGTTATACCATCAGGTGTAAAAGGAAAGTTTGAAGCAATGAGTGTCGATCTGGAAGATGATGAATGAATGGAAGAGGATGGGAAGGAGACCGAGGAGAAGGCGACTGAGGGTCTTGGCCACGAGCTTTTCTGGCATATTGCTGGAATGATTTGTCAGGCTACCAATGAGTGTCTGGTGAAGCATGAGCCTGGTCATCATGGAACAGCGAGGTTCATTCCAGGATCCTCCGTCTTGCCTTCGAAGGTTACTGGAAAGAACGTGAAATTTGGTACGAGGACATCACTTCAGCAAAAATATCGAATCGGTCACTATTGCCATGGAACATCTATGGTGGATTATGCAATCGTCATCAAGCCCAGTCGCGACTTTTCCAGCGATACCTCCCGATGTCTCCACAGCCGCATTATCGAGAAGCTTAGGCCCGAGATAGGCGTTGCAAGTATCAATCAGACTGCCTCTGAGTGGGTCCGCTTTAAATTGATCGCCGTCAACATTGAGACGAAGAGGGGCGCTGTGGAAGAGGACAAAGCTCATGTGCAATTGGGGACATGGATTACGGCTCAGTTTGCTCGCCTACGTCAGCTTACGACCTCCGACACCGAATTTCCTAGTCTCCCAGTGCTGTCTGTGCAGGGGAAGAGATGGTTGTTGATGATCGCGTCTATGAAGGCGAACG
>JAABUY010003951.1_pt1 | contig 15897 bp, 20 predicted proteins | sample 5560271 | NCBI WGS metagenome assembly JAABUY01 (sample SAMN10711886, study PRJNA513374) | rock metagenome | isolation source: Antarctica rocks | place: Antarctica: Victoria Land, University Valley
TGACCGCAACCTGTCTCGCAAACACCGAATCGACCTCCACCCAACGAACCGGCCATCGATTCAAAGAAACCTGTCACTGTCAATGACGAGGGGTACTAGTTCGCCAAAGCTTTTCGTCACCGGCGCTACCGGCCATCTCGGAGGCCTAGTCATCGACGCGCTGCTTAAGACGGTCCCCCCCAGCGCCATTGTGGCGGGTGTGCGCGATCCGGCCAAGGAAGCTGCGGCCGCGATCCGCGACAAGGGGGTAGAGGTCCGCGTTGCCGACTATGCCCGGCCGGAGACGCTGGAAAGCGCGCTGGTCGGTGTGGATCGGCTTCTCCTGATCTCTGGCAGCGAGATCGGGAAGCGCAAGGAGCAGCACCGCAACGTCATTGCCGCCGCGAAGCACGCTGGCGTCGGTCTGATCGCCTATACCAGCATCCTCCATGCTGACACATCTCCGCTCTTCCTTGCAGGCGAGCATCGCGACACGGAAGCCGCCCTGGCGGAAGCCGGCGTGCCCTTCGTGCTGCTGCGGAACTGCTGGTACACGGAAGTATATACATGGCGGCTCCCGCTTGCCCTGAAGCAGGGCACGTTCGACGGCGCGGCCGGAGAAGGGCGTATCTCGTCGGCTGCCCGTGCTGACTATGCCGAGGCTGCGGCGGCCGTGCTGGCGGGCGACGGCCATGCCGGCCGCACCTATGAGTTGGCGGGCGATGCATCCTTCACGTTGGCCGAGCTGGTCGCTGTGGTGGCCGATGCATCAGGCAAGCCGATCACCTACGAAAACATGACACCGGAGGACTTCGAAGCAGCGGCGGCGAAAGCCGGCGTGCCGGAGATGTTCGCGATGGTCCTCGCGGACACCGATGCGGGTGTGGCGAGAGGAGCGCTATTCGACGATGGCGGCGAGCTTGCCCGGCTGATCGGGCGACCAACTACCCCGTTCCGCAGCACGATAACAACCTTCGTCCAAACCCCGCCGTCGTCGGGCATACCGACCAGCCACGCATAACGCAGGTCGCCAGCGCGCCGCTGATGTAGGCCGCCGACTAAGTTTCTTCCCCCGGCTGGCTAAGGCCGGGGTTTTTCATCGCTATGCACTCCCACAAACGAACCGTTCAGCGGGAAGGCGCTGTCGCGGTATGGCGATGTAGGTGTCAATGCCGCCTCAACTTTGGTTCTTCCGCATTTCCCGTGCTGTCCTGGACGGGCTGAGGACTCGTGAGCACGTAGGGAGAACACTTTCCACCGTCGAGCGAGCTCCTTGTCCAAGCGCTTGTTACCCGCCGGTCCGCTCTGCAGCCTGACCCCGCCAAGCCTGGCCGTCGTGCAGATCCTGCCCTCCCCGGACTGCATCACCATCGTAGCTGAGCCGCACGCTTCCACCGCTGTCTGCCCGTAGTGCCGCCGTCTTTCCCGCCGCGTCCACAGCCGTTACGACCGCCGGCTCGGCGACCTCGCCTGGCAGGGCCATCCCGTGGTGCTGCGCGTCCACGCACGACGGTTCCGCTGCCCCGACCCGGCCTGCCCACGGCTGACCTTCGCCGAGCGCCTGCAGGGTGTTGCCGCCGTCGCGGCACGTCGCACCGAGCGGCTGAGCGGCCTGCACCGCTGCCTTGGCCCGGTACTGGGCGGCGCAGCGGCCGCACGTCTCGCCGCGAGGCTGGCGATCAACACCAGCCCCGGCACGCTGCTCCGGGCCGCACGCGCGGCCGGCCAGCGTGCCGACATAAGTGCGGCACCGCGCGTCCTGGGCGTCGATGACTGGGCGGAGCTAGCAAAGGTTCCGGCGGCGTAGCCGTTGGAAGGCCAGCGGAGGGGTGGCGCAAAGGGCACCGGTATGGGACGGTCCTGGTCGACCTGCAGCGCAGTGCCGTCGTGGACTTGCTGCCGGACCGGCATGCCGACACCCTGGGAAGGTGGCTGCGGCAGCACCCCAGGATCGAGGTCGTCGCGCGCGATCGCGCCGGCACCTATGCGGACGGTATCAGGCAGGGGGCGCCCACGGCTTGCGGGCAGTGATCATTCATCATCACTGCACCACAGCTCAACGAAAGTACATAACATCCTCTAGTACAGTGTCCTATCCAGAAATCGGCGAAACCAACTTTCGGTTTCGCATCCTTTCCTCGTCCCATCCAGAAAGCAGCAGCGTCTCGCGGCGGAGCAGCGCGCGTGCGGCCGCGAGGTCTAGCCGGGCGTCACGCTTCGCCAGCAGTGCCGTCATAACAAGTCGCAGATCCCCATCGCGATCGAACACTGGCGCGGCCACGGCGGTGTAGCCGACCAGCACCAAGCCGGATCCGATCCGGACGTTCTTAACCGTTGCCGTGCCCATAGCCTGCACGGCGGCGACTACTTCCTTCAGGTACGCGACGTTGATGAAGGCGAGGTCGGCATCGTGCGCGTTCTCCGCCAACTCCGGTGCCTCAAACGGCGCTGTGACGTGTTGTGGCAGGAAGGCCAGGCAGACATGCCCGGTTGCCGTCCGCGTCAATGATACCTGCGAGCCAATGCGGAAATCGATCTGCAACGCGTGTCGTCCTTCGGTCTGGCGCAGCAGCATGGCGCCGCCATGGCCCCATCCCGAAAGCAACATCAGCGCGCCTGTCCGCTCGGCCATCCTTGTCATCACCTGTTCGGCCGAGGCGAGCAGGTCATTGCGCTGCGATGCCATGGATCCGATCCTGACAGCATACGGGCCGAGCCTGTACGACCCGCCCTCCTCTCCCTGGGCTGCAAGTCCGACGCGCACGAGGCTGACCAGGTACATGCGTGCCTTGCTGGGCGACATGCCCGCTCGTTCGGCCACCGCCTTCAGTGACTGCGGGCCGCTTGCTTCGACCAACGCCTGGAGAACGCGGAATCCGAGCTCGACCGACTGGATGCCCTTGCTGCGGCTCTCGCCCGCATGCGTCCTCGATCCCGGCATCCAAACTCCATCCTATCACAACGCTGAACGCGTCGCAGACTTGCACAACTTGGCCCTGCGTCACTATCTGCGCCTTCCAGAATGCGTTTCCGTGATCGTCAGGTGAGACGCTGGCGCGCCATGCAGTAATGTTCCTCGATGGCGGCGCCCAATACCGGCACAGGTAACGCGTCTCGCTGCGGCGTGGTCATGCCCAAAGCCCGCTGGGGGCATCGGCAATCGCCGGCCCGCTTGCGTCCTGCTCCACCTGCCGTATGAAGTCGAGCAGCGCCGCGTTGAATGCGCTGGGTGCTTCCATCGACAGCATGTGTCCGGCGTCCGGGATGACGAGCAGTCGCGCGCCCGGAATGGTCGACGCAAGCGTGCGGGCGATGGCGCGATAACCCGCGACGTCCCGGGACCCTGACACGACCAGGGTGGGTGCCGCGATGCCGGGCAACGCGGCGGCTCCCGGGAAGGCAGCGGCCGGGTTGACGTTTTCCCAATGCCAGCCCGAGTAGTCGCGCACCATGGCTTCCAACTCGGCGCGTGGCCCGGCGTGGTTGCACACGGGAGCGAACAGCGCGTGGCCGAGCCAGAACGCCCGCGCCGCCTCTGTGCCGTGTTGGCGTGCATGCTCGGCGGCTGCGTCGGGCGGACGCGGTTCCGTCCAGGGATGGCCGGCCAGACCGGACGATGCCAGCACCAAGCTGCGCACCAGCTGGGGATGGCGAACCGCGCAGGCGAGCGCGATGTTGGCGCCCAGAGACAGACCAACCAGGTGCGCCGCCGGCACCTGCAGCGCGGCGAGCAGCCCGGCCAGGTCGTCCGCGTGGTCATATGGCCCAGACGGCTGGGAAGAAGCGCCGAAGCCACGCACATCGTAGCGCAGCACCGAATGCTTGGCCGCAAGTGCCGCGACCTGACGGTCCCATGAGCGCATGTCGAGCGAGAAGCCGTGGACCAGCACCACGAACGTGCCGGCACCGGTCAGCTCGTATGCCAGGCACCCACCGTCGGCCGTGGTGATGGCGCCCTGCGTCATGGCCGGGAACCCGGCGGCTGACCGTTCGGGTCGCGGAACACGGGCCGGATGTCGCGCGCCTGAATCTGCCATCGTCCGTCCTTCTGACGGACGTAGGCGTCGATGAAGTCCGCGACCAGGAATGGGGCCGTCCCGTCCACCGGCGGTGCGGCGTTGCGCGCGAACGACATGCAGACGCTGGTCGCTTCGGCCGTTTCCGGGCCGGAAAACGTGACGCGCAGGCCGCTGAACATGTGACGACTGGTACGGACCCCACCGGCCGTGCGGCTGCGCAGCAAGGTCTCAATCTCCGCCCGGCCCACCGACACGCGAGGACCGTTGCTGTAGCGGGCGTCAGGGGTGAACAGCTCGAGCAGCCGCTCGACCTCGCCGTGGTCGAGGTGGTGGGCGAAGTCGGCGTTCAAGGCATGGATGGCGAGAGTATCCGCGACTCGGTCGTGCTCGTTCATGCGCGCCTCCCAACGGGTTGAACGGTACAACATCCTGCGTGCCTTGCAATGTTGCAAGCGTGCAGTATTGTCAACGCGACGGGGAGCTGTCACTGGCTGCCTAACGTTGGAACAGGAGCAGAACAGCACGTGTCCTCGAACAGCATCTCGCTCGACCTTCAGGCGCCTGGCACGCTCGTGTTCACGGCTGAGATGGCGCTGGCCGGCCACAAGCTGAACAGGTGCGCGCTGAGCCTGAAGGGGCCGGAGAACCGAGATGATTTCCGGTCCGACGAGGCCAGCTACTTGCGCCGTTTCGCCGTTCCGGAGGACCAAGCGGCTGAGGTGCTGGCGCGGAACTGGACGGCGCTACTGCGGTGCGGCGGCCACGTGCAGGCGATCCTGTTCTTTGCCGCGACCGTGGGGGAAAGCCTGGTCCATATCGGTGGGCATAACGCCGGGCTTTCAGTGGAGGAGCTGCTGCGCATCTGCCCGCGGGAGGTAGGTGGCTTGCCGCCGTCTGTCCGGACGACGGCGGAGGCACGATGATGGCGCGCGTGATCGGCGGCATCGGCATCTCCCATACGCCATCAATGGGTCGGGAATACGACCGGGGCATGCGCGAAGGGTTCGACCCGCGCTGGCAGCTGTGGTTCGACGGCACGCGGCCGGTAAAGGAGTGGATCGCGGCGCAGCGGCCCGACCAGATTGTAATCGTGTATAACGATCACCTCAACCACTTCACCTTTGACGCTTACCCGACATTCGCCATCGGGATCGGCGACACCTTCGCGCAGGCGGACGAGGGGTGGGGCGTGCGACCGTTTTCCAGCCTGCCCGGAGACCCCGGTTTCGGCCTACACGTTACGCGACAGCTCATGGCCGAAGGCTTCGACCTGACCGTCTGCCAGGAGATGGCAATCGATCACGGCATCTATTCCTGGCTGCCCTACCTCTTGGACCAGCCCTGGCCCGTGCCGGTGCTGCCGATCGAGGTCAATATGATACGGCCACCGCTCCCGTCTTCGCGACGTATTGCCGAGTTGGGCCGAGCGCTGCGCCGCGCGATCGAGGTGACACCAGGCGACGCGCGGGTGCTGGTGGTTGCGACTGGCGGTATGTCGCACCAGATTCACGGCGCGCGGTTTGGCATGGCGAACAAGGAGTGGGACCGCTTCTTCCTTGATCGCCTGCAGGACCACGCTGACGAGCTGATCGCCATTCCGCAAGAGGAGATCATGGCCGTCGGCGGCACGGACGCGGTCGAGTTGGTGATGTGGTTCGGCATGCGCGCCGCCTTGTCCGCCCGAGTGCGCCGCGCCTATGACTTCTATACCTTCCCGCAGATCACCGGATGCGGTGTTGTTGTGTTCGAGGATGCCGGCGGACCAGGATTCTAGCCCGGCCGCGCCCACCGTCGAAGCCGATGTGGCAGGTCGGCCGATCATCCGCGCCTTGAACTTGCTGCGCGCGTTGAACAGCCGGTCCTACGCCACCATCCAACAACTATTCGTGGATACCGGCCTGCCCAAGCCAACGATCCACCGTATCCTCGGCACGTTGTGCAAAGAGGGCTTTGTGGCTCGCGACCCCGTGCGCGGCGTCTATCGCCTGACCGCCCAGGTGCAATTGCTAAGCGCCGGCTATAGCGAGCGTTGCCGGGTGACGGAGCTGGGGGCAGGTCTGCTGCGCGAGGCAACGGAGCAGATCCGTTGGCCGTTGGCGATCGGCACGCTGGACGGGACGGAAATGGTGGTGCGTTACAGCACCATGCCGTTCAGTCCCTGGGCCGTGCGGACCACCACCGTTAACAACCGGCACCCGCTGCTGGGCAGCGCCATGGGTGCCGCCTACCTGCTGGGCTGCTCGCCGGCCGAGCAGGAGGTGCTGCTTCAGCTGTTGCGTGCGGAGGACGGGCCGGCGGCGGCCATTGCGCGCGACCCGGCGCGCGTCGGTCGTATCATCGCGCGAACTCGTCGGGACGGCTACGGCTTGCGACAGGCCGGGCCAGCGGATGACAGCTCCTCCATCGCCGTGCCGGTCTATGCAGGACGGAATGTCGTGGGCGTAATCAGCCAGACGGTGTTTCGCCGCTCCCTGACGGCGAAGGCTCTGGAGTTCTATCCGCCAGTCCTGCGCGATCTAGCCAGCCGCCTCGGCACAAAGCTGACCGACGCACCCGATACCTCACCTGGCGAAGGCACATGATGACCAGCAACCGCTCCTGAGTGCACTTTGTCGCCAGCGTCCCTCTCCATGACTGCGGCGAGGTGTTCCGTGTGCTTAGCGCGGAGTTCGGCCCCTATGGCAGCCGGCTACATGATGGTCAGACCGGAACGCGCTCCCGCTGGATTTTCTTTCAACGCGAGATGCCCGAAGCACACCCGGCGATGGAGTTCGATTCAACGGTGTCTCCACTGCGCCTGACGGAATGGAACGGCCGGCTGCTGCGCGAGACCCGGCTGCTGCGAATGAGCCGTCCATCGACCAGGGTACGGTGACGTTCTCAACCGGCTACGACGATGCGGCGCTGGGTTCCTAAGCCGTCTCCCAGCGCATGCGCGAAGGCACGATACTCCAGGAAGCCCGCTTCCAGGTGGCGTTACCGACGCCGATGTCCAACGCCTATACGTATGTCAGCCCGGCTGGCCTGCCTGCCTCCCTCGCTGCCTACGAGCGCGCCTCAATGGCGGCGCTGGTGCGGATCGTAACTACCATTCCTGCCGCCGACCTCACGATCCAGTTCGACGTATGCCAGGAAGTCCTTGCGTTCGAGGGCTACTTTCCCGGCCGCCCGCCTGACTACAAAGCGGTGATGCTTGCCACACTGGGATGGCTGGGCGATCCAGTGCCCGAAGGCGTGGATCTCGGGTTTCACCTTTGCTATGGTTCTCCGGCTGACTAGCACCTGGTTCCGCCGAAGGACGCGGCGATCCTGGTGGAGATCATGAACGGCATCGGCGTGGCGGTTCGACGCCGGGCTGACTACACGCACATCCCCGTGCCCAAGAACCGGGACGGTGACAGGTACTTCACCCCATTGCGCCATTGGCGTCGCACCGAAGGCACAGTGCTCTGCGTCGGCCCGATCCACCATGCAGACGAGAACGTCGACCGCCGTCGGTACGAGGCAGCCCGGCGCGTCTTGCCCGAGTTCAGGATCGCGAGCGAGTGCGGCACGGGCCGCAGTGACCCGAGCCGGCTGCCTGGCCTGCTGCAAAGCCATCGCCGCGCGTCGGAGCACCTGGCGGGCAGGTAGCCGGGCGTGGTTCCGGGTGGACCCACTCCAAGGCTTACCGTCGCCGGACCAGGACACCGCCCGACCGTTCCGCCCGGCGGAATGCGCGTGATCCGCCGCAGACGCCGCACCGGTCGCGCTGCTAGCGTCCTTCGCAAGCAAATGGGGGAGCGGCTGCATGCTGGCGCACAACGTCAACTGGGACGAGGTCGAGTGGACCACTGTGCGTGGCGGCATGGAACGCAAGACCTTCACTGGTGAAGGAGCGACGCTGGCGATGTTTCGCATTCAGCCGAACCATGACCGGCTGCCGCACGCCCACTACTACGAGCAGATCGTCTGCATGCTTGGAGGTACGGCTGACTTCCACGTCGGCGACGAGGTGCATCGGCTGACCAAGGGCTGTCTGCTGGTGATCCCGCCCCATGTCACCCACTACATCGACGTGCAGGGCGACGAAGAGGTGCTGGAACTCGATATTTTCACCCCTAAGCGTCCGGAATACGGCGGATGACGGTGGAACTGCCGCCGGATACGTTGCAACGGCTGCGCACGACGACGACGGCGACGCTGACGACGCAGCTGTTCCGCCGCGGCCTGCGCAACGCCTTTCTCCAGCAAGTTCGTCCGCTGACAACCTGCGGCGAGAACATGGTTGGGGTCGCCTTCACACTTCGATACATTCCAGCTCGCGAAGACGTCGACTCTTACGGGGTCAAGCCAGACCCTAACACTCTTCAGCGCGAGGCGATCGACTCCGTGCCGCGTGGCCACGTGCTGGTGATTGATTGCCGGGGCGATCCGCGCGCCGCATCCGCAGGCGACGTCTATGTCACCCGGCTACAGGCGCGGGGCGCGGCAGGCTTGGTGTCCGACGGTGGCATTCGGGATAGCGCATCGATCGCCCGCATGTCGATACCCGTGTTCTGTGCCGGGCCGAGCGCGCCCAGCAACCGCATCCTGCACCGGGCTGTGGACTACAACCTGCCCATTGGGTGCGGTGGTGTCGCGGTCTACCCGGGCGACATCATGGTGGGTGACGCCGACGGAGTGTGCGTCATCCCGCGGAACCTGGCCGACGAGGTCGCCCGGGACGCAGCGGAGCAAGAAGAGCTGGAAAGCTATATTCAGCGCCGTATCGCGGATGGCGAGGCACTGCAGGGTCTGTACCCCATCAACGACAGAACTCGGGCGGAATACATCGCCTGGCGGGCCAACTGCGGTGGGTAACCGGTCCGCGGCCTGCACACTGGACCTAAGAGCCTAGAAAGAAATAACTGCATCGATCGAAAAGACTAACATGTTGTTAAGGGTGCATAGTTTATTATAATACGACGCTTTTATTTTATGACAGGACCTAACAAGACAGCCGGCACAGACCGGTCGCATGGAGGAGAGCGGAGGATGTGCAACTTCCTAGTCGCTGCACCGGCGGTTCTATCGCTAATTGCATCATACAGGTGCGCAGCTACTCGATTAGCGCCTGGCGCACATCCGGGTAAGTCATAATAGCTTGAAGGAGGATAAATGATGCAGTCGACAGTCGAGGACTTGAGAAGATCGGACCGCGATCTCGGAGCCGTGACCTATCCGCTGCCTTCGGGCGTGGTTGTCGAACGCGACGTCCGGGTGAAGATGCGCGATGGGGTTCATCTCGGGGTGACCCTTTACCGGCCCAGCAAGGAAGGCCGTTTCCCGGTAGTCATGTGCGTGACGGCCTATGGTGCAGACTTTGGGCCAAAGGACTATTCGACCCTCCGCGTACTCCAGGCCGAGGGCAAGGAAGTGGGCACGATGCACATCTCCGACGTGGCTACTTGGGAAGGACCCGATCCTGGCTTCTGGGTGCCCAACGATTATGCCGTCGTCGTCGGCAATCCCCGCGGCTTCTATGATTCTGAGGGTGAGCCCGGGGCCTTTTCCGAACAGGATGCGACAGACTATGCCGATCTCATCGAGTGGGCGGGCACCCAGTTCTGGAGCAACGGGGCGGTCGGGCTGAACGGCGTTTCCTATCTCGCGATCAACCAGTGGATGGTCGCTTCCCTCACAAAGCCGTCCCACCTCAAGGCGATCGTTCCCTGGGAGGGCGCAAGCGACCACCTGCGCGACTCCATGCAGCATGGCGGTATACCGGAAACAAGGTTCTGGCCGGCATGGTTGACCCGGTCGATCGTGCGGGGCGCGGGAGAGGCCATCCTCGCACGGGGACCGGCTTTGCTGCGGCAGGCTATGGAGCATCCTCTCCCGCTGGAGAATATCGACGTACCGGCGTTGATTTGCGCGTCCTGGTCGGACCACGGTTTACACAGCCGAGGGTCGATGGAAGCGTTCCTACGCATCTCGTCGAGCCAGAAGTGGCTCTACACACATGGCGGCCCGAAGTGGGAGGTCTACTACAGCGCCGATGCCCTCGAGTGGCAGAAGGCGTTCTTCGATCATTTCCTCAAGGGCGAAGACAACGGCTTCGAAAAGCGACCGCGTATCAGGCTGGAGGTCAGGCGGACGAAGCAAGACGTCGAGGTCCGAAGCGAAGACTCATGGCCGCTCGATCGCACGGAGTTCACGCTGCGCTATCTCGACCTGGAGCAGGGACGCTTGGTGGCCGAGGCGCCGCATGCCTCGCAATCGTGCCTCTACGACGCGGAGGCGAGAGAAGCCGTCGAATTCGATTTGACCTTCGAAAGCCGGATCGAGGTGACTGGGCCGATGGTACTAAAGCTCTGGGTTGCCGCGAAGGATGCTGACGATCTCGATCTCTTCGTTGCCATCCGTAAGATCGGCCGCGATGGTCGCGAAGTCCATTTCTCTGGCACGTCCGGTCGTCGCGAGGGTTCCGCAGCGCTCGGCTGGCTGCGTGTTTCACAACGCCACCTTGACATCGAGCGGTCTAGGCCCTGGAGGCCTTTCCTAAGCCATGATCGGAGCGAGAAGCTGCAGCCGGGCGATATCGTTCCCGTGGAGGTCGAGATCTTGCCGTCTAGCACGCTGTTCGAGGCGGGCGAGACGCTGCGCCTAGCCGTCAGCGGCCGCGATATCTTCTTCGAGCAAGCGATCTTCGGGCATGATGATACGGTCAACAAGGGCCGCCATGAGCTGCATGCCGGCGCCGCGTTCCCATCGCACCTGATCATCCCGATCGTCTCATTCGACTAGAGGGGACGCCGCGCCTAATCACGGCGGACAGCGGCGATCAGCTCATGCCGGACTCGCAAGATACTTGAAAGCATAAGGAGGAAACGTTGTTCGTGATCGATGCGGCGCTGGAAAATCGTGTGCTCAGGAGATTGCTCCTGTTCATCATGCCGACGGTCCTGATAGCCTTCATGGATCGAATCAACATCAGCTTTGCCGCGGCGACGATGAACCCGGCAATCGGCATCAATCCCCAAGTGTTTGGTATCGGCGCTGGTATATTCTTTGTCGGGTATCTCCTGTTCGAGATTCCGAGTAACCTGTTGATGCACCGCGTAGGCGCCCGCGTCTGGATTCCACGCATCATGGTGACGTGGGGGCTGGTCTCGGCGGCATTGGCCTTCGCCGTGGGCCCGGTATCGTTTTTGTCGCTTCGGTTTTTGCTCGGTGTTGCAGAGGCAGGATTGATTCCGGGGCTTATGCTCTACGCCAGCTATTGGATTGCCCCTCGTCGGCTCGGCACTTTCACGTCGCTTATGTTCGTCATGGCGCCGATTGGAGGAGCAGTAACCGCTTTGATTTCGGGTGTGATTTTGAAGCTGGACGGCGCAGCCGGCCTAGCTGGATGGCAGTGGCTATTCATCCTTGAGGGACTCCCTGCGGTCTTGCTGGGGATCGTCGGGTTCTTCTACCTAGACAGCCGGCCGAGGGATGCACGCTGGCTCAGCGAAAGCGAGAAGCAGCAGATCGAGGCGAGCTTGGCAACCATCTCTGCCGATCAGACGGGCGAAACCGCCTCTGATCGCTGGGTCGTGCTCAAGAATCACAGGATGTGGATTTGCGCGGTTGCATACTTGCTGATGAACGTGGCGCTCGGCTCTCAGCCGTGGCTTCCGCTGTTGTTTGCGCCGTTCAAGACGTCGAGCGTCGAGACCGGCGTCATCCTCGCCGTCGCAAACGGCCTGGCGGCACTCTCGATGGTTTTCTGGGCGAGGCGGTCGGATAAATCGCTGGAGCGGCTGAACCACCTGCTGATCGCGTCGGTTGTCTCCGCTATCGGGTGGTTCCTCTGCGGATACCCGGCGGGCAGTCTCGCACTCCTCAGCGTCGGCACCACGTTGGCGCTTGTCGGGCTTAACTCCTCGTTTGTCGTCTTCTGGACAATCCCCTCCTCCTTTCTCCTACCTCACGAACGCCCGGTGGGTATCGCAGTCGTGACCTGCGTCGGCCTGATAGGAGCCAGCCTCGCGCCAGTCGTCACCGGCTACATCAGGCAGGCAACGGGCAGCTACGAGGGAGGAATGTATCTCGCAGCTGTTGGGATCATCCTTTCTGCGTTGACGGCTCGGCTCGCCGTTCCGGCTACTTTGCCTCGCCGAGCGGCCGCATGAACGTGATGTCTCACGCCTCCGACGCTGTCAGCCTGGACCAGAGGGCTGCTCGACTTGGTCGACCAGCGCGAGCGGTCCTGCGAGGCCGTGGACGTGATCGCCCGGGAGCACTTGGCCGAGGTGGAACGCAAGCTGGCCGACCTCGCCGCCCGGTGCCGCGAGCTGATCGCGCTACTCGGGCAGTGCTGGCATGGAACGGTGGCTGACTGTCGGATCATCGACGCGCTTGCCCCAGCAGTTCCGACCGGAAGCTAAGCAGGTTTCCTCGGCTCCACGCACGGATGATAGTGTCGGGTCATTGTTGGCGTAAGCTGGGTGGTTCTCATGGCGGGTCGGTCTCCGTTGGTTGCGACGGCTGAGCAGGAAGCGGAGTTGCGTGCGTTGTCGCGGTCTGACGTGCGTGGCGAGGCGGACCGGGCGCGTGCGGTCCTGCTCACCTTGCAGGGCTGGACAAGCATCCAGTTGGCCGAGGCGTTCGGGGTGACGCCGGACGCGGTGCGGCACTGGCGGGGATGGTTCAGCGAGCGTGGCGTGGACGCGCTGCGGTCCACCCTGGCGCCCGGCCCGTCGCCGGCCAAGGGCGAGCGGGCCTTGGAGGTGGCGCGCCTATTGCTGCGCCAGCCCGTCGAGGGCCGTATTAACTGGACCCTGCCGCGGCTGCGAGCGGAGATCGAGCGGCAGACCGGGGCCAGCATCTCGGCAGGGCGCTTGAGCGTGCTGTTGAAAAAGGGGGCTTCAGTTGGCGCCGGCCCCGGCACACTCTGACCGGGCGGCAGAACAGGCAGGCGGTGGACCGCATGGGCCTGCGGCTGCGCCAGGCCCAGGCCGACGCGGGCGACATCGTGCTGCTCCATGCCGACGAGAGCGAGACGCTGACCCACCCCTACCTGGCCCATGCCTGGGCGGAACGGGGCGCTGACCTGCGGGTGCAGGCACCGGGCCAGTCGCGCAAGGTGGCCATGATGGGGGCGCTGGACGCAGGCACGGGCGAACTGATCGTCAGCACCTCGCCCACCAAGGTCAGCGCCGACTTCATCGGCCTGCTGCGCCGGCTGGACTGGCGATACGGCCCGAAGCCCGGCTGCGACCGCCTGCCTGTCGTGCTGGTGCTGGACAACGGCCCCATACACACCAGCAAGGCCAGCCGGGCGGCGCTGGAAGCCCGGCCCTGAGACCGATCCGCCATGAGAACCACTCCGCTTACGTCAGCAATGACCCGACACTACTATCCGTGCGAAAGGTCGGAGAAGCCTGCTTAGTGGCAGGCACCCCAACTAATTGCGCTACGCGCGATAAGGCGCCGTCATAAAGTAAACGCACTTCCCGAGAAATACAGTCCCCTGACAATGCAGAACATTATTTTCCTTTACAGCGCGTTTATTTTATGACGAACCCTAACCGCACGTCCCTTGTGCCCCGACCCCCTCTTTTGTCCGGTAAGTGTGATTCCCGGACAGAACGGGACCATGCTACACGGAAGTGTGAGCAGCCCCGACACCCACGCCAGCACAGGCCCCGCACCGGAAACCTCCCTCGTCCCGGTAGAGGGCGCGCCAGCGGCGGCCGGTGCCGATGCCGGCCCCCCTGCCCTCGCCCGCGCCGAGGTCGAGGCGGCCAAGGCCTACGCCGCCGCCTCCCGCGCCCCGGGCACCCGGCGCGCCTACGCCGCGGACTGGCGCGGGTTCTTGGCCTGGTGCGGCGAGCGCGGCGCCGCCCCGCTGCCGGCCGACCCGCGCCTGGTCGCGGTGTTCCTGGCCGGGGAGGCCGCGCGCGGCTGCGCGCCGGCGACGGTCGGACGCCGCCTGGCCGCCATCGGCCACGCCCACCTGCAACGCGGCCACCTGCCGCCGCGGCGCGCCGAAGGCGCCGCGGCGCTGCTGGAGGTGATGGCCGGCATCTGCCGCAGCCACGGCCGGCCGCCCCGGCGCAAGCAGGCCGCCGACGCCGACGTGCTGCGCGACCTGCTGCGCGCCACCCCCGGCGACGACCTGCGCTCGGTGCACGACCGCGCCCTGCTCGCCATCGGCATGGCAGGCGCCTTCCGCCGCAGCGAGCTGGTGGCGCTGCAGGTGGGCCAGCTCACCCGCGAGGCGCGCGGCCTGTGCGTGCGCTTCGGCCAGACCAAGGCCGACCAAGAGGGCCGCGGCGAGGAGATCGCCATCCCCGAGGGGCGGCGCATCCGGCCCGTGCAGCTGCTGGAGGCGTGGCTGGCGCAGCGGGCCATCACCGGGGGCGCCGTGTTCCGCCGGCTGAGAGGGGGCCTCGCCACCTCCGATCCCATGAGCGACCGCGCCGTCGCCCGCGTGGTGCAGGCCCGCGCCGCAGCCGCCGGCTACGACCCCGGGCGCTTCGCCGGGCACTCGCTGCGGGCGGGCTTCATCACGGCAGGGGCGCGGGCTGGGGCCAGCGTGTTCAAGCTGAAGGAGGTCAGCCGGCACCGCAGCACCGACGTGCTCGCCTCCTACGTCCGCGACGCCCACATCTTCGAGGACCACGCCGGAGAGGGGTTCCTGTGAGGTATTCCCGTGGCGGCGCTCCCCAGCCAGGGTGCCCTATTCTCTTAAGACGCCACTACGCCGTCCTGTCATATGACACGGTGGCCATTCTGCGCATTGACCTGATGGCCGCGTGAGAATATGACCTTCTGGCATTTTGACCAGGAGGCCATGTGCTAGTCGTATCCGTCCTCGCCCGGAAAGGCGGCACCGGGAAGTCCACCGCCGTTCGATGCCTCGCCGTTGAAGCTTTGAAGGCCGGTCGCCGCGTCGTAGTCATCGACGCTGATCCGCAGCCGACATGCCATCGTTGGGGCCAGCGCCGGGCCGCCTCTGGCATTGCCGTCCCCCTTGTAGTCGTTCCTGGCCCGAGCGGTCTAACGGCTCAGGTCGAAGGCTTCCGCACCCAGGGCGTGGACCTGATCCTTGTGGATACCCCGCCTACGGCAACGCCCGCCGTAAACGCAGCCTTAGACGCATCGACAGCTGCCATCATTGTCACCAGGCCAAATCCCGAGGATCTTGAAAGCGTCCAGGAGAGCTTGCGGGTCGCGGGCGCGCAGCGTCGCCGGTGCGGCGTCATCCTTTGGCAAGCCCCTCCCGACAAGCGCATTAAGGCGGTGACTCTCGCCCGCGAGGCGCTGGAGGCTATGGGCGCGGCCGTCTGCCCGACCGCGGTGTCCGCATCCATCGCCTATCCGTACGCTTATGCGGAGGGCCTTACGCCCCAAGAGCGCGATCCGGAAGGCAGAGCAAGGGCAGAGCTCGCCGACGTATGGGCATGGCTTCAGCGTGAATGCATTGTGGCCACCAGGTCATATGACAAGATGGCCATCAAGTCGCATGGCCGTCGCGCCAGCATGGGTGGTGGCCACTCTGCCGCTTTGCCAGACGGTCCCGGTGCCCTTGCGCCTTTCGACCAGCCCGCTACTTCGCCGCAAGGCCAAGTCACCAAGTTGCCAGCTGGCCATCGTACCGCAGTGTCAGACGGCTCCGACGCCAAGCGGCCAACGGGCGCCGTGACCAAAAGGCGGAGCGCTCGGCCGTGACCCGGCGTCCGCAGGCTCCGGCCTCCTATGCCGCGTCGCTCGCCGTTGAGCCGGTGGGGGTCCCGGTCCCGCATACCGCTCCGGTCGAGGTTCAGCAGGGGCAGGGCCATTCAGTTCTAATTACTGGGTTCCGAGAGCAAGCAGCTGATCGAAGCTGACGGCGTTGGCATAGAGCGCCAGGCTGATGTTCTGGACGCCCTTGGCGCGCAGAACGTTG
>JAABUY010003952.1_pt1 | contig 15891 bp, 24 predicted proteins | sample 5560271 | NCBI WGS metagenome assembly JAABUY01 (sample SAMN10711886, study PRJNA513374) | rock metagenome | isolation source: Antarctica rocks | place: Antarctica: Victoria Land, University Valley
CACTGATGATGGCGGCCAGGCGCGTGCAGCGCGCCCAGGTTATTGCGCACACAAGAGGCGGCACCGCGCTGCCCACGATCACGCCTGCGCGTGGCGCAGCCCCGCGTGCTGAGCACGTGGCAGTCTTGTTGGGCAGGTGTGCACTGTGCACACAGGCAGTGAGGACTCAAATAGTTTTGCACTCCTACGCCACATCATGGCAGTCATGGCTGCTCAGGAGTGTGCTTGTGCACCCTGGCTATGCGGGGCCTGGGTTGCCGGACTGAGGCCTGGGGCGGGCGCGCGCCGATGATGGTGATGAGGAAGTTGACATTGATGTTGGCCACCTGGGCGACGCTCATGGCGATGCCCATAATGACGGCCCAGACGAACACGGCGACGCGGCTCACCCGCACCAGCCGCTCGCCGGACGCCTGCAGGGCAGGCATGCTCTCTTAGCAGCCCATGACGATGGTGCACAGTGACAGGCATAATTGTCAAGATCATGGCGACAGGCTCTGCCCTTGGTCTGTACGGAGGGTATGAAGCGCACCAAGCAGTCAAACGAACGCGACAGGAGGACAAGGGAGGCGTTGTTCAACTCTGCGCGCAATGTGTGCATCGGGGTTGTAGACGAGGGGTGCTTTCTGTGGTGAGGGGGTGGCGATGAAGGGGGGCACCTGGGGGTGGATGTATTTGCGGTAGATGTCGAACGTGAAGAGCGAGGACACGGCGACCATCTCGGACGCGCCGCTGGACGTGACCGCCATGAAGCAGATGACGATGACGAGCACCGCGCCGCCCTTGCCCAGCAGCACATACGACGCGGCCGGCATGACCAGGCCCTGCAGCGCCTCGGTTGTGGAGACCTGCCGAGGCGCGCGCTGGCGTCGGGCCGCGGCCGTCACATGCAGGTGGCACCCTGCTTCGAGCCGACCCTGACGCGGCCCGGCAGGGCAGACGTGCGTCCTCGCGCACAGCGCAGTGTGATAGCTGCTGATTCAAGGGCGTGGATCGAGCTGCCAGCGCGTTCGCATGTCCACAGGCTGTCACCGCAACGTGCAATTCCCCAGGGCGGCAGTGACGGACAGAACTGCCCGCGCAGACATATGTCCATGAGCATCGCACAGTGAGCGAATTGGAACCTCTGTGACGTGGAGCTGCAAGCTGCGGCGAGTGTCAGGTGTAGCTAGGCTGAAACGCCGTGACCAGGCTAACGGCAGGTCGAGCACAAGGCGGGGAGCCCATGGCCCCAAAGGCCGCTTGTGCCCAGTGTGTGCCTGTCTTCAGTAGCAGGCACTGGCCACCCCTGCACGCCAGCCGGGGCGCGCCGGCAGGTCGAGCGCGAGCGAGGCGACGCCGAGCGTGGCGGGCAGCGAGAACACGATGCCGAGGTACAGGAACGCGCCCAGGAAATAGCCCTGCGCGGGGGGCGGCCGCCTGCGGTGGCCTCGTTTGCCCACAGTGACAATACGCAGCGATGACGGCATACAGCTGGTAGCCCATGCACTGGCTTGCATGTGCTGATCGCTCAATGTGCGTCCGTGCGCACCTCACTGGTGTAGTGCTGATGCCATACCGAACCTGTAATGCAATGCGCTCTATTTCACGCGTTGCCTGACTAGGCAGGCAACCAACAAAGCAAGGGCGGTATACGACAGATGACGCAGCACTTCTGGGCAGGAGGCCAGCTGCGTTGGCAGGGGCGGGCACCTTGACGGCGGCCGTCGGCTTGGCGGCGATGGCGGACTGCCAGTACGACTGGTCCACGACCATCTGCGCCACCGCGGAGAAGAAGAAGATGATCTCGAACTGCAGGCCGCCCACGGACCACATGGTGAGGTAGGAGCCGTCCTGGTTGCCGGCGACCGGCGAGTACAGCGCCATCGCCTGCAGCCGATCGTAGACCTGCGGCCCCGCGCGGCGCGCACGCTCTCTCAGCCATCACAGCCTGCCATGCAGCGGTCGGAGCTCTTGCGCAACCGTCTCCCTGCACTGAACTCCAAGGACTGCTCAGGCAGGCGCGGCGGGCGTGCGCCGCCGCAAGTTCATGACTCCGGCATGGATGCTGCGGCCTGCCACATGCACTGCTGGGTATTGGTCTGTCAGGTTGCCCTGAAGCATGCAGCGGGGCGGGCATGCACGCCTGGTCGATGCCGGCCAGCAGGTTGCCGGGCGTGTACACCTTGAACGCGAAGACCAGGCAGACAATGTAGATGATGACCGTATGCATGTACGACGTCGTGAACGTCGCCTTCAGGCCTGCCGCGGGCCGTCTCGTGAGCGCTTGCGCGTCAGGAAGTGCCACAGGCTGAAACAAGTCCATTTTGTATGCCAAAAGCTGGTGTCCCAAAACGGGTGAGACACCCGGTAATGTGGTAGTCTTTCAGAGTACAGCAGCCCAAGGAGGCGCCCTAATTGAGATCCGCTTGAAGCTCACTTCAGCCCTTCCAGAACAGATTTGGAGTCCGGTCACACGTCCTTTGCATGCGCGCGTCCGCCGCGCGCCCACTCGCCCTATTGGGTGGCGCGCGTTCCCGGGGCCGCACCGCCGATCGTGGCGTACACGACCACGCCAATGGGGATGAGGAAGCTGATGGCGTAGAGGTTGACGTTGGTCAGCGTGTTGATCACCGACACGCAGCCTTGCAGCATGGACAGCGAGACCAGCAGATTTGTCACCACCGCGAAGCAGAAGAACGTCTGCGCGGCAGCGCGGGCGGCCATGTGAGGGCGGCAGAAGAGGATAGGGGTAGGGCAGGGTACTAGTATAGGATATGGTTTAGGTAACTGGATAGGGCAGGGACAGGGATAGAAGCAGGGCTGCCAGCGTCGCAACCATTACCATGAAGGGACGGCTGCAGGTCCAACTTAGTGGCGTGGGCTGTACTGGACGGGCGGGGGCGCACGAAGTGTGCGAACGTGCCCCAGCGGACTTCCACGATCTCCTGCATGGCAGCCCCGCAGGTGTGTCAGTCACGCCGCTGATACACTCCACTTGCATAAGAAAGCATGTGTGCAAGAGCGAGCGAAAAAATAGAAACGGCGTGAGAGGGCAGGTGCGCGCCAGCATCGTGTGCGCCTTGGGCGCGCGGTGCTTGAGCTCCAGCGCAACGACCGCAAAGAGCCACATGACGACGACATCGTTGACGGCATACCAGTAGTTGCCGGTGATGCCGTAGAACTGACCGTACGACACAGACTGCAGCAGGATGGACGCCCAGGTCCAGTGGCTGACCAGGTCCACGGCCAGCAGGCCGGTGCTGATGCTGCGCCCAGCAGTGTTGAACTGCTCCGAGTTGTAGATGACGCCGCTGAAGGTGACGTCGATCCACACGAGCGCAACCGCCAGGAATGCAAAAACAACGCCGAAGCCCAGCACGGCTGCCCAGCCCACCCACTGCGGCGCGCACGCGGGCCGTCAGTGGGGCTGGCCAAGGGCCTGCCCGAGTGACGAGTCTGCCCCTGCAAGCAAGCACGTGCTGCTCGGGAAGGCGGCTCCCTGCAGAGCTCCGGGCGCTGAGCTGCACGCTGTTCCAGGCGCCTCAGCCAGGGCCCCGTGCGAACAAAACCCGAGGTTGCGCTCCGCATGCTCCACACAACTGCAGCAAGGCTGCTCGCCTCCAGGTGCACTTGGTGCACAGGCAGGCCAGGCTCGACCTAGCTGCCGGGAGCAGCATGCTAAGCTGACGCCCAGCTCCCCCGCCGAACTGGGCGTCAGCTTATGGACAGCTGGAATGTGGGCCTGCGCTCCATGAGCAGGGCAACCTTACTCAGCCAGCCTGGCCACCAGGGGCCGGGGCGCTGCTGGCCACAGGTGCGGTGGGGTGCCGGGCCTGAAGCAGAGCTGTCACCTCTGGCAAGAGCGGATTACTTGGGTCAAAGAACTGCGTCTGCCCATCGTACTGGTTGAGGCCGAAGACGTTGACCGCCGTGAAGTTCCTGCGCAGGCGCCCGCACACCTTGGCATGCTTGCGGATGCCACTGCGAGCTCTATGCAGTAGAGCACAGTGGTAGTCCTCTGAGCTGAGCAGGGATGGCCAGGAATACGTACAAGGAGCCCGGCGCTGGAGGCGCGGCATTCATTGCCATGATGCTCCCTGCTGAACTTTTGCGCCCCCCTCCACTCCAACTATTCTCCCCCCATGCTGCGCTTTGCTGCTGTTTGGGCTGATGTAGGCAGCTCTGCTGTTACGGCACATGGGCCCATGTGCCATCCAGGGTAGGGCTTGTACTTGGCCTTCGAAATGATGACTAAGGCATAGCATGCTGATGCATGATGTTACGGCGCCCGCTAAATGTCTGGATTGCCGAGCGCTCATGCGTCGTGCATGCAAGCTGAGCTGTCCAGACTGAGCTTGAAGGCCCGACAGATCATAGACATGGCCTTGTTGCTTTTACACCCTACGGCTGTATGCAGGCGGCGCCCTGCAGCAGCAAGATATCATTCACAGTCAGGCAGAAAGCCTGGCTGCCGCAAACCCGCTGTCCCATATCGCGGTCAGATGAATACGCACCGCAGCGTTACGCAGACACGATACATTATTGCACACCACAAAACCACAGGCAGACTTGCAGACATGACAGCACTCCTGCGCCAGGCAGCCACTGGGTTGCTGGACATCAGATAATGTGGATGAGCTCATGAATGAATGAATTACAACCGTGTATCAGCCAGCTTGGCTGTTTGCCATGAACATGTTTATGGCAAGATTGATGGCACACCCTCATGGTAGGTCTACACCATGAGGGTGTCGATGGCATGTGTCCTCTTTACGCCAGAGCAAGTAATGAACTTGATCTAAACAGCGCAAGGGAGTTCTTGCAATGCAGCAGCTCTGAAGCCCTGCTTAGATACACCTGCCCGCTGGAGCATGGGCGCTGATGCGGACCCGCCGCTGCTGCACACGCTCGCAGAGTTCTACGAGAGCCTGCCGTTTGACTATATCTTGGTCGGCCACTGCCTGATCGTCGCCAGCTGGTTCCCGCGGCTCAGAGACCGGTACCTGCTCAGCTACTGGGTGCGCTCTGCTCTGACCTTCTGCACACACAGCTCCTGTACAGTCTAGAGGTGTTTTCTTGGTGACCCGGTAAGCACGCTCTTCACGGTTCTCCCGTCCTTTCGCTGGATACAGGCAAGCATGAGGTCTGATTGCATGCCATCTTAGTAAGTAGAAGCGTGAATGACACCTTGCTGACACCGCACCTGCTCTGAGAACAAAGCGTATTGCTGCTTCACAAAGCGTACGGGTGTGGTGAAAGTTACATGACACAGCTAGGACCAGGGACGAGTATGCGGCACGGACGAGACGGCTCCGTGCGCAGGTCGGCCTGCTGGGGGCGTTTGGCGGCGGGCTGCTGTCGGCGCTGCTGCTGCAGGACCCCAAGCGCGCGCCGGTGGCCCTGCTGGCCAGCAACTCGGTGGGCGTGATCTGGACGCTCTGCTGGTGGCTGGTCAACTACCTGCCGGGCGGCGCGGTCGCCTACCTCCTGCGCCTCCTCCCCTTCCGCCTGGCCGCCAAGGCGCGGCGCCCGCCTCGCGCACGCCGGCGCGCCCGAGCGCACAGCAGGGCAAAGCCCCTCGTCCTGCCTCCTGCGCCCGCTGCCGGGGTGCGAGTGTGCTTTCTTCGTGCAGCCTGGCGCGACTCAGAGCGCACACCAGCTGGCCGCCGCGCTGAGCAGGCGCGCCGGAGCAGGCGTGCCTGAACCTGCTGCGGGCGGGCCTGATCGCCGCGCGCGTGGACCTGGCGGTGGAGCTGTTCCCGGGCGTCGTGGCCGCGCCGCTGCTGCTGGGCAGCATCGCGGGCACCGGCGGCCGCTTCTGCATCGACCCCATCCTGGCCGCCATCGGCGAGCTGCCAGGCACGCCACGGAGGCAGCCTTGCAGTTTTGGTCCCCGAACGGTTGGCTTGCATAATAACCCACTTCAAAACGATATGTCTAGCGACCAGTCTGGGCTGTACGGCGTGCTCGGTGCGTCACGTTGTGCGGAGACATGGTGCTGCACACCATGCCGTCGGTCCAGAGTGCAGCGGGGGTGCCGCTCGAAGCGCGTGCGGCCGGCGCACGCTGGTCGGGCAAGCCGCATGCGGAAGTAGTCAGGGGAGCCTGCTCCACCATGGCTGAAGCTACGCAATGAGATGGAGTGGGTAGTCTGCTTAGCCATATCTCTCTCCAGCAGGGTCAGTGCACTGTCCATGCGGCCTGCCACAGAGGTGAGGCGGCCGGGCATCTGCCGCGCAGGGCCCGCTTGCTCCTGCAACGCCGTTGTTGTGGCATATGTCACTAAGGACGCTCACCGGCGCGCGAGGTCGGCATGCAGAACGCACGCCGGCAGCAGCACGGCCCAACATGCCCAGTTCATCCTCGGCATCACGGGACCCGCTCACGACCCGAGGGGGAGCGCGGGGCTCGCGCAGGGCCGCCCGAGATCGCGGTGCCGTCGTTCGCGGCGCGCTCGGGCTTCGCGGGCGCGGCCGGGTACTGGCTGGCCGTGCACGTGTTCCGCGCGCTGACGCCCGCGGAGGGCAAGGCGCTGCTGACCACGCTGTTCTTGGCGCACGGCGCGCTGTCCGACGCGTGCGCGGCCGCGCTGGACTGGACGGCCCCGCTGGCGGCGCTGGCGCACGCGGTCGCGCGCGTGCCCATGCCGGAGGGCCGGGCGGCTGCAAGCGCGGCCGCGTCGGTGGACAGCCGGCCACAGCTGCCCGAGAGCAAAAAGGAAAAGTAGTGCTTCGGTGGGAAGGAAGTGCCACCCATTGTTCGCCGGGTGCCAAGTCATTTGCCGCGGTGGTCTTGCCCGGGCCGCACTGGCGCTTGCACGCGCGTACATGCGCTGCTGGCGCCACAGGTAGCAACTGCTTATATAACAGCTATGTTGTGTGGTCATGCGAGGCTCCCATGGCGGCTGCTCTCAGTGCGCTGTGGTGGCCAGCCATGCAGCAGGCATGCATGCAGGAGCTCTCTGGCACATCTAAATTCTTCTGGTCGTGCCTCAGGCGCCACGCATGGCACACCTGTTGTGGCTCGTCAAATTGAGCACAAGTGCCAAGAGGTGAGCTGGACAGGGCCGCAACATGCAGGTTCTTTCTGAGGGCTGCCTGCTGGTATCACAATTTGTGGCAAAGGCCTGTCGAAATTTGTGTTGTTGCGCCAGTGTTGCTCTCAGCGTGTCGACCTCGCGTCAGCGCAGGGTCCGTGAACTAACAGTTGCTTGTGCCAATTACAGTAATCAGCACGGTCCTAGATCAGACAGCCCCATGACACTATTATTACAGAACGCAAGTGCACTGTAAGTACGATCCCGCCTGCTCATGACACAGGTGGGCACCCAGTCAATACGATGGAAAGGTGTTGTGCGCTGCTCAAGGACATAGAGCCCCACACCTTGGTTCGCTGGACCTTGTGTTGAATACAACCAAGCATTACATACCATGCAGCAGCAATAAAAAGCCCACCAGCTGAGTCACCCATGACAGGCAAAGAAGCAAGGAGACAAGCATCAGTCCTTACGTTCTTCCTCCACGTACTCTTGCCGCCAGGCCTTTTGCATGTCCAACGCATCCTGTTGCTTCCAGTCCTGCTTGCAGACCAAACCCTTCAAACCAAAAGTTGAGCAACCTGGCCGCAAGCGGTGCAACACATAGGCAAGCAGGACAAGCACAGTAGGAGGTAAATTCTCAGCCAGAAGAAGCGTTCTGCACACCAGCAGCGCGTCAACCAGTTTCCTCCCGTGTTCCGCGCCACCGCGCACGACCACGCCGTGCGTCTGCAATATTTTGACCAGCGCGACCTGCTCAGCTCCCAGGCGCTCCTCCTGCACCGGCAAAAGGCGACAGTGGCAGCTCGCTCACTGTGGTCCAGCAAAGGTATCAAGCCCTTGCTTTGTTGTGCTGGGATAGCAAAAGCAGAGAGAAGCTCACCAGCCAGGCGCGAACGACCGCGCCCTTCCGCCTGGTCACCTTCTCTTTCTCCTGGCCGCTGGGCTCACCTGCCGCCTGCGGTCCCTCGCATTGGTCGATGCACACGGTGCACAAGCTGTGCACACAGCGTGCCAAGGCGCACCAGGGGTGTCTCCTGTAAGCCCTTCTGCGCTTCTTCCCGCAGAGTGGATGAAGCCATGCGTTCTTGCCACCTGGGTATGCGATTGTTGTTTAGTGTGCTTACTGTGCACTCTCACTCCCGGCGTACAATACCCACTTTATTGACTATCAGCTTGCAGTGCGCCGGACTGCAGCCCCAAGTTGGTCGAGTGGTACTGGTTTGTGTGCACACCCGTCATTGCTGTGGCAGCACGCCGTGGAGCTGACACCGCGCTGCAACCAGCCCCGGCAGGCTGGCCCCAGCGCACTCAGAGTCGCAGCTCGGCTCACCATCGTGCCTGCCGCTAGCAAGGGGGCAGGACCAAGAAATTGAAGGCTGCTCTCAGCGCACTAGTTGTGCATCTAGTTGAACTGTCGCAGGCCTTGGCTTTGGAGTCGGGGCCCATATTGCCCCCTTATGTTGCCCCCGCACAAGGGGGGCATCTTAATCTATAGTTCTTGGAGCGCGCCGATGCCAGCGAACACAGAGCGCACTGCTCCCTGCAAGGGCATCCACAATGGCTGCGTCTGAGCTGGCGCACGCGCTGCGCGCACAGCGCAGCGACCTGCTCTCACGCTTGATCTCGGCTGTGCTTGGCACGCAGCCTGCTGATGACAACCACGAGCTGGCGTTTGAGTTTTGCCTGCACCACACCGGCGTGCACGGCTATCTAGACACCAACCCGCGCGAGACGGACACGCACCTGGATGAGTGCGGCCCCCGCAGATGCACTCGATCACCAATGTAACAGTGAACACAACACAACTACACCGTGCTGTGACGCTGACAGTACCTGATGGAACTGCCAGTGAAGTAGCCTGCACGCCTGGTCTCTACGCCATACACATGTGCAGTCCATGGTTCAAAGAAGCCAAACACACTCTGCACGCCCTGTTCTTACCTTTGGCGCAACAAACTCAAGTCCTCTCCGTAAAGCTAACCCGTGTTGTGCTGCCTCCTGACAGAGAAACGCCAGGTCACCACACTGTTGGCGTTGTGTAGTGGCCTTCAACCCATGGCCTGACGTCCAGGCTTACACAGCGCCTGTACGCTTCACAACCTGGGCGACCTGCGGTGCACAGGCTGGCGCAGCGCCTGGTGGACCACAACCAGCGGCCCAAGGCGCGCGCGCTGGCGGCCCTGCGGGCGCGCTTCGCGGCAGCGCCGCTCAGCAGCGCCAACCTGGCCGCGCCCGAGGCGCACCACCGCGCCCTGCAGCTCCTGCTGAGCCTCGCAGGCCGGCCGCTGGCGACCGCGTACGCGCCGCTGGCCGGGGCCTCTGACAGCGGTGCGCGCGGAGCCCCAGCAAGGGTGTGGCGGCGTCCAGCTGACAGTGAAGGATTGTGCACCAGGTTGCTTGAGGGCTGTTGCGCGCGCCAGGCGACGCAGCGGCGGCGGCGGCGGGCGACGCGTCAGACGCGGACGACTCCGACTGGGGCGAGGACCGCGAGGGAAGCGCGGGCCACTCGTCTCTGTCCGACTGGAGCGATGCGTCCGGCGATGCAAGCGCTCCGGGCGACGCGCGTGCCGTCGAGGACGTGGGCGCCAGCAGCCGGGCTCCTGCATCAGCCGCACAGGACAGTCCTGCCAGCGCCGCCACGGCTTGGCCAGACTCCGCGGCGGACGCCTTAGCACAGCCGCCGGCGAGCGAGCGCCGCAGGCGCTGGGCCGTGCCTGAACAGGCGCCCGCTGTGCGGCCGCGCGGCTGCCTGGTGGAGCGGCTGGCGGCGCTGCGGTCGCCGGGGCGGCCGTCTGCCGCGCCGCCCGCCGCGGCATGCACCACAGAGGCCGCCCTGGTGCACCAGGCGCGCCGATACCCGACAACCTAGCGCGCTGCGGGGTTTTCCCTCGCGCCCTAGCACCCTGCGCGCTTGCTCTGACAGCAGGCCGGGTCTGCGGCGCTGGCGCATGTGCGAGCATGGTGTGCCTGCAGCCGTGCTTCACCATGTTATCATGCCATGGGGTAGACAGGCAGATCTGGATGATTCCCTTGACCTCATCGGCTTCCAGTGGAAACATGTGCGCCGGAGGCGCTAGCGTTCATGCCGCTGCTCTGGCGCGTCCTCGCTCGCGGTTGACATGCTCTGGCGGGTCTGCCAGGTGCTTCACCTGCTGCGGGGCAGCGCGGCGCCGGGCAGCGCCTTTGTGCAAGGCGCCGACGGCTGCGCGCGCGCCGCGCACGGCGTGCATGTGCCGCACCTCTCGCCCGGCGCGCTGCGGGCGCTGCTAGACCGTTTTACGGCCGCCGGCGCGACCGCCCGCTGGTGCACCCCTGCCCCTCTGCTCGGGCAGCACTTCCGCTCCTTGCCTCTAAAACGCTGTTCATCCTGTGAGCACATTCCTGCGGGGCTTGCAAGAGCTGACTAAAGACAGCGCATTATAGACAGCGCGCTGTTACGCACCGCGCAGCCTGCAGGAGGTCTGCCGGTGGCCCGCAGCGGCCTTCGCCCCTGGCGCCCAGGACGCGCATGCCGCGCCAGCCGCGCCCGCGCCCACGCAGGCGGCCTTTGCGGCCGCGCTGCGCTGCGAGCTGCGCGCGCTTGATTCGGAGCTGGCGGCGCTCGCGGCGCATTTCGCAGGCGGCGAGGGCACCACGCTGCTGGCGCTCGAGGCCGCTGCGCGGGTGCGCCGGCCCGGGCCACGCGCAGCTGGGCAGCTCCACAGTGTCTGTGCATTGCATACCAGACAAGAGGGCAGCGTGTGCATGGTATGCAGTGAGTGCAGGTAGCAGGAGTGTTGCTTGCAAGCTGGCTGGGAAGCAATGGTACAGGTGCGGCATGGCTTGGGCAGCGCATTGGGCAGCATGGGGCACGGCTGCGCAGTCAGCGCGCTGACCGTGTATGTCATGCGCAGGACTGAGGTGCATCAGTGTCTCATCCTCTTGGTCACTGTCTGCATTCACTCCGTTGCTTGTTCACATACGCCTAAAATGGCATATTTGTTCAGACTTGCATGTGCCTGCGGCTAGGCCCCGATGCGGCGGCTGGCGCTGCTGGAGGCCGCGGCCGACGCCGCGCGCGCGGCCGCGGCCGCCGCGGGCAACAGGCCAGGCGCGGCGGCCGAGCGCGCCGCCGCGCTGCTGGATGCGCTGCACGCCCTGCTGCGCTCGACAGCGGCCCAGGGCACTCCCGGCGGTGCGCGCAGACTCCCGGCAGCATCAGGAGCACGCCCGGCAGAAAGCAACAACACTTGTGGCCGTCACACGGCATCCGCCTCTGCAGAGCTGTCATAAGGCGTGATCTGCTTCATGCATGACATGACACAGTGAAAACCTGACGTCCGCTGGGCTCTGAGCACTGGGCATGAGCTCTAGTCAGACACGCCATGCCTGCAGATGCGGTCCAGATGGGAGTGAGGGGTGCCGGTCAGCAGCAGCTACAAAGGCGCTGCAGCGCGCAGGCGGCGCAGACGCGGGGGTGCTGCTGCGGCTGCTCGCGCGCTCTGCGCGCCCGCTGCTGGCGGCGGCCGACGCCTGGGTGGCGGAGGGGCGGCTGCCTGCCTCGCACGACGAGTTCTTCATCGCTGCAGGTGCGCTTGCTGCCGGCCGCTCCTACCCTGGCGCCCTGCGCCGTCACCTGGTCTGCTGACGGGGGTGGCCAGAGTCAGCACCTATGCCTGCTTGGTCCCGCAAAGCCAACTGATGGTGTCCTGCCTCCCAGGGCGACCATGCCTGCATGCACAGCCGCGCATGGAAATCTGCCATGCAGCGCACTCAGCTACGCTGGCCGGCTGTCCAACGCACAGGCCGCAGCATGGTCAGCTCGCTTGTTCAGCCGTCCATATATCTAAGCACGCTCATGACACGGGAGCCACACAGCTAAGGCTTGACACACAACCCATGTGCATGCCAGAGAAACACCCGGGTTGCAGGCGAGGACGTCCCGGCAGACGCGCCGCGCTTCTGGCGCACGGCGTTCCGGCTGCGGCTGCGGCGGGGCGGGGCGGGCGACGGGGTCGCCGTGCCGGCCCTCCTGGCGCCGGCCGCGCCCGCGCTGCTCGCCGCCGGCAAGGCCGCCCTGCTGCTCCGCGCGGCCAACGCGCGCCCCGTCGCCAGGCGCGTTTGCGGGATTCGCGTCCGTCTGCGAGCATCTCCGCACGAGCGCATGTGGCGGTGCTGCCGGGCCTGCGCAGCTGGTTCAACACTGGAGTCGCGCGCATGAAGGCACCCCGTTGTGCTACGAGACATGCACACGCGCACCTGCTGCAGACGTGAGCACGCTCCCTCACAGCTGCGCGCCGGTGCCTGCTGTGTGTCGATTGCGGTCCTCTGTGATATGGCGCCAATCAGCAAGTCTGGCGTCCGGCAGAAGATGCGCCAAGCCGAATGTCCGACCATCAGCAAGTAAATCCTGGGCGAAGACCACGTTAAACGCTCCATGCAGGGACAGTGCGGACAATGAGGCTGAAGCGCCGTCTGGAAGCAGCCAGCCCCGCAGCGTGCCCCGCGGGAGCCTGTACGAGCTCTTCGCTAGCGCGGCGGCGCGGCTCTGCGAGGCGCGCGCCACGCCGCGCCCCCGGCGTGCTGCGCCGCCCTGGCATGTCTGCCACGCGCAGGGCCTGCGTGTGCAGCGTATGCCTCCGCACGCGCGCCTAAGCACAGCGCGCAGAGCAAATCTGATGCCTTCCAGCACACAAAGCACGCCGCGCTGATCCTCAAGTCCTTGCTTTTGCACTGCGTGATGAGCGCACGCCGCACAGGTGTATGCGCAGCAGCCGCACCCAGGCGCCGCCGCCCCTGCGGGCCCGCAGGGCGAGGGCGCCGCCGTGGTGCGGCCTGAACCCGATGGCAGCGACATCGCCGCCAGGATGGCCGCCGCCAGCGCGCCCGCGCCGCCCGCGCCCGACGCGCCCGGCAGCGCCGCTGGGGCCTTCTCGCCTGGCCCGGGCCCGAGCGCAGCCGCCGTCCCGAGGCAGCCTGGCGGCGGGACGAGCGGCCCCGCTCGCCCCGCCCCCGCGCGCTCCGCAGCGCCGTGCGCGGAAGCTGCTCACCCGGCAGTGCCGCGTGCGGGCGCCGGCCGCCGCCGCAGCAGCCGCGGCGCGGGGCCAGAGGCTGCAGCGCGAGCGCATGGCGCTGCGGAGGCGCACGCGCCAGCGGGCGCCGGCCTGGGCGTGGCGGGCGGGGACCCGAGTGACGCGCGTGCTCCTCGCCACGCGGAAGCTGAGCGCGACCCCGGGGCTGGTGGCTCGCCGCCGGCCGCCGGCCGGCCAGGCGAGCTCGCGGCGTCGCCCGCTGGTCAAGCCGCGGCGGCAGCGTCCGGCGCGGGCGCGGGCGGGCGCCGGTCGCCGAACGCCGTGCTGGCGTGGGCGGACGCGTGGGAGCAGCCGCTGCAGGACGGGGCCGGCCGCGGCAGCTCAGGGGAACAGGGGCGTGGAGCAGATGACGACGAGCTCGAAGCAAGCGCGTGGCGCGAGCGCCTCGGCGGGCTGATGGCGAGCGGCGGCGGCCTGCTGGCCAGAGGCGCGGACTCCGACCAGGCGCCCGGCGCCGAGTGCGGCGCGGCGCTGCATGTTGCAGCCTACTCGGGCGCGCAGGCCTCCCTGCATGCGGCCTGCAATTGCGTGGCGCACACAGTGCCGCCCCCGGCAGTGCGTGCTTGGCCCGCGGCTGGGCGTCCACAGCTCGCACAGGCAAAGTCCCGCAGTCCTGAGAGTGTGAAGAAAGGCTGGACTGGGCGCATCGTGCTTGCCGTGATGCAGTCATGCTCAGGACCAGCGTCAGCATGGTACCTTCCCTCCGGAAGTGTGACAGTGGTGCGCGCGGCCGCCAGGGTCGGCGGCCGCGCAGCTGTGGGGATCGCGCCCGCAGCCGCGGGGCGCGGCTGCGGATGCCTGGCTGCTAGGGCCGACCCCGCTGCGGGGCGTCCCGGTCGAGGTGGTGCTTGAGGGCGCCCTGCGCCGGCCGCTGCTGCTGCAGGCGCACGCCCAGGGTGTCAGCAGCGCTTGTTATACCTTGACGATGGAGTCGCCTTTTGCATGATGCAGCCACTGCACCCGCGCTGCTTCAATCAATGCAAAGCAAAGCCCACAGTCCAGTTTCGTTAACGCTTGGCTCCAGGCCAGACCACTGCTTGCAGACCTCGCTGGCAGTGCTGGCTGCAGGCGCGCAGGCACCCAGTATGCGCTTTCGTACTTTGACAGGTTTGCAGACACTACCCTGAAGGGACCCTCCTACCTTGAAGACCCCACCGCGCGCGGCCCCTCGCAGGCGGAGCGCTCGGGCCTGGCGCTGCTGGCGCGGCTGACCGCGCACGGGCGGCTGCGCGCCGCGCTTGCCGCGCTGCGCGGCGCCTTTTTTCTAGCCGCACCCGAGGCGCAGGGCTTTGCGGCCGCGCTGGTGTCGCGCCTGGAGGGGGCGCGCCTGGCGGCTGCTGCCGCGCCGCCCGGCCCCGCCCAGCGCGAGCTACCCTACCGTACCCTGCTGGGGTTGTCGGCCGCGGACGTGCAGGAGCTGCTGGACGACGCGATCGCTGAGGGCGGCGGCTGCGCGCCGGCTGGGGCGGGCGCCGCGGACGCCGTCGGCAGCAGGGCGGCGACGGCGAGCGGCATCATGGGCCTCGGCCTGACTGTCACAGGCACGTGCCCCCATGCTTTGCTGCATGCCTGAGGTCGTGACGACTCCTCGCGTTCAGGCACGTTTGCTGGAAAACCACTATCCTGAGGTGTGGCAGGTGGAGGGTCATTGCCTGATGAAGACTAAGGACCAGGTAGCCTGTCTCAGCCTGCGGCCGTTCACGAGCGAGCGCACATGTCACATACAGCTCTGGCTGTTGCTTGATCCTTCCTCGCGGCCAGCCCGCGCTGGTGAGCGCGCGCAGTGGAGGCCGACGCGGCGGGCGCCGGTGGGCCGCCGCGCGAGGCGGGCCTGGGCGCGCTGTCGCGCCTGCGCCTGCGCGTCGCGCTGGAGCTCCCGCTGTCGCCCGTGGTCGGCGAGGCGGAGGTGGCGCAGTACAGCGCCATCTGCACGTTCCTGCTGCAGGCGCGCGCCTCCTTGCTGACCTAGGCAGTCTCCTGCCGTCGCTAGGCAGCCTCGCGCCAGCTGGGTCTGTCGGGCATTCTGTTGCAGGTGTCTGTGCGGATGACCTGTGCCTGCATTTTTCACTCTTCTCAGTCTATATGTCAAGAAAATTTCAATGCAGGGTGTGGTGAGCATGTCTGTGCTACCTTCTGTGGTCAGACCTTCTGTGGTCAGAACATACTTGCGCCTGGTGCCTGCGGTGTCGACAACCCCACACGTTCGGCAGGCGTGCGGGAGACATGCGCTGCTGCCAATGTCGAGCAGACTGTTCAGGGGCGCTGCACTCATTGCGCCGCCCGCGCGCAGGTCGCCTGGGCGCGGCACGCGCTGCGCCGCGCCATGCAACGCAGCGCCTCGCGCAGCGCGGGGCGCGCGCGCGCGCCGGCGGACGCGCTGGGCGCCGAGATGGCGGCCGCGGTGGCCGCGGTGCATGCGCATGTTGCCGGCCGCCTGGCCGGTGGCCTGGCCGCAGAGCTGGACCAGGCAAGCGCGGCCCCCTTCGCGAGCGCCGGTGCGGCGGCGCACGGAGCGCGGGGCTCGGTCATGCTCCTGCAGCTGCGAGCCAGCGCGCTCGCGTGTAGGGTATGCGCTCGTGCGGGCAAAGTGGTTGATTGGCTGGGAGAGAGCGTCAAAGTCCCCTTAAGGCGCACCGATGCTGTGGAAGGCCCAGCGAGGTGTGCGAAGGCCGTGACAGAAAAGCGCTGTGCCAGTCCGCACATGAAGCGCTTGGCGCGCGCCGCGGCAGGCGGTGGCCGCCGCGCGCTTGGTGGACGGCGCAGCGGCCGCGCACGCGCGCTTCCTGGCGGGCGCGGCCG